>Ga0210024_1003216_pt1 | contig 13625 bp, 11 predicted proteins | sample CryGeymeta201525_FD_183988 | JGI IMG/M metagenome (GOLD analysis project Ga0210024, IMG submission 183988) | Groundwater microbial communities from Crystal Geyser aquifers in Utah, USA - Crystal Geyser metaG 2015-25 (SPAdes) (version 2) | ecosystem: Environmental > Aquatic > Deep subsurface >... | reverse complement strand
CCATCACGCCGACGATCATCGCCAGCGCCGGCGCCACCGCGTCCGGCGGCGCGAAGGCGAGCGCGCGTTGCAGCGTGGGATAGGTAAACGCCACATAGCCGAACACGCCCAGCGTCAGCGCCGCCAGCGCCGCGGCCAGCGCCTCGGCCCAGGGCCCGCGCGGCGCGGCGCCCGGCGCCAGCAGCGCCATCGCCGCCGCCGCGCCCGCCGCCAGCGCCAGGAACTGCTCGGTGTAGAGATAGGCGCCCAGCATGGCGGGCGCGTCCAGCAGCCACGCGGTCAGCGCGGCCAGCAGCAGCGCGCGCAGGCCCCAGCGCGCCAGCTCGGCCCCGCGCCGCAACGCGCCCGCCTCCCCGGTTGTCGGCGCGGCCACTCAGCGCCCCGCCGCCCAGGCGATGGTGGCGGGGTGGAACGGCGCGCGCAGGCCGGTCTTGTGCAGCGCCGCCGGGTCGAGACCGCGAAACAAGGGAAACCCCGCCGTCAGCGCGTCCTTGTGCGCCGCCAGCCCCTCGACCACGGCGCGCACCACCGCGTCGGGCGTGCGCGCGTTGGTCAGCAGCAGGTTGTCGAACGCCATCACCGGCGTCGCGGCGCCGACGCCCACCAGCCCCGGCGCCGGGCCGACCATCGTCACATAGGCCTCGGGAAAGATCGCCTGCATCCGCGCCAGCGCGGCGGCGTCGTCGGCGACCGGCAGGATGCGCACCGGCGCGGCGGCGTTCACCTCCGCCACCTTCGCGGCGCCGACGGCGAAGAAGAACGCGTCCGCGCGCCCGTCGGTGAACTGGTCCGCGCCCACCACCACGTTCGGCGCCAGCGTCGGGATCACGTCGGCCAGCGTCAGATCGCCGGTCGCCAGCACCGCCTCCAGCATCGCGGTGATCGACGCCATCGCCGAGAACCCCGCCGTCACCCGCTTGCCGCGCAGGTCGGCGATGGTGTGGATGGCGCTGTCGGCGCGCACGAACAGCGCCACGCGCAGCGGAAACAGCGCCGCCGCCACCCGCAGCCCGCCCATCGGCGCGCCCTGAAAGCCGCCCAGACCCTCAACCGCCTCGGCGGCCTCCAGCGCGTTGGCGACGCCGAAATCCAGCTCGCCCGAATCGAGCAGCGGAATCAGCGTGGTTTCGCCGGAATTGGGCAGCACCCGCGCCTGAAGCCCCAGACGCTCGGTCATCATCTGCGCAATCACAGAGCCGGTGGAGAAGCTGATCGAGCCTTGCGACATGGTGCCGACGCCGATCACGCCCTGCGCCGCGGCAAGGCCTGGCGCAAGCGCGCAGAGCGTCAAGCCCGGAGCGAGCGCGCAGAGCGCGACGGTCAGCGCGGCGAACAGTTTTCTCAAGACCGGTCTCCCCCGTTGTCGCCGCCCCGTTGTCGCCGCCCTGTTGTTACAGCCGCGCGTCGCCGAGCGCGCCTGTCCTGCGCCGTGGCGGACTGCGTCCGAGCTTATCGGGTTTGAGCCTGGCGCCATTGATCGCGATCAAGCGCGCCCAGGCCAATCGGACGCGGCGTCGCGTCCCAACAGCACGTCCCGGCGCGCTTGTCAGGCGCGTTCGCCGCCAAGACCGCGCCACAGCGCCGCCATGCCGAACCCCCAGAAGCCATGCGCCAGCGCGATGCGCAGCATCGAGTCCCACGGCTGGGAATAGGCGATCGGCTGGCCTTTCAGCGGCGCCACCACCAGAAACAGCGTCGCCACCGGCACGACGAAGCCCCAGAGGAACCCCGCGACCCATTCCGGCATGACCCGCCGCATCAGCGGCAGGAACGCCAGCAGGAACATGACCCCCCACAAGCCCGACCAGAACGCGCCGTTCACCACCGCCGGCACGCGCAGCGGCCCGGACGGCGACAGGATGAACGGCCGCACCGGAAACATCCCCGCTTCGCGGAACAGCCCCACCGCCGACTGATGAAACGTGATCATCGCCAGCGCGCCGATGAAGAACGCAAACAGCGCCCGCCCGCCCAGCCGCCTGATCGCCTGCATCCCGCCTTCTCCCCCCCGAAAATCGCCGCTCAGCGCGGCAGCCTCAGCATGAACGGCGGGCCCCAGCCATGCACGCTGTCGCGCGCGCGGATCGTGACATGATCGACGCCCTCTGGGATAGCCACGCCGGTCAACGACCGTGTGAACGGCTGTTCGTCGTCGTGCGGATGCAGCAGTTCGCGCACGCCGAGCACGGAGGCGTCGGGGGCCGTCACCTCCCAGGCGTCGGCGTAGTGGTCCCAGCCCGCATCGGCGTGCGCGACGGTCACATCGAGGCGCCAGCCGTGCGCGCCGGGCGTCGCGGTCGCGGCGACGACCCGCGCTTCGCCCGCCGACGCGGCGGAGGCGGCCAAAAGGGCCGTGGCCAGAAGGATCGCAGGCGGCAGGATGAAACGGGGCATGGCGATTCTCCGCAGGCTCTGGCGCTGAGGATACGGCGGCGCGGGGCGGCGCGCGACCATGGCGTCCGTCGAAAAGCGCCGAACCGGCGGCGATGGTCTGGACGCCCTCCGGGCGGTCTGCTAAACGCCCAGCATTGGTGATGCGGCGTAGCTCAGTGGTAGAGCATCCGACTGTTAATCGGACGGCCGTAGGTTCGAATCCTACCGCCGCAGCCAATGCGGACACCTCGCCGATGGCGCCAGGAACGAGCGGCCAGAACGAGAGCGGTCGTCGCCGCGCGCTCGGCGCCCTTGGCGCAAGCTGTGCGACGCCGTCGCCGACCATGCGGCGACCACGCCGTTTCGCGCAATAATCACGGTGACCATGGCTTCCTGACGCCCGCTGCAGGGCTTTTCCCGGCCCGGCGCGGCTTGCTGCGTCCGCATTTGTGGTTATCGTGAACTTGGTCCGAGAGGAGACGCCGCGTGTCCCGAACGACCATCATGGCTTTCCGCGTGACCGGTGTGACCAGCAAGCGTTTCGCCCCGCGCACGGCGCGCCGCCTGTCGCGCGCCGACCGGCGCGTTCAGCGCACACGCGGCGGCGCGCGTTGATGTCGCTGCTGTCCTACTACCGGGCGACGCTTGCCGACGGCGCCCGCCCTAGGGTCGATTTCTCCCGGGCGCGCGCGGCGCCGCCAGAGGCGGTGCGCGCGGGGCGGCTCGATCCGGCGTTGGCCGCCGCCATCGTGCGCGACGCGCCAAGGCGGATCACGGCGCCGCCGCAGCCGGACGCCGCCGTGGTGCTGATCGCGCCGACGCTGTTTTCGTCGCGCTTCGACCATAACGCGCGCGTCGCGGGCGCGGCGATGATCGCGCCGTTCATCCTGCCCGCCGTGCTCGACGCCGAGGGCGCGCTGCGCCCCCACGCCGCGGCGCGGCCCTGGATCCCGCGCGACCATCTCGACGGCGCCGCAGGCGACGGTCCGATGATCGGCGCGCTGGAGGCCTGCGACCGTTTTCTTGAGCGCCACGCCGCCGATCCGCTGGAGACCTGGGCCGCCGTGGTGGCCTGGCTCGACGCGATGGGCGAAGCGGTGGCCGGTGCGCGCCCGGACCGGCTCGACCTGCCCGATCACGTCCGGGCGCCGTCCGCCCGGCTGACATCCGAGCCGCCGCCAGTGCCTGCGCGCCATGTGCTCGACCTCATCCGCGACCTCGATCCAGTCGCCGTGCCGGGATGCCTGCCGACGCTCGCGCGGCCTCAGCCGCCGCAACCGCTGCTTGAGGGCGCGGCGTTGCGCGCCGCACGGCGCGCGCATGTCGGGGCAATGGCCGGGCTCTGGCCGCTCGCCGCGCGGCAGCGCGCGGCGGTTCATCACGTCGGCGCGCTGGCTGAGGGCGAGATCATCGCCGTGGCCGGGCCGCCGGGGACCGGCAAGACGACGCTGATCCGGTCGCTGGTCGCGACCCGCGTAGTCGAGGCGGCGCTGGCCGGGCCGCTGGCCGCGCCGCCGGTGATCGTGGTCGCCTCCACCAACAACCGCGCGATCCGCAGCGCGGTCGAGAGCCTCGACGCCGCAGACCTGCCGCCCGACCTCGCCGCGCAGCCGCTGGCGCGCCGCTGGATCGCAGGCGTCGGCTCATTCGCGATGCTGATGCCCGCCGCCAGCAAGGCGAAGGCGTTCGACGGTTTGCAGATGGGCCTGTTCGGCCCACAGCCTTCGGGGATCGTCACGGCGCTGCACGCCCCCGAGAGCGTGGCGGCGGCGGATCGGTCGATCCTCGACAACGCCGCCCTCCAGTTCGGGCGCGCCTTCGAGCGGGTGGAGGAGGCGGCGGACGCGCTGCACGGCGCGTTGCGATCCACCGTCGCCGCCATGACCGCGCTGATCGACGCCGCCGATCAGGCGCTGGCGGCGCTGGCCGACGATGCGCCGCCGCTGGACGACGCGCACGCCCGGCGCGCGCAGGCCCTGGCGGCGGAGGCGGCGCTGGCCGATGTCGAGGCGGCGGTCGAGCGCGCGGCGCGGCGCGCCTGCCCCGGCCCGCTCTGGGCGGCGCTGCTGTGGCTTTCGGGGCGGCGGCAGGCGCGCTGGCTCGACGCGCGGGCCATCCTGCGCGACGCGGGCTTCAGTCAGCCGCCCTTCGACAGCCTGCGGCCGCTGCGGCGCGCCGATCTGCTTGCTGCGCTTGAAGCCGCCCTGCGCGCGGCGCGGGAGCGGACGGCGGCCGAGAGCGCCGCCGCCGAAGTGGGGCTGCGCGCGGCCGAGGCGCGTGCGGCGGCGCTGTCGCGCTGGTCGCGGCTGGCGGGCGACATGGCGGCGGGCGATTGGGCGACGGGCGACATGGCGGCGGGCGACATGGCGGCCGGCGGCGGTGCGGCGGGCGGCGGGGCTACGGGCGGCGGGGCTACGGGCGCAGCCGCCGCGCTGGCCGTCGCCGCGCGCGACGACCCCGCGCAGATCGACGCGCTGCTCGACGTGTCGCTGCGGCCGCGCGCCTTCCTGCTGGCCGCGCGCTGGTGGGAAACCCAGTGGCTGCTGCGCACCCGGCGGCTGCAAAGGCCTGGCAAGCCCTTGTCGTTTCTGAACCAGCCGGGCCGGGAGGGCGGCGTGCTGCGGTTTCGCCACCTCGCCTGCGTCACGCCCTGCTTCGTCACGACCCTGCACATGCTGCCCAGGCACTTTGGCCTGTGGCATCCCGACGGCGGCAAGCCTGCGGTGGACAAGCGCCTGACGGGCCTCATCGACCTTCTGATCGTGGACGAGGCGGGCCAGGTGGCGCCGGAGCTTGGCGGGCCCTGTCTCGCGCTCGCCCGCCGGGCCGCGATCGTCGGCGACATCCATCAGATCGAGCCGATACCCGCCGTTTCGGTCGCGGCCGACCTCGCGAACCTTGCGAAGGTCGGCTTCACCCCGGCGCAGGCTGCGACGATGGCGCGGCAGGGTCTTACGGCGGCGACCGGCAGTCTGATGCAGGCGGCGCATTCGGCCACGGCCTTCTCCAGCCCCTGCGACGAGGGTCTGTTTCTGAATGAGCACCGGCGCTGTCCCGCAGAGATCGTCGCCTTCTGCAACGATCTGGTCTATGGCGGCCGCCTGCTCGCGCGCACGCCGCAGGGCGTGCGCCGTCTGGCGCCGCTGGGCTGGGCGCATGTGCGCGGCGTGGCGCGCGCGGCGGGCGCGGGCTGGCGCAACGAACAGGAGGCGGCGGAGATCGCGGGCTGGCTGGGGCGGCGCGGCGCGCAGATCGAAGCCTGGTTCGGCGGCAAAATCGCCGATCTCGTCGCCATCGTAACGCCCTACGCCGCGCAGGCGGCCACGTTGCGCGCCGCGCTGCGCGAGGCGGGCCTGCCGCGCGCGATCACCGTGGGCACCGTCCACGCCTTGCAGGGGGCGGAGCGGCGGATCGTGCTGTTCTCGCCGACCGTCACCAGCGGCGCGCTGAAGGGGCCGCCCTTCTTCGACCGGACGCCGAACATGCTGAACGTGGCGGCCTCACGCGCGCGCGATGCGTTTCTGACCTTCGGCGACATGGCGCTGTTCGACGCATCGGGGCCATCGACGCAGCCGTCGAGCGTGCTGGCGCGCCATCTGTTCCGCGACCCGCTGAACGAGATCGCCGACGTGACCGCGCTGCCGGAACTCATGGCGCTGGATCGCGACGCGCTCACGCTGCTCGCCACGCTCGACGCGCACCGCGCCGCGCTGGGCGCGGCGTTCGGCGACGCGCGCGAAAGTCTGATCATCGTCTCGCCGTGGATCTCGGCGCAGGCGGTCGCGGCGGATGACGTGGCGCGACGGGTGCGCGATGCGGTCGCCAGAGGCGTCGCGGTCACCATCGCCTATAACCGGGGCTTCATGGCCGAGGCGGGCAGGGCGGCGCAGGGGTCGGTCATCGACGCGCTGCGCAGTGCGGGCGCGCGTCTGGCGCCGACGCGGGAGCACTCCAAGGCGCTGGTCGTGGACGACCGCTGGTTCGCCGTGGGCTCGTTCAACTGGCTGTCCGCCCTGAGAGAGAGCGGATCGCGCTTCGCGATGGGCGAGACATCGCTGCGCTACGACGGCGACAAGGCGCCGGCGCTCTGCGCGGCGCTGGTCGATCGGCTCGGCCTTATGGCCGCAGACGCCGGGCGCTGAGCGCGCGCTCAGGACCAGCCGCGCCACGGCGCATAAGCGTCGCGAAACCTTCGCGCGCTGTTCCTGAAGGCGATGGAGACCACGAAATCCGGACTCTTTTCCAGCCGTGGGGCCGCCTGATCCGGGGCGCTCAGCCGACCTCCGCCCCCGCCACCCATACCCCGCGCAGCACGGCGGCCTCGCCGATGCGGCCCACGCGGATCACGTCGGCGCGCGCGCCCGGCGCCAGCCGCCCGCGATCGGTCAGGCCCACCGCGTCGGCCGGCGCGCGGGTGTCGCCGCAGGTGAAGAAACAGTCCCAGCCCAGAGGATAGCGCGCGTGGTTGCGCTGGAACGCCGCGATCTCGGGCAGGCTCAGCCACGCCGCGTCGCGTATCCCCGGCCCGGTCAACCGCGCGCCCAGCCGCGCGCCCAGCCGCACACCCGGCGCCGCGTTCCGTCGCGCGAGATCACCCATGCCGAGACCCGGCCCGCCGATGCGCGCGAGGCGGCGGCGCTGGCGCTGGCGCCCGGCGCGCTGGCGTCTGGCGCGCTGGCGCATGGGGTGGAGGGGGTGTCGCTGGCCGAGGGCGCGCCGCTGGCGGCGTTTCGGTCCGCCTTTCCCGCCGCGCGCTTTCCCGGCCTGCCGCAGGCGCTGCGCGAGACCGGCTCGATCACGGCGGCGCTGCGCGCCTGCGGGCTGCCCGATTATACCCGCGCCGCGACCCGGATCAGCGCCCACGCCGCGCGCCCGGCGCTGGCGGCGCGGCTGCGCATCGCGGCGGGGGCGCCGATCCTGCGCCCGGTCGCGGTCAACGTGGACGCCGACGGCGCGCCGGTGGAATACGGCGTCACCTGGTTCGCGGGCGAGCGGGTGACGCTGACGGTGGCGCCGGAGGGCTGCGCCGCGCCGCGCGGCCGCGCCGCTCTGCCGCTCGGCCGGCGTCAGCGCGAACGCCCCGGCGCCGCCGCGGCCGCGCGATCATCGCCTCGCCATCGGCCGTGGCGGTCCCTCTCCCCGAACGGCGGCGGTCGAGGGTCGCCGAGCCCGCAACGCGCCCACAGTCCCGCCGACAACCGAAAGGTCCGCGCCCGTCACCGCCCCGCAGCGGGTGCGGCGGTGGTCGCCTCCGGGGTCAGGACTGCGCGGCGGGGTGGTCGGCCAGGAACGCGCGCAGGTCGGTCACGCGCTTTTCGTCGAGGCTGACATAGACAAAGCCCATGTTGGTGCGCTCGGCCACCATCGCGCCGGGGAACGGCAGGTAGCTGAGTTCGCGCGACCCAAACGACGGGCTGGCGGTGCCGACCTGCCATTCGGTGGTCAGGCTCACGTCCACCAGTTTGAGGGGCGGGCCGTCGCGCCCATCGGGGATCTCCAGCGGCACGCCCGCCAGCCGCAGGAAGGCGATCTTGTCCGCCGCCGCGCGAAAGCCGTCGATGAACTGCGCCGCCAGCGCCGACACCGCCTCGGCGCGGTCGGGATCGGCCATGTGGCTGTGCAGGGGCCCCGCCGGATCGTGGTTGTGGTCGTGACGGTGCGGACCGTGCGGGTGCGTGTGGGGGTGCGCGTGATCGTGCGCGTGATCGTGCGGCATCGGCCTATTTCCGCTTCGCGGGCGTGGACCAGCGCCGCCCATGGGTGGCGGCGTCATAGTCGCCCATCGGCAGGCTCACCGGCTTGTCGATATGGCCCTTGTGCTTGCCCATCACGCCCGCCGAAACCATGGCGCCCAGCACGTCCACGATCACGCGGGCGCCCATAAGCGCGGTGATCTCGGACTGGTCGTAGGGCGGCGAGACCTCGACCAGCTCCATGCCGCACAGGCCTTCCGCAGCGACCTTGCCGGCCAGCGCCAGCGCCTCGCGCGGCAGGAAGCCGCCGGGTTCGGGCCAGCCGGTGCCGGGCACGAAGCCGCAGTCGATGCTGTCGATGTCGAACGACATATAGACCATGTCCACGCCGTCCCACGCCATCTCCAGCGCCATCTCGGCGGTCTTGTCGATGCCCATGCGCTCCATGTCGGACATGGTGATGATGTTGGTCTCGCGCTCCCGCGCCACCTTCACCGCCTCGCGCGGCACCTGCCAGCCGCCGATGCCGACCTGCACCAGATTGCGCGGGCTGACGTTGGGCAGGTTGGTGGCGTGAAACCATGGCGTGGTGTGCATCCGCTCGTCGAGGTCGCGCTCCTGAATGTCGGCGTGGCGGTCGAAATGCACGATGCCGATCTTTTTCGACGTGCATCCCGCGATGCCGCGCACGGTGGGAAAGCCGATCGAGTGGTCGCCGCCGATGATGATCGGCATCGACCCGGACGAGAACACATGCGCGCAGGCGCGGCTGATCTGGTCGAAGGTCTTTTCGATGTTGCCGGGGATGGTGAAGATGTCGCCCGCGTCGCAAAGGCTCATCTGCTCGCGCAGGTCGATTCCCATCTCATAGTTGTAGGGGGTGTAGAGCGCCGAGATCTTGCGCACGCCCTGCGGGCCGAAACGCGTGCCGGGCCGATAGGTGGTGCCGCCGTCGAACGGCGCGCCCAGCACGGTGGCGTCGTAGAGGCCCACCTCGGTCACGTCCTCGGCGTAGGGCGCCTTGAGAAAGGTGTTGATGCCTGCGTAATGCGGCAGTTCGCCGCGCGCGAAGGTGGGGATCGCGCGGTCCTGGATGCTGTCGGCGGCGGTCAGCCCCATGCGCAGCGCCCACTGCTTCTCCTTTTCCCACTCGTCGCCGGGGATGTCGGCCTCGGCGCGCATCGCTTTCCAGCCCTGCAGCTTGCTGAGGTCGGGGTGGTGCATCCGCCGGTCGGGCAAGCGGCGGTCGGCGGGGTGATGCGAGCGGCTGCGGTCAGGCGTCATGGTGCGGGGCGACCTTCTGCTGAAACGGAATCCCGCCGTTGCGGGCGTCGAAGTCGTAGGTGATGGTGGCGCCCCAGCGCTCCGGCGCGTCGGGGTCCCAGCGCGGCTTGTCGAACACCAGCACACGGTCGCCCAGCTTGAAGCCTTCGGCAAGATCGTGCGTGACCATGAACACGGTCATGTTGGTCTCCGCCCGCAGGTCGGTCAGAAAGTCGTGCATCGTCAGCCGGGTGCCGGGGTCGAGCGCGCCGAACGGCTCGTCGAGCAGCAGGATGCGCGGGCGCGCCTGCATCGCCTGCGCGATGGCCAGCCGCTGCTGCATCCCCCCCGACAACGCCGCAGGCCAGGCGCCCGCGACATGCGCCAGTCCCACCCGCTCCAGCACCGCGTCGGCGCGCGCGCGCGCGGCGCGGCGGCGCGCGCCCCAGAAGCGGCCCAAGGTTCCGACGCCGAGCTCCTCCGCCGCCACGATGTTGTCGCGCACGGTCATGTGCGGGAACACCGAATAGCGCTGGAACACCACGCCCCGGTCGCGCCCCGGCTCACGCGCCGGGGGCTGGCCCGCGATGCGGATCTCGCCGCGCGAAGGCGTCTCCTGCGCCAGCAACAGCCGCAGGAAGGTGGACTTGCCGCAGCCCGAGGCGCCGACGATGGAAACGAAGGCGCCTTCCTCGACCTCCACCGACACCCGCTCAAGGATCGGCAGCGGGCCGTAGCTCTGGAACACGTCGCGCACGCTGACAAAGCTCATGCGCGCGCCTCCGCCCAGGGGAAGGCCCAGGCCGAGAGGCGGCGCAGGCCAAAGTCCATCAGCGCGGCCAGCACGGTGATCCACACCACATAGACCAGGATCACGTCCATCGCGAGGTAGCGGCGCACCAGGAAGATGCGATAGCCCAGTCCCTCGGTCGCCGCGATGGCTTCGGCGGCGATCAGGAACAGCCACGCGGGGCCGAGGCTGAGCCGCACCGCCTGCACCAGCCGCGGCGCCAGCTGCGGCAGCGCCACGCGCAGCGCCACCACCGCCGACGACGCGCCCAGCGTCTGCGCCTTGATGATCTGCTCCGCAGGCGTCTCCAGCACCCGCTGGCTGAGATCGCGGATCATGAACGGCGCCGTGCCGATCACGATCAGCGCCACCTTGGACAGCTCGCCAAGGCCGAACACGATGAACAGGATCGGCAGCAGCGCCAGCGGCGGCGCCATCGACACCGCCGCAATGAACGACGCCAGCGCCGCACGCCCCAGCGGCAACAGCCCGATCAGCAGGCCCAGCGCCAGCGCCAGCGCCGCCGCGATCCCCACCCCCTGCGCCAGACGCATCAGGCTGGCGGCGGTGTCGTTCCAGAACAGGATCGCGCCGGAGCGCTTGTCCGGCTCGGTGACGGCGGCGATGGCGGTGTCGAGGATCTGCGCGGGCGCGGGCAACAGCTTGTCGGCCGGGTTCACCGCCAGCCGCGCCTGCGACCCCGCCAGATAGACCAGCGCCGCCAGCGCGAAGGGCAGCAGCGCCAGAAACACGGCGAGCGGCCTGCCGGGGCGGCGGTTGATCCAGCGCATCGCGGGCCTCAGAGCGCGCCGTCGGCGGCCATGCCCATGAACTCGGTGGCGTAGCGGAACTTCACGTTGGCGGGATCGCCGCTCACCGAACCGTCGGGATAGGCGACGCCGACGAAATCGGCGCTCGGCGCGCCGACGCCGAGGATGCCCTTGTCGAACAGGAAGCCCGCAACCTCGGTCATCGTGGTCTTCAGCGCGGGGTCTTCGGCGAAGGCGACCGCCTCGGCGGGCGTCCAGAACATCCGCGTCGCCGCAAGCTGGGCGTCGTAGCCGGCAAGATCGGTCCCCGACGCCGCGCCCATCGCGGCGCGGGCGGCGCGGCCCTCATCGGTGTCGCCCGCCATCAGCGCCATGGTCTCATACCACGCGCCGACCAGCGCCTTGCCGAGGCCGGGGTTCGCGGCCAGCGTGTCGGTGTTGACCACCAGAAGGTCGATGATCTCGCCGGGGATGTCCGAACTGTCGAACAGGATGGTCGAGTCCGGCTCGGCGTCGATGGCCGCGACCAGCGGGTTCCAGGTGACCACCGCGCCCACGTCGGGCGTGGCGTAGGCGGCGATCATGTCGGCGTCTGAGGTGTTGATCACCGCCGCCAGATCGCTCTCGCTCAGCCCGGCGCTGTCGAGCGCGCGCGCCAGCAGGTAATGCGAGACCGACAGCTCCACCAGGTTGACCGGCTTGCCCCTGAGGTCGGCGATGCCGCCGCCGCCCTTCACGATCAGCGCGTCATTGCCGTTGGAATAGTCGCCGATGATCAGCGCCGTGGTGTCCACGCCGCCGCCCGCCGGGATCGACAGCGCGTCCATGTTGGTCACGGTCACGCCGTCGAAGGCCCCGGCCGTGTATTGATTGATCGATTCGACGTAGTCGTTGAACTGCACGATCTCGACATCGACGCCGTATTTCTCGGCCCAGCGGTCCATGATCCCGCTGTCCTCGATATAGCCCCACGGCATCCAGCCGGCGTAGATCGACCAGGCGATGCGGAACGTGTCCTGCGCCTGCGCGCCCAGCGGCGCGGTGACGAACGCCGCCGCCAGCGCGGCGCGGATGATGGGTGTCATGCTGTCCCCCGATGTCGGCCTGTGTCGGGCCGACGATGGGTGGCGGGCGTGGCGTGAAAAAGAGCGTCCGTCGCGGGACGCTCAAATTATATGCGAAAGATCACCGCATGGGCGTCAATCGCCATTTCTGCCTGCGAATTGTGCAGAAAGTGAGGGCTGCGCGTCAGTCGCGCAGCAGCTCGTTGATCGCGGTCTTGGCGCGGGTGCGCGCGTCCACGCGCTTGACGATCACGGCGCAGTAGAGGCTCGGCCCCGGCGCGCCGTTCGGCAGCGCGGCGCCCGGCAGCGACCCCGCCACCACCACCGCGCCCGCAGGCACTTCGCCCATGGTGATCGCGCCGGTGGCGCGGTCCACGATCTTGGTGGACTGGCCGATGAACACGCCCATGCCCAGCACCGCGCCCTCGCGCACGATCACGCCCTCGACCACTTCGGAGCGCGCGCCGATAAAGCAGTTGTCCTCGATGATCGTCGGCCCGGCCTGCATCGGCTCCAGCACGCCGCCGATGCCGACCCCGCCCGACAGGTGGCAGTTGGCGCCGATCTGCGCGCAGGAGCCGACCGAGGCCCAGGTGTCCACCATGGTTCCGGCGCCGACATGGGCGCCGAGGTTGACGAAGCTGGGCATCAGCACCGCGCCCGGCGCCACATAGGCCGAGCGGCGCACGATGGCGCCCGGCACGGCGCGAAAGCCTGCGGCGGTCCATTCCGCCGCGCCCCAGCCCTCGAACTTGGTGGGAACCTTGTCCCACCAGCCCGCGCCGTTCGGCCCGCCGCTCATCACCGCCATCGGGTTCAGCCGGAACGACAGCAGCACGGCCTTCTTCAACCACTGGTTGACGGTCCACGCGCCGTCCGCGCCGCGCTCGGCCACCCGCGCGGCGCCGCTGTCGAGCAGGTCGAGCGCCTGCGCCACGGCGTCGCGCGGCGCGCCCTGCGTGTCGGCGCCGATGGTCTCGCGCGCGTCCCAGGCCGTCTCGATCACGGCCTGAAGCTCCTGATGGGCCATCGCCGCACTCCTTCGTCAGTTTCCCAAACCCGCGCGGCGCGCTATACGACGCGGCCCGGCCCGGCGCAATCGGCGCGGGCGGGCGCAGGCGGGAGGGGCGGCGGCGGCATGGACGATCACGAGAAGCGGGTTTCGGTGTTTCCCTCGGCGGCGCGCGACGCGCAGGCGGCGACGCGCATCCCCTCCACGCCGCAGACCCGCGACCCGGCCTATCGGCTCGCCTTCGCCGACATAGACTTCCTGCGCCGCGAGGAGCTGCGCCCGGTGCGCCTCCAGCTTGAACTGCTCAAGCCGGAGCTGATGCTGGGCGAGCGCAACATCACCTCGACCGTGGTGATGTTCGGCGGCGCCCGCATCGCCGCCGACCCCGCCGCCGCCCGCACGCCGAAAATGGCGGAACTGTCGCGATACTATGAGGAGGCCCGCCGCTTCGCCCGGCTGGCGTCGCAGGAGAGCCTGGCGCGCGGCGGCGGCGAATTCGTGGTGGTGACCGGCGGCGGCCCCGGCGTGATGGAGGCCGGCAACAAGGGCGCGCACGAGGTCGGCGCCGCCTCGATCGGGCTGAACATCGTGCTGCCGCACGAGCAGGCCCCGAACGCTTACGTCACGCCCGAACTGTCGTTCAACTTCCATTACTTCGGC
>Ga0210024_1003206_pt1 | contig 13653 bp, 8 predicted proteins | sample CryGeymeta201525_FD_183988 | JGI IMG/M metagenome (GOLD analysis project Ga0210024, IMG submission 183988) | Groundwater microbial communities from Crystal Geyser aquifers in Utah, USA - Crystal Geyser metaG 2015-25 (SPAdes) (version 2) | ecosystem: Environmental > Aquatic > Deep subsurface >... | reverse complement strand
CTCTTTTGTTTCTTTCTTGTCATCTTTATCTTCAGTTTTTATTTCATCTTTTAAGCACATATCCACAACTTTCAAAGCTAATGATCCGGGATTACAGGACGCATCATTACTAAATACAATTACTGAAAGTTTTTGATCTGGGAAACGTCCCAAGTATGTTCGGTAACCTGCATCAACACCGCTATGACTAATCATGTTTAGCCCCTTATATTTTCTTACAGTTTGACCAAGTGCATAAGTTATTGTATCTCCATTATTCAGGACTGCTCTTTGACTCATTTTGTTAAATATATCCTGATTGCCAACCACAGGATTCTCAAAGTTCATTGCCCATAAACTTAAATCCTCCACTGTGGTAAACAGACTCGTTGCCCCAACATTGGCATAATTTAATACACTTTTCTTATATCCATTACCTGCGCTTTGATATGAATATGCCCTGTTTTTAACAATCTTCTCATGGTCATCATAAAAGAGTGTATTTGTCATTTTTAACGGTTTGAAAATATACTCATCAGTAAATTCCGGAAAAGATTTACCGGACACTCTTGCCACCACTTCAGCTAATAATGTATATCCGGTGTTACAATATACAAACTCGTTCCCGGGGTTAAAATTTAACTCCTTTTGTTTACTTACAAGTTTTAGAATCTGTTCTTTGGTAATTACATCATCTATGCGCCATCCTGCCATCGCAAGTAAATTCCATTGGTCTCTTAATCCACTTGTGTGATTTGCAAGATTTCTTAGTGAAATTTTTTTACCAAAGTCAGGGACTTCAGGAATGAATTTTCTAATATCATCGTCAAGTGATAGTTTTTCTTCCTTTTCCAATAATAAAATCGAAAAAGCGGTAAATTGTTTTGAAACAGATGCAATATGAAAGATAGTTGATGGTGTTATTGGAATATCATATTCCAGATTCGCCATTCCATATCCCTTTTTATACTGAATTCTACCATTCTGCACAACTGCAATTGCTGCACCCGGCGAATCGTCTTCAGAGTAGTTACGAAACAACCGATCAATCTTTTTTTCATCAATTGAAACACCTGGTGTTAAATCACCTGAAACTAATACTTTGTTTTTATCAGATATTGTACACGCAATAATAAAAAGCAGGAATAAAACGGTTATAGTTTTCATGTTGATAAAATTTGGTTTTCCGTACAATTTACAATAATTTTAAATGGCAATCAACACCTTGTATCAATAATAAAAAGTCATTTGAAATCTTATACTATAAGAAATCTTATACATATTTTTCTCATCCTTAACAATATATGGAGATAGAATTTTAATTCCTCAGTACCTCATTTTGGAAATTAAGAAATTAGAATTGTATGCTGAAAATACGCCAATTTTTCACAAATTAGGTTGCAACTTTCAACTGTCAGGGGAGCCACACAGGACAAGAGGTCATTTTCGACCTCTTTTTTTGTGTCCGGATTTTTGAAAACCTTGCTGGCATTGAGTAGTACTTGTATCGGTTTTGTGAATTCGCAGATTGCAACTTTTCCTTTCTCCAAAATGATTTTTTCAAAATTGAAACAATATCGAGAAGTTTCTTTTCCGGAATAATTTTTATGGCAATAAAAGTTCTCATAATTTCTTATCGTATTAACAAAACCTGACCCTTTTCTGTGTGCTCAACACCCTGAATATCAAAATATTTCGAAATCCAGACATAATTTCCCTGTGGCGCATCTTTTCCGTTTTTTAAGGTTCCGTCCCAATGAGTGTATAACGAACTGGTTTCAAAAACCAAATCACCCCAGCGATTAAAAATTTTTAGGTTGAAACGCGACTCATCAACACCGGCACCAACCGGCATAAATGTTCGGTTTTCAGGAATATCGCTGTCGGGTCTGAAAGCATTGGGAGAATAAACTGTGGAAGGGATGATTTTTATAATTAATTCGAAAGTATCGATGCATTGATACACCGATTCTGCATACAATCTGGCAGAATATTCACCGAGTTCTGTGTAAGTATGAACGGGTGCAAATTCTTCGGAAGTGATGCTATCTCCAAAATCCCAAAAATAATTGACAGCCCTTTCTGAATAGTTTATAAATGTGATATCGGAATTATCAATCAATGCAACCTGGTAATCTACTTCGAATTTTGAAAAAGGATTCCTGTGTACCCAAATCCAATCGGGTTTTACTAATGTATCAACACAGCCTGTTTCTCTGGAATAAGCGATTAATGAAATATCGAATCTTCCTGTATCGGTTAGATTGTATAAATTCGAAACACCAGTTGGATAAGGCAAACTATCGGTAATCCATGTAAAATCGATATAACTGTCGGTGGTTTCAGCATAAACTTCAACAGAATAGGGCTGGCAACCTTCTTCGCTTTCTGTCTGAAAATCGAAAGACGGTTTTCGTTTTAATCGCATTTCAACAGGTTCACTAACGCAACCATATTCATTAACTGTAAGTTTTACCTTCTCAAATGGATCATCCATAATTATTGTTACCGAGTCATGATCAAAACCTGAAAACTGATTCTCGTTAAACTCCCAAATAGTAAATGAAGAATCGATATGATGAGTGTAAACCAGCAAAGCAGAACCCGGGTAACAAATTTCGGAATCGGTAGAAATTTCGGCAATTGGTGTTGGAAAGACTTTTATCATACTATCAATTGTAAAACCATTCCGGCATTGTGTAACCGGATTGGTAATGGTGAGATTTACCTTGTAAAACCCGGTATCGGGGTAATTTTTGGTGTAATATTGCTGCCTGACGACTTCAGTATCATCAAAAGTCCATACAAAATCAACGTCATCGGAAGTAAATAATCTACTGCTAAAATTGACAATCAGCGAGTCGCAACCCCTTGTTTTGTTGGCTTCCATTATAAAGTTATGATTCGCGTTAATAACCGGTTTTGTTAATGGGTCGCTAATACAACCTTTGTCATTAATTATTAGTGATACAGGTGGAACCGTATTTTGCCGGGCGCCTTCCGAAATCCGATAAATTCTGTTTTGTAAATCGAGGGTATCTAAAAATACACGGCCATTCAAATCCCATTCAAATTCTGCCGCGTCGGTAACTGTTCCGGTAAACCTCAGAATTTTGCTGTAACCACTGCAACCGGGATCATCTTCAATCACAAAATTATTTTCAGGTTGAGGATGAAAACGGATGGGAAATGTAACAACGGTATCGCAGCCGTTGATGGTGCTGAGTTTATATGAAACTTCATAATCGCCCCAACTTTTGGCTTCAACATTTACGGCAAACCGGGATTCAGCGATTAGAACCAAATCAGAACTATTTGCTTCCCATGAAAAATTACCGGGAAAATTCCAGATATCTTCCTGAGTACCGGTAATTCTTACCGATAACTGTGTTGAGAATTCATCACAAATCAGATGGTCGCCCAGAATTTCTATTTCAGGAACCGGAAAAACAGTTAAAACGAGGGTATCGCGGGCAATACAACGAAAATTATCCATCACAGTCAGCCTGTATTCGCCGGTTTTATCTACCCAAATATTGCGTTCAGTTGAAATAACCTCATCCATTTGGTTTTGCCAGAGATACTTTTCATAATCTGACTCCGCTGGTAAAAATATTTTTTCAGGATAACAAATCTCCTCAAATCGTTCGCCCAAATCGGCAACAGGCTTACTCTCATATACAAAAACTGTATCGCGCAAAATGCAGCCGTCATTCGTTCCTGCTTCAACCCAGTATAATCTTCCTGAACAACTGAAATAGTTTGAGTGGTTGCAGTGTTGCTCCAACTGTAATAATCGAATTGTGGCCCGGCATCCAGAATCAATTCATCGCCCTTGCAAAGTAAAAGTGTATCGTGTTCAAAAAATTCTATGTTTTCACCCAAATCGAGTTGTAAATCAAAGTTGTAACCTGTGTTAAAACCGTACGATTCGTACCCGCCAAAACCATAAACAAAAGCTGTGAAACTGTTATTTCCTGCAATATTTTCGATGATATGTGTGCCTTTGGGAATATCAAGTTGTGCGTATGACCAGCCGGCAACAGCATGAGGTTTAAATTCAATCACAGGCCGATTGTCGAGCCTGATATTGATTGTTTCATTGGAAGGTGCTAAAATATTGACAAAGTTTGACTGAATTCCGAAATAAGTTGAATCGGTAAAATTGTTGGGTGTGTCATAAGTTTGAAAAATTGCGGTTTTTACCAGTCGGTTTAAAGGGTTCAGGATTATCATAAACGGGTCGCCATTACCACCGGTTTTGGTGCTGTCAACATCGCGTGATTGACTGAACTGAGCCACCAGCACAGGTTGATCGGAAAGAATATGTTTCGTTTCCAAGGTCGTGAATTCATAAAATTCGTCGGCATCAAGATAAATTACAGGTTCCCCCGAAATTTGAACTGTTGTTTTGTTTCTGGCAGTTAGAATACGGAACCGGTCGGCAGCCCTGGTTTTAAGCGGGACTGTTAAATATTCGCGCCCCCAGGACTGAACCGGTGGAATTTGTTCATATAGATGGTCCCATCCCCTAAATCCCCTCGGAACGGTGGTACTGAGTGCGCCTGAAAAAAATGCAACTGGTTTATCAGCATAAATATAGCTGCCGGTTAAATCGCCCTGACCGGTAAGACCTGTTCCCGGATCATTCTCAGACTGTACCTGAAAAACCTGGCCTCTGCTAAGTACGACTTCAAAAATTGAATCTTTTGGTATTAACTGGTCGGTTACTTTCGATGGTTTAATTATTACCGTTGTATTATCTTCGGTTGCCACAATCAAAAACTGGCTGTTGCGCCCATTCCCCGTCAGTGGGTTTTCCGGATCAACATAAGGATCATAACATATAGCGAAATATTCATTGCCCAGGTTTGCGACCGGGTAAATCACCGAATTATCCGTGGAATTGGGGTCCCAGTTGGTTGCATAAACACTCACCGGATCATCGGAAGTTAGACGAATTCCGGTGTTGCGGATAGTTTCCGACCCAAAAGTTTCGGCTGTACGCCAGGGAAGTTCCACGGTTAATGCACTGTCGGCCCGCACGTTAAATGAGCGGTTGTAATTTGGTTCGCCAGGGGGGCCGATTGTAATTCTGAAATTCGTATTTTGCCGGGAAGCAACTGTTACCAGAACAGTGTGAAACTCTGCCCTGAAAATCCTGTTTTCCATATATCCAAACCAGAATTCCTGTCCTTCGGTTGATTTATGGCAAAACCCGTTATCCTGTGCAGCAACTTCACCGAAGCCGTTCAGAAAAACAATCAGTATTAATATCAACTTTAAAGAAATATTCTTTTGCACAGGAAAAATGTTAGTCAGTAAAAATAAAAAAACCGGGCAATATGATTGCACGGTTTTTTATTGAAACAGAAAACTGCTTTTATTTCTTTGGTTTTATTTCCATAATCAAATAACGATTTGGAATTACCTCATCTTTTTTAACGTGGATTTTAACAATCTCACCATCAAATGGCATCCGCACCTGGTTTTGCATTTTCATTGCTTCAAGCAATAAAAGAGTTTCACCTTCCTTCACTTTTTGTTTTGGTTTAACAAAAATGTCGATAATGGTTCCCGGAATAAAAGAGTACAACATATTTATATTAGGCGCTTCCCAGTTAACCCGTTCTTCAAATTTTCGGGTAAATGTGGTTTTATAAACGGCACCTTGAACAATAAGTTCTTTCATTTCTTTTTCTTCTGACATACAAATCTTTTTTATGGTTTAAAATGGTGGTATTCCATGTTTTTTTGATGGCAGAAATACACTTTTATTTTCAGAAACCTGCAAAGCATGAAGAATTCTTGAACGGGTTTCCCTCGGTTCAATCACTTCATCAATATATCCCTGTGCAGCGGCCACATAAGGATTGGCAAATTTTTCCTTGTATTCCCTAATTTTTTGCTGACGCATTTCATCCGGATTTTCTGCTTCAGCAATTTCTTTCCTGAATACAATGTTTGCTGCACCTTCAGGCCCCATTACTGCAATTTCGGCTGTTGGCCATGCAAAAACAAAGTCAGCGCGCAAATGCCTCGAGTTCATTGCAATGTAACCACCGCCATAAGCTTTTCTCAATATTACGGTAACTTTCGGAACCGTTGCTTCACTGTATGCATATAATATTTTAGCGCCGTGACGGATTACCCCTGCATGTTCCTGATCCACTCCCGGCAGATAACCCGGTAAATCTTCGAGCGTAACAATTGGAATATTAAAGGCATCGCAGTAACGAATAAAACGTGCTGCCTTATCAGAGCTGTCGCAATCGAGAACTCCTGCAAGCACCATGGGCTGGTTGGCAACAAAACCAACCGTTTCGCCATCCATACGTCCAAAACCAATAATGATGTTTGGCGCAAAAAGTTCCATTATTTCAAGGAATTCAGAACTATCGGTAATGGTTCTGATAATATCTCGCATGTCATACGGAATCCTTGGATCGAGGGGAACGATATCTTCAATTTTTCTTCCTTTTAACGGTGATTTTGGAGGATACGCCAACGCTTTTTTTGCATTACTTCGTGGAATATAACTAATTAAGGTTTTAATCTGTTCAAAACATTCCAACTCAGTTTTTGCAAAAAAATGTGCATTTCCGGTTATTTCAGAGTGAACACGCGCACCGCCAAGTTCTTCCATCGAAATTTCTTCTCCGAGAACCGATTTAATTACACTGGGACCTGTGATGAACATTTTCGAGATATTTTCGACTACGAAAACAAAATCAGTTAAGGCTGGTGAATAAACCGCGCCTCCCGCGCAAGGTCCAAGTATTACCGAAATCTGAGGAATTACTCCGGAAGCCAGCGTATTTCGGAAAAATATTTCGCCGTAACCAGCCAGCGAGTTTACTCCTTCCTGAATACGCGCACCGCCCGAATCGTTGATCCCAATTAAAGGAACCCGCATTTTCAGGGCATGATCCATGATTTTTGTAATCTTCCGGGCGTGCATTAAACCCAGAGAACCGCCGGCCACGGTGAAATCCTGGGCAAAAATACAAACCGGTTTCGACTTAATTGTGCCAGTGCCGATAATTACCCCATCGCCATGTAAAACTTTCGATTCCATGCCGAAATCTTTTGCGCTGTGCTCAACGAATAAATCATATTCGTGAAATGAGTTTTTATCCAGAAGCGCTAAAATACGTTCGCGTGCATTGAGTTTCCCCATTTTGGCCTGCATTTCCATGGCTTTTTCGCCACCTCCTTTTTGCACTTCCTTTTTTCTTTTTCGAAGGTCAAGAATATTACTTCTCAGTGACATAAAGTATTATTTAAGTTATAAATTTCCCGAAGACCCGGGATGTTTTTTGTAAGTGTGGCAAAATTATAATTTTTTTTCAATGCCTTTTTGTAATCCAACTTTGAAGTACAAAAATAAACGGAACAAGATACACAGGGTTCGAATAATGGTATTCAATGTTTGAAAAGTGGTGTGGCAGAGGTTTAATTAAACGATGGATTTTCGGGGTAATTTTGCCAGATTGAATAACGATTTCCGGCTTTTAAAACAAAATCTGTCCAGGATACATCCTGTGATTCGCGCATAATTGCATTTTCATCCACATCGGTTACCAACCAGGAATCTTCTTTGATTTCGCCTTCCAGTTGTCCGGCGTCCCAACCCGAATAACCCAGAAAAAAATGAATATCGGAAGGTTTCACCATTCCTTTTGAAATCAGATTTTTAAGTGTTTCGAAGTCGCCTCCCCATGAGAGATTACCCAAAACTTTAATACTACCGGGCAGTTTTTCGCCTACTTTATGAACAAAAAATATGGAATCGGCAGAAACCGGGCCCCCTAAATAAACATGGGCATCGAATTCAGGAAAATCGATAAAAACGTCTTGCAACCGAAAATCAATCTTCTTATTCAAAATAAAACCAACCGCACCTTTTTCGCTGTGCGCCACCAAAAAAACCACCGACCGGCTAAAATAATCGCCATGCAAAAAAGGTTCTGCAATTAATATTCTTCCTTTTTGTGGTGGAACATTATTGGTTCTGATTTTAAATATGTCGAGATTTCCTTTCATTTTGGAAGCAATATAATAAATTTAATCATGGTCAACAACAATAAAAACATCTTCGTCGGGTTTCGACATAAAATATTGCTCCCTGGCAAACTTTTCCAGCTTTTCTTCACCAGCCTGTAAATCTTCAAGTTTTTGCTTATCCGTTTCAATACGGGCCCGGTAATACTCTTCCTGTTGCTTAAGTTCGTAAAGCCGACGTTTATTTTTCTGGTGCGAAACGATGCTGTTTTCATCAAAGAAAACAATCCATGTTAAAAATAACAGGGAGGCAATAACATATTTATTACGAAGTATCTTAAAAACACCGCTATTAAACTTTATTTTATCCATGTCAACTAAAATTATTTCGAACAAAAATAGAATTTTCGAGTATCAAAAAAAAGGGTGTTGAATTGTTTCAGCACCCTTTTATAAAGATTATTTGGTTTGTTTTATTATTTATCGGGTTGAAAGTTTGGGTAGGTGTAATTTTTAGACGAAACAAAAGTTTCCTTAATTGTACGGATTGAAGTCCAGCGAAGCAGGTTAAAAATTGAACCGGCCTTGTCATTGGTTCCTGAACCGCGAGCGCCCCCAAAAGGTTGCTGACCAACAACAGCTCCGGTTGGTTTATCGTTGATATAAAAATTACCCGAGGCATTTTCAAGCCGCTTCGTAATTTTTTCGATGTTGTACCTGTTTTGCGACATTACTGCACCGGTTAGGGCATATATTGAAGTTGAATCAAGAATATCAAGCGTTTCGTCCATTTTATCGTCTTCGTAAATATAAATGGATAACACAGGCCCAAAAAGCTCTTCTTCCATGGTAACGTATTTCGGGGTTTTTGCCAGAATAACCGTTGGTTCGATAAAATAACCCACCGATTTATCGCAGTTTCCGCCAAAAATCACTTCGGCGTCTTTGTCTTCTTTCGCCCTGTCAATAAATCCTTTTAATTTATCGAACGAGGCCTCATCGATTACCGCATTGATAAAGTTGGTAAAATCTTCGGGAGGACCCATTTTTACGGATGCAAGTTCTTTGCCGAACAACTGTTTTACTTCGGGCCAAATACTTTTGGGAATATAAGCCCTTGAAGCAGCCGAACATTTTTGGCCCTGATATTCGAAAGCACCTCTCAGCATTGAAATTGTAAGCGCCTGAACATCGGCGGTATTATCGGCAAAAATAAAGTCCTTGCCACCGGTTTCACCTACTATTCTGGGGTAAGTTTTGTAGTTTGGCATATTCTCTCCAATGGTTTTCCATATACTATTGAATACTCCGGTGGAACCTGTAAAATGGATGCCGGCAAACCGCGGATGGGTTAAAACAATATCGGCTGCTACCGGACCTGAAACATGAACCAGGTTAATAACACCGTCGGGCAATCCGGCTTCCCTGAAAATTTCCATAATTACACTGGCAGAATAAACCGCGGTTTTCGAAGGTTTCCAAACCACAACGTTACCCATTAATGCCGGGGCAGCAGGCAAATTGCCAGCTATCGAAGTAAAATTGAACGGGGTCAGCGCAAAAACAAAACCCTCCAGCGGACGAAACTCGTTGTAATTCCACATTCCGGGAGCCGATTCAGGCTGAATTTTATAAATGTCGGTCATTACTTTCACCCCAAACCGGAAGAAATCTGCTAATTCACAGGCTGCATCAATCTCGGCCTGAAATGCATTTTTCGATTGCCCCAGCATGGTTGCTGCGTTTATTTTTGCCCGATAAGGCCCTGCAAGCAAATCGGCGGCTTTTAAAAATACCGATGCACGGTGTTGCCACGACAAATTCGCCCAATTCTCCCTCGCAGCAAGTGCGGCATCAATTGCCATTTTTACATGACCCGCATTTCCCTGGCTGTAATATCCCAGGGTATGCTTAATTTCGTGTGGCGGAAACATGCGTACTTTGCGGTCGGTGTAAACCTCTTTGCCATCAATTAACATGGGCAAATCAACTTCTATCGATCTTAACTCTTCCAGTTTTGCTTTTAAGGCAATTCTTTCAACAGTTCCGGGTGCATAACTCAATATGGGTTCGTTTTTAGCAGGCGGCACATTAAATATTCCTTTCGACATAATTCTTTATTTATTTGTTTCAGATTTCAATTTGGGCAAAATTACGGATACATTTGAAATTAAATCATAACAAAAATCAGTGCAAAAAAATTTATGTGATGTGTAAATATCTTAAATTCAGATTTTTATTATTTTTAGCCTGTAAAACTCAACAAAAATCAGTTTTTACATTCCTTACTTTGTAGTTTAACATGAATTGAATTATATTTGACAGGACGCTAATTTTTAATCATTATTGATAAATTTATACCCTTGATAGCGAAGTTGCAACATATTTTTAAAGGCAAATTCTGGTCGGAATTATCTGAACAGGAACAATTAAAGCTTAGCCAATTACTCATTTTTTGGGCATTTATTGAAATATTTGCCATTTCGTATTTTATTTACAGCATCTTTTTCAAATCCGAAAATAGTTGCCTGGTTTGCAATATTTTATTAATAGCTATGGCCACGCTTCCGATAATTTGCACTATTAATGGCCGTATTAATTGCTCAGTAAACAGCATTTTTATTCTTCCGCTTGTACTTTACTCTTTTTATTTTTCCGACTTTAATCCAGGAACATCAAATTCTCAAACCATTTATTTAACGGTTTTCTGGTTATTTACAGGATTGATTTTTCTGCTCTTTTTTTCGGAAACTAACAGTAAAATAAGGACTTACTTTTTTATTGGACTGATTACTATCGGTTTTCAAATGGCAAAAGCGAACCTGTTTAACGATTTTTTTGCTCAATTTAGGCCATTTGTTACCAATCCGTTATTTGTTTATACTTCTCTTTCTGTGTTTGTTTATGCTTTACGCGTTTATTATATTACAATTCTAAAAAACTATCAAAACCAGATAAGCTCGTTAAAGCAAAGTATAAATAAAGTACTTCAGGACTCCACATTTTCAATTGTCCAAATCAGGGCCGAACGCGACGAAGCAGGAAACATTGTTCAGTTAATTGTTGAAAAAGTAAACAACGCTTTTGAATCCAATTTTAAAATTAACCTGTACGAAGTTCAGGAACAGAAAGCAGATTATATTTTCAATTTAATTTTCAAGAGTAATTTCGATTTAAACAAATATGTTTATAACCAATCAAAACAGAAAAGAATAAATGAATTTTATGCTGAAATGCTTGCACGCTGGTTTAATGTGCATGTGCTTCAACCCGATTACAATAAGTTCTTTGTTATTTTTGAAGATATCACAAAAGCAAAACAAAAAATTGCTGAACTGGAAGAACACAAAAGGCGATACAAGGTTTTACTGGAGGCAATACCCGACATATTTTTTGTAATTGACAAAGACGGGACTTATGAGGATTTCGTGATTAAAGAAAGTGACCTGTTTAAAATTGAAGATGCAAATGTTATTGGAAGTACCATTTTTGAAGTTGGCTTTCCGGATAATATGGCCGATAAAATTTACAGTTGCATACAAACGTCAATCAAAACGAATTCAATTGAAACAATAGAATACCAGATGAATACACCAAACGGAACTTTTCTGTTTGAAATGAGGCTGGCAAAACTTAATTCGCATTCGGTAATTTCAATTGCACGCGATATCACAAAACGGAAAACCACTGAATTTCAACTCGAAAAAGCCCTGATTCGCGCCGAAGAATCGGACCGTTTAAAGTCGGCATTCCTGGCAAACCTCTCGCACGAAGTTCGCACCCCTATGAACGTAATTACCAACCTCACCAGGGTTTTAGCAGACGCTGAACTCGACCAGGACGAAAAGATGGAACTCTCGGAAGCAGTTTCGCAAAACGGAAAGCAGCTCATGAATATGATTGACAACACAATCCGTTTATCAAAAATTGAAACCCAAACAGTTAAAATTTTTCAGCGATTCTGCAACATTAATCGTTTGCTTCGCGATGTATATAATGAATACTTTATTCTTATTCCCGACTCGAAAAATGTAAAACTAAATCTTCGGATTAGCGTTCCCAATAAGGAATTTGGTTTTGAAACCGATCCTGAAATTCTTTCCGAAATAGTGTCGCTATTGATTGATAATGCCGTGAAATACACTTTAAAAGGAGAGATTAACATTGATTATGAAATGGTGAGGAACGAGTGGGTGAAATTTACAATATCCGACACCGGGATTGGAATTCCTGAAGAAGAATTTATTCATATTTTCGACAGGTTTTACCGCATAAAAAATGACATAAACCAAACCACTTCAGGTTCGGGACTGGGGTTACCTATTGTACAACATTATGTAGCCTTGATTGGTGGTGAACTTGAATTTGAAACCTCAGTGGGCAAAGGCAGTAAATTCTGGTTTTCGTTGCCTTTTAAAAATGGAAAAGGATTTCTATCGCTTGTGCAATAATTAGTTCAACACTATTGTTCTGATGAGTTAAACATCCGAAACCCGACCAACCTGTCGTATCTTGCCGAAAAATCGCTGTAATAAACAAACAAAAGGTAATCATTCTCAGTTTGCCAGAAACTGCCTTCAATATTGGTATGGTTGGCAGAAGTTGCACCCTGCGGCACATAAACATACTGGTAATTATAATATCCCTGTTTTAAAAGTAGGGTAAGTTCATAGGCGCTGGTATCGAAATTCCAGGTCATTTCGTTGCTTTTGTTGGCGTTCCATCCGGTAAGCGCCCCGAAAACATTAACCGACCCCCCCAGTAAAATTGATGGCAGGGGTAAAGTAAAATGTACTAAAGTGTAATCACATTCCGTATCCGGATCGCGTACTTCCTGATCCTGGCTTTCAATGGTAAATTTTCCATTCATTTCTTTGTATTGAAAAAAATCTTTATTGGCCCGAACTTCATCCTTCATTATGGTTTTATGGTAATATGGCCGGTGAAAATCGGTTGAAGCAATGTTTTCACCATTAAAACGGTTTGAACGGTTATCAAAATATCGAAATTCATTTCCTGCCGGAAAAACATTCTCTTTTTGGTAATCGTACTCCAAGCGGTTTTGGCGAATAAAAAGCGGTTTTAAATTCCGGATTGCATTGTCCCAACGCCCGTTTTGCATCAGCACAACTTTAACATCCCGCAACGGATTTTCAATCGGAAAATCGTTATACGTTAACACAAAATCAATTTCGTGGTTCGACCCCGCAAACGGGTCAAAAGTAGCACGTCTCACAGTTCCCTGAATATCTACTTTGGGTTCAACAATATAAAATCGTTGGGTAATCAATACCTTTTCCTTGTCGTTATCTTCATAAACCACCAATACGTAATTGCCCGAATAATTGAATTTCATTTCATCGTTGGGCAAAAGAAGCTGGTAATTGGAATAATTAAAAGTGGTATTAAATGATAATTTATAATCGGTAAGCGGATTCTCCGGAAAACCGCTGATGTATTCTATCTGTGAAATAAAACTTTCGTTCCAGTTGGCATCGCAATGAATAACAGTGTAGTAATAATTTCGCGGCTCGTCGGATAAAACATCAAATTTAAAAAGAAGTTGGGCATCCTCATTTAAAGTCAGTACCGGATGCGACAAATCGAAACCCGCCCGATACATTTGCACTGTTTTAATATGTTCGCTGTAAACCGCGTTTTCGTAGTAAA
>Ga0210024_1003203_pt1 | contig 13661 bp, 8 predicted proteins | sample CryGeymeta201525_FD_183988 | JGI IMG/M metagenome (GOLD analysis project Ga0210024, IMG submission 183988) | Groundwater microbial communities from Crystal Geyser aquifers in Utah, USA - Crystal Geyser metaG 2015-25 (SPAdes) (version 2) | ecosystem: Environmental > Aquatic > Deep subsurface >... | reverse complement strand
TAGTTATTTTCCAGCAATTCACCGGCCGATTTCCCAATCATAATTGTCCGCCACGGAGTTGTGTATGGAAGTGTAACAGTTGCTTCACCTTCCAGCGATGCCACCAAAGAGTTTTCATTTTCACCTTTAATAAATTTCATGCGGGCAAAGTCAACCAGTTTTGCCTCTCCAAGAGCCAGCAACCAATTTCCGGCTTCAATTACCAGCGGTCTTTCAACAGGTTTTTCTACTGAATTGACTGGCACTTTGCGGATTTCTGACTGGGCGCGTTCGGATGCCCAACATTCAAAGTTTTGTGTTAATCTGAATTCGGTAAGTTCTTTTTTAATGTGAAGTGTTTCATTTTCTGATTGGGCGGGAAATGTATAATTTAATGCAACTCCCTCGTTGTAAACCCTGAAAGTAATTTCAAATTCCCTCCCCGGAGAACTTTTTTCCTTTAACTGAATTTTTGCCTCGTTAAAATGGTCGGTAATTTCAGAACGTTCGCCATAAACCGGTCTCCAAGACTGGTTCACTTCCATTTCGGAAAACGAAATAATTTCAAGGTTTTTACCGACTTCCTGTCCGCCTTCCAGGATAAATCCCATCCGCGAGTTTTGAATAATGATGGAATCGTCAATCGCTACTGAATATAAAACAGCAGACAAATCTCCGGTTTCAACAGTTACTGTTATTTTCCCGTCAGGACTTTTGATTTGAATATTTTTTGAACACGAAAACAGCAAGGTTGCAATCAGAAGCAGAATCAGGTTTTTCATTTCAATATTTTTCTTTAGGTTGAATATCAGGCCAAATATTGCATTCAAATATCATAAAAACAAATCATCAAAATACATTCAACCCGAAAATAAAGAACCCCGCCCGGAACAAACCGGACAGGGCCCTGAAAAAATATTGTGCTGAATTAATTATTAAACCAGTCCCTGGGCAATCATTGCATCGGCAACTTTAATAAAACCGCCAATATTGGCGCCTTTTACATAGTTAACGAAGTTGCCTTCGGTGCCGTATTTTACGCAGGTGCTGTGAATATCTTTCATAATCTGGTGCAAACGGGCATCCACTTCTTCGCGCGACCAGGGCAAACGCATTGAGTTTTGTGTCATTTCTAGACCCGATGTAGCAACGCCGCCAGCGTTTGATGCTTTGCCCGGTGCAAACATGATTTTTGCATTCAGGAATACTTCAACCGCTTCGGGGGTAGAAGGCATATTGGCGCCTTCGGCCACGAGGTAACATCCGTTGTTCACCAGCGTTTTTGCTTCCTCTTCGTTTATTTCGTTCTGGGTAGCGCAAGGCAGTGCGATATCACATTTTACACCCCACGGGCGCTGGCCCTCAACATATTTTGCTTTCGGGTATTTTTCGCAGTACTCTTGTATGCGGCCACGTTTTACGTTTTTCAGGTCGAGAACGTAAGCCAGTTTTTCGTTGTCAATTCCGTCGGCATCATAAATATAACCATTCGAATCAGAGAGCGTAACCACTTTACCGCCCAGCATATTTACTTTTTCAACGGCATATTGTGCCACATTTCCAGAGCCCGAAACAGTAACTACTTTTCCATTCATATCTAATCCGCGCATTTTTAGCATTTCATCGGCAAAATACACGGTTCCGTAACCTGTTGCTTCGGGTCGTATCAAACTTCCGCCCCACTCGATACCTTTTCCGGTAAGCACGCCGGTAAATTCATTGCGCAGTCTTTTGTATTGTCCAAACAGAAATCCGATTTCGCGGCCTCCCACGCCAATATCGCCTGCAGGAACATCGGTATCAGGACCAATGTGGCGCTGTAATTCGGTCATAAAACTCTGGCAGAAACGCATTACTTCGTTGTTCGATTTTCCTTTTGGGTCGAAATCGGAGCCGCCTTTACCACCGCCCATTGGCAAGGTAGTTAGACTGTTTTTAAATACTTGTTCGAAGGCGAGGAATTTTAAAACCCCGAGATTTACGGTTGGGTGAAATCGCAATCCACCTTTATAAGGGCCAATGGCGCTGTTCATTTCAATGCGGTAACCTTTATTAATCTGAATTTCGCCTTTGTCGTCCTGCCAGGGTACTCGGAACATAATTACACGTTCAGGCTCCGAAGCCCTTTCGAGAATTTTGGCCTGTTTGTAATGCGGGTTTTCTTCAATAAACGGCATTACCGATTCAACTACTTCCTGAACTGCCTGGTGAAACTCCAGTTCATTTGGATTTCTGGCAATCAGTTTTGCCATGAAATCGTTTACTTTTACTTCGAATACATTCGACATGATAAAACATTTTTAAGTTAATTGATTTTATTTTTTATCCCTTATTTTCGTGTTGAAAATTGATTTTTCAGGGCTGAAAGTAGATAACAATTTTTAATGAAAGGGATGACAAACCGATGTTTCATTCAAAATTCAGTGTTTCACGGAAGGATTTGGGAGCGGATTTTAAATTAATGTTAAGTGAGGAGAGGAATGCAGGAATGCAGGAATGTGTTATTTAGGACGAACGGAAATCAGTATTTTTAATTTTGCGGGCTGAAAGCCCAAATTATTTTAGCCCAATGCAACGCCTTGGGTATAAAATGACAAAACATTTCCCTGCGCACTGAAAGTGCAACTTCTGAAATAAGCTGTGACCCTTCGGGCCGAAAGAAATCTGTGAATCTGTGGCAAAACTCAAACATTAATCAGATTATTCCTGATGGCAAATTTCAGCAGGTCGATACTGGTTTTGAAATTCAGCTTTTGCATGATGTGGTTTTTGTGCGATTCTATGGTTCGTGTGCTGACAAACAGTTTGTCGGCCATCTCTTTGTTGGTGAGCCCATCGCCCCAGTACCTGATGATTTCTATTTCGCGTTTGCTCAGGTTTCCGGGGAAACTGGTTTTCCCAAATTCATCGCTATCCATCGACCGGATGTAATTGTTCAGGATGATATTTGAAATGGATTTATTGTAATAATCGTACCCGCCACGAACCGAATAAATGGCCATCACGATTTCGCTGCCTGAGTCCTGCTTTGTGAGATATCCCTTTGCCCCGGCTTTTATCGATTCGTAAATTACACTTTCCTGCATTTCCATCGAAATCACGAGTACTTTGATTCGTGGTGTTTCACTGTTGATTTTTTTTATCAGTTCAATCTCTTCGATGTGCGCCCTGTAAATATTGATGATTAACACATTCATTGTAACCGTCCGCGATGCTTTCATAAAATCAAAGATAGAGGTAAACTGCCCTGTAACGGTAATTTCATCTTTCCCCGAAAGCAGTGCTGCCAGGCTTTCGAGCATCAAAGGGCTGTGTGTGTCAATAATCGCTACCGAAATCATTCTTCTTTGTTTTCATCCTTGCTTTCGAGTATAATCGCCTTTCGTTTGCGGCCATCCATTAATACGGTTAACGGTTTTGAAAAGCGGATGTGTTTAAAATATTTGGTGCGGTGAACCATCAGTTTTCCGTTCAGCTTTTCCCATCGCAGATAGTTTGACTGGTGCCCGTGCTGGACCGAAAAGTATCCGATATTCATCGATGTTACATTATGGAAAAAGTGCGAACCCAGTGATGCATCAAGTGGAAAATTTGGCAATCCGAGTTCAATAATAATTTTTGCATTGCAGATTTGCGGCCATGTTACCGGAATTCCCACACTTTTGTCTTGTGTTCCCCAGCGTCCCGGCCCAATGAGAATATATTGCCTGTTCAGTTTCAGCATTATCGAATTCAGATATTCAATTTCCTGCGCCATTTCAAGGGTACGCAATTTATTAAACTGGTCGGTGTCCATAAAAATGATGTCGGTAATGTAGTCGATTTTGCCATTCCCCATACTGGCTTCGCTGTACAATATCACCTTTTCAGGGTCAACACGTGCAGGATTAATATCGAAACTCATCTGGTTGCCCACCAGCGGTTTAATTTGCAACAGGTAAAACGATGCCTTTCCGTTTTTGTCGAGGTTCAAATCAACAGCGAACTCAATTTCCACGGGTGTGCCCAGCGCTTCCTTTACCGTTTTCAAAATAACTTCAATGGTTTTGCTCAGCGGTATGTAGTCGTAATTGAGTATGTTGGCGAAGTTCATCACCCGTGGACCTTTGGCGTTAATGCCCGGCATCAGGCAATCGTTGTTGGCATTGTAAACCGAAACGCAATGACGGATGGTATCGTGTTTTTCGGCCTCCGAAATATCAAGTGAAACCAGCGCCGCTTTATCGCCATATTTGATATAGTTGATATTCTGGATACTCATGTCAACTGCAAAAAACTTTACCTGTGTTGTCCGGAGCAAATCTTTTAGCGAAATGACATCGGTTTGCGGATATTTGGGCGAAAACCTAAACGAACGTCCACCTTCTACAACATAAGTTCCCAACCCCATGCCAATTACCGCAAATCCATCGTCGGGTGTCATGTGTGCAACGGGGTAGAAATTATAGCTCTGGGCTGTTCCGCTAATGTGTGGATAGTAGTATTTATCGTACAGGTTTCCAACTAGTTCCTGAAGTACAACTGCCATTTTCTCCTCTTCAATTCGGTGATGAACAGCCTTGTAATAAGTTCGGGCCTGATTGGAAAATACCGAAGCAAAAACCAGTTTGATGGCTGTTACCAGCGATTCGAACCGCTCCTCGATGGTTGGCTGATTGTTTGGAATAATGAAAGTATCGAAAATGCCAGCAAAAGGATGCGATAAAGAATCTTCGAAAAGACTCGATGATCGTACAGCGATCGGTTTTTTAACCTGTTTAAGAAATACTTTAAGACGTTTTATCAGTCTGTGGCTCAGTTGACCTTCAATAAACAACGCTTTTGTTTTTTCGAAGTTTTTCTCCTTGTAAATTTTATCGAACAAATTATTACGGTTCATAAATGTCACAAACTCATCGGTCCCGATGATTGCGGTAATCGGGGTCCGGATATTGATTTCCGAAGTATATGCCGAAAAATCGAGGTTGTAAATCAAAGTATTGATGAAAGCCAGTCCGCGGCCTTTCCCACCCAGAGAACCGCTTGCGAGAGTAACTATATTTTTCTCGGAAAAATCAAATGACTCATCGAAACTGAGCACCTTCCCGCGTTTCTTGTCTTCGCGCGCCGTGTCGATGGTTTTAAGCAGAAATTTTCTTACTTCTTCCTGATCTTCATTTTCCATCGTTTTGATGGGATTGAGGATTTTGGCGATGTGAATTTCGCCCCGCGCCATCAGCCAAAATGAAAAATGGTTTTTCCGTCCGTGATATAACAACGACTCGACAGGCACAGTTAGCAAAAGGGTTTCAAACTCGCGAAGGTTACGCGCCACGGCAATGCGTTTCTTGTTTTCGTCGCGGAAAATAAAATCGCCAAAACCAAGATTGTCGATTATGAAATTCATTAATTCGTTCGACAGGTTTTCCGAATTCTTATCGATAAATCCAACATCCAGATTTTTTGCCTTCACAGCATTTCTTTTGTCCGACGACTGCAACAACATTGGCAATTCGCTGTCCTGCGATTTTACGTATTTTAAAAAAGTGAGCCCGGCAGTTTTATTCAATACCCCATTTTTTTCAAATTCAACATCCGAAATCACACATTGCATAAAATTGTGGTATTTGTTGTAAATGTAAACCGCTTCTTCGTAGTTAGTTGCCAGCAGGATTTTGGGACGCGATCGCATTTTCGATATTTTGTCGAGTTCGTTTTTCTCAGATGCAATAACTTTCTGAATATGTCCGAAAACTATGGAATACAGCACCGAGAGGTATTTTGAATAGTACTGCGGTGAATCCTCGATTAAAAGTATCACCCTTACAAGCCCCACGGCTGTATCGTTCTCAACATTTGTGCGGTCCTCGATGGATTTTACAATGGCAAAAAATATTTGTGAATCGCCATGCCAGATGAAAAGTTTATCGATAAATTTTGAGGTTCCAACCAATGTTTCGAAATATTTTACATTCCCTTTTTTATTGAGCAGGAGAAAGACCGGCAAATCGGGGCGGAGCTGTTTTATCTGTTTTGCCAGTTCACAGGGAGCTTTGTCATCTTCGCCAACAGTGAGAATAGCAAAGTCGAACTTTGACGATTCGGTTAGGTAAAGTGCCTGTTCGTCAGAAGTAACCGCGGTAATGCGGGGCAGCGAAAAAAGGCTGTACTGATAAATTTCGCCCATAAACTGTTCGAAAAAAGCGTCTTCGTTTTCCAATATAAATGCATCATAAAAAGTGGCTACAAAAAGTATCTCCTTTACCTTGTACTTCATCATATCGAGATAGATATACTTGTCGAGGGAATGTTGGTTGAAATATTGCTGGAGGGGTTTACCTTTTTTAATCAGCGATTCGCGGTATTCGTTGGATTTATTATCAGAAATTTGTGTTATTTCTCTTTTGTTCAGTGCATCGCGACCAATGAAATTGTTCAGGTAACCGGCAATCAGTTGGGCGATATTCACAATCAGGTTGCGTTCCTCTTTTAAAAACGGGCCTTCATGCGATTTTGGAAACTCTTCGAGATAAAATATTTCAATCCACCCTTTTTTGTTATCGATGGTGACGAAAGATTCCATCTGCCGCCAAATGGTTTCATGAAAGGGACGGCTGACAACCACATTATCTTCAAAGGTAATTCGCGCCACGGTTTGTTCGGGATATTGCCACGATACCGGCAAAATATCGCATATCTCCTGCAGTGTATCCTCTACTGTTTTACCTGCAGAAATTATTGCCGTTGTTTTGTTGATGGCTTCCAACTCTTTTAGCCGCTCTGTGTTATCGGCAACGAGGTTGCTGAGCAGTTTTTTGGCGGCAATACCTGAAATAATGTCGGCAAGATTATCAATCAGGGTTCTCTCTTCTTTCAGAAAAGGACCTTCATCACGCATTGGGAAATCTTTCAGGTAATACACTTCGATGATTCCCTTTTTCCCGGTTTGGGTTTCAAAAGTCTGTCGCAATACCCAACGAGTTTTATAGAAAAAGTTGGAAGTGTAAACCTCGTTATCATAAATGATGCGGGCTGCGGTATATTCAGGATATTGCCAAGCCCCTGGAAGTGTATTGCAAATCTCTTTTAAAGCGTCTTCAAGTTTGCGTTCCTGTTTCAATATGTTCGAAATCTGATTAATTCCGCGCAGTTCCTTTAACCTTTCGCTGTTTTCGGTTACCAGTCTTCGAAGCAAATCTTTGGTGAGTGAACCCGAAATGAGATTGGCAAAATTATCAATCAGGTCGCGTTCTTCTTTCATAAAAGGTCCTTCGTCGAGTTCGGGAAACTCTTTCAGGTAAAATACTTCTATAAAACCCGATTTTCCTCCCGGAATTTCAAAGGTCTGGCTTTGTTTCCAGGGCGTTTCGTTAAAATTTTTGCTGACAAACGTGTTGCTGTCGTAAGTGATGCGAACACAGGTAAATTCGGGGTATTGCCAGGCTTGGGGAATAAGGCTGCAAATCTCCTGCAATGACTCGTCCAGCGGCTTATTTTGGTTCAACAGGGCAACTGTTTTGTTTATTCCCTGTAATTCCTTCAGCCGCTCGGTATGTTGAAAAAGAATATTTGTCAAATCGTCCTTTGCATCCTTAATTTTCTTCATAAACATATAATTTTCAACAAATTTAAAACAGAAAAGTAAATATTGATATATTGCAGCCACCAACTTTACCGAAAATATAAATCAGCAAAAAAATGGTTCACACTAAAATCTTCTCTATGTTCCTTACCTCCGGATGTTTTATATTACTCACCTTGTCTTGCACTGGTCAGGGTTCGGATAGTCCGCAATGGGGAGAAAAACATTCGCGAAACATGTTTTCCAGTGAAACAGGTTTGCCGGAAGCGTTTGATCCTGAAACGGGCAAAAACATAAAATGGTCGGTATCCATCGGAAGCGATGCTTATGCAACACCGGTTGTTGCCAACGGTAAAGTTTTAATTGGCGCCAATAATGCCGATGAGCGCGACCCCCGGCATGTAGGAGACCGCGGTATTTTGCTTTGTTTAAACGAATCGGATGGAAGTTTACTTTGGCAATTGGTTGTTCCTCGCCTCGAAGGAGACCGCCACAACGACTGGCCGATGGTTGGAATTTGCTCTCCGCCAACCGTGGATGGCAACCGGGTTTACATACTCACCAACCGCTCGGAAGTGCTATGCCTCGACCTCAACGGACAAGCTGACGGCAACGATGGTGATTTTCAGGGAGAAAGCTGGTACATGGCGCCTACAGGAGAATTTCCTTACGAAGTAACGCTTAAAGATGCTGATATTATTTGGATGTACGATCTGAAGCTGCAACTGGGTGTAAGTCCGCACGATTCGCCTCACGCATCAATTTTACTCGATGGCGATTTGCTTTATCTGAACACCTGCAGCGGAGTCGATTACCGCCACCTGGAAACCACCGGATTAAATGCTCCGGCCCTCATTGTGCTCAACAAAAAAACGGGCAGGCTGGTTGCCAAAGATGATGAGCATTTTGGCCCGCGAATTTTTCATTCCTCGTGGTCGTCGCCATCGATGGGCGAAGTAAACGGACAGAAACTGGTTTTTTTCGCCGGTGCCGATGGAATTTTATATGCTTTCGAAGCATTGGCCAAAGCAGATCCGTTTGCAGAAGTTCAGTCATTAAAAAAAGTATGGCAATTCGATTGCGATCCGTCAGCGCCCAAAGAAAATATTCATAGCTACCTGAGAAATCAAAAGGTAAGTCCGAGTAATTTTCTGGGAATGCCTGTTTTTTACCAAAACCGCATATATGTTACTGTTGGCGGCGATATCTGGTGGGGAAAAAGAGAGGCATGGTTGAAATGTGTTGACGCGACTAAAACCGGAGATATTACTGCATCCGGAGAAATATGGTCGTATCCGCTTGAAGAACATTCGGCGTCAACTCCCGCCATTTCGAACGGGCTGGTTTATGTGACCGATTGTGGTAAAAACCTGCATTGCAGCGATGCAGAAACCGGCAAACCGTTTTGGAAACATAAACTCAGACAGGATTCGTGGAGTTCGGCGATGGTTGCCGATGGAAAAATTTATGTGGGCTCGCGGGGCAGCGATTTTTGGATTTTGAAAGAAGGCCGTGAATTGATTGTTTTGGATTCGGTAGAACTTGATAGTCCGGTTCATTCTACACCCGTAGCTGCAAATGGCGTATTATATGTTGCAACAATGCAGCGGCTTTATGCCTTAAAACAATAAACTGATTACATTTCTTTCTTAAAAACACCGCTCTGTTTTGCTGAAATCCTGAAAAAAAAGATACCTTTCAGACTCTTTAAATAAACAACTAAAATTAATTTTATTATGACATACATTGCAAACGAAAACCGCTACGACACCATGAAATACAACCGTTGCGGCAAGTGGGGGCTGAAACTTCCGGCCATTTCCCTGGGATTGTGGCACAACTTCGGAGATATTGACAACATCGAAAACAGTCGCGACATGTTACGCCGGGCTTTTGATTTGGGCATCACCCATTTCGATTTGGCCAACAATTATGGACCGCCTCCCGGATCGGCAGAAGAAAACTTTGGAAAAATTCTGAAACAGGATTTCGCTGTGTACCGCGATGAACTGATTATTTCGACCAAAGCCGGCTACCTGATGTGGCCCGGACCTTACGGTGAATGGGGCAGCCGCAAATATGTACTTTCGAGCCTCGACCAGAGTTTAAAAAGAATGGGTTTGGAGTATGTCGATATTTTCTACTCACACCGTCCCGATCCTGACACACCTATTGAAGAAACGATGATGGCGCTCGATCAGGCTGTGCGTTCCGGGAAAGCGTTGTATGCAGCCATTTCGAATTACCCCGCCGATATGACCCGCGAAGCTGTCCGGATTCTGAAAGAACTTGGAACTCCTTGTTTGATTCACCAGCCGAAATATTCGATGTTTGAACGTTGGGTTGAGGATAAGTTGCTCGATGTGCTGGAAGAGGAAGGAATTGGTTGTATTCCGTTTTCGCCATTGGCGCAAGGACTGTTAACTGACCGCTATCTTAATGAAATTCCTGAAGGAAGCCGTGCCACCCGTGAAGTTTTTCTGAAAAAGGAACATGTTGATTCGGCCCACGATAAAATTGTAAAACTGAATAATATCGCCCAAAAACGCGGTCAGTCGCTGGCACAAATGGCGCTGGCATGGATACTGAAAGACAAGCGGATAACCTCAGTTTTAATTGGAGCCAGCTCGGTTAATCAGTTAAATAATAACTTGGAGACTTTGAAAAACCTGAATTTTTCAGAAGCAGAATTGAATTTAATTGAGCAGGTTTTAAAATAATTTAAGTAATTCGATTTCAGCAACTTCAAATTCAGAGTATTAATTAAGTAATAATTTATTAAAATCAAAATGAATAGTAAGCGGCTTTTGTCAGTAACTAATCAAACATCACAAAACCCTGAGAATAAACAGCATTTAAAAATTGAGTTATTGGTTTGCCAGGCTGGCGGGCACAATTGTAAGGAACACCTCTCTGCAATAAATGAGTGCTTTATGGAAGCAAATAATTATCATTTTGACAAGGACTACTTAAATTCTATTGAATCGTTAAAAAGCGCTTTTTGCAAAACAGCCGATTTAAATCAGGACTCTTGTTTGAATTGCGCAAAACTATTTCGATCCACGATTACCCAATCTCTTGAAAATATTAATAACGAACTTCATACTCTGACAACTGGCTTATTTAGTAAAAAACGTTACCGGAAATGCTATGTCGTATCCCGTGAAGTTTTAAATGAAATAAAAAAAGGACAGTAAACCCGGTTCTTACATCGCCGATTCAAATTGTTTTAAAAACCGTACATCGTTTTCGAAGAAATGACGGATGTCTTTTATTCCGTACCGAAGCATCGTGATGCGTTCGATTCCCATTCCGAAAGCAAAACCTGTGTATTTTTTACTATCGATGTTACAGGCTTCCAAAACGTTGGGGTCAACCATTCCGCAACCCAGAATTTCGAGCCAGCCACTGTATTTACATACATTGCAACCCTTGCCGCCGCAAATCGAACAACTAACATCCATTTCGGCGCTGGGCTCCGTAAACGGAAAATAGGAAGGACGCAAACGAATTTGGGTTCCTTCGCCAAAAAGCTCTTTTGCAAACTGTAACAAGGTTTGTTTCAAATCGGCAAACGATACATTTTCATCTACATACAACCCTTCAATTTGATGAAAAATACAATGTGAGCGCGCAGAAATGGCTTCGTTCCGGAAAACACGCCCAGGGAAAATCATCCGGATTGGTGGCTGAGTGCGTTCCATTACCCTGATTTGTACACTCGAAGTGTGGGTGCGCAATAAAACATCGGGATTTTTTTCGATAAAAAAAGTATCCTGCATATCACGGGCAGGGTGCTCCGGCGGAAAATTCAAAGCCGAAAAAACGTGCCAGTCGTCCTCAATTTCTGGACCTTCGGCAACTGTAAAACCAAGGCGGCCAAAAATACCAATAATCTCATTTTTCACCAGCGACAACGGATGGCGGGTTCCCAGTTTAACAGAATCGCCGGGCCGGGTCAGGTCTGATTCCGAATTGCCGCTAACTGTTGATTCAAAAGACTCCTTTAACGAGTTAATTTTTTCGAGGGTGAAATTTTTCAACGTATTCAGGGCTTGACCAACTTCCTTTTTCTGCTCGGGAGAAACAGTTTTAAAGTCATCAAACAATTGGCTGATTGTCCCTTTCTTACTAATATATTTTAGGCGAAGTTCCTCAACTTCTTCTTTTCCCGAAACAATAATTCTTTCAATTTCTTCCTGTAAAACCTTGATTCTTTCTAACATGTTACCCTTTGTTGAATTGAACAGCAAAGATAATTATTCTGTTGAAAAAGGGACATGAAGTTTTAATTTCCCTTGCCGGTGTCGTTCAGAAATGACATAAAAATTTGTCCATCATAATTTCCGGTGACAATATTTTGTGAGCCATATTTCAGCAAGTTGAAACCATTGGAATTAAAGGAAGCGCCAAATCTTTGAAACCAAAATTCCTTTCCGTTTTCATCAATTTTAAAAAGGATAATTTCGGTATCCGGATTGCTTACTTCGAATGAAGTTCCGGTTACTGTAAAAGTATTGTCGCTGTTCATTTTCAGTGAATAACCGGTTTCTGAAAGCAGCGGTTCGCCATAGGTTTTTTCCCAGATAAGATTGCCGTCGCTATTGGTTTTCATAATTAAAACCTGGGTATAGCCATCTCTGGTCAAATGTCCGGAGGTGAGAAAATCTCCGTCCACCGTTTCTATTGTTGAATATCCCCATTTCCAGTCACCTGTGCCTAATCCAAATCTCTTTTCCCAGACTAAATTTCCATTGGCATCAACTTTCAGCAGATATATTTTATTAGCTGTGTCAGGTGCACCAGCCTGGTCATTTCCGGTTAATAAGTAATCTCCCTGCCTGGTTTCCTCAACATGTGTTGCAAATTCCGAGTCAGGGTCAGCGAATGTTTTTTCCCAAATAACTTTCCCGTCATAATTCAGTTTAATCAGATAAATATCACCGTACGATTCTCCTTCAAAACTTTCTGATTTTCCAGCAATTAAAAGATTTCCGTCTGAAGTTGAAATAATACATGCAGCATAATCAAAACTATTTCCTCCGAATGTTTTAACCCAAACCGAATCGCCTTTTGTATTCAGTTTTTGCAGAAAAATATCTTCCCTTTTTTCGACCCAGTTCTGAATTGTTTGACCACAAACGAAAATATTGTTGTCAGTTGTTTGTACAATTGATTTTGCCGAACAGGAACTTCCAATCGAATAATTCTTTCTCCAGAAAACATTTCCTTTTACCGAAGTTTTTATGATGGATATTTTTTCATTGAAATTACCACAAATAAGCACATTGTGGTCATTACTCAAAACCGATGGACTAACACCGTAACCTATCCCTCCGTCAAACAAAAAGGTGTTTTGCAGCTTTCCGGTAAAATTCAAATCCCAATCTTCAACAATGCAGGAGTTCGAAACCAAAACAAAAAACAGGAGCAGTAACTTTCTCATTTCGGGTTATTTCAGGCGCCCAAATCCCAACGCCTGAAATAAAGTCCCTGCCGGACGATTGGTAACGATTTAATTTCTATTTCTTCCATTTGTGCCTGACTAAGCGGTGTAAATCCGGAAGCGATTTTTACGTTCTCTTCAATTTGGGCAATGCTGTCGACTCCTATTATCGAAGTGCTTACTGGTAAACTCATGTTGTATTCAAGCGCTTCTTTTATTGAAATTGTACCCGGTTTTGGCGTTCTCAAACGGGCGTCGGTTTGCTCTTCGAGTGGTGGCGGGGTCCAGCTCGAAAGCATTCGTCCCCGGGTGGCAATTTTCATGCTAATGATTGCAATTCCCTGTTTCTGAGCTTCGGGCAGCAGGTAATTTTTAAAACTGAGATAATGTACATCGGCGGCATTAACCGCCAGTAGAATTGAATCGAACGGGTAGCGTTTTATTGCTTCGAGCAAAACCAATGGTTCGAAATGCCCGGTAATCCCAATGTTTCTCACCATTCCTTCGGCTTTTGCTTTTTCCATGGCTTTAATTGCGCCATTGGCAGCAAAAATCTGGTCAACCTGTTCCTGTCGTTGTACATTGTGCAATTGCCAGGTATCAATATGATCGGTTTGCAGGTTTTTTAAACTCTCTTCGAGCAACCGCATCGAACCATCGTAAGTGCGGTCGTGG
>Ga0210024_1003200_pt1 | contig 13672 bp, 15 predicted proteins | sample CryGeymeta201525_FD_183988 | JGI IMG/M metagenome (GOLD analysis project Ga0210024, IMG submission 183988) | Groundwater microbial communities from Crystal Geyser aquifers in Utah, USA - Crystal Geyser metaG 2015-25 (SPAdes) (version 2) | ecosystem: Environmental > Aquatic > Deep subsurface >... | reverse complement strand
CAAAACGATAACTCAGAATCGGTTTTTCGTTCATCATCAAACTCAAATCCTTGTAATCTTTTTTTAACGTAACTTTTGATTGGGCTACTGTTGCTTTTTCTTCCTTTTTCAAAATAAATTTCCGTTTCGAATTTTTTGCTGAAACGCCTTTCAGAATGAACCAAAGCCGCGCGGAATATCCTGTTTCAAGCTGGCAGGTAACTGGCTTTTCTCCGGTTGGTGTAATTTCATACAGCGCCAGGTTTCCTTTGTCGGTGTTGTAGTTTATTCCATCCAACGAAACCGAAACCGGCGCATCGATTCTTTCCTCTCCGATTTGAACTTTAAACTTTGCTAATTCCTGAGCAATAAGTTGTTGGGAAAGGAAGAAAACAACTAACAATATTTTAGTTCTCATTTTATAATTGGTTTTAATTTCATACTACTTTTTTTTGCCACTAAATCTCAAAAACACTAAAACCCGATAAATCGGGACACGAGAATTACATGACAAATCTTTTTATACCCGAACCAATATTTATAACATTGAAATTGATAAGGTAGCCTAACCGTTTGTTGAGTAATTTTAAGTGGCTTAAAACCTGAGCCTCCCAAACAGGATTCACTGTTTCAATTGCTTTTAATTCACAAATAACTTTTTCTTCAACAAGTACATCCAATCGTAATCCCTCATTAAAAGTAAGGTTTTCATAAACGATAGGAATATCAATTTGTCTTTGATATTTTAACCCTCGTTTTTCAAGTTCATAACAAAAACAGATTTCATATACCTTTTCCAGTAATCCGGGTCCCAAATTTTTGTGAACAGTATAAGCAGCATCAACAATTTGCTTTCCAATATACTCAAGTTCTTCCGAAATTGGATTAAATTCCTTTTGGTGATATTTTGTGTTTTCGTGTTTTTGTGGCATTTTATTTTGTTCAATTTCTCATTTGTAACAATTTATTTTTTTCTTACTCCTCTCCTTTGGAGAGGTTGGGAGAGGCTATTGTTCATCAATTGTTTCCTTAAACGCCAGAATATTTTCGGTGGTTACGTTGGGGGGCATTCCGCCGCCACACGACCAGATTACACGGTTTTTATCCCCAAAATCATGCACCATTTTTTTTGTTTCTTCACGCACCTCATCCGGTGATTTTGCTGCCAGAACATCTCGCGGGGGCAGGTTGCCAATCAGCGCAATTTCATGTCCTGCAAGTTCGCGGATTTCTTTCATGGAATGTTCAAAACTGAAATTAAAAAGATCAACTCCCATTTTTTTCAAATACGGCGTCGAAACCAAACCCTGCGAATCGTTGTGAAAGAAATTCAATTTAGAATCGAATGAATCGAAAATCCTTTTGATATACGGAACTGCATATTCCTGACATTCATCGTCGCCAATAAAACCTACAATATCGTCCAAAACCAAAATTCCTTCAATACTCGGGAACATCTCTTTCTGATGTTGAATCCAGTTTATCGAAAACTGAGTAATCGTCTCGAGCAAACGGTGACTGTTTTCGGGGTCCATCATAAATCCTGTCATCAGCTCGGTGGTTCCCATTAAAAACGATGCAATATTCAGTGGTCCACGGGCAACGGCAAATTTTATTTCGTGACCCATTTCCTGTATGGGTTTTTGGTAATTAGCCAGTCGTTGAATAACAAACGGTAAAAGTCCGTCGGTTTTTGGATTTGGGATTTTTAGGTTTGAAGCCTCTGAAATATCAGTCATAATACGGTCGGCGTGAGGCAGATTAAAACTGTTCCAAACGAGTTTGGCGCCAAAAGCAGAGGGTTCGGTACACATGCCAAATTCAGACCAAAAACCGGGAAGAAAAATAATATCTGGAAAAGTTTCGATAACTTTTTTGTTGGTTTGAAACCAGATTTCTTCGGAAGAATAAAATTGTAATGTTGAAACTCCCGCCCAACCGGGAATCCAGGGACTGTCGATAATAAAACCTGTTACCGGCTTATATGGAGTTTCGCCATGAACAGTTTTTAAAAGTAGTTCCCATTGATCGTTTGTCATGTTTATTGCATTTAGTTTGCTTACAAATTTAGTTTTCTCAAAGGTATTTTTTCAGTATTCATTTTGCAACCATTTGTACTTAATTAACAATTTTGCTATCATTGGATTATGAAGATAATGCACGAACAAATCGATTTCCCCGGACGTTCGGCCGTGAAGATAAAAATGCGCGAAATGCCCCATTTTACTTATCCGTGGCATTTTCATTCGGAATACGAATTATTATATGTGATTGATGGATCGGGAACCAGTTTTGTAGCCGACAGTATAGAAGAATTTCAATCGGGCGATTTGGCGCTTATTGGCAGCACACTCCCTCACTTTTGGCGTAGTGATGAAAAATATCTGAACAGCGGTGGCCAGTTAAAAGTGAAGTATATCGTAATTCAGTTCCCACCCGATTTTTTAAAAGATGAGATTGCCAATTATCCTGAATATCATTTAATTGGCGATTTACTGGAACGTGCTTCAAAAGGAATCAGGTTTTCTGCTGATTTTGCCCGGGGAACAGAAAAAAAAATCATGCAACTTGCAAAAAGTAATGGTTTTGAAAGAATCATCCATTTGCAGGAGCTTTTGCAAACTTTGGCAAAAACCAACAAATACAAATTACTCGCAGGAGAACTGTATCAGCATGAAAAACATAGTTTTACCAATTTCAGGCTAACAAAAGTAATACAGTTTTTAACCACTAATTACCAGCGAAAAATAGAACTTGAAAATGTAGCAGAAATTGCCAATTTGCATCCAGCGGCATTTTGCCGGTTCTTTAAGGAGAAAACCGGCAAATCGCTTTCTGAATATGTAAACGATATGAGAATTGGATATGCCTGCCGGTTAGTTATCGAAGGAAAAATGTCGGTTTCGCAAATTTCCTATGAAAGTGGGTTTAACAATCTCTCTAATTTTAACCGCACTTTTAAGCGGCATACCAAATTTACCCCAACCGAATATTATAGAAAGTTTCATGAAAGAAAATGATAAATTGAGAAACCTAAAATTGATGATTTGCAGAGTTTATTTTCTGAATCTTGAACTTATTCCCAGACCATAGAAAATATAATTCTCAGTTCCGATATCTTTTCCCGGACTTTCTTTTCTAAATCCGGCAAAAGGAGACAGTGAAACCGCAAAATCCTCTTTGCTGAAAAGGGTTTTTCTGAATCCAAAATTCAATTCCCAAAATATAGAATTGTAATAATCGTAAACTGGAAAACTATCCACAAATTCAGAATTGTAATAATCAGCCTTTTCCAGTTTTAAATGGTTGCCGACTGTAGATCCTAAAAAAAGAGAGTTGAAAACAGCGCTTTTACAATCCATTCCAATTTTCACCGGAATACCCAGGCTAAAAAATTCAAGCTGCCGGTTAAAGTCGGTGCGCAAACGGTAAGGGATTCCAAAATCATCATAAAACGTATGCCCATATAATTCCAGCCAGTTGTGTTTTCCGGCCTGTGCAAACAGGCCACCTGCTACCCAGACTTTTGTTGATAAGGAAGTAAAATAAAGAACCTCAAGTGTTGGATCAACAGCGTATTTATACTCGTTTAGGCTCCATTTTGCCGGGTGAACCAGCGAAAAAATAAACTCAAATCCATTTTTGCTTTCCTGTGCATTTAAAGTAGGCACCAAAATTAAGGTTGCCAGAAAAAATACGAATAAGGAACGCATGACATATTATTTTTTAATCAAATTTCCTGAAAATAAAAGATTTAATCAGGTGTTTTGTACTTTAATTTGAAATTTTCGGATTCAGTGTCATTTACGTCAGTTAGCCTCACGGTTCATTGTAAAAAAGAATTTTCTTATCTGTAATCCTCCAGTAATAAATAAGTTCTGCTTTTGTCTCCGACTGCGTGTAGTCGTGCATATTTTGCCAGTCCAAAACAAAACAATCTTTGGGAATTGTGATGATGCTGTTGGTTGAATGGGCCATTTTTTCGAAAGCCTGCCTTTCGCAACGGTTTCTTCCAATGCCCTTCATGTCGGCAATAGTGAATATCAGGAGACAAAGTATTACTGCAGCAACATATTTTTGTTTGTTATTTGTTTGCAAATGGCTGATTAAAAAGTAAGTTGATGCGCCAAAATAATAGATTAAAACAACTGTAACCGGCATGAATGTATCGTACCGGATAATTTTCGGACGGTAGGGCCGGTAACCGCCAAATGGTAAAAGAAGAATATACAACAAGGCGAAAATCCCGATCCAGATTAATATGCGAGTAAGTTTTTTTCCATCAGGATTATTGATTTTTTTAATTTGCCAGGTGTTGAACCCAATAAACAAAAGCATAAGTGGAAAACCAAGTGAATGAAAAAGCTGCGATAAAATTCCTTCCGGTAACCTGGAGAAACGCTCTGCCAGTGAAATCATTTCACCGCTATAATTTACATTGTAAAATCCCAGAAAAAGGGAATATAAACTCCACAAATTGATTGGAATCAGCAGTATATAAAATGAATTGGGTACCGATTTAAAAAATGCCACAAGGTTTCTTTCTTTGGATTGAAAAAATAAATCCAGAAAAATGAGAAAAGAAACAATGAGAATAACCGCCGGCACCAGCGGCCCACTCAGCGGTAATATCATAAGTAGCGGAACCATATAAAAATAATGGACGGTTGTTATTTTCCGCCCATGCATTAACAGTTTAAAAACAGGAAGAAAGAACAACATCAATATCACCAAAGGAAGTGCATAAAAAAAAGTGTAAACAATGGATTTGTCCACAATTCCCATTCGACTCCAATAACCGTAAGCCTGAAATAACGGAACTATAATTACTGCCGTAATAAGAAAATTCTTTTTGGCCGGACTTGCACTACCGCTAATAAAAAATGCAAGGATATAAACAAACAGTAACTGTATTACCAGCTTTACAACTGCACTAGCCAGATAAACAGAATTGATTGGATTGGTAAATGTTTGTAACCATAGTGGAATATTTTGAAAATAATCCGCTAATGCCCAGTGTACAAAAAAACGATTGGGATTGGAATGCGTTTCTCCTGTTGATAGCATATTAAATCCAAACGGATCATCGAAAACAGGTTGTATTACGTTATCCGGTATAACATGGCCAGCTAAATCTCCAAATAAAGGCGTGTTGTAATACTGAATAAATGAAAATGTAAAATCACCTATCAGAAAGATTCCTGCAAAAATCAAAAGCAAACGAGTTTTAGTTAAACTTTTAAAGAAGTCTTTAATTTTCATTTGAAATTTTCATTTGATCAATGATATAGTTTGGTCGTTTTTTATTCTCAAGAAAAAGCTTTCCCAGATATTCTCCAATAATGCCTAACATTAATAACTGAAGACCTCCAATAAAAAGAACGCTTACAATTACGGAGGTCCAGCCTGCAATCGCTTTATCCGTAAATAATCCTATGTACAAAGCATACAACATATAAGCTATTGCTATAACAGAAAAAATAAGGCCAAAAAAGATTGAAATTCTCAAAGGTTTAATGCTGAAAGAAGTAATCCCGGTAATGGCAAGGCTAAACATTTTTTTTACTGTATATTTTGTCTTTCCAAACTTTCGCTCATCGGGGAAATACTGGAGTGTATATTGTTTAAATCCAATCCAGGGGATGACACCTCTGATAAACAAATTTTGTTCGTTTAGTTTTCGCAGTTGTTCCAATACCTTTTTGTCTATTAACCTAAAGTCTGCTGTTCCCGATTCAATTTTAACATAGCTAAGTAAGTTTAATATAGAGTAAAAAGATTTTGATGTTATTTTTTTTAAAAGAGATTGATTCTCGCTGTAACAATTCTTAGAATTTACAACATCAAAACCTTCTTCCCAAAATTTAATGAATTCAGGAATTAATTCAGGTGGATGTTGCAGATCAGCATCCATTGTAATAACTGCATCCGCATTAGCATGATCAATTCCGGCTTTTATTGCTTGCTGGTGGCCAAAATTTCTTGAAAATGAAATGAAGTCAATATTTGAGTTTTTTTTTCGCAATTCTTCTATTTCTTCAAGCGTATCATCATTGCTGCCATCATTCACGAACAATATCCTGAAATTGTATTTACTGTTCAATTTAGTTTTAAAAATTTCCTGAAGCCTTTGATTTATATACAGAAGATTTTCCTTCTCATTGTAACAAGGGATTATTACACATATCCTCTTCATTGCGTTTTAGTTTTTTATAAAAGTAGTATTTAAAACTATTCTCAAAATGTATGATAAAACTTAAATGTAATTTTTCCCGAAGTTTTTTGTTCAATTTTAAGTATCAAGGACTTGGGAAAGTCCATTTCCTTCGGGTAACCGGGACTTTGACCTGACAGCTATCGAGTTTCCTAACATTTTAATTATCTTTGTTTGCAATCGGTCATTTTTACAACCAAAAAACTATAAATAAATATGAACTTGAAATTAACCAAAAAACCAGTCTTCCAAACCAGTGTAATTTTTGTAACGGCAATCATTTTGTTTTCGTGTACGCCAAAACCGGCAACGGAAAGTAAACTGCCTGCTGAACCTGCAAAAAGTGATTATTATGTTGCTGCGTACATCTGGCCGTCGTGCCACCACGATGAACGTTTTGGTGATAACCTCTGGCCCGAAGGAACCGGTGAGTGGGAAGTGATTAAAAAGGGAAATCCCCGTTTCGATGGTCATTATCAGCCACGTCAGCCACTTTGGGGTTACGAAATGGACAACGATCCGCAAGTGATGGAAAGGTGGATTGATGCAGCAACCGACCACGGTGTCAATATTTTTGTGTTCGACTGGTACTGGTACGATGGCGGTCCTTTCCTGGAAAGCGCCCTGAATGATGGTTTCCTGAAAGCAAAAAATAATTCGAAGATGCAGTTTTATATCATGTGGGCCAACCACGATGTGAAACATAACTACTGGAACGTACACAAGTATAAAGACGATACTTCGATACTTTGGAACGCCGTTGTGGATTGGGACAACTACAAAATTATTGTTGACAGGGTTATCAAACAGTATTTTAATCAGCCCAACTATTTCAAAATCGATGGCTGCCCGGTATTTTCTGTATTTAGTGTGCCCAAATTGCTGGAGAGCTTTGGTGGCGATGCAAAAGAAGCCCGCAAAGCGCTGGACTATTTCAGGGATGAAGTGAAAAAAGCCGGTTTCCCCGATTTACACATCCAGTGGAACCAGGGTGGGGGCTCTGTTATGTCAAAAGAAGCGGCCACAAAGTTTTCCAACAGGGTAAACGAAATGGGGTTCAACAGTGTTGCCATGTATAACATGGGCGGATTAGCTGAAGATTACCTGGTTTACGGTGCCAATTCTATAAAAATAAGGACACAGATGGATTCAATTTTAAATATCCCGCTGTTCCCCTGTGTTTCTGTTGGGTGGGACGACACGCCAAGATTTCCGGCAAAAGGTATTCACGATGTTGTGCATTATCACAATACGCCTGAAAGTTTTGCCGCTTTGCTCTCCAAAGCAAAAAAATATGCCGATAGTCATCCGGAACAACCTAAATTAATTACAATTAACGCGTGGAACGAGTGGGTGGAGGGCAGTTATCTGCTTCCCGACATGCAACACGGATATGGTTATCTAAAAGCGGTAAAAAAGGTAATAAATGGAGAATTTGAGATTTATACGGATAAATGAATTGATTCTTTATTTCAATGTTACAAGTAGCTGGTTGAAAAAATCTGTGCCTATTTATTAGCAACGATGAGTCATCACCCGACTCCAAGTCGGGTGATGACTCAGGAAAGATGTGAAGCTTTAATCCTTTTTCAACAATTTTATAATATTCTGATTTCCATTTTCTTACCTAATCCTGTTTCAATGATTTTCCTAAGTGTCGCGAGTTCAATATCCGACCGGTTATTTTCTATTCTCGAGATATACGTCCTGCTTGTTCCGCTGATTACAGCCAAATCTTGTTGGGTTAAACCTGTTTTTAATCTTGTTTCTTTAATTAGTTGTCCGATTTTTATAACAGATTCCGATTTTTCAGCATAACTGAATTTCAATAAAATATCAGCACCAATTTCATAAGGTACTTTTATTTTGTCACCTGTTTTTGAACTAATGTATTGCTCGACGTTATCCCATGATAAAGTATTTCCAATCAATTTTACTTTAGCAAATTCTATTGAATTAAACAAAACAGATGCAGCAGAATCATCCTTTACTCCGATTTCGGTTAGCAATTTGCTAAAATCAATAATTCTGGATTCGCCGTTATTAAAAATTACTGAAATCGATAGTCCATTAATCCAGTTTATTTTTAAAACTCTTGGTATTTTTATATTTTTTCTCATCTCAACTCAGTATTTAATTCATAAAACACTTGAAGTGCCCAATCCGCATTTTCGGTCAACCAATCAAAAGCAATTTTTAATTGCCTTTTTGGCAAACTACCTGCATAAATTCTTCTGTTTTCTATTTCAATCAAAATTTCAAATTCGTTATAATCAACATGAATATGTGGAGGTCTGTGCTCTCCATTATAAACATGTATTTTAACTCCCTTAAAATTTTCTAAAATCGGCATTCAAATGAATTTTTTAGCAAATGTATCTAATTAGATACGAAAATACAATTTTTTATAACTTTTATTACAAGTTAACTTTTTAGGAGATTCCACTTGCAATCTTCTGTATCAATTCCCAAGTCGCTTTCACATGTTTTTCCTCGGTGTTGGTTTGCCCGATGCTCATGCGCAAAACCACCTGTCCGTTTAATTTTGTGTGGGTGAAATAGGCTTTTCCGGTGGCATTCACCACATTCATCAGTTTCATGTTGAAATCATCGCCGGCTTTGTGGCGGAAGCAAACCAGGTTAAACGGAGGTTTCACAAACAGTTCAAAATCTTCTGATGCGTTGACCCATGCTGTAAATTTTTGAGCGAGTTCAACATGTTTGCGAATATGGAATTGCAATCCTTCGATACCGTAATGTCGGATAACAAACCAAAGTTTCAGTGAGCGGAACCGACGGCCAAGCTGAACATGCCAGTCGCGGTAATCGAAAACCTCGCCCGATTCGGTGGCTTTGTTCCGCAAATATTCAGGCAGAATTGAAAAAGTGTTGATTAAATCCTGGCGGTTGGCAACCCAAAAAACATCGCAGTCGAAATTGGTAAACATCCATTTATGAGGGTTAAAACAGTAGCTGTCGGCCAGTTCAACACCTTCCTGAAAATGCCTGAATTCCGGGCAAAGCATGGCAGTTCCCGACATGGCGGCATCAATATGAAACCAGCAGTTTTCTTTTTTTGCGATTTCCCCAATTGCTGCAATCGGATCAATCGCATTAGAAGAGGTAGTGCCAAGCGCCGCACAAATGAAAAAGGGCGTAAATCCGGCTGCTTTGTCTTTTTGAATTTGCTCTTTCAGCAAATCAGTTCGCATGGCAAATTTTCTATCAACCTCAATCATCCGCAGGTTTTCGCTGCCAATGCCGGCAATTTTTGCTGCTTTTTCGAGCGACGAATGGGTTTGTGTTGAAATATAGGCAACCAGTTTTTGCTGAATCCCGGTTTTGTTCGATTGGTATTTTGTTGCCCTTTCGCGGGCGGCAATTATTGCGGTTAACGACGAAGTGGAGGCTGTGTCCTGAATAACTCCACCGCCGGTTGAAGTAGATTTGAATTTTTCAGGCATTCCCATCATATCGGTTAACCAGTCCAAAACACGGGTTTCAAGTTCTGTGGCTGCCGGACTTGTTGCCCAAATCATTCCCTGAACTCCCAGGCCTGAAGAAATCAAATCGCCTAAAATTGAAGGAAATGAAGTGTTGGAAGGGAAATAAGCATAAAAGTTGGGAGATTGCCAATGGGTAATTCCGGGCATGATTTTTTCGTTCAAATCGCGCATCATTTCGTCCATCGATTCCCCTTTTTGAGGAGGATTTTCGGGTAACGATGCCTTAATTTCGCCCGGTTTAACCTGCGAAAGAACAGGGTATTGTTCAATGTTTTCGTAATAATCGGCAATCCAGTCGATCACTTTTTTGCCTTCCGCGCGGAACTGCTCCGGGGTCATGTGGTAGCTTTTCTTTTCCAATTTTGGCGTGTTTAATATTTCACGCTAAAATTATCAAAATTGGTTAAAGTATTGAATTTTACTTTTGAAATTTGATCGACACGCGAGCGCGTTGGCCCGACATATAAATAATCGATAAAGGTTTTTATTTCCTCCTCAATTCCCTGCGCAACGATAGTTACACCGCCGTCAACCGAGTTTTTAACCCAGCCTGTAATTCCAAGTTCATTGGCTTTTTGAACCGCAAAGAAACGATATCCAACCCCCTGAACCCTGCCCGATATTGTTATTTCGTATTGAACCATAAGTTAGTTTAAAGTTTAAGGTTCAAAGTTTTAAAGTTTTTGTTTAAAATGTTCAACAACTTCGGGTTGAACAAGCGCCCATATTGAACAGGCACCAACAGCAGTTCCAACCGGGAAATTGATCAGGTCGATTACCGATATAATCAATGTAAGAATACGCGCCCATTCCTTTCTTTTGAGTAATCCAATTCCGGCAATAATCCCCGGAATACTCAGCATGATAATTACAACCAGAACAACTTTGGCAATGATGGTAAATACTACCTTGACATCGGCATCGTTGATAAAATCGCCCAAAAAGAAAATTAATGAATAAAGCAATAAACCGATTATCAGGCCTAAAATGCTAAAACCGATTCGCAGGGCAGCAACAATTTGAATGTGTTTTTCCATGATTTCATGATTTTTTGAACAGATTAAAATTACAAAAAACAAGGGGATTAAATGAAGCAAACATTATTTTTTAGACCAATTTCAACTTTTCAGTGTTCAACGGGTTATAATAGCAGGGATTCATTGGAGAAAAACTTATTTTTGCAAACTGAAAAAGGAGGGTAATATGGAAATTTTAACAGTTTTATTTCTGGCAGTTATATTGGTAGGTATTGCAATTGCAGGAATGGCAATCACAATTTTGGTAAAAAAAGGGGGTAAATTCCCTAATACGCATGTGAGCGGAAATAAATATTTAAAACGAAATGGAATTTACTGTTCTCAAACGCAAGACAGGCTTGCACAGGACAGCGCCTACAAAAAAATAGATTACGGAAACCTGAAAGTTGTTTCAGAAACGAAAAGTGGTGAATAAACGGGTTTTAGTCAATAATGTATTCACCAAATCCATCCGACATGTACACCTGGTTGTTTCCCTGTTCATCGGCATAAATAAAAAAGACTTCAATTTCGGTTTCATTTCGGGTAATTTCAATGCTGGAATCCAGTCCCAAAACCATAAACGCGGTGGCAAAAGCATCGGCAGTCATACAGTCGTTAGCAACAACTGTTGAACTTAAAATACTGTGCTGCACTGGATAACCCGTTTTTGGGTCGATAGTGTGGGCATATTTCTTACCATCTTCAACATAAAAATTGCGATAATTGCCCGAAGTTGCCAGGCCGTGGTCGGTTAGTTTTACTTTGGCCTGTAATCCTGTGCTTCCTAAAATATCATTTTCATCGGGTTTGTTAATGCCGATGGTCCAGGTTTTTCCGCGCTCATTAATTCCTTTGGCTGCCACTTCGCCACCAATTTCAACCATATAATTTTTGCATCCGTTTTCTGCCAGAAAATTGGCGATTAAATCGCTGGTGTAACCTTTGGCAATGGCGCTCATATCAATCTTTATGTTGGGATTTTCCTTAATAATTTGCCCATTTTCAAGTTTAATTTTCTGAAATCCTGTGATTTCGATGAGGCTGTCCACTTTTTCCTGTGTCATTTTTTTCTTTTCTTCCGGCCCAAATCCCCAGGCATTCACCATTGCACCCGCGGTAATATCAAAAGCTCCGTTTGTAATTTTCGAAACTTCAACGGCTTTCTCATAACAGATGATAAATTCATTGCTCAACTCAACAGGTTCATTTTTGTTAATTTTCGAAATGATGGATTCCTTATCATAAGTTGAAAACATGCGGTTATATTCATTGAACTTTTCGGTTATTTTTTCCTGCAAATCAATTCCATTTGGGCTTTCGTAAGTAATACTGTAAATGGTTCCGTAAACCATTCCCTTGTTGTAAATGTATTTCGAAGGAGAATTTTGGCAACTAACTATTGTAAATACAGACAAGGCTAAAACTAAAATTCTGTAATTCATGTCATTTTTTGGGTCGAAATTAAAAAAAATGAGACAATGCGTTCGCAGGTAGGTTTGATAATATTGTAACTTTAGCGAAACTATATCAAAAAACTTTTCAATATGAATATCGCTTTATTGGGAACCGGTTTAATCGGTACATTTTATTGCATGTCGCTTCACGGGCTTCGTAGCCGCGACAAGGTAACAGTGGTTTACTCGCGTTCGGCAGAAAGGGGTGCAAAATTCGCAGCCGACAATAACATTCCAAAATGCACAACAGATTTAAAGGAGGCAGTTTCAGATCCCGAAGTTGATGTGGTAGTTGTTGGTTTGCCCAATAACCTGCACAAGGAAGCCATATTTGCAACGGTGGATGCGGGTAAAGCAGTGTTATGCACCAAACCGCTGGCACGAACTGCTGAAGAAGCCTGGGAAATTCTTCAAAAAGTAGAACAGTCCGGTGTTTTTCAAGGTTATCTCGAAGATTTGGTTTACACGCCTAAACACCTGAAAGCACATGCCTCGGTTGAAAATGGTGCAATCGGGAAAGTACTCTGGGTGCGTTCGCGCGAGGCACATCCCGGTCCGCACAGCGACTGGTTCTGGAATCCGGAATTATCGGGTGGGGGAGCAATTATAGATTTGGGCTGTCACTGTATCGAAATTGGCCGCAGTTTTATCGGGAAAGATATTCGCCCTTTAGAAGTGGTTTGCTGGGCCGACACGCAGGTAAAACCCATTGAAGCCGAAGATCATGCCATCGGTTTGGTTCGTTTTCAGAATGGCGCAATCGGGCAGTTCGAGGTGAGCTGGTGTTTTCGGGGAGGAATGGAACTGAAAGACGAGGTTTCGGGCGTTGAAGGTTCGGTTCGAATCGATAATTTTCTGCGCACAGGTTTTGAGATGTATTCTGCGCCGGGCAGAAAAGGTTATGTGGCCGAAAAGGCAGAATCCAATTCGGGCTGGCTTTTTCCGGTGGGCGACGAAGTGCACGAACTGGGCTACAACCACATGTTTATGGATATGTTCAATTCAATTGAGTCTGGAAAAAAACCAATTGAGGATTTTTATGACGGTTATGTGGTAAATGCGGTTATGGATGCCTGTTACAAATCGGCAAAAACAAAAAAATGGGAACCGGTAGAATTAAACGAATGGCGCGGTAAAACAGATGTTGAGCCACTTTCGGCTTTTGTTGAATACGACAAAAACCACTGGCTGGTTAAGGAAGAGCTCCTACCTGATGGACGTAAAAAAGTGATTCTGAAGGAGAAGGATTCGGGGGAAATTATTCAAAAAGAAAGTTAACAACTCATTCTTTCAAACAATGCGAAACGGTTTGAAATCAATTCTTTACATTTTTGCTTTCCTGATTCCTGAATTTTTGATTGCACAAAATGAGAAGTTACTAATCAGTTTGCAAATTAGCAATAGTATTTAAAGAACCGATAATGCTTTGTTTGTTTTTTAGGACTGTATCTGTAACTGACCGGAGTACGGCAAAAATGAATGCTCCGTTTGGGGACTTGA
>Ga0210024_1003185_pt1 | contig 13705 bp, 10 predicted proteins | sample CryGeymeta201525_FD_183988 | JGI IMG/M metagenome (GOLD analysis project Ga0210024, IMG submission 183988) | Groundwater microbial communities from Crystal Geyser aquifers in Utah, USA - Crystal Geyser metaG 2015-25 (SPAdes) (version 2) | ecosystem: Environmental > Aquatic > Deep subsurface >... | reverse complement strand
CTCGGCTTCACCCTGCCCCCTCAGCCCCCGCCCGAAATCAGAAATCCAAAGCCTGTGGTGTAGACCTATTGATAAAATGAACGCAATCTCAACGATTCCGGCCCAAAAACCCATCTAACAGCGAAAGTCGGGGTAGGAAGATCCTTACTTTAAGGTCCTCGACTTCCTTGCTGGGCAGTCTTGACGCTGAGATTGACTTCAGCCATTCGCTCAACCAGATCCAGATCATTCTGGGTTAAAGTGTAGAGCCGGTTCATAAGGAGAAAGGTTAAGTGTTAGTGTGCTTGCATCGGAAGCTTGAAGTCCCAGACGGCTGAAAGTGAGTCCAAGTGGCCGAGGACTTCTTTCCATTCCTTGGGGATAGAATCCTTGTTGGTGATCTCAAGGGCGCGAGTGTGGGCGTGCTTGGAGAGAGCGCGCCAGGTGGCGGCTTCGTCCTTTAGGGTGTGTTGGATGAAGCGGTCGGCACGTCCGGCTTTGCTGGCGAGGGTCATCTGCAGGAGCAGGGTGAAGTGCATCCATTGGACGGATTCAAGCGTTTCTCCGGCGCGCTGAATCCGCTTCTCCAGATTCTTCTGGTAGCTGGCGTCTTTCTTGAAGGTGAGGAGGTCGGCTTTGGCGGGGTCGATCTGATTAAGTTCGTAAAGGAAGTCCTCCCGCCACTGGGCGCGGAGCTGCATCAGGTCGAGGCAGAGGCGACCGAGTTCGGTTTGGTCGGCTTTGAGGAGCTTGCCACTGCCGGGGCCGGCGATTTCCTTGGCGTAGCGGTAGATCGCTTCGACCCGGGCCTTCATCTCGGTCTGCTGGCCATGGAGGAGCTTGGCGACGGCCTTCTCGATCGTCTTGAGTCGTTTGGCATTGTCGTGGCCGCTGATCATGTGGGCGGCCTCGACGACAATGAGGGAGGCGCTGGCAGTCATCTTGGCGGCTTTTGCTCCCTTGGCGACTCTGGCGGATTTCAGGACTCTTCTGGTCTTGCCATCGACCAGCTTGGGAAGGTGCCTGCCGAGCTTGTCCTGCATGAGGCGAGCTCCCGGGGAATGCCGCCTGGAAAGACGACGGTCAACTCGCCGGCATCCATCACGAACTTCGCCGTCGCGAGAGCGGTGCCGAGGGGTTTGGTGCCCACGGCCATGATGTCTGCACGGACTTCGGATTCGGCGGATTCTCGGATCTGACCAAGGAAGCGCGTCGGTTCGGACGCGAGCTCGAAAGGAAGGGACAGTGGAGAAAGGTTTGCAGACACGATTCAAGCGAGGGAAGTCGAATTCATTCTGGATCTGCGATCAATCCGGTGGCAGGGTCCGCCCGGATGGAAAACCCTACTCCAGACGTCCTCAAGCTCTCCTCCAGAGGGCAGAATACGCGTAAGAACTTCGGAAATGCCGGTGCGAGAAAGCGCGGTGAAGCGAATTTCATGCGCGCGTTTGAGCGTGCTTACTTTGCCCGTGCGAGCGCTCGGGGTCTGGCAGCTGGGGAGTTTTCGCTCGCCGGCTTCGGAGTGGCTGACTTGGTTTGGATCGGCCTGACCAAAGGAGCTGGGCTCAATGAGTTCACGGCGCTGGCGTTGGAGAAACAACTGCGTAAGCGTCAACTTCACGCCTTCGAGGGAAAGCTCAAGGATTGGCGTCGTGCACTGCAGCAAGCATTTCGATACCGCTACTTCGCGGATAAGGCGATTGTCGTCATGCCCAGCGAGAACGCAGGTCCTGCGGTGGCTAATTTGGAAGCGTTCCGGCATTCTTCTGTGGGGCTGTGGACCTTCGAGGTGACGACTGGAAAAATTCGTGAGCACTACACTCCCACTCGGGTGCGGGCATTCAGTGTTGAGGCAAGAGAGAAAGCCATTCGGACATTGAGTTCAAAAGTCGATCTCAGCCAGCTCTGAGAATAGTTGGAGGCCGCTAGCAATGGACTCGAGGTGATCGCCGTTGGATCGCCCCATCAGCCTCATGCCGGGTGAGAGGTTGATCTGTTCATACTGGCTACTAGCTCTGGAGATCCAACTACGACAGTCGGATAACTGTGGAGAGGATCCTGCAGGCGCGAAGCTGGTGATCGCGTCCCACGTCTGGAGAATTTCTTGTAACTGCCCATCCGGCATGGAGCCGTTCTCCGGATCGTAGAATTGATCCGTCACTAGGCCGTTCAGGACTTCAGGGAATCGGTCTCGTAACAGCTGCAGTTCATCGAAACGGATCGAGTTCAGTAGGCGAGTTGAGAGGTAGCGATACACGGGACGACGCCCCCCGGGAGAGGGTGGTGCGAAACGATCGAGGGAGAACACTTTCTGGGTATTGAACCACCCGGTTGCCCCCGCTGTTCCACCGGCCGCCACAAGGAAAGGTGAAAGGATGTCAGAGTAGCCATTGATGACCTCGAAACCGTTTAGGTTCAGAGAGTGATTCAACAGCATCCATCCCGCGAGTGTTCGCGGGTCCACCAATTCAGGAGGAATGCCTGAAGTCGGGTTATGGACGAGGATGTAGAAGCCGTCAGGAGGCGTGTCTAGGATTGTGATCTCAGAGAGGAACTCTTCCAAAGCAAGCCGGTCCTGCAGTGCCTCTGCATCGATTGCCAAAGTGGCGTAGAGCGGCCGATTGTCGCCGACTGAGTCCCACGCGACTCTTGCATTTCGGATAAAGTTCTTGGCGATGACGGCTTCAGCGGAATTGAACCGCTGACGGATGACGATACCCGGAGCGATGGCTGCTGTTAGTGGCATCTGGGCTTGGAAAGCCAGGCATGCTTCGAGGTCGGCCCGGACCTGGCTCTCAGACTCCATCTGTGAACGACGCCGTGCCTCGAAGTAGGTGTAATCGTCCGAGATGAGTTTCCCCATTCTGGAATCAGGATCGTAGGCAAGAATGGATGCATACCAATGCGGATCGAAGAGTCGGTCGGCGTCAGGGAAATCACCTTCAATCTGCTCCAATAGGGTCATCGCGCGATCGTGTGCAAAGTCTTTGGGGCTGATGATGGCTCCATGGATGTGACCGGCGGCAAGTCCCGCGCTGATGCGATCATTTTCGCCGCTTCCGGTTCCATAGCCTTGTTGGGCGTAAAGTTTCATAGGTCAGATTTCAGTTTGGGCAATCAGGCGATCCAGATTCGCTGGGCGGAGGGCGGGCTTCTTCTTCAGTAGCTGATCTATCAACCAGCAGAACTCAGTTGAAAAATCGGGGCGAAGGTCTTTGAGCGGCTTTGGTGGGTCATGGAGGGCTCTCGTGACGGTTCGGATGGCGTCATCGCTATCGCGTGCGATCGGATGCTGCCCAGCGGAGTACTCGAATACGGTGAGAGCGATGGTGTAGAGGTCGGTGCGGTAGTCCAGGCTGGCACGGAAATTGGGGTTCGCCATCTCCGGGGCAAGGTAGCGGTTGGTGCAAGGGACTCCTTGAAGAGTGAGTCCGGTTTCGAGCAATCCGAACGCGATGCCGAGATCGATCAGGACGAACGGACGATCGGGATCGGCAAGTTTAATGACGTTCGCGGGCTTGATGTCCCGGTGAATGAAGCGCATGGACCAAACTTCCTTAATCGCTACCAGTAGGGATCTCATGAGTTGTTTCGCCTCAGTCTCGCTTGGAGGCGCACCTTTTGCTTTGATCAGTGCCCAGAGATCCGGACCATTAAGAAACTCCTCGGAGTAGATGGAATAAGTGAAACCGTTGATCTCGTGTTCACCCAAGGGGACGGAAGCGAGCTTGACCATGGAAGTTGAATGGCAGCGGCTCAAGATGCTGACTTCTCGTTGAACGCGAGCGACGCATTCTTCTTGGAAACGGACCTGATCAACATCATTGGGGTCATCGGGTGCCGGAATACCGATGACCTTCAATACTTCCTGATTTCCTCCGACCGTTCCTTTGAAGACGGTCTTGAAGCCACCGAAACCAATTTCATGAAGGCCACGAAATTGCGGGAAAATTGGAGTTAGCTCGGTTGCTGCGAGTTTTGGTGGTTGCATGACTGAGTTCTTAGAGTTCGCCCCGGAAGGCGCGTTGTTGGAGGGAAGAGAAGAGGTCTTCGGCTTCGCGAAGGGTTGAGGTAGAGGTGCAGCTCTGAGAGCGGAGCCGAATGGCGATTTTGGCGAATCGCTCTTGAAGCGGGTAGGGTGGAAGCGGGATCGGAATATCGAGCATCTTAACCTTGCCGATGTTCTTCATAGAACCGCTGCTGCCTGTTGCTCTCAGCATCAGCTCGTTCCTGAAATGGCTAGATCGGGCCATGTGGAGCATGAAAAGCGGATGGATGCGTTTCGGCTCTGACCAGACGAATCGCCAGAGCTTGTCGGGAAGCATCGTCATGGCGGAAGTCTTCCAGACATATGCAACTGCTCCGACGAGTTCCTTGGTGTTTGCCCTGCTGATCAATAGATCGCCCTGTTTGACGATGTAGTCGGTTGGGACTTGGAAATCCTCGCTGAATGATTTGCTCTCGTGTTCTAGGAATTCACCGCTGGTGACCGCGCTCACTTTTAGAACGCGCATACCATCACTTCGAGGTGTGTTGAGTGGTGCGACGTTCTTTCCTCCGTCGAAGGACTCGATGCCGCTACTTATAGGAAGTAGATCCCACCCCATTGGATTGGTGACGGGGTCGCCGAACATGTCGAGGAAGACGGAGCGGAGGAAGTCGTCGGTGAGGCGGAGGGCTTGCTGGCGCTTGCGGCGGATCCCATCCGCCTTGTCCAGGATCGCCGCGATCCGCTTCTGCTCCTCCAAGTCCGGCTTCCCGTTCTTGTGGGGGATGGGGATTTGGAGGTCGTCGATATGTTCGTTCCGGAGATTGTTGATATTTGCTCCCGCTGCCAGTTGCATCACGGTCTGCCGATACGGCGCTGACTTGAAAAACTGGGCCAGATACTCCGGAGCAACCTTCTTGTTTGGCCGAACGACCTTACAAAAGGCCCCGAAAGTTGCGTCGATCGGAGTAGTTACCGGAGAGGCTTTCCCAACGACATCAAGGCTTCCACTCGATGTGGCTACAACTATGTCGCCTGGTAGAAGCCTCTGCTTTGGAGAAACTTTTGATTCCGGAACATAAATCGCTCCATCCGTCGTGAGTCCTCCTGCGGTGATGTTGTTTGCGCGAAGAAGCATCACGTAACCCGGCGAAGGAGTTCCGATTGCGTCCCCCTTCGAGTATGTGACGCCGCGAACTTGCTTCGCGATCTCGGATGCGCTGACGGTTACCATTGTCATTTCAATAGCCCCTCCAGTTCGTCGATGTCCTTGAGGATATCGTTCTCCAACTTCCGCATCCGCTTGAGAATGGTCTTAGGCGGGTCGTAGGTGGCTTCCTCGTATTTCGTCTCCTTGTAGCGATTGAGGGAGAGGTCGTATTTGTTGGCGCGGATGTCGGCCACAGGGACGAAGAAGTGTTTCTGGGTGCGGTCGCTTTCTTTCTTCTGGTTGCGCTTGGTCCAGCGGGCGACCATGTCGGGGAGGTCGTTCTTGTCGGGTTGCTCCTGGCGTTTGTCGTCGAGGCTGAAGCCGTCGGCCTGGACATCGTAGAACCAGACGCCATCGGTGCGGCCGCCTTTGGTGAAGACGAGGATGGCGGTGGAGACGCCGGCGTAGGGTTTGAAGACACCGGCGGGGAGTGAGATGACGCCTTCGAGCTGGTTGTCATCGACGATGAGTTTCCGGACGCCGAGGTGGGCCTGGGAGGAGCCGAAGAGCACACCATCGGGGACGATGACGGCGGCGCGTCCACCTTGGTTGAGCATCTGGAGGATGAGGACGAGGAAGAGCAGCTCGCTCTTCTTGGTCTTGACCTTGCTCTTGAGCGCGGGGTCGATGTTGTCGAGGTCGAGCGTTCCCTTGAAGGGTGGGTTGGCGAGGATGACGTCGAAGCGGTCGTGGGAGTCCTTGGGATACTTTTCCGAGAAGTTCGAGCCGAGGGTGTCCTGATAGGCGATGGCGGGTGAATCGACATCGTGGAGCAGGAGGTTCATGGCGGCGATGCGGAGCATGGTGCTGTCGAAATCGAAGCCGTGCATCATGTCGCCCTGGATGTGCTCGAGGTAGGGTTCGAGCAGGTCGCCGGGGTAGTGCTTGTTGCCTTCCTCATCGGTCTCGACGAGCGAGGGGGTGGAGTATTTTTCCTTCAGATACTCCATGCTGCCGATGAGGAAGCCGGCGGTGCCACAGGCGGGATCGCAGATGGTGTCGGTGGGCTTGGGGTCGAGAATCTCGGCCATCGCCCGGATGATGTGTCGCGGGGTGCGGAACTGCCCCGAGATGCCTGCGGTGCTGAGCTTGCTGAGGAGGTATTCGTAGAGGTCGCCCTTGGTATCGCCCTGGGTGAGCGGGAGGGCCTCGATGGCGTTGACGGCGCGGACGAGCAGGTTGCCGCTGGGGATGAGGCAGTTGGCGTCCTTAAGAAACTTGCCGAGGGCGCTGTGCTGCTGGATCTCGGAGCGGAGGAAGGGAAAGAGTTCGTCGCGGACGGTCTTGAGCATGTTGTCGCCGCCTTCCTGTTTGAACTGGGACCAGCGGAGGTGCTGCTTGGACTTCGGGAAGATGGGCTTGAAGTCCTTCTTGAGCCGGGCCGCTCGCTTTTCATTGCGCGACTCGGTGAGATCGAGCAAGCGGGCGAACATGAGGTAGGAAATCTGCTCGATGACGGTGATGGGATTGGTGATCCCGCCGGAGTGGAAGTCGAGCCAGAGGGCGTCGATCTTGGATTTGAGTGAGGTGGCGACGGTCATTGCGGGGAAAAAGCTGAGATTTTGAAAGCTGAAATGCTGAAATGGAGAGGGTTGGGAAGAGTGAAAGGTTGCTGGTGTTTAGTTCTCGGTCTGGAGGAACCACTGGAGGGCGGGGACGACCTCGATGGAGTCCGGAGTGGCCGTCCCGGCGGGAAGGGCTTCGAGGAGCAGGAGTATCTGCCGGGCGTCGGGATGAGTGGACTGGGTTTCGAGAAGGGAGCGGGTTTCGCGCTCGAGGGTTTTGGGATCGGTGGCGTCGGCACAGACCTGGACGAAGAGTGCTCGTCCGGTGGAGTCGATGGCGTGGAAGTCGATCTCGTTTCCCTCCGGGGTGCGGAAGTAGTGGAGTTCGCAGCCGCGGCGCTGGAGCTCGATCAGGACGGCGGTCTCAAGGGCGTGGCCGAGGTTGGCGCGGCCGACGCGTTCGTAGACGGGGATGAGGCCAGGATCGATGGGATAGGCTTTGCGCGGGTTGACCATGCGCTGGCGCTCGGAAGCGGTGAGCAGCGAGGTGGTGCGAATGAGGAAGGCGTCCTCGAAGTGGGCGAGAAAGGCATGGAGGCTGTCCTTCGAGATCGGTAGGCCTTGCGACTTCAGGGCATCGTAGAATTTCTGGATGCTGAAGGGGGCGGTCGGATTTCCTAACAAGTGACGCTGGAGCCAGCGGAGGGCGAAGGGATTCGAGATGCCGTGGCGCTCGATGATGTCGCGCAGGACGGCGACATCGACGTAGCCTTGAAGGAGCGGTCGGCGGTCGCGCGGGTCGATGCCTTGCGCATCGGGGAACCCGCCTTCAGTGAGGTAGTCGCGAAAGGCTTTTTCGAGGATCGAGCGGCGGGCTTTGGGGAGGAGGTCCCATTCCTTATCCGGGAGGAGATCGCGATGGGCGAGAGCTTCCCGAAAGCTGAAGGGAAAGACGGTGACCTCCATGGCGCGGCCACGCATGCTGGTAGCGACCTCGCGACTGAGCATGGTAGCGGAGGAACCGGAGAGGAAGAGTCGGACCTTTTCACTATCGAGCACACGGCGGGCGAAGGTTTCCCAGCCGGGGATGAGCTGGATCTCATCGAGGAAGAGGGTGACCTGGTGGGTGTCCCGGAACTCGGGGTGGAGGCGGTAGTATTCTTCGAGCAGGAACGAAAGGTCGGAGGCCTCCATGCCAGCGAGGCGGTCGTCTTCGAAATTGAGGAAGACGAGGGATTCCCTGGGGGCACCAGCCTTGAGCAGGTCGCCAAGGCACTGCCAGAGGAAGCAGGTCTTGCCGCTGCGGCGCATGCCAATCACTGCGAGTGCTTTCCCGGGCACCTCTGGGAGACGGATCTCCCGGCGGGTGAGCGCAGGGATGTCGGCAGCCAGCGAGCTGGCGAGCTTTTCCCGAAGGGTGTTGTGGAGTTCTCCTTTCACAGATGAGACTTTTTCCGATTTTTATCCTTATTAAAAGGATAAATTAGGCGGCGGATTCGTTGAGATGAGTGAGGAGCTCGAGGAGCGAATCGACTTGTTGGGAGTCGGTGAAGACTCCGTCGATGCCCTCGGTGTGGAGGGTGGTGAAAGGGACCTCCCAGAGCTTATCGAGCTCGATGGCGCCGTAGGTCGAGATGTGGGCCTTGAGCAGCTCAAGGAAGCGGATCTGGTTGGCGTTCAGGCTGGGGTATTGCTGGACGAAGGTCTTGAGGTGTTCGTCGACCTTGGCCGCGTCCATGCCGACGATGCAGCGGATGGCAAGGGCGAGGCTTTTCGATTTGTTAGGATAGTGTTCGAGGAGGTCCTCGAGATTGAGGCTAGGGTCCTGAAGGAGGACGTCCGCGACGAGTTCCTCAAGATCAGACTCGGCGACAGGTTCGCCTGAGCGGATCTTCTTGAGAGCGATGCTTTGTTCGAAGAGCCCGGTGAGAACCGACTCCACCCGGGTACGGTAGGCGGCGAGATCCATGCCGGCGAGTTTCACCTTATGAGAGGAGACCTGATACTGGGCTTCGTCTTCGGCGACGTTGAGGAAGAGGGCCGTTTCCTGCCCGGGGCGGGTGACCTTGCGGAAGCGCATGATGCCACGCAGCTCCTGACGCATGGTGTCGAGGTCAGCGATGGTTGCTGAATGATAGTAGGTGGTTTGTTTGACCTTCTGAATGGTGGGGAGTTTTTCCTGAACCGGTTTGAGGTTGATGGGAAGACTACTAACTTGCGCAATGATATCATCTCGCAAGCTCTCGGCATCGGCTGAGCCGGTGAGCTTGGCGACTGCGAGCTGTGTGGTGAGGAGGTCGAAGCGCAGCGCTGGTTCCTTGCCGTGGACATCCCGCCACTGCATGAGTGGGCAGATGGTGCTACGGAGGGTGGCGATGGTTGGGGCACTGAATTCCTCGATGACGCCGTCCTTCTGCATGCCGCGGATGTCCTTCCATTTCTCACGGATGGAGAGGCAGTCATCGGGTAGGGCTGCGATGTCGGAAGCGAGGAGCTTGGTGGCGAGCTTGAGAGCATCCACGTCCTGAGCCTGAATGGCGGCCTCGCCGAGTGTGATGCGTGCTTCAAAAAGCTGTTCGGGGAGAGACTTTGAACGAGATGGCTCGGCTTCGCTCGTGAGTTCATCGAAGTATTCGAAATTCCCCCAGTGATCGAAGATCCGGAACTCGGTCTTGTGTTTCCCGGGGCCAAAGAGGTTTTCACACAGACGGGTCCCACGGCCGATCATCTGCCAGAATTTGGCATAGGACTTCACGGGCTTGGCGAAGACGAGATTGACCAGCGAGGGAATGTCGATGCCAGTGTCAAGCATGTCGACCGAGACGGCGATGGTGAGGTTCTTACTGCCGTCGGTGGACTTGAAGTCATCGATGAGCTGTTCGGCGCGAGGCTCGTAGTTGTCGATACGGAGGCAGAAGTCTCCGCCATACTGGGGATAGAGCTCGTCGAAGACTTCGACCAGCAGCTTGGCGTGGGCGTGGTTGCGAGCGAAGATGATCGATTTGCCGAGGCGTGTGCCATCGGCATTGCGAATCCCGTTCTCCATCAAGTTACGGATGATGGCCTTGTCGGTATCGCGGTTGAACACCTTGCGACTGACCTTTTCCTTCTCGTAATCGACGGCCTCGGAGTCCTCGACTTGCTCGTCGAGCTGTGCCTGCTGCTCCTCGGTGAGTTCCTTGTATTTGATCCCATCGCGCAGGAACTTGGTGGTGTGCTTGATGACCTTGAAGGGGCACAGGTAAGGAGGCACGTGGGCGATGGCCTGCTCATAGGTGAAGTTCGAGGTGGGGTCCTCGTTTTCACAGCCGAAGAGGGAGTAAGTATTCCTCTGGATGAACTTCAGCGGGGTAGCGGTGAGACCGACCTGGTAGGCATCGAACCAGCGGAAGATATCGCGGTAACGGTTGTAAATGCTGCGGTGACTCTCGTCGGCGATGATGAGATCGAAGAAGCCAGGATCGAAGTCCTGGTAGCACTTCATCATCGCCGGATAGGTGGCGAGGTAGATGCGCTTGGTACGGTCCTTGGCGGTAGCGCGGGTAACGAGAATGCGCGGCTCCGAGGGAAGGAATTCGTCGAAAGCATCGCCCGCCTGTTTGCGAAGCTCGCGACGGTCGCAGAGGAAGAGGATGCGCTTGGCCCATTTGGCCCGGATCATCAACTCACTCAGAGCGATGGCGACGCGAGTTTTGCCGGTTCCGGTGGCTTGGATGACGAGAGCGCGGCGTTTCCTTTGGTCGAAGACTTCAGCCACGCGTTTGATCGATTCGATCTGATAGAGTCGGTCGGTGATGGATTCCTTGGGATTGAGCGCTCCTAGCACCGGTTCGCGCTGCTGGTTCTGGAAGTGGGTGTATTCGATGCTGTCCTTCGAATAGAAGCCGAAGATCTTCCGAGGGGGTTCGCCTTTGGCGTCGTCCCACACAAAAAGGTCGTGACCGTTCGTGAAGAAGATGAGGGGCCTCTGGCCGTGCATCTTTTCCAGACCGTCGGCATAGTATTTCGCCTGCATTTTGCCCTTCTGGGCGTCTTCGGCAGTCTTCTTCGCCTCGGCCAAGCCGAGGGGTTTGCCATTGTCTCCCCAAAGAACGTAGTCGGCGTATCCTTTGCCACTGGCGGTTGGCTGGTAGAGAACCTCGATTTCCTTGCCAACCTCCGTGGTCGATGTCTTTCCGGGGCCGACCTTCCAGCCGGCGGCAAGTAGCATCTCGTCGATGAGCTGGAGGCGAGTCTCCTCTTCGCTGAAGTCGAGGGCATTGGCGGCCTGCTGAGCTTGGCTGAGAATCGCAGCTTGTTCCTCGCCAGACTTCTGGGTGGTTTCTATCTGAGCGCGTGCTTCCTCAAGGTCGGCCAAGAGCTTGGCCATGAGAGTCTCCTGCTCGGCCAGCTTTTGCAGCGCTGCTTTCTTTTCCCGCTTGAGGGAAGATTTCGAGGCCTCACCAGCAGGAAGGCCGTGCCATGTGGGCCTGTCCTCACTACCGAGCAAACCAGTGTAGAGTCCGAGCCAAAGTGCGAGGTCAAAGGCGTCTTTGAGGATGCTTTCGATCTGCCCTGGCTGGAGTGGGTGGAGAGTTCCATGCGCGGCGTGGTTCCCCTTGATCCGGAGGAGGTGGATCTTGTCGAGAATCACCGCTGGGGTGATCGACTTGAAAGAGTCGTCGTTGAGGAGGTCGTTGAGATTGCTCTGATAGGAGCGCTCAAGCTGATGGTGGGAGTAGACCGCCTTGACGAGGTTCTCGGCGAAGAGGCGGAGCTTGACCAGACTGCCGGACGGATCGTTGGCGGCATAGGCTTCGGCAAAACCGCCGAGGTCAGCCAGCTCACGGAATTGGGGCCGGAGGAATTCGAAATTGGTCGACTTCATGAGACCGGAAAACGGCTCGCCCGTGCCTGATGAATGGCAGAGCGGGTTGTTTGAGGCGGGAAGATCGCTTGGCATCGGAGTGTGCCATACCATCGCAGACCATGTGCCATCTCGTTCGTCGTCATGTAAGTGCTTGAAAGGTAGTGGTTTTGGGTGAAGTCAAGTCAAGTATCGGGCTTAGGGATATCAACGAATGTTGATGGATACATACGTAATCATTGATGATCCTTACGCTTCAAGAACTGATTTAATCCCTGCGGCGTGATCCCGAGCAGCTTGGCGGCCTGTGATTGGACTCCCCCGCTCAGCTCCAAAGCGCGGTCAACAAGCCTGGACTTCACATCGTCCATGTAGGCATTGAGATCGAAATCGGGTGAGGGCTCAGGGATGGATTCGGTGCCGTTTTGGGTCACATCGTCGAAGCGAAGATCATCAGGGCCGATAACGGCTTTGGTCGAGAGCATCACGGACTGAAGGAGGACCTTACGAAGTTCGCGAACATTTCCGTGCCATGGGCGCCTTGTGAGTTCCGTTAGCGCCGGGGCTGAGAGCTTCTTCTCTTTCTGATGTTTTCGGTTCCACTGCTCCAACAGGTGAGAGGCAAGGAGTGGGATGTCGGTTCGGCGTTCTCGGAGAGCCGGAAGGCGAATCGTGGAGCCGAAGCGTTGGTAGAGGTCTTCCCGGAAGCTCCCATCGGCCACCATGCTCCTGAGGTCACGGTTGGTGGCAGCGATGACTCGGACGTTGACCTTGGTTGGTCGGTCGGCACCGACGGGTTCGATCTCACCCTCCTCCAGTGCGCGCAACAACTTCGCCTGCGCGGCCAAGGGAAGTTCGCCAAGTTCATCAAGAAACAGGGTTCCACCATCTGCCGTTTTGAATTTGCCATCGTGGTTGTTGCTCGCACCGGTGAAGGAACCCTTTCGGTGGCCGAAGAGTTGGCTTTCGACGAGGTTCTCCGGGAGACTGCTGCAGTTGACGATCACAAGCGGCTTCGTCGAGCGATTGCTGGCAGCGTGGATAAAGCGGGAGAAGTATTCCTTCCCGCTACCGGTTTCGCCCAAGAGTAGAACGTGGACGTCATCATACTGGCCAAACACGTGGGCCTCATGGAGCGAGCGCAGGAAGCCCGGATCTGAACCGATGATGCCCTCCTGACGGCAAATCGCTGCGATCTCATTGCCCTCATCGCCGTCGTCAGTGAATGTCCCGAGCTTACGGGTGATCCGGGGGAAATCCTTGCCGAGGATGTCGATTTCACGAACCTGCGGTTTACCTTCGGGAACGAAGTGACGGGGCGTCGACTGGAGCAGAGTGGCTGGAATTTCTCCGGAGGCCGCCAGGAGGACCACGACGCGTGCATGTGGGGTGTGCCTGATGAGACGGAAATCGAAAAAGAAGCCTCGGGATGCCGGCCTTGAATAGTGCGGAAGTGTTTTCGGAGCTGCCGGAGGATGCCGAGGTAGTTGGTGGGGTCCTTCATCGGGACCTCCAGGATCTCCACCTTCACATCATGATGTTTTCCTAGGATGGCCTCTTTCGTGCCCGCACTGATCTCTGCTGTCTTGGGTGTTGAGAACAGGTAGACCGTGTCGAACGATCTCTCAGCGACGACGGTGAGCACAGGCCCGGCCTCCATCACTCCCACTGTAGCGGTGGGGACGAAGGGGTCGTGGAATCCAGTAAAGGTGAGAAGGACGCTATCGGGCAAAACAAGGGATGAGTGAGATCACTCATGGACTACTTGCCACGAGGCTGGCTGGCAAGACTATGCCCCTCCCGAGAGCCGACTAACATTGATTGCTCGGCAACAGGCTAGACCCTATTCGAAAAGCCATTCGGGCAGGGTGATTTTCGAATTTTGAGTTGAAGCGGGCGGTCTGAAGAGGGTGTCGGGCGCTTGTGGGAGGTGCGCAGCGCCTTTCATTGGTAAAAATGGCCCAACACCTGCCTGGATCTCAAGTTTTGGGTGCAATTCTCCCATGACAGTTGAGATATTGCGGTGTCAGGTGTCCGAAGTCAGGCCGCTTTCTTCAATTCTTCCCGTCGTCGTTTCCCGCGGCGTTGTTTCATCAGAATGATGCGGCAGCAATTATAGGCGATAACCTTCTCGGTGAGTTCATCACGGACCGCATCGATCCCGCGGCGACCGGTTT
>Ga0210024_1003179_pt1 | contig 13727 bp, 15 predicted proteins | sample CryGeymeta201525_FD_183988 | JGI IMG/M metagenome (GOLD analysis project Ga0210024, IMG submission 183988) | Groundwater microbial communities from Crystal Geyser aquifers in Utah, USA - Crystal Geyser metaG 2015-25 (SPAdes) (version 2) | ecosystem: Environmental > Aquatic > Deep subsurface >... | reverse complement strand
GGGCCGCGCCTTGCCCAGCGCGCTGCATGAGGGGGCGCATCGTGGCTGAGGTGCGGCTTGAGGGCGTGACGAAACGCTTCGGCGCCGATGTGGCGCTCGACGCGGTGTCGCTGACCGTGCCCGACGGCGCCTTTGTCGTGCTGCTGGGGCCGACCGGCGCGGGCAAGACCACCACGCTGCGCGTGGTCGCGGGGCTGGAGCGCGCCGACGCCGGATCGGTGCATATCGCCGGGCGCGACGTGAGCTTTGAGACGCCCGCGCAGCGCGACGTGGCGATGGTGTTCCAGCAGTATTCGCTCTATCCGCACCTGACCGTGCGCGAAAACCTCGCCTTTCCGCTGCGTTCGCCGCTGCGCCCGCGCAGCGAGGCCGAGATCGCGCGGGCGGTGCAGGACGTGGCGGCGCTCCTGCGCATCCCGCACAAGCTCGACAACAAGGCCACCGAGCTTTCGGGCGGCGAGATGCAGCGCGTCGCCATCGGTCGCGCGCTGGTGCGTCGCCCTTCGGTGTATCTGATGGACGAGCCGCTGTCCTCGCTCGACGCCAAGCTGCGCGCCGATCTGCGTGTGGAGCTCAAGCGCATCCAGGCCGAGCTGGGCGCCACGATGCTCTACGTCACCCACGACCAGACCGAGGCGATGACCATGGCCACCCATGTCGGCGTGCTGGAGGGCGGGCGGCTGGCGCAGTTCGGCTCGCCGCGCGCGATCTACGCCGACCCCGACAGCGTGACGGTGGCGGCGAGGCTTGGCGCGCCGCGCATCAACCTCGCGCCGGTGAGCCTGTTCGGCGGCGGGCCGCATCCGCCGGGCGCGACGACCATCGGCCTGCGCCCCGAGCATATCGGGCTGGGCGAGGCGGCGGCGGTCGCCACCCCCGGCCGCGTCACCCGTGTCGAGCGGCTGGGCGATCAGACCCGGCTACACCTGCGCGTCAACGGCTGTGATCTGGTGACGCTGACCGATCCGCATACCGCTTTGAGGCCCGGCGACGCGCTGAGCGTCACGCCGCGCGCGCCGCTGTTCTTCGACGGCGAAGGCCGTCGCATCCGGAACTGACGAGGGCAGAAGTGACAGACGCCGACCTCATCGCCGCCATGATCGCCCGCGCCGAGGCGGCGATCGCGGCCCATGCCGAAGAGCTGACCGCGCTGGATCAGGCGGTCGGCGACGGCGACCACGGGCTGAACATGGCGCGCGGTTTCAAGGCGCTGGCCGAGGCGGCGCCCGAGATCGTGGCGCTGCCGTTCGGGGCCGCGCTGCAAAAGGCGGGCATGACGCTGGTGATGAAGGTTGGCGGCGCCTCCGGGCCGCTCTATGGGTCGGCGCTGATGGCGATGGGCAAGGCGGCGACGAACGCGCCGCGCGACGCCGCAAGCGCGGCGGCGCTGTTGGCGGCGGGGATCGCGGCGATCAAGGCGCGCGGCAAGTCCGACGTCGGCGCCAAGACCATGCTCGACGCGCTGGCGCCGGTCGAGGCCGCGCTGGCGGCGGGCGGCGGCGCGGCCGAGGCGCGCGCGGCGGCGGCGGCGGGGCTGGAGGCGACGCGGGCGATGCGCGCGACCAAGGGGCGCGCGGCGTTTCTGGGCGAGCGGTCGATCGGCCATCTCGACCCAGGCGCGCGCTCGTCGGCGCTGCTGGTGGATGTGGTCTGCGATGTGGCGGAGGGGCTATGAGCGGCAATGTCTCGATCGTGATCGTGTCGCATTCGGCGAAAGTGGCCGAAGGGGCGGCGGACATGGTGCGCCAGATGGTCGGCGACGAGGTGCGCGTCGCCTTCTGCGGCGGCGACCCCGACGGCGGGCTGGGCACCGATGTCGCCGCCATCGTGGCGGCGATCGACAGCGTGTGGAGCGACAGCGGCGTGGCGGTGCTGGTCGATCTCGGCGGCGCCGAGACCAATAGCGAAATGGCCATCGAGATGCTGGGCGAGGGCCGCGCCGCCCGCGTCGCGATCTGCAACGCGCCGGTGGTGGAGGGCGCGGTGATGGCCGCGACCGAGGCGGCGGGCGGCGCCGATCTCGACACGGTGCGCGCCACGGCGGAGGAGTTTCAGGCATGACCGGGGCGCTGGACTGGGTCGAGGGCGCGGCGGTGATCCGCGACCCCACCGGGCTGCACGCGCGCCCGGCGGTGAAACTCACCAAGCTCGCCAAGCGGTTCGCGGCGACGGTTGAAGTGCGCGCGGAAGGCGGCGAGACGTGGGTCAACGCCAAGTCGCCCAACGCGGTGATGAAGCTGCGCGCGGGCCATGAGACGCCGCTGAGCGTGCGCGCGGCGGGGGCGGATGCGGCGGACGCGCTGGCGGCGTTGCTGGCGCTGGTGGACGCCAATTTCGATGACGGCTGAGCCGCCGGAACGGGTGATCCGGGGCGCGGGCGTCGTCGGCGGCGTCGCGGTCGGCCCGGCGTGGCGGCCCGCCGTCGTGGCGCGGTCGGCGCGCGAGGCGGGCGATCCGGCGGCGGAGGACGCGGCGCTGCGCGCGGCGCTGGCGGCGGCGGGCGGTCAGCTTGCGGCGCTGATGGCGGCGGCGGATGCCGACGGCGCCGAGATCCTCGAATTCCAGGCGATGTTGCTGGAGGACGACGACCTGCTCGCCCCCGCCTTCGCTTCCATCGCGCAGGGCGGCGCGGCGGACGCCGCATGGTCCGGCGCGCTCGACGCGGAGATCGCCGCCTATAGCGACGCAGGCGACGCGGTGCTGGCGGCGCGCGCCACCGATCTGCGCGACCTGCGCGACCGGGTGCTGGCCTGTCTTTCCGGCGAGGCGGCGGCGGCGGCGCCGCCGCCGGAGGGCGCGGTGGCGCTGGCCGGCGATCTTACCCCTTCGGCCTTTCTCGCGCTCGACTGGTCGCGGCTGGGCGGCGCGGCGCTGACCGGCGGGGCCGCTGCGGGCCATGTCGCGATTCTGGCGCGCGCGCGCGGCGTGCCGCTGGTCGTCGGCCTGACGGCGGCGCCGCAGGCGCCCGACGGCGCGCTGGTGGCGCTCGACGCCGACGCGGGCGCGCTGATCGAGAACCCCTCCGCCGAGACCCGCGCCGCGCTGGCCGCGCGCACGGCCGCAGGCGCCGCCGAGCGGGCGCAGGACGCCGCCGCCGCCCGGCGCCCGGCCCGCACCGCAGGCGGCGCGGCGGTGCGGGTGCTGGTCAACGTCGATGACCCCGCGCTGCTCGACGCGCTGTCGCCGCAGATCTGCGACGGCGTCGGTCTGACGCGCACCGAGTTCCTGTTCCACGGCGCCGCCGCGCCGGGCGAAGACGCGCAACTGGCGGTCTATGCGCGGATTCTGGCCTGGGCGCAGGGGCGGCCCGTCACCATCCGCACCCTCGACGCGGGCGGCGACAAGCCGATCCCCGGCGTCACCATCGACGGCGAGAGCAATCCGTTTCTCGGCCTGCGCGGCCTGCGCCTGTCGCTGCGCCGCCCGGAGGTGTTCCGCACCCAGTTGCGCGCGCTGGCCCGCGCGGCGGCGCTGGGACCGCTCAAGATCATGCTGCCGATGGTGACGATCCCGCAGGAGCTTGAGCAGGCGCGCGCGCATCTCGACGCCGTCTGCGCCGGGCTTGCGGCGCATGGTGTCGCCCATGCGCGGCCCGCGCTGGGGATCATGATCGAGACCCCGGCGGCGGCGCTGACGGCGGCGGATTTCGATGCGGATTTCTACTCGATCGGCAGCAACGACCTGATCCAGTATGCGATGGCCGCCGCGCGCGACAATCCGGCGGTGGCGCATCTGGCCGATCCGCGCAATCCTGCGGTGCTGGCGCTGATCGGGCGCACGGTCGAGGCGGGCAGGGCGCGGGGGGTCGAAGTGAGTCTGTGCGGCGACATGGCGTCCAGCCCGGCGCTGATCGGGGCGCTGCTGGATCTCGGTCTTGAGACGCTGTCCTGCGCGCCCGCGCAGGTGGGCGCGGTGAAACGCGAAATCGGGCGGGTGCGGTGAGCGCCGCGACCGATGATCCGGTCGCGGCCTACAAGCGCCTGCTGCGCGAACTGGTGGCGCGCCGCCCCTCGGGCACGCGGCGCCGGATGGCGGCGGCGTTCGGCACCCACGCCAGCTTCATCAGCCAGATCACCAACCCCGCCTTGCGCGTGCCGCTGCCCGCCCAGCACATTCCCGCGCTGTTTCGCACCTGCCATTTCTCGGCGGAGGAGCAGGCGCAGTTCCTCGCGCTCTACGCCCGCGCGCACCCGGCGCAGGCGGTGGCGATCGAGGAGCTTGCGGCGGTGGAGCGCGACGGCCTGCGCATCGCGCTGCCGCCCTTCGCCGACCCCGCCCTGCGCCGCGAGGTGGAGGAGGTCATCCGCGACTTCGCCGACCGCGTGATCCGGCTGGCGCAGCGCAAGCGTTAATCCCGAGAGAACAGGGGCTGTCCGATGAAGAAACTGATCAACGCCGTGGAGGATGTTCTGAGCGAGAGCCTGCGCGGCTTCGGCCTCGCGCACGCCGATGTGGCGACGGTCTCGCACGACCCGACCTTCGTCGCGCGGCGCGGCGGGCCGAAGCAGGGCAAGGTCGCGCTGATCTCCGGCGGCGGCTCGGGGCATGAGCCGATGCACGCCGGTTTCGTCGGCTACGGGATGCTCGACGCCGCCTGCCCCGGCGAGGTGTTCACCTCGCCCACCCCCGACCAGATGATCGCGGCCGCCGAGGCGATGGACGGCGACGCCGGAATATTGTGGATCGTCAAGAACTACGCCGGCGACGTGATGAACTTCGAGATGGCGGCGGAGATGCGCGGCGGCCCCTCCGCCACCGTGCTGGTGCAGGACGACGTCGCGGTGGAGAGCTCGCTGCACAGTCAGGGCCGCCGGGGCGTTGCGGGAACCATCGTCGTGGAAAAGGTGGTCGGCGCGGCGGCCGAGCAGGGCGCCGATCTGGCGACCTGCGCCGCGCTGGGCCGCCGCGTGGCGGAGGCTTCGGGCAGCATGGGGCTGGCGCTGAGCAGCTGCACCGTGCCTGCGGCGGGGGCGCCGACCTTCACGCTGGGCGAGGCCGAGATCGAGATGGGCGTCGGCATCCACGGCGAGCCGGGCCGCCGCCGCGCCGCGCTCGACCGCGCCGACGCGCTGTCGGCGGAGATGATTGCGGCCGTCGCCGAGGATCGCGGCCTGCGCCACGGCGAGGAAGTGCTGTTGTTTGTCAACGGCCTCGGGGCTACGCCGCTGATGGAGCTTTATCTGATGTATGACGCCTGCGCCCGGCTGTGCGCCGAGCGCGGGCTGCTGATCGGGCGCGCGCTGGTCGGCAATTTCTGCACTTCGCTTGAGATGGCGGGCGTCTCGGTGACGCTGACGCGGCTTGACGGCGAGATCACCCGTCTGTGGGACGCGCCGGTGCAGACCGCTGCGCTGCGCTGGGGGGCGTAAGGCGGCGGGAACACGCTTCACTCGGCATCGCCGCCCCGGCGCGGGGGCGCCGCCGTGCGTGTCGCTGTGTCGCGCACACCGGTCCCGGCCCCGCCCTGTCGGCTGAGGATCGCCGCCGCCGCCGCAAGGCCCGAGGCGTGGGCGTCGCTCGCGTTCGGCCCCAGCAGCCAGTCGCCCGCCGCCACGATGTCGCCCACCGCCACGCACGGCGGGCCGACCGGCTGAGCCACGCGGGCGTAGCGCCAGCGGTGCGCTTCGGCGCGGATCGCGGCTCCCGGATCGAGGTCCAGCGACGCCGCCAGCGCAGCCAGCAGCACGGGCGCAACGTCCTCGCGCGCGCGTTCGAGATTGGCCAGCGTCCAGTCCGGCGCCGCATGGGCGACCCAGCGTTCCGGCGCTGGCGCGCGCTGCGGCCTGCCGCTGATTCGCACCGCCTGCGCCAGCGGCGCCGTCAGGCTTTCCGCCCGCCGCGCATCGCTGTTCCACGCCGCCATCAGCGTCCAGCACGGGATCATGCGCGCGCTGGCGGCGGCGCGGGCGATGGCGGGGATCGCGCCGCAGAGGCGCGCGGTCTGCGGCGCTGGCGCGGTGCAGATCACCGCCGGAAAGGTCTCGCCGTTCACGCGCCACCCGCCCGGCACCGGCGCCACCGCCTCGACGCTGGTCTCTAACCGGATGTCCAGCCCGGTGGCGAGGCTGCGCGGCAGCGCGCTCATGCCCGGCACGCCGATGATCCAGCCGTCGAACGCCGCCGCGTCGCCCGCCGCCGTCGCCGCGCGCAGGAAGTCGGCGAAGGCGGCCGCGTCCGGCGTCACTCCCGGCGCGCCATGGTCGAAGTCGAGCCCGCTGCGGGTGCGGCGCGTGGCCAGCCTGCCGCCGACGCCCCGGCTTTTTTCGAAAACGATGACCGGAACGCCCGCCGCAGTCAGGGTGCGGGCGGCGGTCAGCCCCGCCAGCCCGGCGCCGATGATCGCGACGGGGCCTTTCATCCGCTGTAGCAGCCCGCCGCGCGCGCGCGCGCCTGCACCAGCGCCAGCACCGTGTCGATGGTCGGGGTGGCGACGCCCACCGCCCGGCCAAGTTCGGTCACCGCCGTCACCAGCGCGTCGATCTCCATCGGGCGGCCGCGCTCGAGATCTTGCAGCATCGAGGTCTTGTGCGCGCCAACGGCCGCCGCGCCCTCGATGCGCTTGTCAACGTCGATGGGAAATTTTACGCCCAGCGCCTCCGCGACGGCCTGCCCCTCCAACATCATCGCCCGCGCCACGCGGCGCGTGCCCGAATCGGTCGCAAGCATATCGAGCGTAGCACAGGTTAACGCCGACAGCGGGTTGAACGCGAGGTTTCCCCACAGCTTGACCCAGATCTCGTCGCGGATGCGCGGGCGCACCGGGGCCTTGAACCCCGCCGCGATCAGCGCCTTTGACAGCGCCTCGACGCGAAGCGAGCGAGACCCGTCCGGTTCGCCCAGCGTGAAGCGGTCGCCGTCGATATGCGTGACCACGCCCGGCTCGGGCGCCTCGCAGGCGGGATAGACGACGCAGCCGATGGCGCGCGCGGGCGGGATTGCGGCGGAGACCGCGCCGCCGGGGTCCACCGCCTCGACCCTGCGCCCCTCGTGGCCGGGCAGCCCGTGGAAATACCAGTAGGGCACGCCGTTCATCGCCGTTACAAAAGCGGTGTCGGGGCCGAACAGCGGCTTCAGCCGGTCCACGACGGGCGGCAGCGAGTGCGCCTTGAGCGTGACGATGACGTAATCCTGCGGTCCCAGCGTGGCGGCGTCGTCGGTGGCGGTAACGTGCGCGACCTCCTCAGCCCCGCCGATGCGCAGCCGCAGGCCGTGCTCCTTGATCGCGGCGAGGTTCGGCCCGCGCGCCACCACCGAGACGTCTTGTCCTGTGTTGGCCAGCCGCACCGCCAGATAGCCGCCGATCGCCCCGGCGCCGAACACGCAGATCTTCATCAGGCCAGCCCCAGCTTCTGCGCCAGGCCGATGCGCTGCAGCTTGCCGGTGGCGCCCTTGGGGATTTCGTCCATGAAGATGATCTCGCGCGGCGCCTTGAACGCCGCCAGCGACTTGAGTGCGTGCTCGCGCAGTTCCGTCGCAGTGGCCTTCGCCCCCTCGCGCAGCACGATCACGGCGGCGACCTCCTCGCCCAGCTTGTCGTGCGGCAGGGCGAAGGTGAGCGCCTGGGCGACGGCGGGATGCTCCATCAGCACGTCGTCCACCTCGCGCGGCGAGACTTTTTCGCCGCCCCGGTTGATGATCTCCTTCAGCCGCCCGTTGATCGACAGAAAGCCGTCGGCGTCCATCACGCCCTGATCGCCGGTGCGAAACCAGCCGTCGGTCCAGTTCTCGGCGTTGGCCTTGGGGTTGTTCTGGTAGCCCGGCGTCACGTTCTCGCCCCGGATCACGATTTCACCGATCGCGCCGTGCGGCAGCAGGCTGCCGTCCTCGGCCATGATCGCGACCTCCGGTCCCGCCGCCACGCCCACCGCGCCGGGCTTGCGCGCGCCCGGGGGAAGCTGATTGCTGGCCATCTGGTGCGCGGCCTCGGTCATGCCGTAGGCCTCGATCACCGGGCAGCCGAAGGTCTCCTCCAGCTCGCGCAGCACCGGCGCGGGCAGTGAGGCCGACGACGAGCGCACGAAGCGCAACGGGTTGGCCTTGATGACCCCCGCGTTGCGCCCGGCGCGCGACAGGATCGCCTGGTGCATGGTCGGCACGGCGGTGTACCAGGTCGGCTTGGCCTCCTCCATCCAGCCGAAGAATTTCAGCGCGTTGAAGCCGGGCGTGCAGCAGATATGGCCGCCCGCCGTCACCGTGCTCAGCACCGCCGCGATCAGGCCGTGGATGTGAAACAGCGGCATCACGTTCAGGCAGCGGTCGGCGGCGGTCAGCTGCAGCGCGCGCGCGACGTTGGCGCCCGAGGCGGTGATGTTGCGCGCGGTCAGCGGCACGATCTTGGGCCGCGAAGTGGTGCCGGAGGTGTGCAGCACCAGCGCCACGTCGTCCGGCCGGTTCAGCCGCGCCGGCGCGGGCGCCAGACCGGCCAGCGTGAAGGCGCCCGCAGGCGCGCCCTCGGCGACGGTCAGCTCGACGATGCGGGTTCCCAGCCGCGCGGCGGCGGCGCGCGCGGGGGTTTCGACACCCGCCATCACGATCAGCGCGCGCGCCTTGAGGTCGTCAATGTAGAAGGCGAATTCGTCCTCGGTATAGGCCGGGTTCAGCGGCGCGGCGGTGGCCGCCGTCGCAACCCCGAGGAACGCCGACGCCATCTCCGGCCCGTTGGGCAGCACGATCGCCACCGGCTCGCCGGGGCCGACGCCAAGCCCCGCCACCTGCGCCGCCGTCGCCGCGATCTGCGCCGCGAGGCCCGCATAGTCGAGATCGGGCCGCCCCGGCGCGCCGAGCGCGGGGCCTGTGCGGCGCGCGATCAGCGCCTCGATGGTGCGAATGGGGGCGTCTGTCATCGGGCGTCTCCTGTCTTGACGTGTCGCCGGGCTGTGTCGGGCTGCGCCGCGCCGGAAAGCGCGGGGTCGGTCATCGCCGCCTCGACCTCCAGCAGATGCGCGCGCATCGCCGCCGCCGCGCCGGCCGGGTCGCGCGCCGCGATGTCGTCGGCGATGGTCGCGTGCTGGCGCGCATGGGCGCGATGGTGGCTGGGCGTGACCGTGCGCCGCCTGAGCCGCGCCCAGTCGCCGCCCGAGCGCATCTCGTGCAGCGTGTCGAGCAGCGCGCTCAGCAGCGGGTTGCGCGCCGCCGTGGCGATGGCGGCGTGAAACGCGGTGTCGCGCGCCTCCCACGCCCGCCAGTCGTCGTCGCGGGGCAGGGTGGCGAGCGCGCGCAGCGTGGCGATCTCGTCGGGGCGGGCGCGCAGCGCGGCGGCGGCGGCGATGGCGGGCTCCAGCATCCGCCGCGCCTCCATGATGTCGGCGGGGCTGGGCGCTGCGGCGAAGCGCAGAGTGGCGGCGGGCGCGTCGCTGACGAAAGTGCCTTCGCCGACGCGGCGCCGGATGCGCCCCTCGCGCGCCAGCGTGTCGAGCGCCTTGCGCAGCGTGCCGCGCCCCAGACCCAGCGAAAGCGCCAGCGCGCGCTCGGCGGGCAGCCGGGCGCCGGGGGCGTAGTCGCCCCGGTCGAGAGCGGCGCGCAGCGCGCCGAGAGCCTGCTGGACAGTCGCCATCGGCGGCTCATGCCGCATCGGCGCGGCGCGCGCAAGACCAATGAAGGACCATTAAGCATTTCGGTCATGGATCGGCGCGCTTGTCGCGCCGGGCCGCGCAAGCCACACTGCGGCGTTCTCAGATTGATCTACAGGGAGACGCCGATGCGCCGCGCCGCGATCCGGGGCGTGCTGTTCGACAAGGACGGCACGCTGTTCGACTTCGCCGCCACCTGGCGCGCGGCGACCCATGCGCTGCTGGCGGCGCTGGCGCCGGGCGACGCGGCGTTGCAGCGCGCGCTGGGGCTGGCGGTGGGCTTCGATCCGCTCAGCGGGCGGTTCGCGGCGGGGTCGGCGCTGGTGGCGGGGTCGGCGCGCGACATCGCCGCCGCCTGGGGCGCCCTGCTGCCGGGGATCGACGCGCGCGGCGTGGAGACGCGCGCCGCCGCCGTGGCGCGCGATTCGGCGGGTCCGACGCTGTCGCCCGCCGCCGACGACCTGCCCGGCCTGCTCGACGGGCTGCGCGGCGCGGGGCTGGCGCTGGGGGTGGCGACGCACGACGCCGAGGACAGCGCGCGCCGCCACCTCGCCGCCGTCGGCGCGCTCGACCGGTTCGACTTCATCGCGGGCTATGACAGCGGTCATGGCCACAAACCCGGCCCGGGCATGGTGCTGGCCTTCGCCGCGCATGTCGGGCTGGCGCCGCACGCGGTGGCGATGGTCGGCGACAGCGCGCACGACATGGGCGCCGCCCGCGCGGCGGGGGCGCTGGCGGTGGCGGTGCTGACCGGCCCCGCCAGCGAGGCCGATCTCGCGCCGCTGGCCGACGTGGTGCTGCCCTCGATCGCCGATCTGCCTGGCTGGCTTGCGGCGGGCGGAGAAGATCGCGGCGCCGCTTGCTGATCGCGCCGCCGTATTTACCTATCGTAGTGCGATGTCTGCGGGGGAGATGCGGCGATGCAGAACACGGTGAAATCCATTCTCGACCAGTTGATGACCGGCGGCGGCGATCTCTACCGCAAGGGCGAGGACATGGCCGCCGAGCGGCTCGGCGTCGGCGACGACCCCGCCGCGCGCAGCCAGATGCGCAACGCCGCGCTGGGCGGGGCCGCGGCGACGGCGGCGCTTGGGCTGTTGCTGGGCACAAAATCGGGCCGCGCGATCACCCGGACCGGGGTGCTGGCGGGCGGCGTAGGGCTGCTGGGCAAGCTCGCTTATGACGCCTGGGCGCGGCGCGGTGCGCCGGGCGACGCGGCGCAGGGCGCACCGGTGGCCGAGCTGGAGGGGCCGCAGGCCGACGCCCGCGCCCATGCGCTGCTCGCCGCGATGGTCGCCGCCGCCAAGGCGGACGGCCATATCGACGTCGCCGAGCGCGCGATGCTGGAGGAGCGGGTGGACGCGATGGGGCGCGGCGCGCGGGCGATGCTCGCCGCCGAACTCGACCGCCCGATGGACGCCGCCGCCATCGCCGCCATGGCCGACAGCGATCAGGCGCGGCGCGAGATCTACGCGCTGTCCGCGCTGATCTGCGGCGGCGAGCACCCGATGGAGCGCGCCTGGCTCGACAGCCTCGCCGCCGCGCTGGGCCTCGACCGGCCGATGGTGGCGGAGATCGAAGCGCAGCTGGCGGCGGCCTGAGCGCGCCGGCGCGCGCGTCTCAAGCCAGATCGCCGCCCTGGCCCCCCGTGCCGGGGCGGCTGCGGCGGATCAGGGCGCCAGTCCGGCGCGCGCCGGTGCGGCGACGCCAAGGCCCTCGAACCAGTCGAGCGCCATCTCCGCCCAGCCTTTCGGCGTCTTGTGGCCGCCGGGGTGCAGCGCGAAGGCGAGCGCGGCGCCGGGGGCGCAGTCGGTCCAGGCGCGGCGCAGGAACGGCCCCGGCGCGTCATAGGCGTCGGGGTTGTCGTCCGCGCACCGGCTGGCGCGGCGCATCAGGCTCAGACCGACGAACAGATCGCCCTGCGTGATTCGCCCGCCCGCCACCGAGCGGCCCTCCAGCGGCACCACCGGGTCGGTCCAGCCGTGGGTGTGCAGCATCCTGACCGGACCGGCGCAGCGGTCGGGCAGGGGGCGCCACATCAGCCCGGCCACCGGGGCGTAGGCGGCGGCGCTGTCGGGCGCGTCGCAGGCCAGCCGCCAGACCATCATGCCGCCGCCGGAGAACCCCGCCGCCAGCACCGGCAGGCCGTCGATCCCCAGCCGCGCGCGCGCGTCGGCGATCACCCTGCGCAGGAACGCCACGTCGTCGCGGCGCGCGGGGTCGGCGAAGGCGTTCCAGGCGCCGCCCTTGTCGCCGGGGCGGCGCGGCATGCCCTGCGGCGCCGCCACCGCATAGCCGCGCGCCAGCAGCGGCCCGACCACCCCCGCCGCCCTGATCTGCGCGTCGCTGCGCCCGCCATAACCGTGCAGGAACAGCGCCAGCCCTTTTGCGGGCGTCTCCGGCGCCAGCAGGTGATAGCCGCCGCCCGCAACCGCGCAGGCGGCGTCCGCGCCGGGGCAGGCGCGCGCCGCGCCGGGCGCGAACCCCGCCAGCGCGGCGCAAAAGCCCGCCATCACCGTGATGATTGTCCACATGCCGCGCTCCATCGCCATACCGGCGAGGAACATACGTCAAAAGCGCCCGGTCGCCATGACCGGGCGCGATTCGCGCTTCAAGATTGCGTGGGCGCGCGAGCGCTATTCGGCGGCGGCGACCGCAGCTTTGGGCGCGCGATAGTTGGTCTTCTCCGCGATGCGCGCCGACTTGCCGCGCCGCGTGCGCAGGTAATACAGCTTGGCGCGCCGCACCTTGCCGCGCCGCACCACCTCGATGCTGTCGATGCTCGGCGAGTGCAGCGGGAACACGCGCTCCACCCCCTCGCCGAAGCTGATCTTGCGCACGGTGAAGCTGGCGTCGATGCCGCCGCCCTTGCGCGCGATGCACACGCCCTCATAGTTCTGCACGCGCGAGCGGGTGCCCTCGACCACCTTCACGCCGACGCGCACGGTGTCGCCTGCGGCGAAGTCGGGGATGTTCTTGGCGAGCGCCGCGACATGTTCGGCGGCGATGGTCTGAAGCAGGTTCATCGGTCTAATCCTTGTCCTTGCCGCCTGTGGCGGACGTGTGCGCGTCCGATTGCTCTGAACCTCCTTCCGGCGCCTTACCCGAAGCGATCGAGTAGGCCCGCCAGAGATCGGGACGACGTTCCCTCGTCAGCGCCTCGGCCTGGGAGCGTCGCCAGTCGGCGACGCGGGCGTGATGCCCGGAGAGGAGAACCTCCGGGATCGCGCGCCCCTCCCATTCCGCGGGCCTGGTGTAGTGCGGGGCCTCAAGCAGCCCCGCGCTGAAACTCTCCTCCTCGGTGGACGCCGCGTTGCCCAGCACGCCGGGCAACAGCCGCACCACCGCATCCATCAGCGCCATCGCCGGGATCTCGCCGCCCGAAAGCACGAAATCGCCGATCGACACCTCCTCGACCGCCCGCGCGTCCAGCACCCGCTGGTCCACGCCCTCGAACCGGCCGCACAGCAGCACTACGCCCGGCCCCGCCGCCAGCGCCCGCGCGCGGCCTTGGGTGAACGGGCGTCCGCGCGGCGACAGATAGAGCAGCGGGCGCGCATCGCCCCGCGCCGCATCCAGCGCCGCTGCCACCACATCGGCCCGCAAAACCATCCCCGGACCGCCCCCCGCAGGAGGGCCGTCCACAGAGCGGTGCTTATCGCGCGCGAAGGCGCGGATGTCCAGCGCATCCAGCGCCCAGCGCCCGGCCTTGAGCGCCTGCCCGGTGAGGCTTTCGGCCAGCGGGCCGGGGAACAGGCCGGGAAACAGCGTCAGCACCGTCGCCCGCCACGCGCCCGCCAGCACCAGGTCGTCCTCCATCAGCGCGCGCGGGCGCGCCGAGGCGCTCACGGCGATGCGGCCATGCGACAGGCGCGGCGGTTCAGCCATCTTCGCCGTCCTCCTTGCCGAAGTCGGGCGCGATCACTTCGGCGGGCGGGTCGATCACCACGCGCCCCTGCGCGATGTCCACCGTGGGCACGACGGCGCGGGTGAACGGCAGGGTGAGGGTGCGCAGGCCCGGCCCGCCGATGTCGATCACGTCCCCGGCGCCGAAATCGTCCACCGCCAGCACCCGGCCCAGGGCCGCGCCGCCAGTGTCGAACGCCGCCAGCCCGATCAGGTCGGCGTGGTAGAACTCATCCTCCTCCAGCGGCGGCA
>Ga0210024_1003173_pt1 | contig 13740 bp, 10 predicted proteins | sample CryGeymeta201525_FD_183988 | JGI IMG/M metagenome (GOLD analysis project Ga0210024, IMG submission 183988) | Groundwater microbial communities from Crystal Geyser aquifers in Utah, USA - Crystal Geyser metaG 2015-25 (SPAdes) (version 2) | ecosystem: Environmental > Aquatic > Deep subsurface >... | reverse complement strand
CCCTCATCCAAGGTGTTGTGGCTGCCCAGCAGGATGTCATCCAGCGCGTAGAACGGGTATGCCTCGGCAATCTCGTCGCGCGTCAGCAGCCGGGTGCCCGCCCCCGCCGCCGCTTGCACACGGTGGCTGGCGCGCAGGGTGTCGGCGAACGCTTCGGTGTTGGCGAGGTACATATAGCCAAAGTTCTGGATGCGCAGGTGCGGCACATCGGGATGGTCGATGTAGCGGCGCAGGTTTTGCACGAATTCGGCGCCGAACTGCGAAATCCGCACGTTCAGCGTGGTGGAAAACTGTTGCCGGATGCAACTGTTGGTATGGGTGCTGCTGGCGGTGGCATAGGTCGGGTCACGTTCGACCACCAGAACCCGGCCACTGAAGCCCATTTTGGTCAGCCACCACGCGGTGGAACTGCCCATGATCGCGCCACCGATGATTACGATGTCATAGGTGGCATGGGCCGGTGTCCGGGTCATTCGGGATAGGCTCCGTTGCGCAGGGCCTGCTGCACGGCGGCGATGTCGGCATCGCTCAGGCCATAGGTGATGCGGGCGGCTTGTGCACTGATATAGCCGCGCGCAAGATCGCGTCTGACCGACGCGGGGTCACGCAGCGCCGGATCGCCGTAACCCGCCCCGCCCGGCAAGGCCAGCATCACACGCCGCCCATGGGGCACGAACTGTTTGCCCTTGCCGCGCATGGCGGTTCCGTCATCCTGCGCGATGGTGGTGGGCGCGCCGTTCTGCCCGCCGCGCCGCCCGCGCGCCGGATGATCGACCCTGTCGAACATCGCCTGAAAGTCGAATTCGTGCCCGGCGCGCGCGCCAACCTCCATGAACTGGCCCAGCCCGCCACGGTGCTGCCCGGCGCCGCCACTGTCGGGGCGCAATTCCTTGCGCCAGATGATCACCGGCCCGGCGTGCTCTGTCGCCTCGATCGGCATGGTCATCACACCCGACGGAAAAGCGGTGGCGTTCAGCCCGTCAAGCCCCGGTCGCGCCCCCGCCCCGCCCGAGTTGAAGGTCAGCACCTCGGCGCGGCGGGCGGTTTCAGGCGCAACCATGTCTGTCCGGGGCCGCAATGACACCTGGAAATTGCACAGGCACCCCGCCCCTTCGGCAGGCACGACACCCGGCAGAATCTTGTCCAGCGCGTCATACACCGTGTCGGGCACGAAATGGCCGATGATATGGCGCAACGCCACCGGTGCGGGGTGCACGGCGTTGACGATGCTGTTGACCGGCGCGGCAATTTCAAACGGTGCCAGCGACGCGGCATTGTTCGGGATGTCGGGCGCGATGGCACATTTCAGGGCATAGCAGGCATAGGCCTTGGTGTAGACGAGCGGCACGTTGATACCTTTGCGATCCAGCCCCGAGGTGCCGGCAAAATCGCTCAGGATGCTGTCCTGCCGGATCGTCAGGCGCACCTTCAGGGTGATCGGCGTGTCGAATCCGTCGATCACCATCTCACCCGTGGCGGTTTCACGCGGCAAGGCATTGATGCGTTCCAACGTGGCGCGGCGCGAATTGTCGAGGATGAAGGTGGCGATGCCGGTCAGATCGTCCAGCGCGAATTCCCGCATCATGTCGATCAGGCGGCGGTGGCCGATTTCATTGCAGCTGGCCAGAGCGTAGATGTCACCGATCAACTGGTCGGGTTCGCGCACATTGCCACGCACGATGCGCACCAGCGTTTCATCCACCTGCCCGCGATCGGCAAATTTCATGATCGGGACATACAGCCCTTCCTCGTAAATGCTGGCCGCATCCGCGCCAAACCCACGCCCGCCAATGTCGACGATATGGGCCGTACAGGCGAAAAATCCCACCAGCGTGCCTTTGTGGAACGATGGCGTGACCATGGTGAAATCGTGCAGGTGGCCCGTTCCCTCCCAAGGGTCATTGGTGATGTAGATGTCGCCCTCGTGGATGTTGTCCGGCCCGATGCGGCGGATGAAATGCGGCACCGCATCGGCCATGGCGTTCACATGCCCGGGCGTGCCGGTGACCGCCTGCGCCAACATACGGCCCTGCACGTCATAGACGCCCGCCGAAAGATCGCCTGCCTCGCGCACGCTTGTGGAAAAGGCGGTGCGCACCAGTGCCTGCGCCTGTTCTTCGACCACCGAAATCAGCCGGTTCCACATGACCTGAAAGGCGACGTTGGATCGTGTCATGGTCACTGTTCCCCGATGGATATGTCGATGCAACCGTCCGGCTGGCACAAGGCGCGCGCGCCGGTTGGCAGGATGATCGTCGTTTCATCCTCGATAATGGCGGCGGGCCCCTGCACGGCCTGCCCCGGCGCGATACCGGCGCGCGCCACCACGGCGGCGGTGACAAAACCGCCACTGCGGGGGTCGAACATCTGTCGCGTGCCTTGGCTTGTCGCCGCAGCGGTATGCGCCGCCTGTTTCACCGGTTCGACTGGGGCGGGGTGCGTTGTTGCGTTCACCGCCCAGACGGTGATTTCGGTGTCCAACCCCGCAACCGGACGGCCGAACAGGCGGGTGTAATCCCGCTGGAACAGGGCCTGAAAGGTGGTCGCGTCGGGGGCCATGGCCTGTGGCTCGGTCAGGGTGATCGGAATTTCCCAGCCTTGCCCGGTATAGCGCATGTAAACCTTGAACTCGGCCAGAATATCGGCCTCTGGCACGCAGGTGCGGACGAAACCCGTCGCCTCATCCCGCAGGTCGGACAGCAGCGTTTTGATGCGGGCCGGGTCGAAATCGGACAGCTTCATGTAAACCGAACGGTTCGCCTCGAAACTGAAGGGCGCGCGCAGAAATCCAATCGCGCTGCCCACGCCCGCCCCCGGCGGCACGATCAGGCGCGACACACCCAGCTTTTCGCACAGCCGCCCGGCGTGCAGGGGGGCCGCGCCGCCAAAGGCGATCATCGTGTATCCGGCCAGATCCTCGCCGTTTTCCACGGCATGAACGCGGGCGGCATTGGCCATGTTTTCATCCACCACCTCGGCCAGTCCAAAGGCGGCGGTGGTGCTGTCCATGTTCAGAACCGTGCCGATTGCGGCAGACAGCGCCGTTTGCGATGCCCCGGTGTCCAGCGTGATCGAGCCGCCTGCAAAGCTGGCTGCGTCCAGTCGCCCCAGCACCAGATCGGCATCGGTCACCGCAGGGCGCAACCCGCCCCGCCCATAACAGGCGGGGCCGGGTTCAGACCCGGCGCTTTCCGGCCCCACCCGGATCTGGCGCAGCGCATCCACATGGGCCAGCGATCCGCCCCCGGCGCCGATTTCCACCATGTCGATCACCGGAATCGAAATCGGCATCCCCGATCCCTTCTTGAACCGATAGGTGCGCGCCACCTCGAACACCCGCGCGGTGCGGGGTGTGGCGTTCTGGATCAGACAGATCTTCGCCGTTGTGCCGCCCATGTCAAACGACAACACCTTGTCCAAGTCATAGCGCGCGGCGATGTGGGCCGCAAACACCGCCCCCCCCGCAGGGCCGCTTTCGACCAGCCGCACCGGAAATTCCGCCGCACTGTCGATGGAAATGATCCCGCCGCCGGAATGCATCAGGAAGATCGGGCAGGCCACGCCCTGTTCCGCCAGCCGCCCGGCAAGGCGGACCAGATAGGATTTCATCAGCGGCTTGATATAGGCATTGGCGACAACGGTGTTGAACCGTTCATATTCACGCATCTGCGGCGACACTTCCGAAGAGATCGACACCATCACACCCGGACTCCGCTCTTCCAGCAGATCGCGCACCATCCGTTCATGAGCCGGGTTCAGATAGGAATGGATCAGCCCCACCGCCACGCTGTCATAGCCCGCCTCGGCGATCACATCGGCCAGCGCGGCGATCTCGGCGCGGTCCAGCGGGATCAGAACCTCGCCCAGCGCATCCACCCGTTCGCGCAGGGTATAGCGGCATTCGCGGGGCAGCAATGGCGCGGGCAGCGTCAGGTTCAGGTCATACTGTTCAAACCGCGATTCGGTGCGCATCTCGATCACGTCGCGGAACCCTTCGGTGGTGATCAGCGCAGTTTTCGCGCCGCGCCGTTCGATCAGGGCATTGGTGGCCAGAGTCGTGCCGTGAATGATCTGGCCAATGTCACCCGGTGTCAGACCGGCCTTGGCACAGACCTGTGTCATGCCGTCGATGATCGCGGTTTCGGGCGCGGCATAGGTGGTCAGCACCTTGGTGGAAAACACGCCGCCCGGCGATTCCAGCACCACATCGGTAAAAGTGCCGCCGATGTCCACGCCCAGTCGAACCGTTGCCATGCCCTGCCTCCGCTGTTCAGGGCAGGATAGGGCCAGCGCAGGCATCACCGCAAATTATTCCTGTGGATCAGCCCGATCATCAAAATCTATTCCGGCCCGGTGATCCACCGCCACCGCACGCGCCAGTTCGGCACAGTGCGCCATGAACCCCGCCGCAGTGCGCGCCGGATACCGGGCGGCGAACTGCAACGGTTGCGGGTGCCAACCGGGATCGACCGTGACCAGCGCCCCCTCGGCCAGCGCATCGCGCACCATGGCGTGCAGCACCACGGCCACGCCCATGCCATCCAGTGCCATGTGCAGGCTGGACGTCAGGCTGCTGGACGGCACGATCCGGCTGCGCGGCAGGGTTGCCGTGTCGAAATGTTCGACCAGTTCGCGGTACGCCCGGGTGTGGCGCGCATGGGTCAGGACAGGCAGCGACAACAGTTGCGCAGGTGTCGGAGTGGCGCCGAATCCGCGCACGGCCTGCGGCGCGGCAACCCAGACATAGGGGTATGATCCCAGGGCGATGGTGCCCATGCCTTCGGACGCAAAGGGCGCGTTCTGGATCGCCAGATCCAGAGCATTGCCCTGCAACGCCTTGTCCAGATTGTGCGACATATCCACCGTCAGCTCGACCGAAACCTTGGGGAACCGCCCCTTGATCGCCCGCAGATATGGGCGCAGCCAGGTGCAGGCGACCATTTCGGTCACCCCCAGCCGCAGCCGGTCTGTCACCAGATCGGGGCGGCCAGCGATGCTCAGCATCGCTTCGGCATCGCGCAACACGATGCGGGCCTGTTCCAGCAACAAAAGCCCCTTTTGCGTCATCCTGACGGTGCCGCCTTCGCGGCTCATCAGCACGATCCCCAGAGTGGTTTCCAACCCGGCGATCCTGGCCGAAATGTTCGGCTGTGTGGTGTTCAGATGTTCGGCCGCCTTGCGAAAGCTGCCAAGGTCAACCACCCAGACGAGCGCCTCAAGCTGTTTCAGGGTCAGGATATGGCCAATCATGTCACTTGTGTGCCACGGCGCGACGATCGCCGCCAGAGCCCGCTGGCGCCGGAACGGCCGACATGGCAAAGGGCGGGGCATGATACCGCCGCTGACCACCACCGCCGCCGCCTTTGCCCGGTATGAAACCGTGCGCCCCCGCCTGCCGCAAGCGGTGTTCGGCGGGCCGCCCCGCCCCCTGCCCAGCCTGGCCGATACGGCTGAGCTGTTCGAGGGCTGTCTGCTGGACGCGTTCGGGGTGCTGAACGTGGGCGACACGGCGATTCCCGGTGCGATTGCCCGCATGGCCGACCTGCGCCGCATGGGCAAACGGCTGTGCGTGCTGAGCAATGCCGCATCCTACACCCGCCGCGATGCGGTGGCCAAATACCACGCTCTCGGGTTCGATTTCACCCCGGACGAGGTGGTCACCTCGCGCGATGTGGCCGTGGCGCGGTTGGCCAGCATCGCGCCGGGCGCCACATGGGCGGCAATTTCCGCCGAGGGCGATGATTTTCACGACATTCCCGCCCAAGTGGTCGATGCAATCGCCAGCCCTGATGCCTTTGACAGCGCGGATGGCATCCTGTTCCTGTCATCCCAGCGGTGGAGCGCCGCCTTGCACACCCGCCTGATCGACGCTCTGGCGCGCATTCCCCGCCCTTTTGTCGTGGCCAACCCCGATCTGGTTGCCCCCCGCGAAGACTGTTTCAGCCAGGAACCCGGCCTGTTCGCCCATGACGTGCTGGACAGGCTCGATCTGCCGGCGCACTGGTTCGGCAAGCCGTTCGGCGCCTGTTTCGACGATGCGCTGGCGCGGCTCGGCCTGCCTGCGGACCGGGTGGCGATGGTGGGCGACACGCTGCACACCGACATTCTGGGCGGGCGTGCGGCGGGGCTGGGCACGGTTCTGATCGCCGGTCACGGGCTGTTCGCGGGTCAGGACGTGGGCCCCTATATCGCCCGGTCCGGCATCCACCCCGATTTCGTCTGCGCGACGATCTAGGCCCAGCGCGGCGGGGTGCGGTTGAGAAAGGCGGCAATGCCATGGGCGGCCTCCTCGCCCTGCCAACTGTCGGCCAAGCGGGCGATGGTGGCGTCGATCACGGCGTCGTCGATCACCGGGCCAAGCGACCGGGCCAATGCCTTGGCCGCGCCCACCGCCCCTGGTGCGACGCTGAGATAGGGTGCGACCTCGGACTCGACCGCTGCCGCCATATCACCGGGGGCCACCACCCGCGCGACGATGCCCAGATCCCGCGCCTCATCCGCATCGAACACCCGTGATGACATGAACACCCGCCGGGCCCGGCCTTCACCCATGCGGGCGATGACATAGGGGCCGATGGTCGCCGGAATCAGGCCCAGCCGCGTTTCGGTCAGGGCGAATTTTGTCGCTGGTTCGGCCAGAACCACGTCGCACACACAGGCCAGCCCGACACCGCCGCCATAGGCCCCGCCATGCACCCGCCCGATCAGCGGCGTGGGCATTTCGTTCAGCGCTCGCAGCATACCGGCCAGCTTGCGCGCCTCGGCCATGCGCGTGTTCCGGTCGGCGGCGATCTGTGCCTGCATCCAGGCCAGATCGCCGCCGGCGCAAAACAACGCGCCCGTGCCCGACAGCACGATCGCACGGGTGGCCTGATCTGCGCCCAGGATGTGTGCGAGGTCTGTCAGTTCGGCAATCATCCGCGCCGACAGTGCGTTGCGCTTGTCCGGCAGGTTCAGGGCCACATGGGCCACGCCGCGGGCATCGACCTGCAAATTCAGGGTCTCATACATCTGCATCCCTCCTCAACGATCGGGCAAAGCGGGCAGCCTCGGCCAGGCGGTCTGCATGGACCGGCACATCATAGCCCAGCGTGCGCAGCATCGCCAGCACCTGTTCGGTTGCCACATTGCCCGGCGCACCGGGCGCATAGGGGCATCCACCCAGCCCCCCCGCCGCCGTGTCGAACACCCGCAGACCGTGCGACAGGGCCACCTGGATGTTGTTCAGGGCCTGCCCGCCGGTGTCATGAAAATGCCCGGCCAGCGCCGATGCGGGCAGCACTGCCAGAACGGCCCCGAGCATTGCCGCCGTGGTGTCGGGCGTGGCCCTGCCGATCGTGTCGCCCAAAGACACCTGGCAACAGCCCATGGCATGAAGCGCCGCCGCTACCCGGGCCACCTGCGCCGGTTCAACCGGCCCCGAGATCGGGCAATCGGTGACGCAGGACACATAGCCGCGCACCGGAACGGCCGGATCAACCGCCCGCGCCGCCTGAAGCACCGGGGCAAACCGTGCCAGACTGTCCGCGATCGAACAGTTGATGTTGGCCTGCGAAAATGCCTCGGACGCCGAGGCGAACACCGCCACCTGATCGACATGCGCCACCACGGCCCGCTCAAACCCCTGCAAATTGGGAGTCAGCGCCATGTATCGGGTCGCATCGTCACGCCGGATGCCGTGCATCACCTCGGCGGCATCGGCCATTTGCGGCACCCACCGGGGGCTGACGAAACTGGTCACCTCGATCATCGGTAGGCCGGCGTCGCTCAGCATGTCGACAAGCCGGATCTTGTCGGCGGTGGCAATCAGACGGGGCTCATTTTGCAACCCATCGCGCGGGCCAACCTCGCAGAGCACCACGCGTTCACCCATGATCCGCCTCCAGCCGCAACAGGACGGCGCCGTCCGTCACCTGATCGCCCTCAAGCGCCAGCACTTCTGCCACCACACCGTCACGCGGTGCGGTCAGGGTGTGTTCCATCTTCATCGCTTCAAGCACGAACAGGGTGTCGCCCTGTGCCACCACCTGCCCCGTCACCGCCCGTGCCCGTTTCACCAGGCCGGGCATCGGTGCAATGATCGTGTCACCACCCGCCGCCGTCGTCGCCTCGGGCGAGCCGAGCGGATCGGCGATGTCAAACCCGTGGGTCAGGCCGCCCGCAAACACCGTCATCCGGGCGCCGTGGCGCACCGCCCGCATCGGCACGCGCTGTCCGCTGCCCGTGACATCGAACCCATCAGCCGTGGCCGTGACCTGTAGTGTCTGACCATCCACCACGAACCCCTGCTGACCCGACAGTTCGACCGTCACAGCACGATCCCCCAGCATCAGGGTTTGCGTCCCCGTGCCCCAGTGCCGCCATCCGGCCAGCGCCGCCCACGGATCGGACGGATCGCGCGGTGCCAGAAAACCGCCCGCGACCAGCGCGGTCAGCGCCACAACCGGCGGCGCAGGCTCTGGCGTTGTGCTGAGTGCGGGCAGATCCCGCGCGATCAGCCCGGTGTCAACCTGCCCCCCGGCAAAGCCCTTGTGCCGCGCGAGGGCCTGTAGAAACCCCAGATTGGTGATCGAACCGGCCACCTGACACCCGGCCAGCGCCGCGTTCAGACGGTTCAGCGCGGTTTGCCTGTCGCGGCCATGGACGATCAGCTTGGCGATCATCGGGTCATACCACGGTGAAATTCTGTCACCGCCGCGCACGCCGCTGTCGATGCGCAGGGGCCCGCGCTGAAATGTCACGCCTTGTGGAAAGACGAGATGACACAACCGCCCGGTGGCCGGCAAAAACCCCTTCGCCACATCCTCGGCATAAATCCGCGCCTCAAAGGCGTGGCCGTCGATCGCCAGATCGCCCTGGGCAAAGGGCAGCGGTTCGCCCGCCGCCACACGCAGTTGCAGTTCGACGAAATCGAGGCCGGTGATCGCCTCGGACACCGGATGTTCGACCTGAAGGCGGGTGTTCATCTCCATGAACCAGAACCGGTCCGGGTGCAGCCCGTCCGACGCATCGACGATGAATTCCACCGTCCCCGCCCCGACATAGCCGACGGTTTGTGCCGCCTGCACCGCCGCCCGCCCCATGGCGTCGCGCATTTCGACGGTCATGCCGGGCGCGGGGGCCTCCTCGATCACCTTCTGGTGGCGGCGTTGCAGGGAACAATCCCGTTCAAACATGTGCAGGACGTTGCCGTGGCTGTCCCCGAAGATCTGTATTTCGATATGCCGGGGGCGGGTGATGTATTTCTCGACCAGAACGGCGGGGTCACCAAAGCTCGCCTGTCCTTCGCGCTGTGCGCCCTCCAGCGCGGCCGCGAAATCGCCGGGCCGCTCGACAAGGCGCATCCCCTTGCCGCCGCCCCCGGCGCGCGCCTTGATCAGGACGGGAAAGCCGATCCGCGCCGCCTGATCCGCCAGAAACGCCGCGCCTTGCGCGCCGCCATGATACCCCGGCACCACCGGCACACCGGCGCGCTGCATCAGCGCCTTTGCCGCGTCCTTCCGCCCCATGGCGCGGATCGCTGCGGCGCCGGGGCCGATGAACACCAGACCAGCCGCCGTCACCGCATCGACGAAATCAGGGTTTTCCGACAGAAAGCCATAGCCGGGGTGCACCGCCTGCGCCCCCGTGGCCTGCGCCGCCGCAATGATCCGGTCGCCCCGCAGATAGCTGTCGGCGGCCTGGGCACCGCCGATCTGCACCGCCACATCGGCCATCTGCACATGGTGCGCACCGGCATCGGCATCGGAATACACCGCCACCGTGCGCAGCCCCATGCGCCGGGCGGTGGCGATGACCCGACAGGCAATTTCACCACGATTGGCAATCAGAATGGTGTCGAACATCGCCAAACCCCCTACATCCGAAACAGGCCGAACCGCGTTTCCGGGATTGGCGCGTTCAACGCGCTGGCCAGTGACAGCGCCAGAACATCGCGCGATTTGCGCGGGTCGATGATGCCGTCATCCCACAGCCGCGCCGAGGCATAGAGAGGGTGTGACTGTTCCTCGAACATGGCAATGGTGGGCGCCTTGAATGCCGCCTCGTCCTCAGCCGACCATGTGCCGCCCGCCCGTTCGATGCCGTCGCGCCGCACCGTTGCCAGAACCCCCGCCGCCTGTTCGCCGCCCATCACCGAAATCCGCGCGTTCGGCCATGTCCACAGGAAGCGGGGCGAATAGGCGCGCCCGCACATGCCGTAATTTCCCGCGCCGAAACTGCCGCCCACCAACAGGGTGATCTTCGGAACGCCGGATGTGGCCACCGCCGTGACAAGCTTTGCCCCGTCCTTGGCAATGCCGCCGGTTTCTGCGCGGCGGCCCACCATGAAGCCGGTGATGTTTTGCAGGAACACCAGCGGGATGCGCCGCTGTGAGCACAGCTCGATGAAATGCGCCCCCTTCAGCGCCGATTCGGACAGCAGCACGCCGTTGTTGGCCAGAATGCCCACCGGCATCCCGAAAACATGCGCAAATCCACAGACCAGCGTGACACCATAACGTGCCTTGAATTCGTCAAACCGGCTGCCATCGACCAGCCGGGCGATCACCTCGCGGATGTCATAGGGGGTGCGCAGGTCGGCGGGAACGACGCCCGGAATTTCGGCGGGGTCGTACAGCGGCGGCTCGACCGGGTGCAGGGTGACGGGGCAGGGTTTGTACCTGTTCAGGTTGCCCACCGCCTGCCGCGCAAGCGCAAGCGCATGGGCATCGTCGCGGGCAAGGTAATCGGCCACGCCTGACAGGCGGGTGTGGACATCGCCACCGCCCAGATCCTCGGCGCTCACCACCTCGCCGGTCGCTGCTTTGACAAGCGGCGGACCGGCCAGAAAGATCGTGCCCTGCTCACGCACGATGATCGTCACATCCGACATCGCCGGCACATAGGCGCCCCCGGCGGTGCAACTGCCCATCACCACGGCGATCTGGGCGATGCCCTGCGCGCTCATCCGGGCCTGGTTGAAGAAGATCCGCCCGAAATGGTCACGGTCGGGAAACACCTCATCCTGATTGGGCAGATTCGCGCCGCCGCTGTCCACCAGGTAGATGCAGGGCAGGTGGTTCGCCTCGGCGATCTCCTGGGCGCGCAGGTGTTTCTTGACGGTCATCGGGTAATAGGTGCCGCCTTTGACGGTGGCGTCATTGCACAGGATCATCACCTCATGCCCGGTCACACGGCCCACCCCGGCGATCAGCCCGGCACCGGGCGCCGCCCCGTCATACAACCCATGTGCCGCAAAGGCGCCGATTTCCAGAAACGGCGACCCAGGGTCAAGCAGCCCCGCCACACGGTCGCGCGGCGTCATCTTTCCCCGTGCGATGTGACGTGCGTGCGCCTGAGGGCCGCCCCCGGCCAGCGTGGCCTGCATCGCCTGCAAGATCGGTGCCAACAGCGCATCATGGGCTGCCATATTGGCAACAAACCCGTCCGAGCGCGCAGACACCTGTGATTGCAACACCGCCATGCGCCCCCCTTTACCTGCCCATCCTGCGGTCCAAAGACCAGTCTGCCTTGGGCGGTGCCATTGGGCAACGAATAGCGGGCCAGCGCAAGGGTGCGCCAGACCTATTGCGGCGCGGTCAGTCGCGCCAGCAGCGCGCCGTGCACCCCGGGCGCGGCGGCGATGCAGCCCATGTTCTGGGCGGTGGGGGTGTTGAACAGCAGGGGCGCGCCGGTGCGGTTGGTGGCGGTGCCGCCTGCCTCGGTCACGATCAGGGTGGCGGCGGCGATGTCCCATTCCCAGGTCGCACGCAGGGCGATCATCGCGTCGAACCGGCCCTGCGCCACAAGGCAGGCCCGATAGGCCAGCGACGGGCGATAGTGGCGTTGTGGCGGCGGTGTGCCGATCCAGTTCAGCGCGGCCATCACCGGCTTGGCGGCGAGGATGGTCGCGGTCTCGGGATCGCTGGCCATTGAGGCGTGGATCGGTGCGCCGTTCAGCGTGGCCCCCGCCCCCAGCGCCGCCGTGAACAGCTTGTCCTGGGCGGGCAAAAACACAGCGGCGGCGGTGATCCGTCCCTCATGTGCGACGGCCAGCGACACGGCCCAGGCTGATTCGCCGGCGATAAAGGCGCGGGTGCCGTCGATCGGATCGACGATGAAACAATCCATCGCTCCAAGGCGGCGTGGGTCGTGATCGGATTCCTCTGACAACCAGCCATAGTCGGGCCGCGCCGATTGCAAGGTGGCGTGCAGGTGGACATTGGCGGCGATGTCGGCCTCGGTCACCGGCCCGGCCGCGCCCTTTGACCAGACCTTGGGGTCGGCCTTCCAGTAATTCAGCGCGATAGCCCCGGCGGAACGGGCGGCATCGGTCAGCAGTTGCAGATCGTCGGCCAAGCGTTCACCCCCCCGCGAGGGTCAGCCCTTCGACCCTGAGCGATGGCACGACGCGCGACAGATGCGGCCGGGCGTCATTGGCGGCGGTCAGTCCCAACAGCATGTCGCGCAGATTGCCGGCTATGGTGCATTCGTTGACCGGATAAGCGGGTTCGCCATTTTCGATCCACATCCCGCTGGCGCCACGCGAATAATCGCCCGTGGTCGGGTTGATCGTGCTGCCGATCATCGACGTGACCAGCAGACCGGTGTCCATCTCGGCCATCAGCTGCGCCGGGGTCTGGGTGCCCTGGGTCAGGGCCAGGTTCGTGACGCTGGGCGAAGGCGGGGCCGAGGTGCCCCGGCTTGCGTTGGCGGTGCTGGCCATGCCCAGCTTGCGCCCGGTGGCCAGATCCAGTGTCCAGGCTGTGAGGATGCCGTCGTCCACAATGGTGCGCCGTGCCGTGGCCAATCCTTCGCCATCGAACGGGCGCGACCCGGCGGTGCGGGGGCGGTGCGGGTCTTCGATCAGCGACATGCCCGCTGGCAACACCTGCTGTCCCAGCGCATCGCGCAGCCAGGATGCGCCGCGCGCGATGGCGCTGCCGTTGATTGCCATGACAAGATGACCGATCAGCGATGATGCGATACGTTCATCGAACAGCACCGGATAGGTGCCGGTTTTCGGCTGTCGCGCCCCGGCCCGCGCCACGGTACGTTCCCCGGCAAGGCGCCCGATCGTTTCGGGGCTGTCCAGATCGGCGGCGTGGATCCGGCTGTCGCCGTAATAATCCCGCTCCATCCCGGCGGCGGTGCCGGTGATGGCGACACAGGACAGGGCCGTGTCGGTGCGCCCATAGCCGCCGGAAAACCCGTTGGACGTGGCCAGATGCACCTGGCGGCGGCCATATCCCGCGCTGGCCGATTGCACCTGTGCCACACCCGTGACGGCCAGCGCTGCCGCCTCGGCGCGGCGCGCGGCATCTTCCAGAGCGGCAGGGGCGGGTTCGGGCGAAGGATCGGTCATGTCAAGCGCGGCCAGATCCCAGGTGCGGGCATGTTGGTCGGGGTCTGCAAGGCCCACGGTGGGGTCAACCGGCGCCTCGCGCGCCATCGCCACCGCCCGTTCGGCCATCTGTGACAGGGTGGCGGGGTTGATGTCGGACGCCGACACGCAGGCCTGCCGCAGGCCGATCATCACCCGCAGGCCGATGTCGATGCCCTCGGCCCGCTCGGCATGTTCCAGCCGCCCTTCGCGCACGTCGATCGAAACCGAGGTGCCGTCGATGGCGATGGCATCGGCACTGTCGGCCCCCGCCTTGCGCGCGGCGGCCAGAAGATCGGCGGTGAGGGTGGCAAGACGGTCGGACATGCGGTTTTCCTTTGGCAGCTTGTCCATTCACCTAGTCCGCCGGTGGCAGG
>Ga0210024_1003164_pt1 | contig 13771 bp, 20 predicted proteins | sample CryGeymeta201525_FD_183988 | JGI IMG/M metagenome (GOLD analysis project Ga0210024, IMG submission 183988) | Groundwater microbial communities from Crystal Geyser aquifers in Utah, USA - Crystal Geyser metaG 2015-25 (SPAdes) (version 2) | ecosystem: Environmental > Aquatic > Deep subsurface >... | reverse complement strand
AGATGGACATCCAACTTGCTTCAATTACAAGCCCAGCTTTTGCTGTCGCTAAATATAAAAAGGATTTGAAACCTTCTTTATGAGAGATATATTTGCTGGTATTCATATCCTTATGGAGAAATCTATCAGGGTTGGTGACTTTGTAAAGCTCGAGACAGGACAGGAAGGATATATTGAGGATATAACATGGAGGACAACGAGAGTAAGGATGTTACCAAGTAACATAAAAAGGAGGTAGTATAATGGATGAAAGAGATGTTTACATGGCTAAGGAGGCAATGCACAGTCTGCAATGAAGAAAGTCCCCAGGCTGGCATGGATTATTGGAGCAATTCTGGTGTTTTTCCTGTTGATTTTAAGGCCATGGGTCCAGATTGGGGCAGGTGAAAGAGGGATTGTCCTTAATTTCGGTGCTGTTCAAAAGGCCGTACTTAAAGAAGGGCTGCATTTCAGGGTGCCTATAATGCAGGAGATTGTCCCGATGGACGTCAAGGTTCAGAAATCCTTGACAAATGCCGCTGCTTCATCGTCTGACCTTCAGGAAGTGAGTTCAGAGGTTGCGCTTAACTATCATATAGTTCCAGACAAGGCAAATATTGTCTATCAGTCCATCGGCATACAATTTAAAGAGCGAATCATAGACCCTGCACTGCAGGAGGTGGTAAAGGCTGTGACTGCCAAGTATACAGCAGAAGAGCTTATAACAAAGAGGCCGGCGGTAAGCGAGGCAATGAGAGCAAACCTTGCCGAAAGACTTTTGGCGCACAACATAGCAGTTGATGCATTTTCTATCGTAGGCTTCAGCTTCTCCAAGATATTTATGGAGGCCATTGAGTCAAAGCAGACAGCAGAACAGCTTGCGCTGAAGGCAAAAAGGGACCTGGACAGGATAAAGATAGAGGCAGAGCAGACGATTACAGCAGCCAGGGCAGAGGCAGAGTCCTTGAGGCTGCAGAAAGCAAATATTTCAACAGATCTTATAGAGCTTAGAAAAATAGAGGCCAATCTCAAAGCTATAGACAAATGGAATGGAATACTCCCCCAGGTTACAGGTGGTGGGGCAGTACCATTTATAGGTGTAGGTGATATAAAGAAAAGATAAACGAGTTAGTTCACACTGAAAAATTCCCTTTTCTGCTCTCTAGTGCAGGTTTTAAAAACTGTTCACGGTTCACGGTTCACGGTTAACTGCGAACTGTAAACGATTTAATGATCCTGCTCATGTTCGCTCCAAAGGAAATTTTTCATTTTTCAGGGCGAACTAATTATAAAAAAGTAGAGAATCCCATTGTTTAGATGTTAACAAAAGGAGGTAGTAAAAAATGGTTAAAAGGTTATCAGTTTATTTGTTGGTTTTTAGTTTGACGTTCTCACTTTCCTTGTTTTTAAATGCCTGTACAAAAAAGGTTATTAGGGAGGGGATTGAGAAGAAAGAAGAAACAGCCAAGGCCGAGGAAAAAGTAAAGGAAGAATTGAAGGGAGAACCAACGGTCTCTGAGCCTCTGAAATCAGAAGATGACGATAATGCCGCAAGAGAGGCGCAACTGAGAGAAAAAGAGCTTAAAAAACAGAGAGAAAGAGAGGAAGCCGCGAAGAGAGAAGAGGCTGCCAAGATAGAAGAGGCTGCCAAGATAGAAGAGGCTGCCAAGATAGAAGCAGCAGTTAGAGAAGAATTTGAAAATACGGATATTCACTTCGGTTTTGACAAATTCTCCCTCACCAATCAAGCAAGAGAGATATTGGCAAAGAAGGTTTCCTGGCTTCAGGGTCATACTGATTTAAAAATCAAGATTGAGGGGCACTGTGATGAACGGGGGGCCAATGAGTATAACATGGCTTTAGGAGAGAGAAGAGCAAACAGTGCAATGAAGTACCTGGTCACTGCCGGAGTTGAGGCTTCCAGGGTTTCCACTATCAGTTATGGCGAGGAGAACCCTCTGGATCCAGGACATAATGAGGATGCATGGGCAAAGAATAGAAGGGCGCACTTTAAAATAATTTCAGAATAAACTTTGATGACTTCCTTAAAAAGTGGGGGCTTCGCCCCAATTGGAATAATGGGGGCAACTGATTCTGATCCAAGACACAAGATTCAGGAATTAGCATGAATAAAGCCAAAAAGAAAATGAGGGTCACTGAATGAGTGGTTTTGCTGTGGTTTTCAACAATCGAGATCGAGTGGAACTGGACAAAATGATTCACAAGATCAAGCATCGCGGTCCGCATTTTTCCGGAAAGTATGAATACAAAAGAATAATAATGGCGCAGAATTACCTCAGAGGCGACATCAACGGTGGCATTGATGACATTTCACAAGAGTGCCGGATTCAGGTGCCGGCCTTTTTATCGGCAAGCCCTGAGCTTAAAATCTGTTACGACGGCCAGATGGGAAACTGGAAAGAGCGAGCCGAACCCGTGGATGTTTCCGACGGTCCTTTCAGGGAAGAACGTCTGCTTCTGCGCCTTTATCATGAATACGGCCCCCGGATGCTGGACTATCTTGACGATTCAATTTTTGCTTTTGTGATTTCCGATGGTGAGGATCTGTTTGCGGCCAGAGATCTTTTGGGCATCAAGCCCCTATTTTACGGTTGGGAAAACGGTACGCTTTATCTTGCGTCCGAACTCAAAAGCCTGACAGCGGTCACGGATGACGTCTATGAATTTTCGCCCGGGCATTACATGGACAATCAGGGCAGGTTCACCCGCTTTGCCGAACTGCCCAAGACCCCGCCGGAAGTGCTACACACAAACCTTGATAAAATGTTGGAAGATATCCGGAGCATCATCAAACGAAGCTTGCGATCACGGGTGGACTTTAGCGTGCCGACGGCCGGCTTGCTCAGTGGAGGGATGGACAGCAGTGTCATCAACTTTTTGGCAAACGATTTTTATAAAGAAACATTCGGAAACGACGCCAGATTGAAAACCTTTACCTTGGGCGTTGGCGAAAGTGATGACATCAGAAACGCCCGGTTGCTGGCAGACCACATCAATTCAGATCACCATGAGCTTATCGTAGATCTCAACGAGATTCTAAGTGTCCTTTCTGAGGTCATCTATTACCTGGAGTCTTTTGATCCTTCTCTGGTCCGTAGTTCAGTCTCCAACTATCTTATTTCCAAATATGCAAGCAACCAAGGCATTGATCTTCTTCTTTCCGGGGAAGGTGGTGACGAGATCTTCTGCGGCTACATTTACCTTAAAGATTTTCCGGTTGAAGAATTGTTTAGTCGTCAAATGGAATGCATCGGTTTTTTACACAATAACGCTTCCCTGAGATTGGACCGGATGAACAATTGTAATTCTGTGCGTGTCGTCGCGCCCTTGATATCTGGGGAGCTCTTTCGTTACGTTTTGGCTGTTACTTCGGAATACAAACAGAAACAGGAGGGAGATCAGAAAATCGAAAAATGGATCTTCAGAAAGGCCTTTGAACAGTATCTGCCAGAGGCCATCACCAAGCGGGTGAAACAGGAATTTTCTCAAGGGTCAGGGTCCGCCGATGTGCTGCCATCATACTTTGAAAAAGCCGTCGACACCAAGGAGTTTAAATCGGCCCGGGTCGATTATCCCATGATCCGGAGCAAGGAGGAGTTTTATTATTTTCAAATCTTTACCAAACATTTTGGCAGAGGCCGGGCAGTAGATACTGTCGGGCAATGGATCAGCTTATAATCATGTTTTTACGTTGCTACATTCAACCGTGAAGTGCAACGCAAGAAGCAGCGACGTCATTAGGGGTTTTAAATCCTGTTAAAAATATCATTTCTAACGGGATAAATCTGGGGTAGCACCCATGTTGGGCGACATTCTGCGAATACAAGCCGATAACTGCACCCAAGCATATAAGAGCATTGTATTTTTGAGATTTAAAAATCCACTGTATATCGTTAACTTGCTTTTTTAATAAGGGGAATAACAGTTAATGAAGGGAGAAAAGATAAGAATCTCTTATTCCAGTTGTTTTATAGCCTCTTCAATCCTGTCCAGACCATTCTTAATATTTTCGAAAGAAGTGGCGTAGGAGAGTCTGATATGATTATCGTCACCAAATGCCAAACCTGGTACTACAGCGACCCTGGCAACATCAAGGAGAAAATCGGCAAAACCTGTAGAGTCTTGTATCTTCTTACCATTAAACCTTTTTGAGTAAAGGGGCGAAACCCTGGGGAAGGCATAGAATGCCCCCATGGGTTTTAAACAGGAAATACCATCTATGGAGTTAAGCCTTTCAGCCATATATTTTCGCCTTCTGTTAAACTCTTCCACCATTGTATTTACAGCACCATGAGAGTTCATTAATGCCTCTACACTGGCCTTTTGCGATATGGATGTGGGGTTAGAGGTACTCTGACTCTGAATTTTACTCATTGCCGAGATTATTTCCTGTGGCCCGCCTGCGTATCCTATTCTCCATCCTGTCATAGAATAAGCCTTTGAAACTCCATTCACCACAATGGTCAAGTCCTTTATTTCCTTTCCTAAGGAAGCTATACTGGTAAATGCCAAACCATCGTAAACGAATTCCTCGTATATCTCATCCGATATTACGATCAGTTTCTTTTCTACAGCAATTTCCGCTATTTTTCTAAGCTCCTCTGCCGTATACACAGTACCGGTAGGATTTGAAGGACTATTTAATATGATTGCTTTAGTCCTGGCAGTGATTGCTTCCCTTAGTTCCTCTGGCAGTATCTTAAATTCATTCTTTTCCCGGGTTGTTACAATTACAGGAGTTGCATCGGCCAGAAGGACAATATCAGGAAACGATACCCAATAGGGAGATGGAATAATCACTTCATCACCGTTATTGAAAAGGGCCTGGGCAATATTATAGATAGTGTGTTTCCCCCCGCAGGAAACTATAATCTGTTTTCTTTCATAAGTTAGACCATTTTGCCTTTGGAATTTATTGATTATAGCATCCTTCAATTCCTGAATTCCATCCACAGCGGTATACTTGGTAAAACCCTGATTAAGGGCATTAATGGCTGCGTCTTTAATGTTTTGAGGCGTGTCGAAGTCAGGCTCTCCTGCCCCAAAACTTATAATATCAATGCCATCTGCCTTCATTTTATCTGCTTTGGCAGATACTGCCAGTGTTGGCGACGGTTTTATCTTACTCACTCTTTCAGCCAGAACCATGATTTTTACCTTCCATTTAACTTTTTAGATGTGTTTTTACTGTTTAACTCTCTGTATTTTGGGAATTTCTCTTTTAACTTTCTGTCGACAACATCAGGCACAAGATCTTTCACAGAACCACCCATACTTGCCACTTCTTTGATTATTTTAGAACTTATATAGAACCACCTGTAGCTTGTCATAAGAAAGACTGATTCTATATTTCTATCCAGTTTTCTATTCATCAACGCCATCTGGTATTCATATTCAAAGTCAAGTACTGCCCGGAGTCCTCTAACTACTACATGCACATTCCGTTTATCCAGATATTCCACCAGGAGGCAGTCAAAGGAATCTATAATAACCCTGGGATTATCTTTGAATATCTCGCGGATTATCTCTACCCTTTCTTCCATAGTAAACAAGTGGGTTTTGAGTGGATTTAGTGCAACCGTTACTATAAGCTTATCAAAGAGATTGAGAGCCCTGTTTATCAAATCTACGTGACCATTGGTAACTGGATCAAATGAGCCTGGGTATACAGCAAGTCTTTCCATAAGATTCCTTTTCTTAATAGGTTGAGTTAGTTCGTTTTGAGTTCAAAGAACGAGATTAGAGTTGTGCCATATCTTCTTTGGTCGGTCAAGATTAGCCTTTCTATTTCTCCTTCTACTATTTCCAAAGAAGAGTGTTCAGCTATAACCAAGGTATTATCCTTTAAAATCTCTGATCGGGATACCCTCACCAATGTATCCTTTAAAATACCCTTTCTATAAGGCGGATCCAAAAATATAAAATCGAATCTGTTTCTCCTTCTCTCCAGAATCTTTATCCCCTTATCTACGGTAGTCCCTACTATTTGGCTAATATCAGTGAACCCACAGTTTCTAAGGTTCTTTTCTAATACAGGCAAGACATGCCGACTACTTTCAATAAAGACTGCTTTCAATGCCCCCCGACTTAATGCCTCTATTCCTAAATTCCCAGTACCTGCAAATAGATCCAAAACCTCCTTATCTTTGAAATCACCAGGCAGTATATTAAAGATCGATTCTTTGACCTTGTCAGCGGTGGGACGTGTATTTAACCCCTTGTCAGAAAGTAGCTTCCTTCCCTTGGCTTTACCACCGATAACTCTCAATGATTTATCACTGTACTGAGGTTTATTGATTTTTAAGTATGAAGTGGGCGAAATCTTAACATATAAATGAGGTTTGTCAAGAGCTTTTAAGTCAGACCCTTAACAAAAAGATGGCATCTCTTCAAGAAAAGTAGTATTATATTTTCTGGAGTTATACCAGAATTTGCAATGGTTGCTTACCGAGACTTGTATCGATCAATCTGCTAAAGGAGTGATGTGATGATAGATCAACCCATTTACCTTCAGAAGGAGCCACCCTTGGCCTGGGTCGTTTTTAACAGACCCAAGATGCATAATGCCGTCAGCCTGGAGATGTGGCAGGCACTGCCCAATCTAGTCAAGGAGGTGGTGAAGGATACCACTCTGAGGGTTCTTATCATACGAGGGGCTGGAGAGGAAGCGTTTGTCTCAGGGGCTGACATATCCCAGTTTGAAAAAGTACGCTTTGGAGTATCAGGCGGTGAATACGACCAAGCCGCCAAGAAAGCACTGGTTGCCTTGACCCAGATGGAAAAGCCAGTGATTGCTACGATCCACAGCTTTTGCATGGGTGGGGGGTGCTCGGTAGCCATGATGTGTGATATACGTCTGGCTGCGGACGATGCTAAGTTCGGCATCCCCGCTGCCCACCTGGGTATTGCGTATTCTCTGGAGCGGGGGACAGAAAGGCTGGTTCATCTCGTTGGTCCAGCCAACGCTGCTGAGATACTGCTTACGGCTCGGACCTACAATTCCGAAGAAGCCTATCACATGGGCCTTATCAATCGGATAATCCCCAAGTCAGAGCTGGAAAGCTACACCAGAGAATATGCTCTTGAACTGGCCAAAAACGCGCCCCTAAGTCTAGCTGCCCACAAGGTCTCTATTCGCGAGATTTTGAAACCTTCCTTGCAGCGGGACATGGAAAAGGTTCGGACTTTGGCTGTCCGTTGTGTTGAGAGTGAGGATTACAGGGAAGGTGTAGCTGCCTTTATGGAAAAGAGAAAAGCCAAGTTTCAGGGATGGTAATGAGCATGACAATTATGGATGGTTCCTCTCAATCAATATTAGCCGCCAGAATAGCCGGTGTTGGAACATCGGTGATGTTTTTACCATAACGGACGAATTTAATGGCATTATCAGGGGCAAATACTCAGGGGAATACCATTGAGGAAGCAAAGGGGAATCTAATCGAGGCAGTACAGCTCGTCTTAGAGGCAAATCGTCAAATCGCTGAAGAAGACCTGAAGGGGTAATGAAATTTCACCTTTTCTCGGCAGCCTTATCGTACTGGGAGAACTGCATGGAAAAGGTTCCCCGTCCCTGGCTGGCTGACCTCAAATCAGTGGAATAACCAAACATTCTTTTTAAAGGGAGCAATGATTTGATAGTCTTGACCTTTCCTTTAGAGGCTATTTCCCCTATCTTTCCACCCCGGGAGTTGATGTCTCCTATTATCTCTCCTGTAAACTCCTCAGGAACTACTACGTCTACTTCCATTATAGGTTCCAAAAGCACTGGTCTGGCCATACTGTCCCCTTTGTTAAATGCCATAGATGCGGCAACCCTGTATCCCAGTTCTGAGGAGTTGGTTTCATGAAAGGAACCGTCAAAGAGGGTTACCTTTATGTCCACTACCTGATAGCCATTTACACCACTAATTGCTGATTCTTTAATGCTCTCTTCAATAGCTGGTATATATTCAGAGGGTATTGTTCCGTCTTCTAACCCATTGATAAAGCTGATCCCTTCTCCCCTGCCCTGGGGCTCAAGACGTAACCATAGATTCCCGAAATGGAGGCGTCCATCTATCTCTTTCTCAAATCTTCCCTCGATTTCAACGGGTTTCTCTATGGTCTCCCGATATACAACCTGTGGTTTCCCCACATTGACTTTCACATTAAAGTCCAGAAGCAATCTGTTTACCAATATGTCCAGGTGGAGTTCCCCCATTCCAGAGATAACTGTCTGCCCCGTATCCTCATCATACTTTACCCTGAAGGTAGGGTCCTCTTCAGCCAGCTTCTCTAAATAAAAGGGCAGCTTCTCCTCATCGTCTTTGGTTTTTGGTTCTACTGCAACAGAGATAACAGGTTCGTAAGTGTCTATTGATTCCAGGAGAATCGGATGGGCTTCATCGCACAGGGTATCACCGGTAGTAGTATATTTTAATCCCATGGCTGCTACGATATCTCCTGTACGAACCAGCGGTATCCTTTCTCTTTTATTGGCATGCATCTTCAGGATTCTGGCAATTCTCTCTCTTTTGTCTCTTGTGGAATTGAGAACCTCGGCTTCGGCCTTTAAGATGCCTGAATACACACGAAAATAGGTCATCTTACGTCCCTGGTCCATCATAATCTTGAAGGACAGTGCGGAAAAATGTTCGTCATCGCTGCTTAACCGTTTCTCTTTTTGGCCGCTTACAGGGCTGATACCCTCAATAGGCGGGACATCCAAAGGTGATGGCAGAAAATCAACTATGGAATCCAGAAGCGCCTGTACGCCTTTGTTTCGGAGCCCTGCCCCACACATCACGGGCACCAACTGATAACGGATAGTCGCAGTTCTGATAGCCGATTTGATTTCGCCCTCGGTTAACATTTCTCCCTTAAGGTACTTTTCAGTCAGGATATCATCGGTTTCAGCCACAGTCTCTATGAGCTTTTCTCTGTATTCCTGACTCTGGTTGAGAAGGCTTTTGGGAATGTCCATCTCATCAAAAGTGGCTCCAAGAGTCTCCTTATGCCATACTATGCTCTTCATCCTGATTAAATCGATTATACCATGGTAATCCTCCTCTTTTCCAAAGGGCAGCTGGATGAGTAAAGGGTTAGCTCCTAATCTGTCCTTCATCATTTCAATAGTTCTAAAAAAGTCAGCCCCAACCCTGTCCATCTTATTTATAAAGACTATTCTTGGCACATGGTACTTGTCAGCCTGATGCCATACAGTCTCTGATTGCGGTTCAACCCCCCCTACAGCGCAAAATACTACTACAGCCCCATCAAGTATCCTGAGAGACCTCTCTACCTCTATAGTAAAATCTACGTGCCCCGGGGTATCTATAATATGGATTTCATGGTTTTTCCAGTTACAGGTAGTCACCGCCGATGTTATAGTGATTCCCCTCTCCTGTTCCTGAATCATCCAATCCATGGTTGCCTCTCCGTTATGAACCTCCCCTATTTTATGAGAGCGGCCAGTGTAATACAGGATTCTTTCCGTAATGGTAGTCTTCCCGGCATCGATGTGGGCAATTATACCTATATTTCTAATTTGAGAGAGTCTGTCTTTTTTTACCATCTACTTCCCAACAATCTTCATATCGGCTTCGAATGGCATCATAGCAAAGATATGTCCGGCTATGGTTTCGACCTTTTTCCCTTCCACCAGAATCTGAACCTTTTCTATCCCTTTGAAATTTAAGGTAAGAGAATTTACAATGGAGTAAATTGTAAGCAACTCTGCAGAACTTCCCCCGGGATGTCGACTTGTTAATTCAGAACTGAAATCAACAAAGGCAATCCCATCAGAATTGATCGAAAGATTACGGAGGGTTGTTCCAGGGGGTATTGTTCCAGTGAGGCTTGTATCGGGCCCTTTAATCAGTTCTAAAATGACCTGTTTAGACCGGCTGGTTAAATCCCCAGTAGCTTCAACCTTTCTCTTTTCTATAATTAAGCTTTCACTGTTTGGCTCAGCAAAATATAGATCTACTAGAATCTTCTCCTTTGCTCTGGTTGGAAGTGTAGGGTATTTCTTATTCTGATATTTATAAAAGATGAAGGAACCGACCAAAAAGGTCAAAATAACAATTATGAGTATGAGCAAAAAGATACGTTTAGACCTACTCTTTTTTCCTGCCTTACCCTTTTTTATATTCAACACTTTTTCTCCTCTATGCTATGCTTACTTTTTTAACGTTTTTCAACTCTGTTCCCTGTAAGAACCTGATTCCTGCTTCAACAAACTTCTCAGGTGCATCAGTGACATAGAACTCATGAACAGCGCTTTTATTACTGGTTTTTAGCAGGTTGCTAGACCTTAAGACTCCTACTACTTCGGCTGCTGTCTCTTCGGCAGAGTCAACCAACAGTACTTCATCGCCTAAAACCTTCCCGATTACATCTTTTAACAAAGGGTAATGGGTACAACCCAGTATTAAGGTGTCAACATTTGCTTCCTTAAGTGCATGAAGATACCTTTTAGCAGTTAAAAATGCGATATCGTTATCTGTCCATCCTTCCTCCACCAGGGGAACGAATAAGGGACATGCCTGACTGACTACCGCAATTTTGGGATCTATTCCCTTGAGCGAATTCACATAAGCACTGCTTTTGATTGTCCTTTCTGTACCTATTACCCCTACTCGCTTTCTTTTAGTAACCTTTATAGCTTTCCTGGCACCTGGTTCTATAACCCCGATAATAGGAAGGTTATATTTGTCCCTCAGGGCAGGAAGACCAACAGCAGAAGCTGTATTACAGGCGACTACCAGCAGCTTTATGTCTTTACTTGATAAGAACTCTGCATTTTCCAGAGAATATCTGATCACAGTGTCGGATGACTTTATTCCATATGGAACCCTCGCTGTATCCCCCAGGTAAATAGTATTCTCCTTTGGAAGAATATTTATTATTTCTTTTAAGACTGTCAATCCTCCAATACCTGAATCAAAAACCCCTATAGCTTTGTCCATACCTCACCATTTAAGCTCGGGTAGTGTCCGTATTTACAACTGACCACGGATAACTGACACTACAATGTTGTTAACTTAAGCTCAGATCATCGCCCCCTTTGTCATTTCGAGACTTTCCCTACTTGTCATTTCGAGTGAAACGAGAAATCTGAAGCAGAAAAACAAGATTCCCCACCTCGTTCGGAATGACAGGCGAAGGGGGCCTCCTATATGTATCAATCCCCCTATTATACACATTCACGGAATTATTTAGTTTGATTTGCCGAGGATATCAAAACAGCCTGAGTCTGTTTTCCAAATGCAAAATAAAGGCGAGTAAATTGTTTCGGCCACCGCTATTTATCCCCGGTCAAGTCCCACCTTGTGCTCGGCAGTCTGCTTTATTGATCGGAGATCAACGACTTGGGAATTTCCTTCGTACTTCTTGGTTTTCAAATAGGCCACAAGAGCCTTCACATCGTAACCATGTTCGTTTGCGATGCCGTCCTTAATTTTCCAGAGTTCTTTTATGATTTCATCAGCCATTTTCATATACTCCCATAAGTTCTTGAGGTGTGCATATTTCAGGATATACATATTTGTTTTCCTGGCAAATTCGCCTGATCAATGGTTTCGTCTCTGCATTGTCGATATGCCTGTAATTCCAAGTAAGGAGATAATCAACTTCATGTACGGCAGACAGAGCAACATGTAAAGAATCACCAATAGCTTTTTTGGGAATAGCACCCGCTCTGATAATCGTCTCGGAAAATAAAAGAACCTCATCAGTTATCAAAAGAAGAGGAATTTTATTTAAGGCTTTGAGTCTTCTTGCTACTGCAATATCATCGCCTTTACCAGCTTCTTCAATAACGATTTCCGAAGCAAATAAATCGAAACGATCCCGCTGAGTATCCCACCAATCTATGGTGACTTTTTGCCAAGCTGCGGCCAATAAGTCGCTTGATGGTCTCGCCGTCAAATATGAGATGATCGATGTTTCAATATATACAGATTTCTTATCCATTACTAGGAATTTTCCTTTTTGAATATTATTTTTTGCCTAACATTTGCAGCTCTTGGCATCTTTGGCAATCCCCTACTACCCCTAGTAACCCCAATAATTATCTCCTAACTATTTGTATTACTTAACATATTTGAGAACCGTACCGCTAATACCCCTGCTTAAATGCGGGGCAGAGCCTTTCAAAAATCGCCGCGCTGTTGGCGGTCAGCTTACCCCATTGTTATGTGCAGTTTCATAATTCTGATTCATCAATTCTTGCTATCTTCATCAGATGCCTTTGCAACCCTATTTTCAATGGAGCATTTCCATGAACAGGAACAGATATGCGTACCGTGTTTCCTGATTTAGTGTAAATGTGGTGGCTTCCGTTGATACGCTTTAATGTCCACCCATTTGATTCCAAGAGGCGGCAAAGCCGCTTTCCGCTGACTGCCTTCAAACTGCTATCTCCATTATTTTGTCATTTTTTGAGATAGCAATGTCTTGGACGTCAACGGATAAACAACCCTCTACAGCTTCGTAAATATTGCTCAGCAATTCGTCAAAAGAGTCACCTTGAGTAGCACACCCTGGAATGGATGGCACTTCTGCCCAATAACCACCTTCTTCTGCTTCATGTATTACGATTTTTAGTTTCATAATTAATCCTCTTTTCTTGGCACATAATGAGCCTGTAGAAAAACCCCTGAATCAACAATTGAACACTTTGTAACTCACTGTTTTTATTTAATAATTCCCCCCCCCTGTATCTTTCCGAATTGGGCACAGGAATTTGATTGATATATATTTTTCTTTTACAGTCTTGGTAGAATCCATCTTGCTCAATCGCTTTAAGTACATCTTCAACGAAAAGCTCACCGGCGGCAATGTAGCGTAGCGGAATTGCCATCCGGTTCATCGACTTGTTAAGCCCTCTTTTTTTCTAATAAATATCCTGAGACATATTTGTGAATAACACTGGATATCAATGTTTGATAAGGGATTCCCTCTTGTGCAGCAATCATCTGAACCTGATCTAAATCCTTTGATGACATCCTAATATTTATTCTCTTGTCTTTTTGCAGTGTATTCCTTGCATACTCCTGCAGTTTTTTAATCTCCGCCTTTGGATTTTTGACTGGCTTCCATTCTCCACGTTCATATGAATCAAGAATATCTTTTTCTTCTGCATCCAATATTGTTTTTTTCATTTTTTTGACCTCATAAATTTGTTTGTGGCTTTTCTGCTGGGAATTATGGTTTTTAAGAATATCTCGTCGTTTTTCTGAACATAAGGAACGAGATAAGCGTAATCATCAATCATGACTGTCGCTATTTTTTGCCCCGGATATTTATTTTGATTTGGATGTCCAACTGTTTCAAGCACATCTGCCCGCTCCATTAAAATAACGACTTGTTCAAAGCAGACCCCTCTGTTATTCCTCAGTAATTCATTCTTTTCGTTGTCCCATCGAAAAACCTTCATGATATATATTTACGACATTGTCTGCCTTTTGTCAATATTATATTTTAGCTTCGATAAACTCACTTGCGCGGAACAGCCCAGCGCTGTTTTTTGCGCTGGGCTGTTCCGCGTCAAGTGGAGTGACTTGAAGCTGTCAAATGGCAGCACGCTGATTGTCAAAGAACATTTTTGACTATTAAGTTAATCTCTATAGATGTTTGGTGCAGACGCGCTTTAGCGTTCTGACTCTCGCGACGGAAGACGTAAGCCGGAACCATAGGGTCGTTTGTCAAGGCTTCATTAACTATTGAGACGGATCATATCTGTTTTATTTCTCTCTTTCCGATCTAGAGGAGAGGTTTTTTTTCTTGA
>Ga0210024_1003157_pt1 | contig 13785 bp, 17 predicted proteins | sample CryGeymeta201525_FD_183988 | JGI IMG/M metagenome (GOLD analysis project Ga0210024, IMG submission 183988) | Groundwater microbial communities from Crystal Geyser aquifers in Utah, USA - Crystal Geyser metaG 2015-25 (SPAdes) (version 2) | ecosystem: Environmental > Aquatic > Deep subsurface >... | reverse complement strand
TTTCTCTGAAATCTCAATTTTTTGATTGAGAATTTTTTGTTTTTTGGCGGTGTATTCTTCGGTGGAAATCGCACCAGATAATTGAAGGTCTAAAAGTTTATCCAGTGTTTTCTCGTGTTCAGAAATTTGCGTTCGTAGATTTTGAGCGAAAGTCATTTCAGTTTGGAAATTTTTCTCTTTTTCTTTGTCTAATTCTTTAATCATCTTTTTGGTCCAAGCCGAAGGTAAAGAAACTTTTTGAATGATGTTTGAAATCTGCTCGGCCAAAAGTTCCTCGCGGATGTATTTTTGCGAGCAAGTTTGTTTCTTTTTGGTGCATCGGTAATAGTTGTGTCCTTTGTGGGTTTCCGAAGTTATGGAACAGCCGCACTCGCCGCATTTCAAAAGCGAGCGGAAAGCGTATTCCTTTTGTCCTCGCTTCATTTTATGGGCTTTGGTTTTCATCACTTCTTGGCATTTGTCAAAAAGTTTCTTGGTAATCGCTGGCTTATGCGCTCCTTGGTGTAGTTCAGCGTTGAAATAAAAAGCTCCGTAGTAAAAAGGATTTTTCAAAAACATCTGCATATTGGAAATAGTAAAAACTTTGCCGTTTCGGCTAATCAAGCCTAAAGAAGTTATTTTATTTCGTAAATCTTTCAGAGAATATTCGCCGGTGGCGTAAAGCTCAAACATTTTTTTGACGAGCGAAAATCTTTCCGGGTCGGGAATGATTTTGTGGTTCACCTTGTCGTTGAGATAGCCGGTAATCGCCACTCCACATTGTTCGCCCCGCCTGACTTTTTGTCGCAAACCCCTCTTTACATTCTCTGAAAGATTATCAATGTAGTATTTTGACTGCCCAAAAGCGATATTCAGCATAAATTTTCCTTGCGGGGTCGCGTCAAACCAGAATGTCGGGAATTTTAGCGCGGTGATTTTGCCTGTGTCTATGAGATAAATTATTTGTCCGCCGTCTATGGAATTTCTTGCTAATCTGTCGGGATGCCATGCTAAAATTCCGTTGGCCTCGCCGGACTCAATTCTTTTTATCATTTCGTTAAAAATCGGACGGCCCGGAATTTTGGCGGTCTGGGATTCAATAAATTCCTTGACGACATTCAGGTTTTCCCGCTCGGCAAACTCTTTCAACTCTGTTATTTGGGCCTCAATGGAAAGAATTTGCCTGTCCGGCTCGTCCGTTGATTTTCTGGCATAGAGAAAATATTTTGTCATATTTTTATTTGATTATATTTGTAATCGTTTTTGGGCAGAAAAATTGCTGCTTTGCGTTCGCCCTTCGGGCGAAAAAAAGATTGGCTCGTTTGGAAATTGCTTGAAAATTCGTCTGCCGAAGCCCGAGCCGAAGGCGAGGGCGAGGCGGGAAACACAAACTTTACAAATTGGCTGTCTGTCCTGAACAAAATCCGAACTTTTTTCCGCGAAAATCCCGACGCTGAATTTTAATAATTTTCGCTCGGGCGGGGCGGGAAGAAAAAGGGGTGTGGGGAAAATGAATTCCCGCCCCGCCCTCGCTTTCCGCCGCCGCAATTTTTCGTATTTCGCTTTGCGAAATACGCCGCCAAGAAGTGTTGCCCTTGTCCCACCCGCCCATACGCAGGCAACAATAAAAAACTCCCTATATTTTGCTTGCCTTTATTTTGTTTTTGGTTTATCATTATAATAGATACGGCAGAAAGAATACAATATAACCTATACATTTTAATAGTATATCAAGACGGGAGATATGTCAAATAATATTTCAAAATCAAACATAGCCAAAAATATCAAGAAATTAAGACAAGAAAAAGGGATTTCGCAAGACCGACTTTCAAAATTGGCCGATTTATCTTTAAATACCATTGTTAATGTTGAAGCCGGTAATAATCCAAATCCTACAATTGAAACAATAGAAAAAATCGCTAAAGCATTTGAGGTTTCAATTGATGAATTGTTAAAAAGGTAAAATTATGCCAATAGTTCAAGATAAAAAAACAAATAATAAAGTAAGAATCAAAATCCCAAATTTTGAATACGGTGTTATTTGGGAAGACCCGATTAGTGGTCATAAAATTGGTTGTCTTGATGCGTCAAAAAAAGAAGATGTCGAAAAATTGATGCAAGAACAAAAAGCAATTCTTGCCGTTCAAGACCCTCCCTATAATGTTGATATCAATGATGAATTTGGGAATTTACCTCTTGATAGATATATTAGCTGGAGCGAGAAATGGATTAATAACACAATAGATGTTCTTGATAAAAATTCATCTCTTTATGTTTGGCTTGGCGCAGATATTAGAGATGCTTTACAGCCGCTCCCCGATTTTATGATTATGATGAGAAATAAACCTGTTAGTATTAGAAATTTTATAACAATGAGAAATCAGCGAGGATATGGAACGCAAAAAAATTGGATGGCAATCAGGCAGGAATTACTTTACTATATCAAAGGCGAACCAGTTTTTAATGTTCAAGCTGAGTATACAGATATACCAAAAAGGATAAAAGGATATTATAAAGAAATTAATGGAAAAGTTACAGAAAATTTTGAGCGCAGTAAATCATTAACAATCAGAGCCGGAAATGTTTGGCACGACATACAACAAGTTTTCTATTTAATGCATGAAAATATAGAAGGTTGTTTCGCACAGAAACCCCTTAAATCCGCAAAGAGGATTATTGAAGCGAGTAGTAAAAAGGGTGATCTTGTTATAGATTTTTTCGGTCATTCTGGCTCTACTTTGCTACAAACGGAATTAAGTAAAAGAAAATGTTATACGATGGATATAGATCCGAATTATTGTAAAGTAATGGTTGCTCGACTGCTTCATTTTAGACGCACCGGGGAAACCGGTTGGGGTAGAACCAAAATTTTAAAAGACGGAAAAATTTTAGTAAATGACGAACAATTGCTAGGCACTCCAACTTTATTAGATTTAATTTAAACAATATGAACAAAAAGAATTTAGACAAAAAACTTGAAGAATGGGTTAAAGAACTGCCGCAAGAAAGTAAAAAATTTTTGCTGGCTCGTTTAAGCGGCTTAAAATCAATCTATCCGTTCAACGAATACGAATATCGTTTGATGTACTTATTGGATAAGAAAATTATTACTTTTGAAGAATACGAGAAATTAAGAGATGCTTATGTTAATGCTAATCCTTATCTAAATCTTTATAACATTTCACCTCGTGTATTCGGTGAAATTTGGGCCCAAAAACATTTGATTGATATTGACGCGAGATTTAAGAAACCATCAAAAGAAATTGATAAAAAGTATTCCGGCGATTACGACCTTTATATTGAAAATGGAAAGAAAATAATAAAAGTTGAAGTAAAAGCATGTCGGGCAATTAACACAAAACTTCGCGGCGGATTAGAGACAAAGGCGTTAAGTTTCGAATCGGACGAGCCATATTGGATGAATTTTCAACAGATTAAATTGGATATAGCGGATGCTTTTGTTTTTATCGGTGTTTGGGTAGATAAAATTCTTTACTGGGTTTTAACAAACAAAGAAGTTAAAAAACACCCGACAAGAAGTCATCAACACCGAGGAGGAATTGAATATCAAATTGGCATTACTGAAAAGAATATTAAAAAGTTTAGAAAATTTTTAGTTGAACCCACAAAATTGGTCGAAATAATTAAATCAAAGGTTAAATAATTTTTAAAAATATGAGCTTAGCAATAAATACAACAACACCAGAGGGAATCGTTTTAGCGGCTGATAGTCGCCAATCTTATAGAAACCAAAAAGGAGTTTCAAGAATTGGTTCTGACTCGGCTTCTAAACTTTTCTTAATAAATAATAGGATTGGCGTAGCCGTAACTGGACTTGCTTTTTTGCAAGAAAACGGCATACCAAAAAACATTAGCAAATTTATTGAGCAATTCAAAAGAGAGGTTGAAGTTGAAAAATTATCAGTAAAAGAAGTAGCTGATAAACTTCACTACCTTTTTGATAAAAAATTGAATTGGCAAGAGCAATTAGATAAATTACCATATCAAATAAAAGATAGTTTTACAAAACAAGGTTTTGAAATTATTGAGGTTAAGAAAGAGCAATACAATGTTAAGTTTAAAATCAAAGACAAGGCGGGAAATATTAAAGACGGCGTTGGTGGAATAGATGGTTTGGTGCTTTTTGTTGCTGGTTATAATTCTGACAGCTCGCATGAAGTCTATAATGTTTATATTCCGGGCGAAACTAACAAAAGACGCGATAGCAATCAAAAAGGAATGGAATATGGGGCAAATTGGATTGGTCAAACCGATGTCGTTTCAAGAATTATAAAAGGTTGGGATCCAAGAATTTTTAATACTGCTTTTGCAAATGAGGCTATAAAACAAAAAGGTCAGCCAGAGATTGAAAAGCAGTTGAATAGTTTGGAATATGCTATAAATTGGGGTGCAATGCCGTTGCAAGACGCAATTGATTTTACTGTTTTAGCGATACAAACTACTTCGGCAATTCAAAGATTTTCAGACGGTATTCAAGCCGATCCGGGCGATATGCCGGGTGTCGGTGGCCCGATTGATGTTTTAGTTTTAACACCTGATGGGCCAAAATGGGTTAAACAAAAAGAGTTAAAAATAGAATAAAATTTATTAATCTTAATTTAAAACTATGAAAAATCGCTACAAAAGAAATTTTTTAACTAAGGTTATTTTTAGAATTGATTTTGAACAAGCAAAACTTGGTCAATTAAAAACACTTAGTGATACTGAAAAAATTAAAAAGGAATTTCCCATAAACGAGGAGGAACGAGGAGAGGAAGGAATGATTAATTTTGATTTCGTTACTAAGGCATTTAAACAGGCATCTAGTCCGGTGATATCTTGGAATTTATTTAATAAAAATCGTACAAAGAAAATTAAAATCCATCCACGATTTTTATTTATAGAATATTTAAAATATAAAGATTCGTCAGAGTTGCTAAAAGATATAAATTTAATTTTAGATTTAATCAAAAATTTTGAGATAAAAACCATTAACAGATTGGGCCTTCGTTATATTAATGAAATAAAACTTGGAAGTAAAGATTTTCTGAATTGGAATAACTATATTAATAATCACTTGCTTGGTTCATTGAAATTTGCGACTAGCAAGAAGAAAAATATAGCAAGAGCTATGGGACAGGTAGTTTTGAAAGAAGAAAATAGCAACATAAATTTTAATTACGGCATTTGGAACTCAAATTACCCTAATGAAATAAATGAAAAAACATTCATCTTAGATTTTGACGAATATTCAAAATTTCCTCTCGATGCTGAAAGTTTAGATTTGTCCGCTACCGTAAAAGAGTTTAATAAAAAAATTGAGGATTTATTCGAAAGTTCAATTAAGGATAATTTAAGGAAAATTTTAAAAACATAAATTATGAAAAAAGATAAACAATCGTATTCAAATACAACTTCTAGTGATTCAGGAAAATCTGCCTATACTGAGGTTGATAATTTTTATAATCCAGAAAAACGGAAAAAAGCAGATGATAGTCATAATGTCTTTGAAAAAAACGACTATTCTTTAAGAAAAATGACTTTTGGGAAAATTAAGTATGTTCAAAAGTAAAATCAAGAGTCTTTATAGAAAGAAAAGCAATGTAAGATTATATCAAGGAGACATTTTTAAAGATTTAAAGTTTGTGACCGGTGATTCAGAAACAACGACAGAAAAAGATATAATCTCTTTGCCATATGCTGTAGTATTAAGTCAAGATTGTGATTTACAATCTGATTTTAATTTTAGAAAAACAAATGAAAATCAAGATAAGTTCTTATTATCTTTATTAGTAAGCCCAGCTTTTATTTTGGAAAATTTTGCTAAAGGCGAGCATCTTGGAGATTGGAAGATGAATACGTTTAATAATGGACAGATTGAAAAAATAAAAAATAATGATTCCTTTAAGAGATATCATTATTTAAAAGGCGAACCTCTTTTTTCTGTTCCAGAATTAGTAATAGATTTTAAACATTTCTTTGGCTTACCAAGGGATTTTTTATACAAAGAGAAAAAAAATAAATATATCGCAAGTTTAAATGAGATATTTCGAGAGGAGCTTTCCCAAAGATTTTCTAACTATCTATCACGAATAGGTCTTCCTGAATTATCAACAACCAAAAAATGATTTGCGGCGCGCCAGCTTCGCTGGCACGAAATTCGGCGGCGGAAAAGAGGGTTGAAAGCAAAAACTAAAAGTCGTATTATAAAATTAATAACCATAAAATTATGAAAAACAAAATCGCAATTATCGTTTTAATTATCGCGATTGTCGCTATAGTGGGAGGAATTGGTTTTTATTTCATTCAGAAGAATAAAATGCCCGCCAATTCCCTTGAAAATACCACGCCGCCGAGCCAAACTGGAACCAATAATCAAGTCAATTCCGAGCAATCACAAAATAAATTAGTAACTGATGATTTTGAAATCAGCCTTCCCGAAGGCTGGCGGAAAACCACGCCCGCAATGGGAGCTTCAGCAATGGCCGTTAAGGCCGACGAGCAACTCACCGACCCCGCGGCTCAAAAGATTAACTTCAGAAGTTATTTCGCTGTAAGCTATGACACACTGCAAGGGAAAAGTTTAAGCGAATATTTGCAGAGCGTCAAAATCCAGCTGCAACAAACAATTTCCAGTACCGTTTTTGCTCAAGAGCATGATACTACCATAAACGGCAAACCGGCACGGGCATTTGAGGCAAGTTTTACCCAGCAGGGAGTAAATTTTAAAATTTTAATGGTAGCGGTTAAAGGCGTGAATGATGATGTTTGGGTGATATCATTTAATACTCTTCAAAGCACTTGGGTGGAGTATCAGAAAGCATTTTCCGACATTGCAAATAGTTTTAGCTTGAAATTGAAAAAGTAGTTATTTTGAGGCGGCGCGCCCCGCTTTGCGGGGCACGAAATTCGGCGGCGGCGGAAAGCGAGGGCGGGCAAAAATTCCTGGTGGACACTCACTCTCCAACCCCCTTCCTTTTTGCCCGCCCGAGGGTTCCGTTTTGGTTCTGCCGCGCGAAGCGCGGCAATCAGTCGGGATTTTGTTCAAAATGAGTTCTGATTGTGCTATGAATTTACCAAATCACATTGTTTTGATTCCTGACGGCAACAGACGTTGGGCAAGAAAGAAGGGATTGCCTCCTTTTTTTGGTCATCGCCAAGGAGCCAAGACAACGGAAAAAATTCTAAAAGCCGCTTTGAATTTGAAAATCCCTTATTTCACTTTTTGGGGCACTTCATTGGACAATGTTACCAAGAGAAGTCCTGAAGAAATTAAATTTTTATTCAATATTTTTGAACGGTATTTTAAAAAATTAATAAATTCCAAAGAAATTCATCAAAATTCCGTAAAAATCAACGTTTTGGGGCGCTGGGATAAATTATTTCCAGAAAGATTGAAACAGTTAATTAAAAAATTAATTAATAAAACAAAAAATTATAAAAATCACCAACTGACTTTTCTGATGGCCTACAGTGGGATTGATGAGATGACAAGCGCAGTAAAGCAAATCGCAAATCGCAAAGCGCAAGGTAAAAATTTAAAGATTGACGAAAAACTAATTAAAGAAAATCTTTGGACCAAAGATTTGCCTCCGGTTGATTTGGTGATTCGCACCGGCGGCGAGCCGCATTGGTCAATGGGTATGATGATGTGGGACGTGGCTAATGCCCAACTTTATTTTACCGAAACTCTCCTGCCCGATTTTTCCGTGGAAGAATTTAAAAAGGCAATAGAACAATACAGCAAAACCGAAAGGAGAATGGGCGCATAGATAAATGGGCCTATAGTTTAGTGGTAGAACACCTCATTTGCAATGAGGAGATCGCGGGTTCGATTCCGCCTAGGTCCACCATATTGAATTAGTCGCCTCGCTCGGGGCTTCGCCCCTCGCTTCGGCAGGCATTTCGGCAAGATAATTCCACGGATTTTTGAAATCAATCGCCAATTTTCCCGCCGCAAGGCGGCGGTTCGAGCCAACCGCCGCTTGATCGAGCTGATGGAAGGGGAAATAAGTCAGGTTTTAGATGAAGTATAGGGTGTGTATAACTTCTTTACATTGTGCTTGACAAGAAATCTTACATCGCTTACTATGGAGATATAATCAGTAATTTAGTTAATTATTATATAACCATGCTTGCTAAATTTATTCAAGAACAACGCAAAAAGTGCAATCTGACGCAAGAATTTTTGGCGTCCGCGCTCAAAATTTCCCGCCCGACCTATATGCAAATTGAACAGGGCGAGCGAGATTTAACTATTACCGAAGCCAAGAAATTGGCGGAGATTTTTGATATTCCATTTGACAATTTTTTGGAGGGAAAAGGAAATGCAAAAACAGTTGTAAAAATTGAGGGTAAAAAGAAACAAAAACAAGAAGCCGAGGACGAAATTCGTATCAGCGTCCCACAAGAAAAAGCCGATAAGTTCCGGCAGATTTTACTTTATATTTTGAAGAAGGTGGGCGGCAAGCCGAATGTCGGAATGACAGTACTGTATAAATTACTTTACTTTATTGATTTTGATTACTACGAAAAGTATGAGGATCAACTGATGGGTTTGGTGTATCTCAAAAATCATCGAGGGCCGACACCGCTTTTGTTTGAAAATCTCATCGGAGATATGGTAAAAAATGGCGAAGTGGAAATAATCAAGAGCAAGTTTTATCAGTACCCCCAGACGAAATACTTGGTAAACCCCGAAGTTGAGCCGGACTTAAGCGTTTTGAACGGAAAAGAGCAGGAACATATTGATTGGGAATTGCAACGGCTTTCCGATCTGACGGCAACCCAGCTTTCTGATTTATCACATAAAGATGTGCCGTGGGTAAGCGCCGAGAACAGCAAACCACTCGACTACGAGTCGGTTTTCTACCGCACGCCCGAGACATCAGTACGCGAATATGGCAATACCGACGAAGATTGAATATGACGCGACTGACGCCTTTCAAAAAGACCTCAAACGACTCCTCAAGAAATTCCAAACACTTGAGGAGGATTTAGAAACCGCGAAGCGCAACGCGATAGAGCTTTACCATCTCAAAAACATAAACAATCGGAGCATTTTCCCTATTCCTGATTTTTGCAACGATGCGATATTGGTATGCAAAATTAAGAAGTTCGCCTGCAAATCTCTCAAAGGGCGAGGTGTAATGAGTGGTATCCGTGTGATTTACGCATACCACGTTGCCGCTTCAAAAGTTGATTTTATTGAGATATACTTCAAAGGCGAAAAAGAGAACGAGGATCGCGAGCGAATGTGGACACTCACTCTCCAACTCCCTTCCTTTTTGCCCGCCCGAGCGAAAATTATCAAAATTCAGCGTCCGGATTTTCTTTGAAAAAAGTTCGGATTTTGTTCAGGACAGTCAGCCACGAAATAGAATTTAAAAGCAATGCTCATTGATGATGTTGAAATAAAAATAAACGCTGGCCATGGTGGAAAGGGCGCGGTGGCGTTTAATAAAAATAAGATGAGTTTGGGACCGACTGGCGGAAGCGGCGGCAAAGGCGGCAGCATCTATGGCGAGGGCGTCTCCGATCTCACTGCGCTCCGGCAGTTTCGCTTTAGCAAAGCGTTTTTTGCGGAGAACGGTAAAGACGGCCGTGATCAGTTTCGCGACGGCCGTGATGGAACTGATCTTATTTTAAAACTTCCGATCGGAACCGTGGCTCACAATCTTACAAACGGCAGTGAAATTAATTTTGAAAAAACCAGCGAGAGGATTCTTCTCGCGAAAGGCGGTAATGGTGGAAAAGGGAATTTTCATTTTCGGTCATCCACTAATACAACGCCGAAAGAGTTTGAATATGGGATATCGGGAGAATCGTTTGAAGTTCGTTTTGAATTAAAACTGATTGCCGACGTGGGATTTATAGGACTTCCGAATGTCGGCAAATCAAGCTTGCTTAATAAGCTCACGAATGCCAGAAGCAAAGTAGCAAATTATCCATTTACCACGCTTGAAGCAAATTTAGGCGCATACTACGAACTTATCCTCGCGGATATTCCTGGGCTCATCGAGGGATCATCAAGCGGCCGAGGGCTGGGTATCAAGTTCCTCCGCCACATTGAGCGGACGCATATTCTTTTCCACTTTATTTCAACGGAATCCCTCACTCCTTCAAGAGACTACAAAATCATCCGCAAAGAACTAGGCGCGTGGAACATTGCGCTCCTTAAAAAACCAGAACGTCTTTTTCTTACAAAGAGCGATCTTGTAACAACAGAAGAGCTCAATAAAAAATTGTCGGCGCTCAAAAAAATAGATCCTCATGTGATAGCAATCTCTGTGAACGATACGAAAAGCATAAAAAATATAGAAAAGATTCTGAACGACATCAATGCCAATGCTAAAAAATAATTAGAGTTCTATCCGCTCTGATTGAGATTGACAAGTTCTTTTTAATTTATTTTTGATGTTTGAGGAAATAGCTGGGATTTAGTAGAATGTAATATAATATGTTTCAAATTGACATGGAAATAATGAATCTTGTTGCGGTTTTTAGGAGCACGGGGATCACTAAGGCGTTTATTTTTTTAACTTATCTTGGCAACTGGCAAGTTATTGTCGGTTTAAGCGTCGTCGCGATTATAATTTTAGCGCTGCTAAAAAAAACGCGAGAAATTATTTTTTTCACGGCGGCTTTAATCAGTGGCGAAGTAATTAAGGAGCTTCTAAAGTTTCTCATTCATCGCCCGCGTCCGGATATAAGATTTTCTCTTATACCTGAAAATGGTTACGCGTTTCCCAGCGGCCATGCGGTTATATCCATGATTTTTTACGGAATGGTTGGTTATTTTATTTATAAATTATGCCGGAAAACATGGCAAAAAATAATTTTATCGATTACAATTGTCACACTTATTTTTCTTATTGGTTTATCGCGAGTATATCTTGGCATTCATTGGGCTTTCGATGTTTTTGCCGGATGGCTTATTGGCAGCGCCATTCTTGCATTTTTTATCGTTAAGTTGAAGAATATAAATGGTTAGCTTATACTAGACCAACCATGTTTGAATTAGCATTTTCAATCTTGCCAAAACCTTTAAGCGACGAGGAAGACGAGGAGGAGATATAATGCCTTCATTTTTTGATTTTTTGCCGATAGTGACCGCGGCGGCCATTATCGACAGTATAAATTTTTGCGCTTTTTCGGTATTGCTTCTTACCGTTGCTTTTCTTTTTAGCGCCGGCAATACGCGTTCCAGAATACTCAAAATTGGCGGCTTTTATATCGCAGGCATATTTCTGGTTTATATTTTAATAGGACTCGGAATTATACAGACGCTTCACTTCTTTAATATACCGCACTTTATGGCGAAAATCGGCGCATCTGTCATGATTCTATTCGGCGCGATTAATATAATAAACGAATTTTTTCCCGCGTTCCCGATAAAATTGAAAATTCCGGCAAGCGCGCATCAAAAAATGGCGGCGCTGATTGAAAAAGGCTCTGTTCCCGCCGCGTTTTTTTTAGGTGTTTTAGTCGGTCTTTACGAATTTCCCTGCACTGGCGGTCCCTACCTAATGATTTTGGGATTTTTGCACGACCGCGCTACTTATATAAAAGGCGCAGCGTATTTGCTGTTCTACAATTTAGTTTTCGTTCTTCCTCTCGTTATCACTTTGTTTATCGCGAGCAACGAAACACTGCTTGGAAAATTGAGAATGTGGAAAGAAAATAAAAATATCAGAATTAAATTTTTGAGCGGTGTCGCGATGATTGTTTTGGGTGTTATAATTTTTATGCTATAAAGGTATTAACCTTTTTTGGCTTCCTCGGCTCGAAAATGAAAATAAATTTTCATTTTTCTCGCTCTACGTTGCCAATAAATAAAATAATATGAATGAAGAACAAAACAAATTTTCGGAATTAATAAAAAAAATTGAGCGGATGAAGAAATCCGGCCAGATTGATCTTTCGACCGAAGAGGATTTAAGCATCGCAGTAATGAATTTAATATCTCTTGAGGAGCACTTTTTTTTCACGAGCGCGAAAACCGGCAAAGAGAGTTATTTAGATTTGCTGTCGCAAGTACGCGAGATAAGGAAATCTTTGTTAAAAAAGTTAATCAATAAGCATGAAGGCGAGACGTGGTGTATTAGTAAGCATCTTCTTGGGACTACGATGCGTTTGATTGAAGTTGGCACCAAACTTTATTCTGATAACAAAAAAGATGAAGCCAAAGAAGTGTTCAGCAAAGCCCAAGAATTATATGCTATTTTTTGGGGTTTACGTCTTAAGTTAATAGACATGCCGGAAATAAAAAAAGCGGCTGAAAATGAAAAGCCGTGGACGCTTAAAGATATATTAAATAAACTCGTTGACTGCTGTGATGAGTGAAAGTTATGTGTGTCATGAATAAGAAGATATTATTTTTAGCGGGTCTATTTTTTTTAGCAATTATTTTTACCGCTTTTTACTTCTATAAACCAGCAACGACAACTAACGCCAGATTGGATGATTTTGCGAAGTGTTTAGCATCAAAAAATATAACAATGTATGGTACTTATAATTGTCCGCACTGCCTGAACGAGAAAAAAGCGTTTGGCAGTTCATTCCAGTATGTTTCGTATGTTGAATGCACACAGGAGCCAAATAAGTGCGTCAACGCCGGCATATTGGAAGTTCCGACCTGGGTTTTTCCCGATGGAAAGAAACTGGTGGGGGAGCAAGGACTTGAAAAATTATCAAAAGAAAGCGGTTGTCCATTACCGTCTAAATAAATAGCATGTTATAATGTTAGTTATTAAAATTATTTATTTTTAATAATATGCCCAGTAATACAACTTGACTACCAGCTCTTCATAAAATTATTTAAAATACTAAACTGTGAATTATCAAATTAAATTATCATTAATAAATTAAAGAAAGGCAACTTGACGAGCTGTATTTTATGTTAGTCAAGTTGATATACTGGGTATGGTTTTTGACTATAATAAATTGCCAAAATTAGAACAAAAAGTGGTTTTTACAATTTTTATTATTTTAGCTCTATTTCTGGTTTTTGCCGGTTTTAAGCAACTTGTTGACGCTGTTAATAATTATCGCAATGGGGGAGCGAATAATAGCCCCAAAATGGTAAGTTTTACTGGCGAGGGTAAGGTTAAAGCCACGCCGGACACAGCAAAAGTTGAAATTGGTTTGGTTACTGAAGGCAAAGACTCAATTTCGGTCCAAAATGAAAATTCATCAAAAATGAATGCGGTGATTAAATTTTTGAAAGAGCAGAAAATCAGCGGGGAAGACATAAAAACCAGCGCTTATAGTTTGTCCCCAAAATATGAATACAATAAAGGAAAGTCCACTCTTGTTGGGTATATTTTAAACCAAACGCTCACTGTTACGGTCAGGGATTTAAATAAAATAGGCGAGGTTTTAGATGGGGCGGTTTCAAATGGCGCCAATCAGATAAATTCCATTTCGCTTTTTGTTGACAAGCCGGAAGAATTGAAAAACAAAGCCCGCGAAGAAGCGGTGAAGCAGGCGAGGGAACAGGCCTTGGCCACCAGTAAAATTGCCGGATTTAATTTAGGGCGCGTGGTTGGTTTTAATGAAAACACTTTTGGGCAAATGCCTATGTATGAAGCAATGGGAAAGGGCGGGGGCGTGCCCAGCGTTGCTCCTGCGCCGCAAATAGAATCCGGCACCCAGGAAATCACCATAAACGTCACTCTGACCTATCTAATAAAATAAATCCTTTTTGAAATAAAACTACCCTGATATATATCAGGGTAGTTTTAAAATGTAAATATTCGGACGATCGTCGGTATACTTACACTTTTATGCTATTCGAACGATCGT
>Ga0210024_1003150_pt1 | contig 13797 bp, 6 predicted proteins | sample CryGeymeta201525_FD_183988 | JGI IMG/M metagenome (GOLD analysis project Ga0210024, IMG submission 183988) | Groundwater microbial communities from Crystal Geyser aquifers in Utah, USA - Crystal Geyser metaG 2015-25 (SPAdes) (version 2) | ecosystem: Environmental > Aquatic > Deep subsurface >... | reverse complement strand
GCGCCAGCGAAAAATCTGCCGCCCTTTTTCGGGTAATTCGTTAAACGTACAACCATCTATGAGAATTGAATTTGAATTGTTTTTGCTGACTAAAAAAGCAACTGCGCGCGAAATGGTTGTATTGGTTATTGAAATATTGTTGCAAATCCAATTGTTCATATCAACGGTCAGTAATCCATAATCCTTAATACTGTCGATAACACAATCGTTAATGGTATATTTATCGAGCATGCCCGGTCCGGCATCTTTCATTCGAATAACTCCGCGCAAATTATGAATAACACAAGATTCAAATTTGATTTCTCCGATGTTGGCGCTGACAGTGGTATTAAATACATAGCGGCCACCAAATCCGGCGGGAGCGGTTAAATCGATATCTTTAAAAGTTACATACTCCACATTACTGCCACTGGCGAGGTTAAAGTTTGAAGTGCAGTCGATAATTGGAAGGGCTGGTGTAAAACTGTAGCCACTCATAAATGCAACCGATTTATCGAAAGCATAACCGCCTGCCAGGTAAGTTTTACCACCTTCGAGTAAAACCACTGCACCATCAACCATGTCGGGAATTACACTGGCAAGGTTCACCACTGTGTCAATTCCAGTCAGGTCGTACACATTATCACCCGAAACCAGCGCAGGTTTTGTAGTGTATTGCTCCCATCCGCGTAAAGTTTCGCTGCTGTAAATGGCAATCTGATACGTAGTGCCGGCTGATAAACCACCAACCACTTTTTCAGCATCAGCCTGTTCTTCGGCTGTAATATCATACGTTAGCAGTGAATTTGTTAAACGCAAATCGTTACCTGCAAAAACCTTAATACCGGTTATTGGCGCCCCAATCGTTGTCCAGAAAACCCTGGCACGGGTGTCAAGCACATCGAAAGTTGTTGGAGTCCCCAGGTTTGAGGGAAATTTTTGTGTTCGCACACTTCCCATCAACGAAGGTAAACTGTTGTATGCTGCATCGTCGGCATAAGCTGTTGCACGCACCTGATAAATGGTGTACCAAAGCAAATCCTCGCCAACGGTTTCTTTATTGACAACAAAATAGTTGGTATCGGTATCGAAAGTATAATCGGTTGTGAGAAACGAGTCTCTGCTCACTTCTATTTTATAACTGATTGCCTCTTTCATTTTACCCATATTTACTATTATGGTATTACCAACCGATTCCAGGTCTTCGTTTAGTACGGGCTGAAACAGCCGGGTGCGCGGATACAAATCCTCATCCTCTTTACACGCCGTTATTATTATCGTTAATGCGACTGCGAGCATTAATAACTTCCTTAAATTTAATTTTATGATTCTCATTGTTCTTTTTTTTGAATTAATAGAGATATTTTAAAAACCAAACCCATATCCATCATTTTTCAGCAACCCTTTGCTGTTATCGATGCCAATTGTGGGAATTGGAAAAACATACCGGACAATTCCATTGGGAACACCAATTAATGATCCGTTGATATAGTTGTCCCAGTCGCGCGTAATCCATTCGGCATATCCGTCAGGCCGGGTGTCACTGTGCATCGAAATCAGCCAGCTTTGTCGTGTCCAGGTTTCATCCGGAGCGGCGCTGACTTTTTCGAACAAATTGTAAATTTTTAAATCACCCTTTTCGTCGAGTCTTGTGTATAAATAATCAGGTAAGGTTCCAGACCCATCGAATGCGTCTTCAGACATTTTTTTGCTACCTTCCACAGTTTCAACCATTTTTTCGTAGTACAGATTCCACCTGATTAATTCGTATTTGCGAATCATTTCACCGCCAAATTCCCATGCACGCTCATCGACAATGGCATTAAAAAAAGCATTATTTCCAGCGGAAATCTGTGCTGTGTACTGGTCAACTTTTTCACTCCAAACCAATGGGTCGAATGCGCGGCGGCGAACCCGTTTAAAAGCTTCCTGTGCTTCGGATGTAGGCCCGTTGAGTTCATTCTCGGCTTCGGCAAACATGAGTAAAACATCGGCATAACGCAGCATTGGCCAGTTAATACCAGTTCCCTTGTTGGTTGACGGTCCGGGAGGATTTTCAAGAAAATGGCGACTCCATTTTCCCTGCGATATGTTTATATTTCCAGAGCTCACCAGTTGTTGTTTAAAATCGCCGTCAATCATATAAAGCCCACAGGTTACTTCGAGCCTTTTATCCTGCTGGTCGAATGAATACAGGTAAGTTGGCGGCATGGCCATGTAATTGGAGCCGCTGCCATAGGGATGTGTTCCGGCATCAACCCTGATTCCGATGTTCCAGGCAACGTCGCCTTCGCCAACAGCAAATGGCACTTCGAAGAGGATATCGCTGTTAACCGGTGCAATAAATTTACACTGATTTAAAAATACCTGTCTGAAATCTTCGGGTAATTCCCGGTCTTTCAATGTCATCAGTTTTTTTGCATAATCGCGGGCGATTTTGTAATAATCCTTGTAATCGGCTTCGCGGGCCATGGTAAGGTCGGGTTTCAGATACCAGCCGCCGCGTTGCAGCGCCAAACGGGCAATCATTCCCAGTGTGTATTCGCGGTTTATCTGCTCAATACCGAATTGTAATTCATCTGCCCACATCATTTTTTCTTCGATGGCAATTAAATCTTCGATTACCGTTTTCAGTATTACATTCCTGTCTTCTTTTGGTAAATTAAATTCAACACCAACCGAAGGAGCCTGGTTTGAAAACGGTACATCGCCAAAATAGAAAATCAACATACTGTACCAGTAAGCGCGCATGGTGTAAGCTTCGCCCAGCAAGTGGTTCATGTTACGCACCAAAACCGGGTCGGTTGAATTCATCGCTTCGCTTGCTAAAATTCCTTCGATGGCAATGTTTGCATCACGAATGGCTTTGTAAGCAATATCCCAAACATAACCCAGGTCTCCGTTGTTGGGTTGTGCGTTCAACCTCCAGATTTGGTAACGGGCGCCATCGCTAGCGCCACCTGCATGTTCAATGTCGGTATTGCCGGTCATATTATTTGCCAGTCGTGAGCGAAAACCATCGTGGCTGAAATGCACATAAATTGAATTTACAGCTTTACGGGCATCTTCGGCGTTCGAATAAATATATTCTGAGTCGAACGTTGATAACGATTCAGGATCAAGAAAATCCTGACAGGCTGTTAAAGTAAGCATTACAGCCATTGTATATATTAACTTTTTCATTTTCATCTTTTTACATTCTAAATTTTATCCAACGTTAAAAAGTTACATTAACACCAAAAGTGAAAGAGCGGCTTCGCGGGTATGAAGAATAGTCGATACCTGGTGTAAGCGCCGCATAACTGTTGCTGCGCGATGTGCTAACCTCCGGGTCGTATCCGCTGTAATTTGTCCATAACCAAAGATTGTAGCCGGTTGCATAAATTCTGAGGTTTGAGATTTTTACTCTCGAAATTATCTCCTGCGGAATTGTGTAACCCAAAGTTAAAGTATTGAACCGCAAAAACGAACCGTCTTCAACAGCCCAGTCGCTGATAACCGCAGTAGCCTGGCCAAAAGAGTTGCTTCCGCTCCAGATTGTTTTATTCGAATTCATTTGCCCCAACTGGTTGAGGTCGGTTACAACATCGCCCGCAACGCCTGTTATTGAACCATCAACATCGATGTAAGTAAAACGGTTTGAGGAGTTCATCGAGTTAAGCATATTTCCGTAGGTTGAGCGGTATAATTGGTTATAATCTATTTTACCTGTATTATATATATCGTTTCCAACCGAGAAATTGAATAATGCCGAAACATCGAAACCATAAAAACTGGCATCGAAACCAAAACCGCCCACAAATTCGGGAAGAGCGCTACCAATTACTGTGCGGTCCATGCTGTTTATTAAACCATCGGGAACACCATCGGGACCCGAAATATCTTTCAATTTCATAAACCCGGGCATCACGCTGGCAATACCCAACGTATTTTTATTGTCAGGAACCCCCTGTCGCAAAACATAAGTTTCAGTTACCGGGTTATAACTTTCAAAATCGTCAACCGTGTACATTTCATCAGCCCTGTATCCATAAATCAATCCAATGGTTTCTCCCACCTGCAAATAGTAATCATCCCTGTCTTTAAGGTCGGTACTGGCCCAGTTCGACTGGAAAAATCTTTCGTCCGTACCATCGAGTTCATCGATTTTCGCTTTATTATAACCAAAATTGAAATTTGCATTAAATGAGAAGTTTTCCCTGTCGAATATGAGTGTACTCAACAACATTTCAATCCCTTTATTTGAAGTACTGCCAATATTGTTCCATTGTGTGTTGAACCCGGAAATTGGCGAAATTGCCGATGCAAGTAACAGATTTTTTGTTGTGTTTTTATAAAGATCAATATTCCCTCTTATTGCACCATTGCAGAACATAAAATCCGCACCAATATTTCTGTTGATTGTGGTTTCCCAAACAATGTCGGGATTATACAGTGTTGAACCTTCCGGAGAATAATAAACATTATATGCATTTGTACCCATGCCTGGCCCGTTGTTAGTTGAAGGGCTGAATAAAAATTTTGTTGCATTGGCAGGAATACGGTCGTTGCCCGTACTACCATAAGTGAAACGAAGTTTTAACTCATTGATTTTTTCATTACCTGACAAAAAAGATTCCTCATTCATTTTCCAGGCAAAAGCTACAGCCGGAAATAATCCGTTGCGGTTTTCTTCGGAAAACTTACTCGACATATCTGAACGCAATGTGGCAGTTACAAGATATCGGTTTCGGAACTGGTAGTTGGCCCTTCCGAAAAACGACAACCTGTTTTGATTGGTAGATTGGTATGTTGAATAACCATCGATGGTTCCGAGCGCCATGTTTGCAAACATTTCTTCGGGAGTTATGGATTCCCTGAAATTTTCTGCCCGCACTGCGCTGCCTTTTCCACCGTTTGAATAAATTTCTTGTCCAAAAAGCAAATCAAGATTGTGTTCACCCAAATCTTTGAATACATAATTAACTGTGTTCAACCAGCGATAGGATTGATTTTGGCTTTGATTGAAAGTCCCGAGAGGAAGGCTGTTCCCTTCCTGCTGCGACTGGCTGGTAAGCGGGCCATAATAACGCTGCTGCTCATCGAAACTCGTACTGGATGAAAATGTTGTTTTCAGGTTAAGATTCTCAATTGGTTCCCAACCAATGCCTGCCTGTAAAACGTAATTTTTAGTAATCCTGTGCCGCCAATCCTGTTCAGCAAGTTCGAGCGGATTAATCAAACTCAGCAAAAATGACTGGTAATCATCATCGGTATCCACTTTAGTGAGGTCGATGTCAAGTTCGTCGGCAATACCGTTAACCGGGCGTGCGGTAATAATATTTTTTACCCTAAGCTGGGCGCTGCCTGCCGTGCCGGCGCCATTTACTTTGGTATCGGTAATACGGGCAGAACCTTCGAAATCGAGTTTATTTGAAATTTCGTGGTTGAGTTTAAAGTTAATTACATTTCGTGTGTAATCATTTCCAACCATAATTCCGTCGTCGCTGTTATTCGAGAAACTGAGACTTAGTTTGGTTTTCTCAGTTCCACCGCTCATACTTACATTGTGCGACCACGAAACCTGGCTTTCGCCAAACAGTTCCTCCTGCCAGTCGGTTGGTTTTTTGTATCGATATAATTCAAGGTCATCGTATTTACCAAAATATTTTTCAAAATTTCGCAAGTCAGCATCCGAACGCATTTTAGCACGTTCGTATTGAACCATTACAAATTCATAAGGGTCTAAAACTTCGTATTTACGCTCGGCAGGCAGTGTTTTAAATTGTGCGTAACCATTATAACTAATATTGGTTTTGCCTGCTACCGGACTTTTTGTGGTAATTAAAATAACCCCGTTGGCAGCCTGTGCACCATAAATTGCAGTAGCCGCAGCATCTTTTAAAACGTTAATATTTGCAATATCTCCCGGTGGAATATCGCGGATACTGCCCACGATAAAACCATCGACTACGTACAAAGGCGAATTATCCTGAGTGACTGAGCCACCGCCACGCACACGGATTACCACTTCGGCATCGGGCGAACCGTCGGTGGTAATTACATTTACCCCGGGCAATCTTCCTTTAATGGCTTCAGCAGCATTGGAAATTGGCATTTTTTTCAATTCATCTCCTGAAAGTGATGCTACTGAACCGGTTAAATCTTTCCGGCGGGCTGTGCCATAACCAATGGCCACCACTTCGTCGAGCTGCGTTGTTGAAACTTCAAGAATTACATCAATTGTTGTTTTGCCATTAACTACAATTTCCTGAGTTGTATATCCAATAAATGAAAATACAAGAACTGAATTTTGTGCAGGTACATTTAACTGATATGCACCGTCGATATTCGTGACTGTTCCGGTGACAGTGCCCTGAACCAATACTGTAACCCCCGGAATTCCTTCGCCTGTCTGTGTATCTGTCACTTTTCCGTTAACCGGAATTGCCTGGGAAAATACCGAATATGAAAAGATGATTTGGACAGAAACCAGAATTACCAACATTCTGATAAAACTTTTCCAATGTGGCTTTAGTGTTTTTCTCATAAATTTTGCCATACTTTTTTTGATTTGATTTAATAATTACTGGTTGTTTTTAATTATTGTTTTATTGAATACTTGCTGAAGCAGTGAATTATAATTTTGTTATAAAATAATATTGAGAAGAAAAATCAGGGCCACAACAAGGATTAATGCAGAAATGATAATTATCCTGTTTGCCTTTTTCAGATTGTGACGGGTTTTGTCCATAAGTTTTTAAATTAGTTTTAAATCGTAAAATTTAAGTATTGCAATTTACGCCGTATTAAAATGAATTGACGGTTGAATTTTCCCAGAATGAGCAGCGTAATTTCCCGCGAGGGGGAAATATTTCCCAAAAGGCGGGTGATTAAATACATTGGATGGTTACAGGTTAAATGATCCGGTTAGAAAAAATCAAATCTCAAAAATCAAATCTCAAATAAATTACAATAATCAGTTCTTGAAATTCCAAACACTTCGAATTAAATCCCGAAATTTGACAATTTTAAGTTTGTATTATGTATTAGTATGTTTCGATTTTGTTACAAATTCCGAAGCGCTCATCCCATATTCGCGCCTGAAACATTTTCTGAAATGTGACAAATCTTTAAAACCTACTTCATAAGCTACTTCAGAAACATTTAATTTTTGCTGAACTAAAAGTTGAGCAGCTCTTTTTAACCTGATGTGGCGAATGAATTCTTTAACAGTCATATCGGTTAAAGCATGAAGTTTTCGGTATAATTGCATACGGCTGACACCAACTTTTACTGAAAATGATTCAATATCCAAATCACAGTCGGATATGTTGTTTTCAATTACTTCAATTGCCTTTTGGAGGAAACGTTCATCGGGCGACGAAATAACAACGTTTTTCGGTTCAAGTACGACTATACCTGTAAATTTTTGTTTCAGTGATTCGCGAATAGAAAGCACATTTTCAACCTTTGCCTGTAGCACCGACAGGTCGAATGGTTTTGTAATATAATCGTCGGCGCCGGTTGTAATCCCTTTTAATTCATGTTCTTTCGAATGCAATGCAGTGAGGAGCAAAACCGGAATATGCGAAGTACGCTCATCATTTTTAATACGTTTACATAGTTCATAACCATCGGTAACTGGCATTAAAACATCGCTGATAATAATATCTGGAATCATTTCAACCGCCTTTTCCCATCCTTCTTCACCATTTTTTGCTTCTACAATTTTAAAAGTGGTATTAAAATGACTGGCGATAAATTTCCTTACATCGGCATTGTCTTCAACAATCAGCATTATTTTTGAATATAGATGTTGCTGATTTGATTCCTCTGCGAATTCTTCCAATAGTTCAGCCTTTTCTGTTTCAGTTTCCAACTTTCCGGATTCAGTTTCTGTTTGTTTTTCCGAAAGCGAAGAGTAATAAGGAATCTTGATGGTAAATTTGGTGCCTTTCCCGGGTTTACTGGTAACAAAAATATTTCCTTTATGAATGTCAACCAGCTCTTTAACCAGCGCCAAACCTATTCCAACCCCTGAATTTTCATCTTCGTTTTCGGATTGAAAAAATCGTTGAAAAATCCGGTTCAGATTATTGGCTGCAATACCTTTGCCCGTATCTTTTACTGCAATTTCAATAAACTGTTTTTCTTTGTCGGTTTCATTAAAATCGTTATCGTCGGTATCAAAAACCAATGAAAGATTTACTGCTATCGTTCCACCCTGCCCTGTAAATTTAAAGGAATTCGAGATCAGGTTATTCAGTATTTTTTCAATTTTATCAGCATCAAAAACTGCGTTAAGTCCCTTTTTCAGTGTATTGAATTTTAATGTAATTCCCTTTTCATCGGCATAATCGTTGAAAGAATTAACAATAGTCCTTATAAAATCAACAATATCGGATTCGGTTAAATTCAGTTTTAAATTGCCGGTTTGCAGTTTTCTGAAATCGAGAAGCTGGCTGATTAATTTGTCGAGATTTTTAGCATTTCGTTGCATCAAATGAAGGTTTTCTTTCATTTCATCCTTCGGAATATCTTTATTAATCAATTTATCAAGCGGTCCCAATATTAATGTTAATGGTGTTCTGATTTCGTGTGAAATATTGGTAAAAAACTTCAGTTTTAACATATCGAATTCGTGCAGTTTTCGGGCATTTATTCGCTCAAGTACAAGTTGATGTTTTATTTTTTCGCGGTTTAAAGCAAATCGAACAAGGACATAAATCAACAGAACAATGGTTATAAGAATTATAAACATAAACCACTTTGTTTTCCAGTATGGCGGAAGAATGGTTATTTTTAACTGCAAAACATTGTTGTCGTTTTCAATACCCGGCACAACTCGTTTTATTTTTAGTGTGTAATCACCTGGATTAAGGTTGGTGTAAGTGGCCGAACGTATTGAACTCGGTTCGTTCCACTCCCGGTTAAAACCTTCGAGTATGTAAGTATATTTGTTTTTGTCGCTGTTGATGTAGTTTAAGGCAGCAAATTCGAGTGTAAACACATTCTGATGGAATTTTAAAACCAGGTGATCGGTTTCGGAAATACTTTTTTGCAGTACCGATTTTTTATCGTCGCCAATGGGTACCGATTTATTGAATATTTTCAGATCAGTTAAAACAATTGGTACGTCAACGTCTAACGAAACAACTTCACCCGGATTAAACATGTTAAACCCTGAAACTGTACCTAAAAGAATTTCTCCGGTTGCGGTTTTATACGAAGCCCCGTAACTAAACTGGTTATTGCTCAATCCATCTTTGCTTGTAAAATTCTGAAAGAATCCCTTTTCAGTATTAAATTTCGAAAGGCCGTTTGTTGTGCTAATCCACAAATTGTTTTCATTGTCTTCTTCAATACAAAGCGACTGATTATTTGATAATCCATCAGATTCTCCATAGTATTGCAAAGGACCATCAGTAGCTGTATATAAAGCAATTCCTTTGTCTAAAGTGGCAATCCAAATCCTGTTTTTCGAATCTTCGAGCATCGATCTGGAGTGTTCAAAATACCTTTTTACAGAATTTTCGTCGGAATTAAAAACAATCACTTCATTAATACTTCCAAACCACATATTTCCGTTCGAATCGGTTTCAATCCAGTTAACCTGTTCTTCACCGCTCAATTGCGGATAATGTTGAAAAGTGTTTGATTCTTTTATGAAACGATCAACTCCTCTTGATGTTGCTATCCAAATTTCACCGTTTCTGTCCATACAAATATCCCATACCTTATTATCGGAAAGGGTGCCGGAAATATTGGGATTGTGTTTAAAATGACTGATTTTACCGGTTTGTAAGTTAACAACATCTATTCCCCCCAGAAATGTTCCTACCCATAAATTTCCTTTTCCGTCATCCTGAAATGCTTTTATACAGTTTTGAGAAATGGAATTAACATCCCATTCATCATTCATCAAATATTTATAGGTTCCTGTTTCAGGATTGTAAATATTAATTCCCCCATCTTCGGTTCCAATCCAGATATTTTTGTTTTTGTCAATCCAAAAAGCAAAAATGGTACTGCTGTTTAAGTGATGATTATCTCCGGGTAATGCTGTAAAATTATGAAATACCTGTTTGCTTTTTGCCAATAAATTCAGGCCTCCCCTCGTGCCAATCCACGTTTCGCCTTTGTTATCATTAAAAACCGAGAGTATTGAATTATTGGATAAACTTCTTGGTTTACGTTCGTCGTGCTGGTAAAATCCGGTAACTCCCCTGCTTTTTGAGTAAGTGTATAATCCTCCGCGGGTACCAATCCAGTAATCACCAAAAACACCTTTTGAAATTGTACGCACAGTTTCCGATCTTCTGTTTGCGGGGTTCAATTGAATGGGTTGTATTTTTTTTGAAACTGGATCAACAAGAAATACTCCTGAGGAATAGGTTCCAATCCAAACCAGGCCTTCTTCATCGAGATAAATCTCCCAAATTTCCCTATTCAGGTTTTCTTCATAAGGAAGGTCAAATTGCTCCATTTCATTGCTGACCGGATTATAAACAAAAACTCCGTTATTTGTTCCTATCCAAATTTTTCCTGAGTTGTCAAACTGAAGATTTCTGACATAATTGCCGGTAAATTCCAACCCCGGAGTTTTAATCGTGGGGTTTATTGAAAGGAGATTGCCTGAAGTATCAATTTTGAAAAAGTTAAAATCCGTGCCAATCCAGATGTTTCCATTTTTATCGGTTTCTATGGCATTTACTGAAACTTCCTTTAACTTGAAATCAGGATGATTTTTCAAGGGATGCGAGAACCTGACTTTTCCCCTGTCGAAAATATTTAATCCGCCGTTTTCGGTTCCAACCAGTAAATTCCCTTTTTTATCTTCCTTAATTACCCTCACAAGGTTCCCGTTTATACTGTTGGTGTCGTTTGGATTTGGAAGAAAATTCACAAAAGAGTAACCGTCAAACCTACTTAATCCCTGGCTGGTTCCAATCCACATCCAGCCTTTTTTATCCTGATAAATACATTGAATATAGTTATTTGGAAGCCCGTCTTCCTGCGAAAAAATATCGAAAGTAAACTGAATTGCAGCAATCTGTCCGTTTGCCGGAATGATAAACCAAAATACCATGAAAACCAGTATTACAAATTGATTCATCAAAATTACTCTTAGTATTCTGTTCTTCATTTTTCTAAATAGTACGAAAACTTACAAATTAATGGTATTTTCAATAAAACCAATAAAATAATAAAAAGAAAAATCCCGGATCATCAATCCGGGATTTTTTCTATTACGGTTTATTCAAAATCAAATGAAATATCTGCTCTTTAGATTATAAATCGCTGATAGGGGCAAATTTTGGCACCAATAATTTCATTATGGCCCAAGCGATCAGATAGGCCACGGCACAAAAAACAAACATGATTGTGTAACCGGTAGTAACATGTCCCAAACCTTCGTAATAATCGAACAGCCAGCCGCCGGCTTTCGAAACTGCTACACCGCCAAAACCACCGGCCATTCCGCCAATTCCAACAACCGAGGCAACAGCTTTTTTCGGGAACATATCGGAAACAGTGGTGAAAAGATTGGCGCTCCATGCCTGATGTGCCGAGGTTCCGATACCAATGAGCAATACAGGAAACCACCAACTGTAAACACCCAGGGGTTGTGCGCCTAATACAACAAGCGGGATAACCGCGATTACAAGCATCGCAGTTAAACGTGCCCTGTAAGGTTCGAATCCCCTGTTAATGAAATACGCAGGAAACCAGCCCCCGCCAATACTTCCAAACATAGTCATGGTATATAAAACTCCCAGGGGCAGCATCACTCCGCTGCCTTCAATTCCATACTGGTCTTTCAGGTATGCCGGAAGCCAGAACAAGAAGAACCACCAAACTCCATCAGTCAAAAATTTTCCGGTTACGAAAGACCAGGTTTGACGATAAGTAAGCAGTTTGAACCACGAAACTTTTTCTTTATTATCGCTGGCTTCAAGTAATTGTTCGTCTTTATCGCTATGTATATAGTCGTATTCTGCCTGGTTGATTGTTCCTTTTTCAAGCATTTTTTTAGGTTTATCATACAATGGGAGCCAAAATGGCAACCAAAGAAAACTTATACCCCCAATAATAATAAATGCCCATTCCCAACCCCAGTATTGTGCAATCAAAGGAACAGTTAGCGGTGTTACAACTGCCCCGATATTTGCACCTGAGTTAAAAATACCGGTGGCAAACGACCTCTCCTTTTTGGGAAACCATTCGGCAGTAACTTTAATGGCTGCAGGAAAGTTGCCGGCTTCTCCAATAGCCAGCACGAAACGTGAAATCATAAAACCAAGTATTGAAACCGGAATAACGAGGCCAAACACTGCAAAAATGGGTGAAAAAGTGCCTCCTACCCATTCGCCCCAGGCATGCATCATTGAGCCAAGCGACCAAAGTGAAATTGCGATTGCATAACCCCATTTGGAGCCTATCCAATCGATAAAACGGCCGGCAAACAACATGGCAACCGCGTAAGTGAACTGGAATACCGAAACAATGTTGGCATAATCGCTATATGTCCAACCAAATTCTTTAACCAGTTCAGGCATTAAAAGACTTAAAACCTGTCTGTCGAGATAGTTAAAAGTTGTTGCAGCAAATAGCAAGGCACAAATGGTCCATCGGTACTTTCCTATTTTTTCATTCATTTCAAAGAATTTCTTCATCGTTTTTTACCTTTTAAGTTTATTAATTTTCGTTTAAAATTTAAGAAATTATCGATAATGTATTGCTGCACAATATAGTAATTCGGTTCAAATGTTTACCCTTTTCATTTTTGGTATCAATACTTTAAACATGATAATCCATGCTAAAAGATACGCAACCCCGCAAACGAGGAACATAACGTAATATCCTATTTTTATATCTCCGGTAGCCTTGTAATGGTCGAGGATATAACCTGCAAACTTTGCAATTAACATACCGCCCATGGCGCCAGCCATTCCACCAATTCCAGTAACCGAGCTCACTGCTTTTTTTGGAAACATGTCAGAAACTGTTGTAAAAATATTGGCCGACCAGGCTTGGTGAGCAGATGCGGCAACCCCGATAATAAGGACGGCATACCACATACTGTAATGCCCCAGAGCTTGCGAGAAAAGAACCGGCAGCGGGAAAAAAGCATATATCAGCATCGATCTTTTCCTTGCTTTAACAGGGTCCATCCCGTTTTTCATAAAACGCATCGGAAGCCAGCCGCCAAAAATACTTCCAACTGTGGTCATGGTGTAAACCACTGCCAGCGGCAAACTAACCTGCATACCGGTTAAGTTATATTCGGCTTTTAAGAATGCCGGCAACCAGAAAAGAAAGAACCACCATACAGGGTCAGTCAAAAATTTGCCAATAAAAAAAGCCCAGGTTTGCTTAAATTTCAATAAAGTAAGCCACGGTACTTTAACCTTATCCTGAGCCAGTTCTGCTTCTGATTTGTGATCGTCATCGCTGTGAATATAGTCGTATTCAGCTTTTTCAAGTTTTTTGTGCTTTTTGGGAACTTCGTAGATTAAAAACCAGAAAACCAGCCAGATTAAGCCAATGGCGCCGGTAATCACAAAAGCTTCCCGCCAGCCCCAGGTTACTGCAATCCATGGCACAACTAATGGAGCCAAAATAGCGCCGATGTTAGTCCCCGAATTAAAAATTCCGGTAGCCAAAGCCCTTTCTTTCTTGGGAAACCATTCGGCAACGACTTTAATTGCTGCCGGAAAGTTACCTGCCTCACTCGCACCCAACAATCCGCGCCAAACAGCAAAACCAGCGGTACTTTTTGCAACAGCGTGCAGAATAGAAGCAATACTCCAAACAAACAGCGATAATGCATAT
>Ga0210024_1003141_pt1 | contig 13835 bp, 12 predicted proteins | sample CryGeymeta201525_FD_183988 | JGI IMG/M metagenome (GOLD analysis project Ga0210024, IMG submission 183988) | Groundwater microbial communities from Crystal Geyser aquifers in Utah, USA - Crystal Geyser metaG 2015-25 (SPAdes) (version 2) | ecosystem: Environmental > Aquatic > Deep subsurface >... | reverse complement strand
TTTTGCCATAACCATTAGCGCGAAAATCTTCCGTTAAATAATAAACTAAAGCGATAAATATATAGCTGAACATCTCCGGCCGGACGTCAACCCGCTCGCTTAAAATTAAAATCACCGGCAGGCTTAAAATAGCGGCCAGCCAAAAATTGGCTTTTCGCGCGGCCAGCCTGAAAACGATCAGCACAGCGGCCACGCCAAGTAAAATATTTAATAGCGTCAAAATTTTAAAGCCGCCGATTAAGTAAAGCAGCCAAAAAACCACGCCCGACAGCCAATGGTGGTTGATAAAGGGGAAATTGGTATCGGTATAAGAGTAAAAATTGGTAAATAAAACCCCGGGCTGGCTCCAAACGATTTGCCCGTTTTTTAAATGCCGCCCCAAATCCAAAGACGTAAAATCACCCTGCTGGAAATAAATCAAGGCGGTTAAAGCGATAATGCTAAGAATTATTAAAATTTTCAAGCCGAAGATAATCCTCTTATTCATACATTCATTTTAACAAAAACGCCCCCTTTAACAAGGGGGCGCCGCTTAAAATAACTTTAGGCGAACTTTCTAATCACGCCTCTAACCACGCCTTGAATCAAGGGGTCAGTCGAGTAAATCGGTTTCATGGCCGCGTTGGCCGGCTGCAGGCGGATTCTTTTTGATTCGCGGTAAAATTTTTTCAGCGTGGCATAGGCGTTGTCCAGCAAAGCCACCACCACGTCGCCGTTTCGGGGCGAAGGATTGCGTTCCACGATGACGTAATCACCGTCCAAAATGCCATCTTCAATCATGGACTCGCCTTTAACGCGCAAGACATAGCTATTGGCGCTGTCGGTCACGAAGTCGGCCGGCACGGCGATGGTGTCTTTCTCTCCAACCGCTTCAATCGGCGCTCCGGCCGTGATTAAGCCGGCCAAAGGCAGTTCCAGGCTGGCGGTCCAATTTACTTTAGCCGGCACGATTTCAATGGAGCGCGCCTGATTAAATGAAGTCTTTAACATGCCTTTCTCTTTTAAGGCCTGAACATGCGCGTGAATCGTGGCCGGGCTGGATAAATTAAAATGCTGGCCGATTTCTCTCTAATTGACCGTTTGCTACTGTGGTCTTACCCCCTTTTGAAAATGCAATTTTGTGATCAATGTGCCAATCATCATCCCACCCTAATTTTTTACCGACACATTTATTTTTTAACTGGCAAAAACCCTTATCTCTCCTAAAAATTGCTAATTTCTGTTCATTGCTGAATTCTCTCGTATTATCTAATGGCACAATTTCATTAAAGGTCGAGAAAAAATCACGTGCTAAAATTTTATTTCTATATTCTAGTGATTCAATTGCATCACTAGAATGACCAACTGCGTTTTGATAAGCAACCATTTCAGAATCTCTTTGGTCTTCCGGCGAATCAAGATCGGCGAGCCGTCTTGTTTCGAAATCAATAAACCATTTACCTATTTTAGTTTCGTAACCAGGTATTGCATATTTCTCCAATAACATCGAAATTATGATATAAAGAGAAATAACATTACCCTGTTTTAATTCGGGAGTTTTTTCTGGGAATGCTCTAATCAGATAATTTAAAACCTTATTTATTTTTTTGGCTTCAGCGGACTCTGAATCAAAATCATCATTCTCGAGATACATTTTTTCCAAATCGGTATTTTTTATATTTCTGGCTCCGCCATTAAGCTCTAATAACATACATTGAGCTGCAACTTGATCGAAATCGAATCTTCTATTTTTGAACCCGCAATTATTAAAAAAGTCATGCTTTGCCAATTCTCTAATAAAAAGCTTCATATTCCCGGGCAAAGCATTGCGTTTTTCTGCTGCCTTAAGAGTTGTGCCATTTTGTAACCGGAGAAACATTTCCGCGACTTCATCCTGAGTAGCGTCTGCTAGCTCAACGATATCTAAGGTATAAGAGTCGAATCTATCTTTAAAGTCTTCTAGCAGATCGTTATATGAAAAATTGGCAATTACAACACCGCTAATAGGATCCGCGTCTTTGGCAATTTTATATATTCCTTTTCTAAATTCCCAAATTGCTCTTAGCCTCTGTTGGCCATCAACAACCTCCCATTCATATTGACCATTATTAACAGTGCGGAGATAAAATTTTGGAATATCTAAGTCTCTAAGAATCGTATCTACAAGAAGCTGTTTTTGTTTTTTACTCCAAACTGGCCCCCTCTGATATTCAGGTGTTGGGTCTGTTTTTTCTTCTCTTCTTATTATGCTTGATATTGGTTTAGAGGCAGAATAACGCTTCATATTAAAATAAACTTTTTAGTAAATAAAACATAATAAAATATTAACATATTTTACTTTTGACGGCAAATTTTTTTATTTATATCCTTTTCTCCTCATACTACCGTTTACAGACTTTCCGCCGATATTAACCTTTGCAACTATTCTGCCATACGATTTACCAACCGGATTATAATTTACAGTTTTCCCGTCTATTATATCTTCAAGCTCATGTTTTGCTTGAGCTCCACCCTTACGACTCATTTCGGGGGCATCAACATTCGCCAATCTAACATATGGGCCCTTGGAGATTTTAAAGGTATCTCCATCAACAACCTTTGATACTTTACCTTTTGGCATATGTTTATTTTAATAATAAATTAGAGTCACCTTTTGGAATTTTTTCTATATTCGCGTTCGTAATTCCTTCTCCTAAATTTTTCATTATATTATATGCAGAAGTTCCGTCTGGCATATAATATCTCTTTCCGTCTTTTGGATTTACATACCAAGCTTCTCCGTGCGATTCTATTTGGAGTAAAATTTTTCCTTTCATTCTTTCTATTAATGCATAATCAAAATTGCTGTTTGCTTGTTCTTTTCCTTGCTCTTGAAATATTTTTTCCTTTATCCATTCTTCAGGATTAAAATATTTTTCTTTTATACTTTCAATTAGTCATGCTTTTATCTACATATGCGTGAGGTGAAAAATCTTTGTGACGTATTTCGAAATGTAAGTGAGATCCTCCGGAGTTTCCTGTATTCCCAAGAGGTCCAATAAATTGCCCTTCCCTTACTTGATCTGACTCCTTAACACAAATAGCATCCAAATGAGCATAATGCGAATACACTTCATGTTCCGGATGGTATATTAACACGTGATTGCCCCAAGATCCGCATTCTCCGGCGTGTTTTACTATTCCGTATGCTATGGCTATAACATCCTGCCCCTGATCGTTTTTATAATTAAAATCAATTCCGGGATGATACCCGCCCTTTGCGCTTTCAATTGGCTGTAGCCATTCATATCCATGCAATTTTGGATCATATTTTGTTGGAAATTTCATAAATTTGAATTTAAATTATTAAATTATTCTTTCGGCAACTCTAACATTTTGATTGGTTGCATTGACGCTAATCCGCTTAAATCACCGTACATCCCGACTGTATTGGAAATTACTTTTTGGATCTGTTTTTCTCGTTTGGCCCAGTTCGCCTCAAAAAATTTTCTCTCTTTATTTAGTCCTTCTTGCATTTCACTAAATCCTTCAACTATCGCTTCAACTCTTTGTTTAAATTCAACTCCGGTTAAATAAGTATAAAGCGTTTCCATTTTTTCATTTTTGCCAACCGACATTGCCCTTTCCCTTGCGACTGCTTCCAAATTAATTCTTAACGCTGTAGCCAAAGCAACGGCAATCTTAACATCGCAAATCCATACACCATCACGAAAAGCAAAACTTTTTACATCGTCAGGTAAAACCGCCGAAACGATTACCGCTAATTCAGCTTTAATTGATCTTTGATCGTCTTTTAATTTTTTAATCCAACCTTCGCTCCAAGCCTTGGTTTTTTTAGACTCCCAGATAATTTGTCCGCAAAAACGGCCGACACGATCGCAAACTTTTTGAATAATATCCGCCCCCTTTATTCCCTTCGGTACTGGTATTATTTCATCTTGTGGAAATTCAACTTTAAGCACATCTTCTAACTCCAATTCTGAAACTTCTCCTTGCGTTTGTTGAGAGCCTTGTTCTAACTTACGCGCCAACTCATCCTTGGCTTTTGTCACATCGGTTAGCTTCTTCTCCAGTTGAGAAATAATAAATTGTTTTTCTTCAGTTGCTTTTTTCGCCGCCTCTTCGCTAATTTTTTTTCTTTCATCGTCCAATTGTCTTAATTTCTCTAATTCAAATTCCTTTTTTTCTTCCTCTAGGCGATTTTTTTCTTTTCGAATTGCCAACTCTTTGTCCTGCGCTTCAGTTAGCTTCAAATCCTTTTGTTTTAATTGCTCTTCTAAAATTTTAACTTCAGCGATTTTCTTTTTGTCGGCTTCAACTTGAGCTTTTTTCCACAATCCTACTTTTTCTTGATTAATTTGGCTAGCCACCTTTTCAGCCACTAAGATATCAACTGCTTTTTTATTCTTGTCTACATCCTGCTCTCTTTTTCTTAATTCCATTTCCTTGGCGATAAACTCTTGCTCTTTAATTTTTTGTTTTGATTCAAATTCTTTTTTTACTCTGATTTCAATTTGACTCGTAAAAACTTCGTCAATTGAAATCTCCTCGCCACAAGTTGGGCAAGTAATCTTTGAGTCCGTCATAGACTTTTTTGAGAAAACAGTTGAGATATGCCGCTAAGCAATCTTTGACTTATCCTCTCTTTTTAAGTCCATATCTTCAAGAAAAACCGATTTGATCAAGGTTTTTTGCCATTCTAGAGGAGAGTTGCCCGCTACTCATCAAACAATCTGCTTTCTTATTTAATTATTAAAATGTTCAAAATTGACTTCGGTAAATTTTCGGTATATACTATAAATATAACATGTGGATAAATAATGTCAAATACTATGCAAACTCTTACGAAAAGACAAAAACAAATTTTAGACTTTATCGCGGAATTTATTAATAAGCACGGTATATCCCCTACTTACGAAGAGATAAAAAAACGATTTAAACTTAAAGCGCCTTCTACTGTTCACCAACATATTGAGGCCTTAATTGATAAAGGGTATTTAAATAAAAATGAAAATTCAAGAGGAGTTGAAATAAAAAAGTCTATTGATGATTTTGTTTCTATCCCGTTAGCCGGCACAATAACAGCGGGCCAACCCATAGAAGCTATTGAAGAAAAAGAAACTATCGCCGTACCAAAAATTAATTTACCTCTGGGCAAAGAAATTTTTGCCCTAAAAGTAATTGGCGATAGCATGATCCAGGAAAATATTAATGACGGCGACATTGTGTTGGTGAAAAGGCAATCTAATGCCGATAACGGCGATAGAATAATCGCGTTGATAGACAATTACGAAGCAACTTTAAAAAAATTATATATTGAAAATAATAAAATCAGATTACAGCCAGCTAACGCTAAATATAAACCGATATTTTTAGAGCCAGAAAACTTAACAATTCAGGGAGTGGTAATTGATATTATAAAAAATTATACGGAGGAAAAAATTATTGAAAAAAAGAAAGACGAAGAAAGTGAGAAAAAAAATATTGAAAAATTTTTAAATAAAGTAATTGAAGGAGATTGTCTCGAAGTTATGAAAGAAATTCCCGATAAATCAATAGATATGGTTCTATGCGATTTGCCATATGGTTTTACGCAAAATGAATGGGACAGTTTTATTCCCCTGGATCAATTATGGAAACAATACGAGAGAATAATAAAAGATAACGGCACCATTGCCCTTACGGCGCAAGGTTTATTTACCGCCAAACTCATTATGTCTAACCCAAAATTATTTAAATATAAGATAGTTTGGGTAAAATCTAAACCTACTAACTTTCTTAATGCCAAAAAGCAGCCTTTGCGTAAACATGAAGATATTGTAATATTTTATAAAAATCAAACACAATATAATCCTCAAATGTCAATGGGTGAACCTTATTATAAAGGATTCCGCAAAGATCAATTATCGGGCTCGTACGGAGATTTTAAAACTGTAGAAGTAAAAAGTAATGGCGAAAGATATCCGACAGATGTCGTCTATTTCAAAACTGCCGAAAGTGAAGGAGAAGTTTATCACCCAACACAAAAACCGACCGAGCTAGGTCGATATCTGATTCGTACCTTTACGAAAGAAAGCGATGTTGTTTTAGACAATACTTGTGGTAGCGGGAGTTTTTTAGTTTCAGCGGTTTTAGAAGGAAGAAGGTTTATTGAATTGAAAAAAATGAAGAAGTTTATCTATTCAAAAAACACGAGGTAGATTATATCGATATTTGCAAACGACGCATTAAAGAAGCAAAAGAAAAATATAAAATAGAATCTAATAGACTATTCTAAAATTCTCGTCATGAATTTGGCGAGCGAAAAAATTGTGCTTTGCCTCTCTCGCAATTCCATCATTACTCTCATATTCTTCTTTAAAGGGAAGCGTGCCACCGCGACACTTCACATCAACTTTAACGCCGGAGGGAAGTAAGAGGTCGTACCCAAGAGGATGATTTTCTGGATTGATTTCTGGCATTCCTATCTTATTACGGATAACCATTTCAGCAAGTGCGCCGAATCCTTGTTCTTCAGAACTTCCCCGTTCTGCGCCAGTTCGGTTTCGATTGGCAGCAATATATTCCGCTGCTTTTTGTCTTAAACCAAAACCCCAATCATCAGTGAGTTTTAAAACTATCGGTTTTGGATGGTAATATTTATACATAACTATTTTATGAAATAATTTACAAAAAATTAAAATATGAATTTAAATTACAGGACAGGCTAGCGGATGTTATAACTGATGATCTTTCAATAATTATTGAGTGCGGTTGCACCGACCCCGGAAAAATTTTTGATTACCTGGAAGAACCGCTTGTTAAACAAATAATAATACTTCCCTACCCCGACGAGGCGGACAATGGAAAATTATTTCTTTATAAATTTGAACGGAATAAATATTTTAAAGAATATTCGGAGGCAATGAACGAAGTAAAATTTTCTAAAATTAAGCAGCTAATTCTTAACAGAAAAAAATAATTTTTAAACCTACTGCTTAAAATAAGCTTCTAGCGCTTTATCTCTTTTTAATTTATTTATATTCCTGGTTACTTGCCGGTAAAATACCGGGTAATGGCAGCGGTTTATAATCCTGCCCATAAACCGCGACCGGTAAGGCGGTTTTTGATGATGCGCGGCTTCATGAGCCAGCGTTCTTAAAATTGAAGAAATTTTTTTCGGCTTTCTGAATTTCGGCGTAAAAATATCAATCGTAATCAGCCCGGTTTTTAAATTGGTCCGGCCGATAACAAAACCGCGCTTGTCATTTACGCGGTCGTTTCGGCGGCACATGGGCCGAAAACGCAATCCGCTTAATCCAATTACTTCTAAACCATAATCACAAATATCTTGAACGCTTGATAAATTTAATAACATTTTATTTTTATTTTATTTGTAAATTCGTGATGAATTCGTTGATTCGTTAGGGCTATGGCAAATACTCCTGCGGGTCAACCGGCAGGCCGTTTAAGCGCACTTCAAAATGAAGATGCGACCCGGTGGTTAGCCGGCCCGCGCCGTTGGTGCCGGGCGTGCCGCCGCTTAAAGCAATGGCTTGGCCTTGGACCACGTATTCGTCCGGCGCAACGAAGATTCTGGAAACATGGCCGTAGACCGTGGCCAAGCCATCGCCGTGGACGATCATGATGTAGCTATAGCCCTTGCCCGCGTCTTTGGCGATGGCGACATAGCCGGAAGCGGCTGCCCGGACGGACGAGCCCTGGGCCGCCCTGATATCCACGCCCGGATGTTCAAAAATATAACGGAACGGATAATCCGGGTCATGAAAATAGGCCGTAATAATATTTTTCGCTACCGGCCAAATAAAACCGGCGTCATTAAATTGCAGCTCCTGGCCGGAAATTTTTTGGATTTTCGCCCTGGCGACCTTTTCCAAGTTGACGATATCGGCCTGGGCCTGCTGCTGCTCCTGCCTAGCCAAATTTAACAGCCTCTGGTATTCTTTTTCCGAAGACCTGGTCTGGTCCAAAATATAGGTTTTATTTTGCTGGTCGGCGGCTAAAACGAATTTTTTATTTTCCAATTCAGTCTGGTTTGCCGTCAACTCCTGATTTTTATCCTTCAGCTCTTTTTGCCTGGCTTCTAATTCAGCTTTAAATTTCTTCAGTTCGTCCAGGCTCCGGCTGATTTCTTTATTAATGTCTTCAAGATATTTGACCTGATTTAGAAATTCATTTAAAGTGCCTTTCAATAAAAAAATCTCCAGAGTGGATTTATCGTCTTGCCTTTGCAGCAGCCTGATGACCGAACCGATATGCTCTTTTTGGCGGGTAATGGCTTGGTCTTTTTGCTCAATTTCCAAGTTGACCTTTTTAATTTCCAAATTAGTCCGGTCAATTTCCGTTCGCGTGCTTTCAATGTCCAAAGCGGCCTGGGCCAGCCGATTTTCTAAAATTGACAGCTGATTGGCCAAAGTGGCTTTTTCCGCCTGTTTTTTTAGAATGGCTTTGCCGTAGACTTCCTGCTGCTCCTGAACCTTTTTGATTCGGTCTTTAGCGGCCTGAATTTGACTGTTTAAGTCTCTAACCGCCTGATTTTCCTCCTCCGCGCTTTGACCCAGACTAAGAGCGGGATTTAACAAAAAAAACCCGACCAGCCAAATGGCGATAAATTTTTTAATGGCTTGATTATGACTCATAGTTTTTTAATGGCTTGATTGATTCTTTTTAAACTCCGTTCCTTGCCTAAAACCTCAGCCACCGCGAACGGCCCCGGGCTGGCGGCGCGGCCGGTTAAAGAAGCGCGCAGGGGCCAAAGGTACCCGCCTAGACTCGGCCTAGTCGAGGCTGGCTCCCCTGTTTTCAATTGCTTGGCTTTAAGATAATCCATTATCGCCTCTTCAAGGCTGTCATCGGTCCACTCCGAATCGGGAATTTTTTCCAAAAGCTCAAAAATCGTCTGCAGATTGTTTTTCACCTGGGCTAAAGTCATTTTTTTCCAGACCAGCAGTTCCGGCTGATAGCTAATTTCGTCAGTGAAAAAAAATTCGGTCAACTCCCCTATTTCGGAAAGTTTTTTCAGCCGTTCTTGCTCTAAGGAAACGACTTTTTTTATGTAATCATAGCCAAATTGAGCTTGATTTTTCCCCAAATATGGCAGGCACAATTTCGCCAAATCAGCCAATGGTTTATGGCGGATATGCCAGCCGTTGAAATAATCCAATTTGTCAACGTCAAAAATTGCCGGGCTGGTGCCCATATCCTGATAGCGGAATTTTTTTATCATGTCATCAAGCAATAAAATTTCATTATCCTCTTTGGGGTGCCAGCCTAATAACGCGCAAAAATTAAGCAAAGCTTCCGCGAGATAGCCTTTGGCGCGGTAATCTTCCACGGCCACGTCGCCCTGGCGCTTACTTAATTTTCCGCCGGTTTTGTTTAAAGTAAGGGTTAAATGAATAAATTTTGGCGCCGGCCAATTAAAATCCCGGTACAGTAAAATATTTTTGGGAAAGCTGGAGAGCCATTCGTCGCCGCGCAAAACATGGCTGATGGCCATTAAATGGTCGTCAACCACCACGGCGAACTGATAAGTCGGCATACCATCGGACTTTATTAAAATCTGGTCTTCCAAATCTTGGGCCTGAAATTTTATGTCGCCGCGCAATTCGTCACGGACAATGACTTGGCCGGCCAGGGGCATTTTCTGGCGAATAACGAACTTTTCGCCTTGAGCCAGCTTTTTATTCACTTCAGTTTCAGCCAATTCGCGGCAGGCGCGGTCGTAGCGCGGCGGCAATTTTTTCGCCTGCTGGCCCTGCCTCATTTTTTCCAACCGCTCGGCGGAGCAAAAACAGCGGTAGGCTTTATTTTCGGCCAACAGTTGCTCGGCATATTTTTCATAAATCGCCAAGCGCTGGGACTGCACGTACGGGCCGTAGTCGCCGCCCAGATGCGGGCCTTCGTCAAATCTTATTCCCGTCCAATCTAAAATCTTAATTAAGCTCTCGACCGCGCCGGCCACTTCCCTCTTCTGGTCCGTATCTTCAACGCGCAGAATAAATTTACCGCCCAAAGTTTTGGCGATTAAATAACCGAACAAGGCAGTCCTTAAACTGCCGATATGCAGCCAGCCGGTTGGCGACGGCGCGAAACGCGCCCTGATATTTGTTGGCATATAATTAAAGATTGTCATTGCGAGCCCCGCATTTGGGGGCGAAGCAATCTCTGGTTTAATGGCACGTACGTGGATTTTTACCGGAGATTGCTTCGTCGCCAAATCACTGGCTCCTCGCAATGACAAAAACGGGCTTATTTTATCATCTCGGCGAACAGGCTTTTTATTTTCTGGTCATGCGACCAGCCAATAATTCTTTTAAGCAGCACTTCTTTGCCGTTGCGGTAATCTTTATTGATTTCCCGGCCGATTCTGATAATCGCTTTTTCCAAATTCTTATCCTTTTTACTGGCTTGATTATATAAATTTGACAGAAAATAGCAACGGCTGGCGCTGATTAATGGCTTGCCTTTAGCGTTAATTTTATAGCCAACCCAGGTTTTAATTTGCTTTTTGCCATTTATTAAAGCCAAAAGCGTCCGTCTCATGCCGTCAAAAACTCTGTAATTTTCGCCAAATTTATAGACTAAAATCGGATAATTATCTCTTTCTTTATGCGCGATTATTCCGGCTTTAATAATCTCTTGGCGCATAGCTAGATTAGTTTTCCAGGCTTTGGCGAAAGCCAGCGGGTCGCGGTTAAATTTTTTTATAGTGTATTTATCGACAGTCGGCGACAATCCGGTCAAATAAACTTTTTCCAAGGGAATATTTTTTAATTTCCATCGGTACTTGTCGTCCGACAATAACTGAAACACCCATTTTACTTTCCAGCCCTCAGCCACGGCGGCCAATAAATTCCAAAATGACGCCTCCCCTTCCCTTAAATTGAAATTATCAATTGACCGGTCAATCTTTTTATAAAATTGAGCGTCTTTAATATCGGCAAAAATTTTTCTAAATTCTTGCTTTAAATATTGCTTGGCGATTAGTAAAGCGTTTTTTGAAGGCGTGTATTTAATCATAAATGTCATTGCGAGCGTAAGCGAAGCAATCTCACGAACGATAAACTCGGCTTAAAGCTCGTTATTTCTAATAATATTCTTAAAATAATAAATTAAAAATTTAATGGGAAAAATTATTACCGCCTTGGCGATTCTTTTCCACCGCCGCGGCTGTTTAATTAAACGCCAGAGCCATTCCAAGCCAATTCGGCGCAACCACAATGGCGCGCGCGGCAATTTACCGGTTAAAAAATCAAAACTCCCGCCCACGCCCAGGCCGATTTTAGCAGTAGGCAGATTCGGCAAATTATAAAAAATAAATTTTTCCTGAAAAGGAAAACCTAAAGTGCAGAAAATAATTTCCGGCGCGAAAACGTTAACCGCGCTTAAATCTGGCGGCTCCAGACAGCCGATATCAACCGCCATGGCCTTCAGTTCGGGGTATTTATTTTTTAATGCCAGCTCAATCTCATCCGCCTTAGATAAACCCTCGCGCCAGTTGAAAATCGCGACCTTTCTGCTCTGCCGCTCGGCCAGAAGTAATAATTCTTGGGTCAAATCAGCGCCGGCGATTCTTGATAAATTTTTTCCTTTAAGCCAAGCCGCGAATTTTAAAGCCACGCCGTCGGCAATGGCCAGATCAGCCCGATTTAAAATGTTGAAAAACTCCCGGTCGCGGCCAGCCGCTAAAATTATTTCCGGATTGGGTGTGACGATTTGATGTTGTCCGGCGCCGGATAGATATTCTTTAACTTTATTCAATACTTCGGCCTTGCTTAAATTATTCAATTTCACTCCCAGGATATTGATTTTAGCCATATATTTATTTCCGCATGCTTTGAATTATTATAGCTGAAAATCAGCATTCCCCTCCTTTCTCCTTGGCTTTTCTTATCCACATTATACCATATTATTCTTGACAAATAAATAAGGGCATACTATATTTAATTTAGCACTCAAAGCTTAAGAGTGCTAAGAAACTTTCTCTGTCATTGCGAGCGACCGAAGGGAGCGAAGCAATCTCACGTCCTATTTGCTAAATTAATAGATTATTTCAACAAAGAAGGTCTATTTTAATTAAATTGTTCGTGAGATTGCTTCGTCGCTAGCGCTCCTCGCAATGACAATATAATAATATGTTTGATAAATTCACTCATAAATCACAGGAAGCCATCATTAACGCGCAGATCGCGGCGCAGGAAAACGGGCAGCAGCAAATTGAAGGTCTGCACTTGCTGGCCGCTCTGCTCTCCCAGTCCGAAAGCCTGATCAAACCGATGCTGGAGCGCTTGGGCATTAATTTTAAGCAAATTGAAACGCAGGTCCGCCAGGCGATTGAACGCCTGCCCAAAGTTTTAGTTTCCTCGAGCGTCGGCACGGTCCAGGGCACGGCCGAAGTGGCCATGGTCATGGAGCGAGCCAAAAAAGAAGCTGATATAATCGGCGACGAATATATTTCCACCGAACACTTGTTTCTGGCGCTTATCCGCGTAAAATCAAAAGCCCAAGACCTATTAATCACGGCCGGCGTGGCTTACGCCGAAGTTTTAAAAATCCTTTTAAAACTGCGCGGCTCGCAAACCATTACCGACCCGGAGCCGGAATCAAAATTCCGCGTTTTGGAAAAATACGCCATTAATTTAACCGAGCAAGCCAGGCAGGAAAAGCTCGACCCGGTTATCGGCCGCGACGATGAAATCAGGCGCATTATGCAAGTGCTGTCGCGGCGCACCAAAAACAACCCGGTTTTAATCGGCGAAGCCGGCACGGGCAAAACCGCCATTGTCGAAGGCTTGGCGCAAAGAATCGTGGCCGGCGACGTGCCGGAAACCCTGAAAGGCAAAGAATTAATCAGCCTGGACCTGGGCGCTTTGGTGGCCGGTTCAAAATTCCGGGGAGAATTTGAAGACCGGTTAAAGGCGGTCTTAAAAGAAATCAAGGCCCAGGGCGGCAATATTATTTTATTCATTGACGAACTGCACACTTTGGTCGGCACCGGCGCTTCCGAAGGCTCCATGGACGCTTCCAATATGTTAAAGCCGGCCTTGGCCCGCGGCGAACTAAGGGCCGTGGGCGCCACCACCACCAAAGAGTATCAAAAATACATTGAGCGCGACGCGGCTTTAGAAAGGCGCTTCCAGCCGATTTACGTGAGTGAGCCCTCAATTGAAGATACGATTGCCATTTTACGGGGCATTAAAGAAAAATATGAAGTCCACCACGGCGTGCGCATCACCGACGACGCCCTGATCGCCGCGGCCAAGCTGTCTTCCCGCTACATCACCGACCGCTTCCTGCCGGACAAGGCCGTGGACTTGGTTGACGAGGCCACTTCGGCCCTGCGCATGGAAATAGATTCATCGCCGGACGAGCTGGACGCCCTGAAGCGTGAAATAAAAAAATTAGAAATCGCCAAAGCCGGCTTGTTAAAAGAAAATAAGCAAAGCCAAAAAATCAGGGAGATTAATAAAAAATTGGCGCAAGTCAAGGAAAAAGCCAACCAGCTGGAACTGCATTGGCAAAACGAAAAAAACGCCATCGCCAAAATTCGCGAATCGAAAAAGCAGATTGACGAGCTCAAGGCCAAAGCCGAAATCATTGAACGCCGCGGCGATGATTTAACGCAAGTGGCGGAAATCCTCTATTCAAAAATCCCGGCCCTGGTCGAGGAAATAAAAAAACAGGAGGCCGAGCTAGTTAAAATCCAAAGCGCCGGCCAAAGAATTTTAAAAGAAGAAGTTGACGAAGAAGATATCGCCAAGGTGGTGGCGCGCTGGACCGGCATCCCGGTGGCCAAAATGCTGGAATCGGAAATAAAAAAATTGGCCAAAGCCGAAGAGGTTTTAACTAAGCGT
>Ga0210024_1003134_pt1 | contig 13854 bp, 12 predicted proteins | sample CryGeymeta201525_FD_183988 | JGI IMG/M metagenome (GOLD analysis project Ga0210024, IMG submission 183988) | Groundwater microbial communities from Crystal Geyser aquifers in Utah, USA - Crystal Geyser metaG 2015-25 (SPAdes) (version 2) | ecosystem: Environmental > Aquatic > Deep subsurface >... | reverse complement strand
CGCTATTTCGCTTCGAAATCCCGGTCCATGTCAAAATCACATCCTTATTTTCAAATGAACCCTGTCCCGCCAGTTCCATTTTTCCGTTAAAATCTTTTGCTGAATAAGGCTCGTTCAATTTTAACTTATCCCAGGCAGACCAACCAAAACCCTCGATAGCCATCATATCCCAAATCAGGTTTTTGGCAAAAGCGCTGTTTTCAGTAAACGTGCTAAAGTTTTCAGGGTTCAGCATATCGGTGGTAACCAGGTAGCTGAAATCCTCCATGTAATTAATTGGCGCTCCGGCCGGGAATTCAGCGTTGCGGCTCATGGCCATTGCAATGGTGCAGTTATTCCATTTCACTTTTCCGTTTTCCAATCCCCGTGTGTATTCGCCTTTCACCCGCATTTTGTTGAAGAAATTACCGAAAATATCGGTGTTGAAATGGTCTGTTGTAACTACGTACTTTTGAAGTTCATCCTTTAATTCAAGGTTTTGAGGCAGCGTTCCGGCTTTTAAAAGTTCGGCCACATTTACGTTTGATTTTTTTTGGCTGAACGCCATTAATCCGGTTGTTATAACCAGGATTGTTACTAAAAAGAATTTCTGTGTTTTCATTTTTCTGAATTCTAAAATGTTTAACGGTTCAAAATTCAGCTATTCTTCGTTTTGATGAAAATAAAGGTTGCAGAGTTGTTGTTTTTGGGGTACGAACGGGAAAATCAACTACCTTATGAAGGTTCGTATCTAAAATAGATTTTCTGTTCAGATAAAACCAATTCACCAACCGAAAGATTTTGTTCTCCGAAGTTTACCAACACTTTTAATTTTCTTATCCCTGTCATTTATTTTTATTAAAGCTGAAAAGTTTTTCAATGGCTTTTAAGTCTTCCCCCAGTTTTAAAATGGTGTCGAATTCTTCAAGGCGATCTAAAACGTGTAATAATTTCAGAAAGGATTCGAGTGAAACTTGCCCTGTGGTCTCAAATCGTTTCAGGCTACCCAATGAAACGCCAGACCGATCGGCGAGTTCAGCCTGCGAATATTTATTTTGCCTGCGTAACACCTTAAGTTTTGCAGCCGTGTTTTTTAAAACTTGCAGTGGTAATTTGTCAATGCTGTAATTATTCATTTCAGATAATATATAAGCCAAATATACAGATTAATATCTATAGTAGCTAATATATTATCTTTTTGTGTTTCATTTATTCAGCAGGTGACGGAAAGTCACCAGATGAATAACTAAATATAATGGATTATAAAACAGTAGCATCGCTCATCGCTTTCAGATTTTCTTTCGGAGTGAGTACCGAAATTTCGCAACCGGCCGAAAGGATGAACCGTTCATTTTTGTGCTTTTCTACCAGGTTTCTGCTCATTTCAAATACCTCATCGCGCGATTTATTCTGAACCAAAACAGGATTGATATTTCCTGCAAAAATTACTTTTTCACCCAGAATTTCGCGGGCGTGAATCATGTCTAACTGCCAATCCAAATCCAGAATATCGAGATTAAAATTGATGTACGACGGCAGTAAATGGGTGGTATCTCCGCAAATGTGGAGTTTAATTTTGCCCCCAAGTCCGTGTATGTAATCTATCAATTCCTGGTGCCTGTCACGAACAAAAAAGTTGTACGTATCCACATCAATCTGTGAGCAAACGGCGTCGCCCATTCCAATAATTTCGCAACCGGCCTCAATTTGTGCTTTGGCAAAATCTTTGGCAGTAACCATGCATTTGTCCATCAGTCGGTTGGCAAAATCGGGGTCCATCATCAGTTGCATCATCATGTTTTCAACACCAGCCAAATCGCACGCTTCTGCCAGCGGGCCTTCAATCCAGCCAATTATCGGAATGTTTCCCTGCGTTTTTTTCGAAAGAAGTTCGCCAGCTTTTATCCTGTCCATAGTTCTTTCCGATTGATAAACATCGGGGTTTTTCAGGTTGATAACATCTTCCATCGAATTAACAATCAGGTTCAGACAACGGGGAACACCGTTCGGAATATATTTGATTTTTGCCCCAAAAGCGCTGGTTTCGCGGTACGGATCTGAAATTAAACCCAGTAAATCAAGATCAAAATCATCCATGCAGCGCAGGTTGGCTTCAACCAAAACATTGTAATCCGATGCAAATAATCCGTAATTGCTGCCTATATATTCCGCTGCAAACTGCATTAAAATTGGGCGAAATAAAACTTTATTTGAAGATTTTCCTGTATCGATGAGTCGATGAAATTGTTCAGTTTTAGTCATTTTATCAGTTGGTTTGATTTGGTTTGAAAATTAGTAAAAATAGTTGGCGGTTCGAAACAGAGAATTCAAAAAATCACGAACAGTTTTAACTCTTAGAAAACGGTAAAAGAAGTAATCAAAATGAATAATTTACGCCAAAATTGATGCCGATTCCGGGTTCATCGGCAAAATAGCGCAACCGGTTGAGATAATCGCGGTATGAAACATTTAAGAGATTGTTTGCGAAAACAGAAAATTTAAGTATCGATTTCGCCAGTTCTTTTTTGGTAGAAGCCTCCATCGACAAAAGAAAATAACCATCGGGAGGTGGCATAAAATCCTGTTCGGGAAGCAGGTTATTTTGCCTGAAAACGTACTTACCCGAAAGTGATATTTCGCTATCTTTCAATTTTATAAACTCGCGGGAAAAAAAAGCCAAAGTCCCCAAAATATTGGGAGCCGGAATATTTACCAACGGAATATTTTCATCCAGATTCCATCCGTTTACAAAAGCATATTTAGTGGTTATTCGCATCCTGTAAAATGGTTCGTACGAAAACAGAAAATCAGCGCCGTAAACACGTGAATCGGCCTGTTGGTAGATATAAACCGGAAAAGCGTCCCTTACAGTTAAACGAAATTCCTGCTGTGGTTGAAGGTAAATAAAATCATTAATTTGCTGATAATAACCCAATACCTGAAAATTCACTTTTGGAGGAATTTTCCAATCGGTGTTAACAACAAGTTTTACCGATTTCTCTGCTGACAGGTTGGGATCGCCTTCTTCAATACCGCTAACTCCCTGATGCAGGCCAAAACTGTAAAGCTCATTAATTTCAGGTGAGCGGCTGGTGTAACCGATATTTACATTCATCGAAATCAAATCTGAAAACGGGTAACGACTTCCGGCAGAAAAACTCATATCATTAAAAGTGTGCTGATGCTTTTCAACTGTTCGTGGAAGGGTTCGCGAAATTGCCCACACGTTTATTTTTTCAAAGTCGTATCTTCCGCCAAATTCATAAAAAAGTTTCCCTGCTTTATTTTGAAAAATAACATAACCGGCAGCCTGTGACGATAGATAATCCGGTATCAAAGGTAAAACTCCGGTTTCGGGATTATTGGTATTATCGGTATAATTTCCTGAAAATCCGGTTTTTAAAGTAGCGCCGGATGAAATTTGCCGATATAACGATGCCTGCAAAAACTGACTGTTTTGAGAAAGGCTCAGCGCAGGGATATCCGAGCGTTTGCCGCGCCGCACATCGTATTCGCGCCGATTATTGATTTGTCCGCCATACGTAAAATCGAAAAAAGTTTTTTCTTCGGGTTGGTATTTTGCCTTCATCTTCAATAAATGGTGAGTAACCCTTTGCGAAGGTGATTCGATTTGATATGAAAAGCAGGGCTTTGTAAAAAAAGGGACTTCGCGTTGCATGGCTTCTTCCAAATCTGTTAAGTTACTAACCTGTGAGCCCCTTAAAATTCCAATTTCGGTTTCGAAAAGACTGTAATAAAGCTCAGTATTCCATTTTTGGTTCAGTTTTTTTTCGAGTTGAACGGCCATGTTTGCTTCTTTTTTACCGGTATTGGTCAGAAAATAATCGGGAGCTTTTGCATCGCCGAAAAGTTTCAATGTTCCGGTAACCCGCCATAAAGCCCACTTATCGCCTCTTTCAAACTGTGTATTCAATGTATTTCCCCGTCCGTTCGACTGAAAAATATAATTTACATTTCCTTTTAGCATCGGGTCGTCGTCAATTTCCCGGGTATCGGCCAAAACTACTCCACCCAGCGAACTACCTGAATACTGCAAAGCAGAAGCGCCTTTTATTACCGCCAGGTGGTCAGCAATAAACGGGTCAATTTCGGGTGCGTGGTCATTTCCCCACTGCTGTCCGCTTTGCGTAATTCCGTTGTTGAGTATCGTTACCCTGTTTCCGAACAAACCATGAATGATGGGTTTCGAAATGCCTGTTCCATTTCGTAACGTACTGACTCCCTGAATACTTTCCAAAATATCAGCAATATTTTCATTGCTTTTTTTTTGAATTTCATTACTGGCAATTGTTGTGCTGGTTTGAGTGGTGTTGTCGCCATTTTTCCCGTGTACGACAACTTCATTTAAAAAAGCAGAAAAATGGTTTAATGAAAAAACTACCTGCTTATCACTATTCAAAAACAATTGAATCCTTTTCGGTTTGCACCCCACATGACTTACTTTTATCCAATATTTGCCGGGACAGAGGTTTTCCAGGCTGAAAAAACCAGCGCTGTCGGTTACCGCTCCCCTTTCTTCAGTTTCAATATAAACCGTTGCAAACTGCAATGCAACCCCAGTACTTTCGTCGGTCACACGTCCTGTAAGTGCTATTGAACAAGGTTGAGCTTCTGAAAATACGGAAAATGCAAATATGAAAAAGAACAGGAAGAAATATTTATTGAATGACAACATCAAACTCAACTTCAATATCTGTTTCTCCCCCGGCATTTGTAATGTCGCCATTTGCAACACCGCTGGCATTTTTATCGGGCTGATGCCGTAAAATAATTTTAAATTTCCCGGTTCCGGCATTTCCGGTTGTCAAAACAGTTTTTAGGCCCACCGGTTTTCCATTCAAATCTGTATCGTTATATTGAACAGAAATATTGGCATTTGATATAAAAAAGAACTGGTGTGCATCACCTTCGTTTTCAATCTCTTCGGTAATGTCTTCGACTGGTGTTTCGGCTTCGTTCAGTAATTCGAGTGTGCCCGAATAGATTATTCCCGATCTCAATGAACCTGCTGTAATTACGGGTGAATTGCCGCCATCGCCATCCAAATCCCTGAAAAGAAAAACAACTTCACTTCCATCCGATTGCGGTGTTAAAGTGTATTTAACCGTTGTAATCAATTCTTCCTCGTTTGGAATTTCGGGGTCATCTTTTTCGCACGACACAAAAGTTAAAGCCCCGGCAAGTAAAATAAACAATAATTCAATAGTTTTCATCTTATAAAATTTTTAAATTTGTGCAACAGTGTTGCAAATGTAATTCATTTTTTATTAATGCAACAGTGTTGCAAATAAAATTTTACAAATAAATGAAATCGTTAACTAAAATTCAGATTAAAGAATTAATTGTTCATTCTGAAATTGCTTTATCGCATCAGGAAATAAGTAAAAAACTTGAACGACAATGTGATCGGGTTACGATTTACCGCGCACTTGATAAATTAATGGAAGAAGGATTTATCCACCGAATTATTGATGTAGATGGTGTGTCGAAATTTGCAGCTTGTCATGGTTGTACAAAAACCCACCATCACCAGCACGTTCATTTTAGCTGCTCGATTTGTCACTCTGTAACCTGCATCGAAGAAATTGAGCCACGTTTCTCGTTGCCTGAAGGATATGATGTGCAGGAAATGAATATTACTTTAAGCGGAGTATGCCCCGTTTGCTCGGCATTGAATTAAAAAATATGAAAGACTGTATCCAACACGCTTTGAAAATGGCAGGCGAAATTCTGATGAGTTATTTTGGAAAAATTTCAGAATACACCGTGAAAGAAAGCCAGAGTAGCATTGTTACCAAAGCTGATATCGATTCGGAGAAAAGAATCATCGAAATTATTTTGGAAAAATTTCCCAATCATAATACACTTGGCGAAGAAACCGGATTTCAAAACAGAAACTCAGAATTTACCTGGGTGATTGATCCACTGGATGGTACTTCTAATTTTGCCGCCGGAATTCCATGGTTTGGCGTGATTATTTGTGTTTTGAAAAATTCTGTACCTGAAATGGCAGGTTGTTTTCTTCCAGTGCAAAACGAAACCTATTTTGCTGAAAAAGGAAAAGGCGCTACCCGAAACGGAGAAAAAATTAAGGTCTCAGGCGAAACAGAACTCAAAAATATACTGGCTGCCTACTCGCTGGATTATTCTGATGAACCTGGAAAAACCGAAAGTGAGACAAAAGTTATTGGACAACTTGTGAAAAATATCCGCAACCTTCGTGGCACCAACTGTCTCATCGATTTTTGTTACACTGCCGATGGAAAACTGGGCGCCTGCATGAACCAAACCACAAAAATATGGCATTGACATGGACGATGATTTGGACAAGTGGATAAAACGCTGCCTGGAGTTTAACCCAAAGGCAAAGGCAAGTAAGAAGAAACGGTAATTTCACAAAAAAAGCCGCTAACCCAGTTAACAGCTTTTGCCCCCATTTATTTTGAGAATATTATTTCCCTTTTGCAATGTCAATGCCAATCCGCTGGCCTTTGTACGTTGCATCTTTAAAAGCTTTTAAGACCTCGTTTTCGTATCGTTTGTCGATTTCAAAAAACGAGAATCCTTTTAAAACTTCAATACTTCCAATTTCCACATTTTTGCCTGGCATATTTTGGTTAATCATGTCAATTATGGTTCGTTTCGCAATTCCATTCTTTTTGCCCAGGTTAAAAAAGAACCTCGAAAATTCGTAGTTTCCTCTTCCTCCCCGGTCTGATTTTGTTCCAGAACCATCGCGGTTGTCACGACCGTTGCGGTTATCGCGTCCGTCACGATCGTTGCGCCTTCCCCTGTCTCTGCGATCACCGCGGTCGCCCCTGTTTCCCCGTTCACTTCTTTCGCCACGTCCTAAAAAGTCGCGTTCACTATGACGCAATTCATCAACATTAATATCGGGAGCGTTTTCATAATAAGTCAGAAAACGATTAAACTCAACCGAAACAAAATGTTTAATCAGCTCTTCGCGATCGAGCCACGCCAGTTTTTTGTAAATAACAGGCATAAACTCGCCAATTTGCTCATTATTTACTTCAATGTTTTCAACCTTGTCGATTAAGCTAAACATTTGTTTTTCGCAGATTTCCTTTCCTGAAGGAACCATTTTTTTTATAAACGGTTGGTTTACTGTTCTTTCAACCTGTTTTAGCTTGCCTTTTTCGCGAAGGTGAATCAATGTAATGGAAATACCTTTTTTACCGGCCCGGCCTGTTCGTCCGCTCCGGTGAACATAAATTTCGGGATCGTCGGGTAAATTGTAATTGATAACATGCGTGAGATCGTTAACATCTAAACCGCGTGCAGCTACATCGGTGGCAACCAGCATTTGCAAATGTTTGCTCCGGAAACGCGACATTACAAAATCGCGCTGCGATTGCGACAGGTCGCCATGTAACGCATCGGCATTGTATCCGTCTTCCATTAACTTGTCGGCTACTTCCTTGGTTTCAATGCGGGTACGGCAAAAAATAATCCCGTAAATATTCGGATTGATATCAGCAACACGTTTAAGCGCAATGTAACGGTCTTTTGCCTGTATCACGTAATAATGATGCTCAACATCTGCTGTACCTGTATTTTTCTTGCCGACCGAGATTTCAAAAATATTGTTCATGTATTTTTTCGAAATCTGAACAATTTCCTGTGGCATGGTGGCCGAAAATAAAAGTGTTTGTTTTTCGGCAGGAGAGGTTTCCAGAATTGCATCCAAATCGTCTTTGAACCCCATCGAAAGCATTTCGTCGGCTTCATCGAGCACAACCCAACGTATTTCGTTAACTTTCAGTTTTTTACGTTTAATTACATCGAGTGTGCGCCCAGGTGTTCCCACCACAATTTGAGCGCCATTTTCAATATCGCTGATTTGTTTCCGTATATCGGAACCGCCATAAACGACCGCAATTTTTATTTTACCCAAATTTTTTGAGTAATTCTCAAGGTCGCTGCCAATTTGCATAGCCAACTCGCGCGTTGGGCTTAAAATTAAAACCTGTACCGATTTTTTCTGCAAATCAATTTGTTGGATAATTGGTAAGCCGAAAGCGGCTGTTTTACCTGTTCCTGTTTGGGCAATGGCTACCATGTCCTGCCTGCTTTCCAATAAAAAAGGAACCACTTTCTCCTGGATAGGAGTGGGCTGCACAAAACCTAAATCTTCAATCGCCGATTGAATTTCGGCGCTGAGGCCCATTTCATTAAATAATATCATTCAAAAATTCTTCTAAAAATTGGGCGCAAAGGTACTCTTTTAAAATGAATTTCAGTTATTTACGGTTTTTTCTTTCATTTATTTAATTTAGGTGTCTTTTCTTTCGATAAAACACCCAATTTCACTTTTTCATTTTTAACAGCTTTTTAGACTTTATTCAATTCTAATCCATTAAATTTGTTGTTTCATCATATTCTGGCCAGAATAAACGAATGTATGAGTATTAAAATGCCACCGGAAAATATAACGTTTGGGCTACAATTCCATTTAATGGTTGTGTTGGGATTGTTATTTTGTTTAAACACTGTGGCACAGGGAACAGACACAATCGTCCCCATTCGCAAAAATGCAGAAGAAATTCTGAAAAGTATAAACCTGAATTCCGATGGGTTTAATTTTTGGAAGGATAATTTCTCCGGGAACTGGGCAGGTATCGATTTTGGGTTCAATACTTTCCTGAATATTGATTATTCCGGTTACGATTCCAAATTCATGAAAAACGATGTTCTGCGTTCAAATTCGTTTCACCTGAACCTAATTCAGCAAAGTATAGGGTTACAGCGCAACCGGAATAATTTTGGCCTGGTTACCGGAATTGGTGTTTTGTTTCAGGATTACCGGCTTGATGATACTATTACCATATTACGAAATGAAAATGATTGGATTGTGCCCAAATCATTCCACTACAGTGATAACCAAAAATCAAAACTTTTTGTTTTTTCGGTAACCGTGCCAGTTCTTGCAGAGGTTCAGATTCCGGTGAATAATTACAGAAACCGGTTTTACATCTCATCGGGTATGTATTTTAGTTACCGGATTGGCAGCTATACCAAAATAAAATACAGGGTTGAACACAATCAGAAATTAAAAATAAACGATAATTATTCGTTACAAAATTTCAGGTACGGAATTATGGCCCGAACCGGATACCGGTGGATTAACTTTTTTGCCATGTACGACCTGACACCATTTTTTCAGGATGAAAAGGGTCCGGAACTAACCCAGTTTATTTTTGGAATCTCCCTGCTACGGTTTTAAATACATTATCAAGATTAAACAACATATTTATGAAACCATACATTTTAGAACAAACCAACTGGAAACAGGTAAAAACCGTAAAATACCAGGTTGCAGTTTTACCCTGGGGTGCAACTGAGCCTCACAATTATCATTTGCCTTATGGGACAGATTCGCTGGAAACGGCAAAAATAACAGAAGCAGCAGCAGAAAAAGCCTGGAAAAAAGGGGTAAAAATTATGGTGCTTCCAACCATTCCTCTGGGAGTACAAAACCCTGGTCAAATTGATTTGCCGTTTTGTTTGCACACTAAACCATCTACTCAAACCCTCATTTTTAAAGATATTGTTGAAGCATTGCACTACCAGGGAATCAGAAAACTGATTTTGATGAATGGCCACGGCGGAAACGATTTTAAACCGATGGTTCGTGAAATTCAACCCCAGTTTCCTAAAATGCTGATTAGTTTGGTGGAGTGGTTCAAGATTCTCAACCTTTCGGAATATTTTGAGGAAGATGGCGACCACGCGGGAGAAATGGAAACCAGCGTGATTATGCACTTTTTTCCACATTTGGTTTTACCCTTGGAAGAAGCCGGCGATGGTAATGCAAAATCTTCGAAACTGAAAGGTATTTTAAATAAAACCGCATGGTTACCCCGGCAGTGGAACAAAGTTTCAGAAGACACTGGTGTTGGTAATCCCAAAAAGGCTTCTGCCGAAAAAGGGAAAAAATATTTGGAAGATTTAACTTCAAAAATCGCTGAATTCTTTGTTGAAATGGCGGAGTGTAATTTGGAAGATTTGTATGAATAATTTTTATCCTGTTGAAAATCATTTTCCATTTTTTTAGAAGTTTGTTTCTTTGAAAAATAAATTAAAACTTCGACAAATGAAACTACTATTGATAAGCAACTCAACCATGCCAGGCAAACCCTATCTCGATTATCCGAAGCATGAAATAAAAAAATTCCTTGGCGAAAAACAGGTTACTGCAGTATTTATTCCTTACGCTGCAGTTACTTTTTCATTCGATACTTATTGTGAAAAAGTGGAGGAACGGTTCTCCGAAATTGGCCATCACATTGTTGGAATTCATACTTTTTCGGACCCGGTAAAAGCCATTCACGATGCAGAAGCCATTGTTGTTGGCGGCGGAAATACCTGGCAACTGGTGCGAATGATGCACGACAATAAATTAATGAACCCTATCAGGGAAAAAGTTTTTAACAACGTTCCTTACATTGGCTGGAGCGCCGGAGCTAATGTTGCCTGCCCCACCCTCAAAACAACCAACGATATGCCAATTATCGATCCATTGGGTTTCGATTGCATGGGATTGGTGCCTTTCCAGATTAACCCGCATTATGTAGATGCCAATCCTGCAGGTCACGGCGGAGAAACCCGCGAACAACGAATCGGGGAATTTTTGGAAATTAATCCTGTTATTTATGTTGCCGGACTTCGGGAGGGTACAATGTTCAAACTTGAAAACAGAAATCTGACTTTAATCGGGAATCGTAACTGCCGTATTTTTAACAAAGGAAAAACTCCATTTGAACTTTCAGCAAAAGAAGATTTTAACTTTCTTTTAAAATAATTTATTTCGTTTTCCAAATCGATTTCATTTCATGGACAATCAACTTATCAACCCCTAATTCGCCACCATTGGTGTATATTGCCAAATCCTCAGCTCCTACAGTGGGAGTGAAACAATTGGAAATAACAGTTTGGCCCTCATTCAGAAAAATTTCTATCGAAGACCGGTCGAGAAGAATTTCAAAAGAAATCTTATTATCAATTGGAACAACAGGCACGGTTGTATTTAAAACTGTAAGTGTTCCACGCTTAACATTATATGAAATTTCGGTTCCGGGAATTTTTTTACTGTGCCGGACGATAAAACCAAAATTATCCGAAGTTTTTAAGTCCAGTTCAGCAATGATATGAAAACTATCACCTTTAACACTTTTGGTTTTGTTTTCATTGATTCCGGGTATTAAAATCGTCTTCTTCCAACTTTGGCTTTTCCCGTGTATTTTTTCAATTTCTTTAATCGGTTTGCGAACCAATTTGTATCCAAAACTAAACTTCGTTAACGAAATTTCACAAGGAAACGACATTTGACCATTGAACGGCATTCCCGGAAACTCACCACCCCTCATCCACGCTATCTGAATGGTGCGCCCATCTTCTTGTGGAATATTGCTCCAGGTTTGGGTTGCATAATAATTACTTCCAAAATCACTTTTTATTTTAGCCGATTCAGGCGTGAAAGTTTCACCATCATAATCGCCTATTAAATAGCTTCCATCTCCATCGAAAAGAATCCATTTAAACTCGCCTGGACGATTGGTTACCTGTAGTTTTACCAAATCGGGGCACTCATAAAATCCATGAATATGGCTTTTCCATTGCCAGTCAACAAGGTTTTCAGAAGTATAAAACGAAATTCCCTTTGATTTTTCATCGTCAGCACTTTTTCGGTATAAAACCATCACCCATTTTTTTGATTCCTCGTGCCAAATTACTTTTGGGTCGCGGGCATCGTCTTTTCCATCAAAAGGGATAATGGGATTTCCACTGAATTTTTCCCAGGTTCTTCCCTTATCAGTACTGAAAGCAATTCGTTGACCGCAATCTTTACTGGTATAAAATACAATTAGCGTTTTTAAATCACCTTTTTGTTTTCTGAGAATGTTGTTTTCATCAACAATGGCTGAACCCGAAAACGCAGTACAAAACTCCTTATCATCAGAATTATTATCGGGATAAAGTGCCACAGGCAAATGTTCCCAGTAAATCAAATCCTTACTAACCGCATGTCCCCAATGCATATATCCCCATTCATTTCCTTTCGGGTTATATTGATAAAACATGTGGTACTCGCCGTCGAAATAAACCAACCCATTTGGATCGTTATGCCAGTTTTTTTCGGGAGTAAAATGAAACTGTGGCCTGTACAGTTCGTCGTAATTTTCTTTTGAGGGTGCAAACGAAGAAATACCAAGTATAACGGATACAGCAAGTAAGGTTGTTGATAAAAATTTCATAAATTTTTTGATAAAAATATTTTTTTCGTGACTAAACTAAAAAAAAACTTGGAATAAAAAAATATTATTATTACGTTTACACCTGCAAACCCATAAATAAAAACTGTCATGAGACAGACGCTTTTGAATCTCTTAGTTTTGTAGTTTACAAGAAAGGATCAAAAGTATTTTTTAAAAATTGAAATTGACGCCGAGGGCTCAGTTGTGTTGCTTTGAAAAATGAAATAGGTTTTTACAAACCCACTGGTTGAAATAACTTTACAAACCCATTCAACCACGTCAAAAACTTATTAGCAATTAACTTGTTTCCGGAAAATAATTTCACGGTTCTGTTTTAAAGCTTTTATTTAAGGGAGATTTACAAACCTTAAATTTAATTGTTATGAAGCAAAATTATCTAATCAACTTTAACGTTGCAGCTTGCAACTTTTATGATTATTTGATTTTTATTAATTAGTTTTTTTTGAAGCTAATAGCTATGTTATTGTTGTATTGAAATGGAATAGGTTTTTACAAACCCGCTGGTTCTTCTTACGATTTACAAACCCAGGAATCAGGCTAATAACCTACTAAAATTCAGCAATATTAACCCATACTTTCAGCGGAAAATTTTACAATTATAGCTTCGTGCCCTTTACTTTTATGGTGATTTTACAAACCATTAAATCGCATTAAAATGAAACGGACGCTTATTTTTTTGCTATGTTTTGCTGCTTATGGCATTGCATCAGGGCAACAAATCTTGACGGAGGAAATCGCAGAAGCTCAAACTCCGGTGAACATTGGGCTTGAAGAAGTAAATAATGTATTTACTCCACCAGCAGTATTTTCAAAAACCCTAAAATCGGGTGGAACTGAAACAGGGAAAATATCAGTTACCTATTTAAATTTCCCGGAAGAAGCAAAAATTGCATTTGAGTATGCTGTTTCGATTTGGGAAAAAAGTGTATATTCACCTGTACAAATTAACATTCAAGCCAACTGGGAGAGTTTATCGGGGAATGTACTCGCAAACGGGAAACCATCTGTTTTCTATAGGAATTTTAAAGGCGCACCTCAACCCAACATTTATTATCCGGTTGCACTGGTTGAAAAGGTGACCGGAAAAGAATACAATAGTTCAACCGAGGCAGATGTTACCTGCTACTTTAACAAATCGAAACCCTGGTATTTTGGTACTAACGGAAAAACGCCTGATAATCAATATGATTTTGTTACAGCAGTATTACATGAAATTGGCCATGGATTAGGAATTTCAGGATTCTTCACCTTCGAAAACGGAGTTGGCAAATACAGTAACTCAAGCAATACACCAAGCATTTATGACTATTTTGTGTTTAATTCAAATCAGCAGCAGATTGCCGACCAATCCATATTCCCTAGCCCATCAGCGGAACTTACAGTACAACTTACATCCAATTCATTGGTTTTTAACTGCACCGCCCAAAATGACGAAACATCCGATGTTTCAATTTATGCCCCAAATGCATGGGAAAATGGACTAAGTATTTACCATTTGCAAAAAACTGATTTTTCACAAGGAGCGCCAAACGAATTAATGAGCGCTCACTCGTACAAA
>Ga0210024_1003121_pt1 | contig 13895 bp, 14 predicted proteins | sample CryGeymeta201525_FD_183988 | JGI IMG/M metagenome (GOLD analysis project Ga0210024, IMG submission 183988) | Groundwater microbial communities from Crystal Geyser aquifers in Utah, USA - Crystal Geyser metaG 2015-25 (SPAdes) (version 2) | ecosystem: Environmental > Aquatic > Deep subsurface >... | reverse complement strand
TTTTGACAATTTCAATATTGGAGATATCAACAGTTAAACCGCCGATGAGATAGGTTTCGCCGATTTTTCCTTTTTGTAAGATTAAATCAATCGCTTGGCAGTGATCTTCGACATAGAGCCAGTCGCGCACATACAGTCCGTCGCCGTAAACCGGCACTTTTTTTCCTTCAAGAACATTGGTAATGGCCAAGGGAATTAATTTTTCCGGAAACTGATAAGGACCATAGTTGTTAGAACAGTTAGAAATAGTGACTGGTAAATTATAAGTGGTGTAATAAGCGTGGACTAAATGGTCTGAGGCGGCTTTTGAGGCCGAGTAGGGACTGCGAGGATGGTAAGGGGTTAAGTCATTGAACTTTTCTTTTGTTTCCAATGGTAAAGCGCCAAAAACTTCATCGGTCGAAATGTGATGGAATCTTTTTAGTTTATTTTTTAAGGCGGCTTCAAGAAGGACATAGGTGCCTTCGATATTGGTTTTTATAAAAGGCGCCGGATCAAGGATTGAGCGATCAACATGGGATTCAGCCGCGAAGTGGACAATTGTATCTATTTGATTATTATTTATTAATGAGTTTACGAGTTGCGGGTTACAGATATCTCCCTGGACAAATTCGTAGTTAGGATTTTTTTCAACAGACTTAAGGTTTTCCAAGTTTCCGGCATAGGTAAGCTTGTCTAAATTAACAATTTTATCTTGTGGATACTTTTTCAGCCAGTAAAGAATAAAGTTGCTTCCTATAAATCCAGCTCCACCAGTTACCAATAGCTTCATAACCTAAATTTTACCATAAAAAGATTCCAATCTACGAATATATGCTAATCAACGAATCTGTGTATAATGATAAAAACCTTAATTCTACCAGAATTGTCATATAAAATTTGTGGCTTATTATTTAAGGTTCACAATTCTTTGGGTCGATATTGTAACGAAAAACAATATTCTGACGCTTTTGAACATTTATTAATAGAAAAACGCATTAAATATGAAAGAGAAAAATATATCCCAATTTCTTTTGAAGGAGAAAAACAAGGTCGAAATAAAGTTGATTTTATTGTTAATGACCGCCTCATCGTTGAGCTTAAGTCAAAAAGAACATTATTAAAAGAAGATTATTATCAAGTCAAAAGATATTTAATTTCTTTTAAAAAACAACTTGGATTGTTAGTTAATTTCAGAGATAAATTTCTTAAACCAAGGAGGATATTGAATTCTCAAACATAATACCGATCAACGAATTAATTCTAATCCATGAATATTTGTAGATTAGGATTCATTGGTAGATTGGTATCTTACTAAATGTGGTTTATTGATTAAATCGTCTAATATTTTCCAGCGTTTTTCCTTTATTTTATGCGGTATGTCGTCTTTATATAGCTTTATGGACAGAGTCATCGGTCGGGGAGAGTATTGGGAGATATAGGCCCAGGAAAAGCCAACTTTTTTACAGAGTTTGATCGTATTTTTAAACTCTTTTTCCGTTTCTCCGCAAAATCCGACAATTATATCAGTCGTTAATTTTAAATTTTTAATTTTTAATTTTAAATTCGCGACGAGTTCTAAATACTCGTCGCGCGTGTACCAGCGATTCATTCGTTTTAAAACATTATCGTCACCTGACTGGACTGGGAGATGGATCGTTCTGGTGATATTTTTGTTTCTGGCAATAACGTCAATGAGTTCATCAGAAAAATCCCAAGGATTACTGGAGATGAAATCAACTTTTTCAAAGCCCATCTTTGCCACTTCTTCTAAAAGATAGGGAAATAAAGTAGGAATTCTATATCTGCCCAAATGCTTAACGTACACAGGCTTAATATTTTGACAAAAGCTCGAATTTGGTATCTTCGCTTTTTTACCCTTTGAGATTAAATCTGAACCATAAGAATTAACATTTTGTCCCAAGAGAATTATATTTTTATAGCCTTTTTTTTTAAGATCTTTACATTCTTTAATAATTTCTTCATATGGTCGACTGACTTCGCGGCCGCGAGTATATGGAACAATACAATAAGTACAAAAGTTATTACAGCCATTTGATATTGGTACCCAAGCAGAAATTTTATCAGTTCTAAGTGGCGCAAAGTCAAAGCCAACCTCTTCAATCGGTATAAATTCGTCGACTTGCGGCATAATTTCTTTTAATCTTTTTAGGTATTTTCCGATTTTATCACGGATTGCTAATCCGACCATGCAGCCAGTAATAATAATTTTTAATTTTGAATTTTTAATTTTTAATTTTGCCAAATTATTAACCAATCCATAGACACGGTTTTCCGCTGATTCTCTGACCATACAGGTATTAATGATGATGTAGTTGGCTTTTTTTACGTCTTTAGTTTGGGTCATCCCACGATTTTTAAAAGCAACAGCAATTCTTTCCGAGTCAGCGTAGTTTTGCTGACAGCCAAAGGTCTTGATAAAGTATTTCATTTTGATTTTTGATTTTTGATTTTTTCTATAATAATGATGAAGAATAACAGGAGAAGTCCAATAGTCATAAAAGCAATTAATTTTTCAATACCTTTTAAAAATAAAGCAGATATCCCCAAAATCAAAGAGACTAGCCAATAGAATATCGCTATTCTTCTTTTTCCCCAGCCAATTTCCAGCAGGCGATGGTGAAAATGTCCCCAGTCAGCTTTAAAAATAGACCTTCGTTTTTTTAACCGTCTCATCATCGTATAGACAGCATCAATCATCGGCACCGATAAAATCAGAATAGCAGTTCCGAATTTACCAAATGACAAGATTGAAAGAATTCCCAGTAAAAAACCAGCTAGTCCGCCAGCGCCATAGCCAGGCATAATCTTTTGCGGATAAAAGTTAAAAGGTAAAAATCCTAAGTAAGCTCCGGCAACGATAAAAGAAAAAATGGTTACAGTTTGGATATTGACATCATGGGCAGTAAACCGTTGTGACAAAAGCCCAAGAAAAATAGCAGTAATGGCGACGAATCCTGGGAGTTGACCATCAACACCTTTGCTCCAATTAACCATATTGGTCGTCCAAGTAAGCCAGACAATTGCCAAAAGATCAGCCCAGACCCAGATAGTGTGATTGCCAAAAAAATTAACAGGGATCTGCCAACTATCAAGCTTAATGATTCCTCCAAAAGGATTAGAAAGATAAGGAATGCCTAAACCAAAACCAATAACAGTCGCAGAGATGATTAAATTACAGACAAAGCGGAGGTAAGGAGAAATATCAGCATAGTCGTCCATGACACCGATAAAAACGAGAAAAAAACTCGCCATGAGAATGCCAAAGACAATTTTGTTAATCGGTAAAAAGAAAAGCGAAGTTAAAAGAATAGAAAAATAAATTGGTAGGCCGCCGGCTCTGGGAATGATTCCTTGATGAGTATGAGCCGGGTGATATCTTTTTTTCGCATCAGTGACCAGATGAAATTTTTTGGCAAGATAGATGGTAGGGAAGATGGCTAAATAAGAAAAAAGAAAAGAAAATAATAGAATTATTAACAGATTCATTTTTTTAGGAAACTAAAAATATAATTTTTAGAAAAACATAGGTAAAACCGACGATCAAAAAGAGATTAAAATATTCAATAATTTTTTTGACCAACAGATTATCAGAGAAAAATTTTTTGTAAAAATAATTATTGAAAAAATAGAAGATATTTAAAAGAAAAAGAAGAAAAAATATCGTCCAGGTATCGACTAACTGGGCTTCTCCCCAAGGACGAGAGAAAAAAAGGGGAATTTGCGGAGGAAGAGCTTTTAGCTTTAATAAAAAGGTCAAAACCATAATGAGATTGCTTCTTATTATGAATCCACGAGTAGATTTTTATAATAATTATTCACCTTGTTCATCATCGAGCCCGATTTCCGGGAGGTTGATGAATAGTGGATAAAATAAAATATTAAAAAACGACCTCCCGCAAGGGAGGTTTTTTATTATGAAAAACAAAAATAATTTTTACATCATTATAGATTTCGACAGCACGTTTGTTAAGATTGAAACTTTGGACAAATTAGCTGAAATTGCTTTAAATAAAAATCCACAAAAAAGAAAAATTCTAGATAAGATAAAAAAAATTACGACAGAGGGAATGAATGGAAAAATTCCTTTTAGTGTTTCTCTTCAAAAAAGACTGAGATTATTTAAAGCTACCAAAGAAGATATATATAAATTAATTAATATATTAAAAAATAACATAAGTCTTTCTGTAGCTCGTAATCGAGATTTCTTTAAAAAATATAAAAAAAATATTTACGTTATTTCCGGCGGATTTATTGAGTATATTTATCCATTAATTAAACCATTCGGCGTTGATAAAAAGCATATATTAGCTAATCGATTTATTTTTAATAAAGCTGGAACCATTACTGGTTTTAACAAGAATAATTTTCTATCGCAAAAAGATGGCAAGATAAGACAGATAAAAGCTCTTAACTTAAAAGGAGAAATCTATGTGATTGGAGATGGATACAGCGATTATCAAATTAAAAAAGCAGGTTTAGCCAATAAATTTTTTGTGTTTTGTGAAAATGTAAAAAGAGATGTTGTTATTAAACATGCTGATTATGTTTTACCTAATCTTGATGAGTTTTTATATCGATTTGGTCTTTCACGAAGTTTATCTTATCCCAAGAACAGAATCAAAGTATTATTTTTAGAAAACATTGACAAGAAAGCGATTGAACTTTTATCAAAAGAAGGTTATGAAATGCAGATTTTACCAAAAGCATTAAATGAGAAAGAATTAATGAATGTGATCGAAGACGTTTCTATTCTTAGCATAAGGTCAAAAACCAAAGTGACTGAAAATGTTTTCAGTAAAGCCAAAAGGCTTCTGGCTATTGGGGCATTTTGTATCGGAACCAACCAAATTAATTTAAAAGCTGCATCTTGTAAAGGGGTGGCTGTTTTTAATGCTCCATACAGCAATACAAGAAGCGTAGTTGAATTAGTGCTTGGTGAAATTATCATGCTTTATCGAAAAACATTCGATAAAAGTATTAAATTACATCAAGGTATTTGGGATAAATCTTCAAAAGACTGTCATGAGATAAGAGGAAAAAAACTAGGCATTATTGGATATGGCAACATTGGCTCCCAGCTTTCTGTATTAGCAGAAAATTTAGGAATGGAAGTCTACTTTTATGATATTATTGATAAATTAGCGCTAGGTAATGCTAAAAAATGCAGTTCACTTCAAGAATTGTTAAAAATCGTTGATATCGTGACGATCCATATTGATGGAAGAGAAACAAATAAAAATCTAATTGGAGATAAAGAATTCAAACAGATGAAAAATCAAATAATTTTTATCAATTCTAGTCGAGGAGTTATTGTTGATATCAAAGCTTTAGTAAATAATCTTAAAGCAGGTAAAATTGCTGGAGCAGCTATCGACGTTTTTCCTAATGAGCCTTATTCTATGGGGGAGAAATTTTATTGTCAGTTACAAAAGATCCCAAACGTTATTCTTACTCCTCATATTGCGGGAAGCACAGAAGAAGCACAAAAAAATATCGGTGAGTTTGTCAGTCAAAAGCTAATTAGTTTTATCAATAACGGTGATACTGTATTAAGCGTTAATTTTCCCAATCTTCAATTACCACAGTTAAGAAACGCTCATCGATTAATTCATATTCATAAAAACGTACCGGGAGTATTAGCTAATATTAATAATATTTTAGGAAGAAATAATATTAATATCGAAGGACAGTATTTAAAAACAAAAGAAAACATTGGTTATGTAATTACGGACGTAAACAGAACTTATGACCAAAAAGTTGTTAAAGAATTAAAACAGATTCCTGAAACTATAAAATTTAGAATATTATATTAACTATGAAAAAAATTTTTTTTACACCAGGACCGAGCCAGATTTTTCCTACTATCCCAAAACATCTCAAAGAAGCATTAAGGAAGGACATCTTATCATTGTCTCATCGAAGCTCTAGGTTTAAGAAGATTTTTTACAAGACAGTAGATGATTTAAGACAGTTATTGAATATTCCCAAAAGTCATCACATTTTTTTCCTTTCTTCAGGGACAGAGGTGATGGAAAGAGTGATAGAGAACTGCGTTGAAAAGCATAGTTTTCACTTTGTTAACGGAGGTTTTTCTCAGAGATTTTTTGAAACTGCGATTGAGTTAAAAAAAGTTCCTTTTAGACATCAAGTTGCCTTGGGGGATGGGTTTGATTTTGATAAAGTTGAGATTAATAAAAAGACGGAACTCATCTGCGTCACTCAGAATGAAACCAGCACCGGCGTCGCTTTGGACAAAAAAGACATTGTTCTCTTAAAAAAGAATCATCCTGATAAGTTACTGGCGGTTGATATTGTTTCTTCTGCTCCTTATGTTAACATTGATTATTCTTTTGCCGACTTGGTATTTTTTTCTGTCCAAAAAGGTTTTGGATTACCGGCTGGACTAGCAGTTTTAATCGTTAGTCCGGAAGCGATAGAAAAATCAAAATATTTAATTAATAAAGGAGTGAATGTTGGCAGTTATCATAATTTTATTAATCTATTAAAATATGCAGACAAGGGTCAAACACCAGAAACACCTAATGTTTTGGCGATTTATCTTTTAGGTCAAGTGATAAAAGATATGTTTAAGTTGGGAATTAGGAATATAAGAAAAGCGATAGAAAAAAAGGCAAACATTCTCTATAATTTTTTTGAGGAAAACAATCTTTATAGACCGTTTATAAAACAGAGCCGATTCCGTTCTAAAACAGTAATTGTTGTTGAGGTAAAAAACGGTTCATCAAACATTATTAAAAAACTAACAAATAAAGGTTATATTGTTGGAAATGGTTATCAAAAATTTAAAGATAAACAGATTCGTATTGCTAATTTTCCCGCTCACAGTTTAGCGTCGGTGAAACAATTATTAGTTTATTTTAAAAAATATGAAAGACAAAAAAATCTCTAACCTGATAAAAAAAGAGGAAAAAAGGCAGAGAGAGGGAATCGAACTAATTCCGTCGGAGAACTATGCTTCAAGCGAAGTAAGAAAAGTTTTATCGTCTTATTATGTTAATAAATATTCCGAGGGTTATCCTAAAAAGCGTTATTATGGCGGCAACGAGAACGTTGATCAGGTTGAGATTCTTTGTCAGGAAAGAGCAAAAGAATTATTTAAAGTCCCTTTTGCCAATGTTCAACCTTACTCTGGTTCTCCGGCTAATCTAGCGGTTTATCTGGCCACTTGTCATCCTGGCGATGTTGTTTCCGGCCAGGCTTTGATTGCGGGAGGCCACTTGACTCATGGTCATCATGTTTCGGCCACCGGCATTTACTATAAAACCTTTCAGTACGGTTTAATCAAGGAACATGTTTATGATGGAAAGGTTGACGACCTTTTTGATTATGAGCAGATTAAAAAGATTGCTAAAACTTATCAGCCAAAGTTAATCTGGGTGGGGGCGACTGCTTACCCTCTAATTATTCATTTTGAAAAATTTGCCAAGATAGCTGATGAAATTGGAGCATATTTGGCCGCTGATATTGCCCATATAGCTGGATTAATTGCTGCAGGGGTTCATCCTTCGCCTGTTCCTTATGTCCATATCGTAACTACGACTACTCATAAGACCTTGCGTGGACCAAGAGGAGCAATGATTATGGTGACTGAAAAAGGAATTAAAAAAGATCCAGATCTTCCTGATAAAATTAACAAGGCGGTTTTCCCAGGTCTACAAGGCGGACCACATGATAATCAGACGGCCAGTATTGCCGTTGCCTTATACGAAGCCAGTCAGCCATCTTTTAAAAGATATGCTAGACAGATTGTTAAAAACGCTAAACTTTTAGCAAAAGTATTGGTTGATGGTGGGTTAAAAGTGGTTGGAGGGAAATCAGAGAATCATTTGATTTTAGTTAGTCTAGCTAAAGTTTTAGGCCCTGGCGGCGGCATTTTTGCCCAAAAAGCGCTTGACCTTGTTGGTTTAACCTTGAATAAAAACACTATTCCCGATGAACCATCATCTCCATTTTACCCATCAGGGATTCGCTTAGGAACTCCAGCATCAACAACCAGGGGAATGAAGGAAAAAGAAATAAAAGTAATTGGTAAGATGATTTTAGAAGTGATTGATCTAATCAAGCCATATCGTTTGCCGACTAATAAAAAGGAGAGAAAAGATTATATTGTTAAGTTTGAAAAGGAAATAAAAACAAAAAAAGAAGTTAAAGAGCTTCGTCAACAGGTCAAAAAACTAGCGCTCCGTTTTCCAATTCCGTAATTATTTGTCATTGCGAGGAGCGAAGCGACAAAGCAATCTCTATTATTTAATATATCTATCGTCATAATTTTTGCCTCTTCCTCCAAACACCAACCATCCTCTCATCCAATCAGAAGCTAAAGCACAGGTGGCATCGGTTATGTAGTGAAATAGAATCGCTAAATAAATATCTCCGGTAAAAATCCGCATTAATCCAAAAACCGGACCATAAAATAACGCAGTATAGAAAAACTGAATAATAATATTTTTCTTTCCTGACCAGTAATAGTTTTTTAAATGCCAGGTACCAAATAAAAATGAAGAAACTACAAGTGCTACCCATTGGTTATTCCAAATCACAAATGCAAGAGAAAAGATAATACTTCGGTAGAGAATTTCTTCCATGAAAGCAGCAAAGACGCCGCTAAAATAGAAAAAAAGATTTTTGAATTTAATCGCTCTTTTTATTCCTAACACTGATAAAACAAAGGTTAAGACTAAAAACATAAGGGAATATTTATTTTGAGGAATCAATCCGAGTTTTAGATTAGGAATAAATAAAAGTGGTAGAAACGAAAAGGTAAATAAATATTTAAACATATAGTGAAGATGAATTCCATATCTATATTTATCGTGGTAAATCATTTTTAAGGTGAGGAATAAAGCTATAGGGGGAATAACAGCGTAGAGAATAAGTAAGAAAAAATATAACATCATAAATGTTCTAATTGAATTATAATCTTATTTAATATAAATATGAAGAAAATTAAAGTTCTTTTTATTCATCATTCGACCGGGGGATTGTTAATTTTCTTCGGACAGTTGAGAAAACTTCTAAAAGAAAAAGCACCGAATATTGAACTTTGGGATCATGGATATAATCTTTATTCTTCAAAAATTTTATCCTATTTATTCGGAGCTATAATGTTTAGGACAGGTTTATCGGACCAAAATGGAAAAATGACTGGAAGAGATTTTAATATTAATATCAGTAATAACTCCCCTAAGGAATATGCCGAAATTTTTTCCAGAGACAAGAATGATTTTACCTTAAAAAACATTCTTTCTTTTGACGTGATTATTTTCAAAAATTGTTTTCCCACTTCAAAAATAGAATCAGACGAAAAGTTAATTGAATATGAAAAATATTATTCACAGATTATGAAGAGTATTTCTAATTACAATAATAAATTCATTGTTTTTACTCCACCACCGTTACGAGCAGAAATGACAAAACCTAAATGGGCAGATAACGCTAGAAATCTATCCGAGTTTATAAATCAGGAAGCAAAAAAGTATAAAAATATTACTATTTTTGATTTCTTTGATCTTCTGGCAGATAAAGAAGGTAAAAATAAAAATATGTTGAAGAGAGAATATTGTAATAATTTTGTCCCCATTGATTCTCATCCTAATATTAGTGCAAATAGGGAAGTAGGAAAGGTGTTTGTGGATTTTTTGAAGCTAAATACTACATTATAATAATATAATGTAGTGCTAATTTAGTTAGCCTTTTTTGAATAATTATTGATTTAACATTTCTTTTTCCACAAAATTTACCCATCGAATGATACTTTCATTAAGAGTTTCTGTTGTTAAAAATTCTGGTAATTCTTTAATCAGGTTAACGATTGAGATATTTCTGAATTTATTAGCCATCGAGTTAAGCTCGAGATTTGGACTGAGACTAAGAACGATACTTTCAATTGTGGCAACCGTTCTAAAATATCTTAAAGTATTTGGAGGAACTACTGCTTGGTATTTTTGTAATATCTTTAAGGTTTCCATCAATTTTTTACCAATAACTTGAGGAGCACCTTTGATTTTTCCTTCATTAAAAAGTTTCAAGGTTTTTTTGACAATTTTGTCATGTTCTTTTTTAAAACTATTTAAATCGGTTACTTTTGAAATGTCACACAAATGAATCAAAGCATCAAAAGAATTTTCTGTATCTTCATACAACACTGATCGGACATATCTTAAGCAGGCGATTCGCTCCTTTCTGGTTAGTTTTCCAACAATACCGAAATCAATATAAACTAAACCTTTATTTTTGGTAAAGATAATATTGGCAGGATGAGGGTCGGCATGAAAAAAACCATCAATATAAATCTGTTTTATGCTTCCTTTTAAAATTTTAATGGCGATTTTTTCTTTAGAAAAACCCATTTGTTTAAGATTTTTTAAGATAATATGATCATTGTTTTTTAGCGCTAACAGAATTGAACTAATGGTTATTCCTTCGATATATTGAGCGGTTAATATTTTTTGGGAACAAAAGTTCTTATAAACAGAAGGAGCAGTAATGGAGTCAATACTATTTTTTGTTTTCTGGTAGAACTCATCCGTATAGTTGGCCTCAACTAAATAATCCAACTCTTCTTTAGTCCAGTTTTCGAACTCTTTTATTAGAGGAGATAATTTATTTGGACCAAAAGGAAAAAGATCGACAATTTTAGCGATAAGTTTCATTAAACCAATGTCTCTTTCTACAATTTCTTTAATCTGAGGCCTTTGAATTTTTATGGCCACTTTTTCGCCTGTTTTTAAGTAAGCTTCATGAACTTGTCCGAATGATGCAGCAGCGACAGGTTTTTTTATAAAGGTTTTAAAAAGACTGTCAGGACGAGATGAAAATTCTTTTTGGAATGTTTTAACCACTTCATCATAAGAGAAAGGAGGAACATTTTCCAAAAGAAAAAAAAGTTCTTGGCAATAAAAAATAGGTAAGAAATCAGGTCGAAGAGAAAGCAGTTGACCGAACTTGATAAAAACCGACCCTAATTTTTCTAAAGTTTTCCGTAAAAGAATCGCTCTTTTTTCCTCCGTCGCTTTTTCATTTCCTTTAAGCCTTATAAAGGCGCGCCAAAAGAAGATAATAAAAACAAAAATAATCTCAGTCAGTCTTTTCAGTCTCTTTTTAATTTCTGTCATTTTTTCTACAGTCATCGCAAACAACTATTTTGCGAGATGATTTTTCAAAAAAGGCAATATTGGCGTTTTCACCTTTAATTAATTTTTTATCACAAATATAACAGGCAGTATTTTTCCCTAAGATAATCGGGTGGTAGGCGAGAACCTCTTCTTTCTTTTTCTTTAGGTGTTCCCGAATTTTATCGTCAATAATCTCAAAAACATCTCCTGATAATTCTGAATAGTCTTCGATCAGGCTTCGGACAAAATTGGATATCGTTACTCGGTGTTTTTTGGCTTTTTGAGAAATCTTATCATAAAGCTCTTCAGATACCCGGGCATGAAGTACTTTTTGTTTATTTTTCATAGTTTTTAATTAATAAATTACAACGTATACATTGTATACAAAGATATTGTTCTTGTCAAGAATATAAACAAGAATATAAATAAGTTTAAGTAGTATTATATCAGGTGATATTAACGATGATGTTTTGTCCTTCGACGTCTTTGCCGTTCATTCCCAAGCGGGCTTTTTTAGCCTCTGATTCTTTGGAAAAGGTAATATAACCAAATCCTTTTGATCTTCCAGTATTAGCCTCAGAGACAATCTCAACATTAGTGATTTTTCCGTAATGGACAAAAAGATCCTTTAAAGAATAACCACTCATTGAAAAAGGCAGGTTGCCAACAAAGATTTTATTTTTGTTCATAGTTTTTAATGAATAATTACATTATCTCATATCTTTATCTCATCTTCCATTCAATTAGTGTTTTTTCTCCAAGATTATAAACTTTGTCTTTTTTATCTGAGATATAAGACGCTGATACTTCTCCTATAAAAATAGTATGATCGCCGGTATCTAATGTTTTGATTACCTGGCATTCAAAACACGCGATCGAGTTTTCAATAATTGGCGGTCTCACTTTTTTTGATGGAACTGTTTTTAATTTACAGTTTTTTAACTTATCAATATTCCATCCGTGAACACTACCACAATATAAAATATCGTCTTTTTGAGAGTAGGAGGGTAGACATAAGACAAACTCTTTAGTTTCCGAAATTACCTGATGAGAATAATGCTTATAATACAAAGAAATAGCCCAACAACGAGGATTTGAATTACACAGAGTAAACCAAGCGATAGGAGTAACATTAATCTTATCTTTATCTTGGCAAACTATTAAAGCTACAGCTTCGGGATATCTTTTTTTTACAGCTTCTTCAAAAAGAGAAGTTTCCATAAAGAAATTATATCATCTATGGCTTTCCCATTGTTGCTAGTTGGTATTGATTTTTAAAAAATATTTTGTAACATTAACTATGGCAAAAATGGCAAAAAAACAAAAGACAGTAAAAATATTTCTCTATGCTTTTATTATTCTCATCGCCGCTGGTCTTATCTTTTTGGGTAGAAAGCTTTTTTTTGCCGCCTCGGTTAACGGACAGTTGATCAGTCGTTTGTCAGTTATCAGAGAACTGGAAAAACAGGGAGGGAAAAACATTCTCGACACCATTATTATTAAAACTTTAATTAACCAAGAAGCAAAAAAAAGGAATATAAGTGTTTCTGAAAAGGAAGTTGACGCGGAGCTAGCCAAAATTGAAAAGAATATTTCCTCTCAAGGAGCAACGCTTGATGCTTTATTAGAGCAGCAAGGGATGACAAAAAACGATCTAGCAGATGAAATCAAAGTGCAACTTTTGGTTACAAAAATGACTGGTAGCAATGTTTTAGTCACTAATAAAGAGATCGATGACTATTTGGCCAGTCAAAAAGATCAATCTACTCCGGAATTAACCAAGGATCAAGCAAAAGCAGCAATCAAACAGCAAAAACTTCAGGAAAAAGTCCAGACGTTCGTCGCTGACCTCAAAGCTAAAGCAAAAATAAACTACTTCGTTGAGTATTAATCTGCTGAGTGGGTCTTACTTCACCAGTCCAGTGGAACAGCGGTTTTATTATTGATTTTTTGATAAAATATAGCTAATTATTTGCCCGGTCGTCTAACGGTAGGACAACGGACTCTGAATCCGTTTATCCTCGTTCAAATCGAGGCTGGGCAGCCAAACTGGACTCTGACCGATACTTATTAAATAATTTTTCTACTTGACAAGATTACTTCGGGAATACTATAATGAATACGTATTCATTATTATTGGTAATGTGATTAAATATTCCCCGCCGCATCTTACTTTCCGCCTTAGTAGATTTCTACTGCGGCTCAAAGAGCGATTGCTGGCGGGCCTAAGAAACTGTAATTACTCACTTACGTTATAAGTTTGTAAACAGTTTCTAAAGGAGGTGAAAAATATGCCAGCATTTGATGGAACAGGTCCACAAGGACAAGGATCAATGACAGGACGAGGAATGGGACGTTGCGGGAAAGGTAAAGATTTAGTAAGTCGAGGATACGGATTTGGCTATGGGCGAAGAGGACGAAGAGGTCTAGGCAGGTTTTTTGGTGGAGGCCAAGCTTGGTCTAAGGCTGACTTGGAAGATTATAAAAAAGCACTTAAAGAGGAGATGGAAGATGTAGATAGAGAGTTAGTCGATGATAAGCAGAAGTAAAAAAAGTCAGACTAATTATTTTACTACGTCAAATGTGGTTCTATTAAAAAATATGAAAATTGCAGTTAGTTCGACTGGAAAAAATTTAGAAAGTAGAGTAACTGAAGTTTTTGGTAGATGCCCTTACTTTCTTATTGTGGAAATTGAGGATAAAAAAATAAAGGGATTTAAAGCAGTAGAAAATTTAAGTATAAATCAGATGGGTGGA
>Ga0210024_1003114_pt1 | contig 13911 bp, 16 predicted proteins | sample CryGeymeta201525_FD_183988 | JGI IMG/M metagenome (GOLD analysis project Ga0210024, IMG submission 183988) | Groundwater microbial communities from Crystal Geyser aquifers in Utah, USA - Crystal Geyser metaG 2015-25 (SPAdes) (version 2) | ecosystem: Environmental > Aquatic > Deep subsurface >... | reverse complement strand
CCGAAATATTTTAAATGGACACAGTGGATTTTTAAACAACTGTACAATACGTGGTTCGACCACGAACAGCAGAAAGGAAGACCCATTTCGGAACTTCCTATTCCTGAAGAAATCGAGGCACAAGGAAAATTGGCTGTAAATAATTATATCGGTCAAAAGCGACTGGCTTATTACGATAATGCGCAGGTTTGGTGGTGCGACTCGTGCAAAACGGTTTGTGCCAACGAAGAAGTTTTAACCGACGGAGCGCACGAAAAATGTGGCAATCAGGTAATCCGTAGAAATCTGAAACAATGGCTGCTGCGAATTCCGCATTATTCGGAAAGGTTGCTGGAAGGATTGGAAGGTTTAGATTGGCCGGCCGGCGTAAAAGACATGCAACGCAACTGGATAGGCAAATCCACAGGCGCTGAAGTTGATTTCGAAATTGAAGGACTGAACGAAAAACTAAGGGTATATACTACCCGACCTGATACTTTGTTTGGCGCAACTTACATGGTAATTGCACCCGAACACAAATTAGTGAATACGATTGTAACGGATGATCAAAAAGAGGCAGTTGAGAAATACCAGACGGCTTCGGCATTAAAATCTGATTTGGATCGCACCGATCTGGCCAAAGAAAAAACAGGTGTTTTTACTGGCCGTTATGCAATTAATCCGGTGAATAATGAAAGCATCCCAATCTGGGTAGCCGATTATGTGTTAATGGGTTACGGAACCGGCGCAATTATGGCGGTTCCGGCACACGACACCCGCGACTTTGAATTTGCCAAAGAATTTAACATTCCTATTATTTGTATTCTCGATCCAAAAGAAGTTGAAGGCCGGGAAGAAATTCTGTCCGGTAACAAATGCTGGACAGAGGATGGTGTTTACATTAATTCGGCGAGTGAAGAAACCGGTTTGAAAATCAATGGTTTGAACAAAGCTGAAGGGATTAAAAAAACCGTGGAATGGCTTGAATCGAAAAATATTGGCAAGGCAACCACCAACTATAAACTCCGCGACTGGCTGTTTAGCCGCCAGCGTTACTGGGGCGAGCCCTTTCCGGTGATTCACTGGGAAGATGGCGAAGTTACTTTGGTTGAAGATGAAAATCTGCCGTTGGAATTGCCTGCTTTGGAGAAATATACACCCGGCGAAAGTGGTGAATCGCCGCTGGTAAATGCCGAAGACTGGTTGATTGTTAACGACAACAATGGCAGAAAAGGCCGTCGGGAAACCAACACAATGCCGCAGTGGGCAGGTTCTTGTTGGTATTACTTGCGCTACATCGATCCGATGAACGAAGAAAGCATTTTCGATTTAAAAAAAGAGCAATACTGGATGCCGGTCGATTTGTATGTAGGCGGCGCCGAACATGCAGTTCTTCATTTGCTTTACTCACGTTTCTGGCACAAGGTTTTGTTCGATTTGGGTATTGTTTCCACCGATGAACCATTTCAAAAACTGTTTAACCAGGGAATGATTCTCGCTTTTGCTTATGAAACAGCAACAGGCGCGAAAGTTTCTTCAGATTTGGTAGAGGAGAAAAGCGGAAAATATTTCCATACCGAAACGGGGGAGGAGCTGAAACAGATTGTGGCAAAAATGTCGAAATCGCTGAAAAATGTGGTCAATCCTGATGATGTAATTCATAAATACGGAGCCGATTCGCTGCGTCTTTACGAAATGTTTATGGGGCCGCTTGATGAGCGTAAACCCTGGGCAGAAAACGGTGTGAAAGGGGTTTTCAATTTTTTGACCCGTGCCTGTCGTTTCTTTGCCGATACAGCAAATATTGTTGACGGAGACGAAGATAAGGAAGTGGCAAAATTGCTTCACCAAACCATTCAGAAAGTAGAATTTGACATTGAACACCTGAAATTTAATACCGGAATTTCAGCGCTGATGATTTTTAATAACCTAACCATCAAAAAGGGGAAAGTTACAAAGTCAACTGCCGAAACATTTGCTAAAATTCTATCGCCTTATGCTCCGCACGTGGCTGAGGAACTGTGGGAAATTTACGGAAACAAACATACTTTGGCTTATGAACCCTGGCCCGAAGTTAATGAAAGCCTTCTGGTGGAAAACACTTTTGAATACCCGGTTTCGTTTAACGGTAAAACAAGGTTTATGAAGAAATTACCTGTTGATATGCCAAACAATGAAATTGAAAAAGCAGTTTTGTCCGATGCAAGAACGGCAAAATGGTTTGAAGGGAAAGTAATCCGGAAATTTATTATAGTATCGAACAGGATAATAAATGTGGTGGTTGGATAAAAAATGAATAAAAGCCGGAGTAATCAGGCTTTTTTAAAAGGTTACTGGCACACCGCCAACAGCCAATCTCCGATTGTTAATCAGTGTTATGAAACAACAAAATCCGATAATTCTTTTTGATGGCGTTTGCAACCTGTGTAATGGCACAGTTGATTTTTTATTGAAACGCGACAGCAAAAAGCAATTTAGGTTTACTTCAATACAATCAAAAGCTGCACAATTACTGCTTCATAAATGTCAAATTCCATCTGAAACTGATTCAGTAATTTTAATCAAATCAAATAAAGTATATTTTGAATCGGATGCAGCCATTGAAATTGCCGGAATGCTTCCTTTTCCCTGGAAAATGGGGACTATTTTCAGAATTATTCCTAAAAAAATAAGGGATAATATTTATCGCCAGATTGCAAAAAAGCGTTACAGGTGGTTTGGGAAACGTGATACTTGCAGAATTCCTGCTCCTTCGGAAAAAGAATCTTTTATTATCTGAAATCAGCCTGAAAACCTGTTGTTAAACAAATTTTCTGAAGCATTTACCATGCAAAAGAATGTATAGTTTTGCACAATCAAAACAAATCAATCAAGGCAATTAAATATCAAAGTTTTATTTAATTACTTCCAGGTTAGAAAAGGACGAAACCGATGTGCAAGAAACAAAAAACCGCAAGGATTGCAATGTATATCCTGTTAACACTTTTTTTTCTTTTGTTGTCAATTTATTTTGGAGCAAGGATATTATAGCTTAATGGATCGCAGAAAAGCAGTTAAATTGATTCAGATGATACTTCAGCAAATTGTTGTAAAACAGGTTATTTCTATTCAAAATCTATGTCGCCCGCTTCATAATCTATAAAAAGTTTCGAGAGCATATTTAACCAGTCAGTTAGCCTTTTAACAGCTTCTGTGGTTGCAGCACTAATCTCTTTTTTTTGAATCTTTAAAAGAAGATAACCATAAACGGCATCCAACCCAATTAGAAGATCGTTGTTTGTCGAATTGCCCTTCAGTTGTAGTTCGGTTATCAAACCCGAAACAGATTTAAACAAACTGACATATTCTTCATCAGTGGCAGTTTTCATTAGTTTCAGATGTAATTCGTTTAAAGCGTTGATTTGATTCTTTAGAAACTGAAAATGGCCTTTCCCCTGAATTCCTTCTTTTTCCATTATGAGCACCAGGTTTTCATACCAACTTACTATTTCCTTTCTGGTTGTTTCATCAGCCTGATATTGGGCAATCAAATTTTTTTCGATTTCCGGCATATTTAGTTGAAAGGCCCTGATAAAATCTTCTATCTGAAACAGATATAGGATATATTCAACGATATTTTCTTTTCGTTTTTGTTGTGCGGCAAGCATAAAAGAAGTTTAAAGTTCAGAGTTTAAAGTTTTATATTGTCTTATAAATCAAAAAAGTCATCCAGTTCGCGCCGGTCTTTTTTTGTTGGGCGCCCGGTTCCGGGGTCGCGGGTAATCCAGCGCATATTTTTTTGCATTTCCTGCAATTCGAGTTCTTCAGGCGGCGTAACATCTTGAATGAAATCCTCTGTCAATTTTGCTGACATTCGTTTTTCGGCTAAACCAAGAACTTTAAAACTGCGCACAATTGGAGACTTTCTGACTTTTACGATTTCATTGATATGAACTGCACGGGAAGGTTTTACCGGTAAATTGCCAATTGAAACATGACCTTTCCGGCATGACTCGGTGGCCTGGCTGCGGGTTTTGTAAATTCGCACAGCCCACAACCATTTGTCGATACGCACGTCTTCGGCCATTTTGTTATTTTTTATTGAAGAAATTCATGGTTCGCCCGGTACCGATGGCGCCAAAACTCTGAATGATTTCAATACAGGTATCAATTTTTGCAGGCAGTTCTTTTTCTTCCTCTTTCGACCACTCTCCCAATACATAGTCAACCTGGAATCCTTTGTGAAAATTATCGCCAATTCCAAATCTTAAACGGGCGTAATCATTACGGCCAAGCGCCTGATTGATATTTTCAAGACCGTTGTGGCCTCCGGCGCCCCCTTTTGCCCGAACCCGAATTGTCCCGAACGGTAAAGCCAAATCATCAACCAAAACCAGCAGATTTGATAATTCGATGCTTTCCTTTTGCAGCCAGTAAGCTATTGCCCTGCCGCTTAAATTCATATAAGTGGTAGGTTTCAGTAAAATAAAAGTGCGGGCTTTAAATTTATACTCGGCCACAAAACCATAACGCTTGTCGTTAAAACTAATATTGGATGCTCCGGTAAGAGCATCCAATATTTGAAAGCCAATATTATGGCGGGTATTTTTGTATTCTGCCCCTATATTACCGAGACCGGCAATTAAGTACTTCACAGAATTTTGTTTTAGTGATTATTCGTGTGCTTTTTCGTGCGCTTTATCGTGCGCTGTTTCATGTGTTGCAGTTTCTTCAACATGCTCATCTTCCTGAACTACTGCACCAGGTACCGATTTTGCAGCCCTTGTAACAGTTACTGCAACAACAACATTCGATTTCTTGTCGAGTATTTCAATGTCTTTCAACGAGATATCGCCTACTTTTATACTTTGTCCGATGCCCAAATTAGTGACATTAACATCAATTGAATCGGGAAGGTCTTTTGCCAATGCTTTCACCTTCAAACGTCGCAAATTTGATTTCAATTTACCCCCGGCTTTGATACCTTTGGCCAAGCCAACAATTTTAATGGGCAAATTGATTTTGATTTTTTTGTTTTCTTCAATTTTCAGAAAATCAACGTGAAGAGCCTGTTCTTCAACGGCATGCCATTGAATATCCTGCATAATAGCCGGATACACAGTTCCTTCAATATCGAGGTCAATTAGAAATACACCGGGTGTGTAAACCAGTTGCCGTAATTCGCTGAACGGAACTGAAAAATGGACAGGTTCGCCTGCACCATATAAAACCGAAGGTACAAGTTCTTGAGAACGAAGCAGTTTTGCTTCCTTTTTACCAAGGGAATTTCTTTTTTGCCCTTTTACTACTAATGTTTTCATTTTTCTTTTTTTTACGTTAACAATTATGGTACTCAGTCCATCCCGATAAAATCGGGACTAACAGCATGCATAAGTAACAATGCGAATGCCTCTGGAAAAAGCGGTGCAAATATATAAATTACTTATAATAAAGTGAACTTATCGACTGATTTTTATAAACCCTTTTAATTGCCTGGGCAAATGCTTCAGCAACAGAAATATATTTTATTTTTTCACTTACAGGCTTATTGTTTTGTATTGAATCGGTAAAATAAACCGCTTCGAGTTCTGATTTTTCAATGCGTTCAATTGCAGGGCCCGAAAGTACACCATGAGCAGCAAAAGCCCTGACAGTTCTGGCGCCCACATTTTTCATCAGGTTGGCAGCTTTGGTTATGGTTCCTGCAGTGTCAATCATGTCGTCAACAATAATTACATCTTTTCCAACCACATCGCCAATAACTGTCATACTTCCTATTTCGTTGGCCTTGGCCCGGGTTTTATGACAGATAACCATCTCGGTTTCCAGCATTTTTGAATAGGTGTTCGCCCTTTTTGTTCCACCAACATCGGGTGAGGCAATTACAATTTTTTCGAGGCCTAATTTTTCGATAAACGGAACAAACAGCGCCGATGCATACAAATGATCTACCGGGACATTGAAAAAGCCCTGAATCTGGTCGGCATGTAAGTCCATGGTAATTACCCTGTCAACGCCGGCAGCCGACAATAAATCTGCAACTAGTTTTGCCCCAATCGATACGCGCGGCTTATCTTTGCGGTCCTGGCGTGCATATCCAAAATACGGAACTACGGCAATTACTTTATAGGCGCTGGCGCGTTTGGCAGCATCAATCATTAACAGCAATTCAAGTAAATTTTCGGCAGGTGGAGGGGTTGACTGAACAATATAAACGTGTGACCCGCGTATGGTTTCCTCGTAGCAGGGTTCGAACTCCCCATCGGCAAAAACCGGACAGGATGATTTACCAAGTTCAATATCAAGACTATCGCAGATTTTTTCGGATAAGTGTTGTGTGGCCCTGCATCCGAAAATTTTCAATGATTTATGATTATTGGCCATTTATTTGAATTTTGTTTGATTTAGAAATCACCGCAAATTTAATAACTTTCGCTTTTAAATTGTTTTATTTTTATGATTTGATGAACCATTTAAGTCAGATAAGTTAATGCTCACCGGTATTTACGGTTTCAATAAAATCAAGTATTTCATTTGTTCCCTCGCCGGTTTCAGCCGATGAAACATAGTATCCTGGCATTGTTTCCCAGGTTTCAAACAATTTTTCCTCGTAGTTTTTCAGATTATTTTCAAGTTCCGAAGGTTTCAATTTATCGATTTTTGTGAAAATAATAACAAAAGGAACCTGGCTGATTCCAAGCCACTCCATAAATTCGAGGTCAGGTTTTTGCGGTTCGTGTCGCGAATCAATCAAAACAAATACACAATATAAGTTTTCGCGTTGTAAAAGGTATCTTTTAATAAATTGCTCCCATTTTAACCGCTCTTTTTTTGGAACTTCGGCATAACCATAACCTGGCAAATCAACCAGGTACCATTCATTATTAATCAGATAATGGTTGATTAACCGGGTTTTACCGGGTTTTCCGGAGATTTTAGCCAGCGATTTTTTGTTGGTGAGCCTGTTTATCAGCGACGATTTACCCACATTCGACCGTCCAATAAATGCATATTCCGGTTTGTCGGGTGGCGGGCACTTTTTTACATCGGTGTTACTAACAACAAAACTTGCTTCTTTTATTTCCATTTAAGATGAAGATTACCAAGTGATTAATTAATCATAAATTAAATTCAGCATTAATTTTAAATTCCGTTATTTAAGTCTCTTTATTCAACTGTTTAATAACTTTTTTTGACCTGCTAATCTCAAAATTGCTTAAAATAAAACTTGTTATAAATCCAATCCATAAAATTAAGTTTCCATATTGAATATGTTCAAGTTTTAACAATGCTCCGAGCATAATTAGAAATGCAGAGATACCTAAAAGTACGTTCATTAGTTTGTCAATCTGCTGTTTATTCATTTGTCTTGGTTTTTTAGATTGTTAAAAAATCTTGTTAAAAATCTGAATATTTTGAAATATACTATATACTTTGAATCTCTTCATATTTTAACGTATGTAAACTTCGAGCAGTTTTACTTTTCCGTTTTGTGGATTGAGTTTTACAAATTCGATGCTTGCCGGTATAAGAATCGTTTCTCCTTTTGCCACTTGTTCCGTTCCCTCTTCTGTTTCTACTCCAAAATTCCCTTCCAGTGTAATATAAATAACAAACGAATCGAGGCTGTTGTAATCTTTATCAATAGTCCGGTCGAATTCGAGAATATTGGTGGTGAAATATTTACAACTTACAATTTCCGTTGATTTGTTCAGTTCAGCAGCGTACTTTGTTTTGTAGTCGTCGAGATATGAAAAATCGATCGCATCAATTGCCAAATCATTGTGCAGTTCCCGAAGATTCCCTTTGTCGTCCTTCCGGTTGTAATCGAAAATACGGTAGGTTACATCCGAAGTTTGCTGAATTTCAGCTACCAGCGAACCTTTTCCAATCGCATGAACACGGCCGGCAGGAATAAAATACACATCGCCGACTTTTGCTTCATCATATTTAAGAATTTCAGTAAGATTTTCATTTTCAAGGTTTTCAAGGTATTTTTCCCTGTCAACTGGTTGGTTAAAGCCCGAGTTTATCAGCGCACCTTCGGCAACATCGACCACGTACCACATTTCGGTTTTGCCATAAGCATTGTGGCGTTCTTTCGACAATTCGTCGTTGGGATGAACCTGGATGGAGAGGTCGTCCTGCGCATCGATAAATTTAATAAGTAATGGAAATTCAAGGCCAAACTGTTCGTAAACCTTGTCTCCAACCAATTCGCCCATGTAAATTTCGATGAGTTCGCTCAGGTCGTTCCCTTTCAGAAAACCGTTGGACACCAAAGAAATATTGCCTTCCACTCCCGATATTTCCCAGCTTTCGCCACAATTTTTTGCATTATATTTTTTGCCCAGCAAGGTTTTCAACCGATTACCGCCCCAGATTTTTTCGAGGCAAATGGGTTCAAATTTCAATGGATATAAACTCATGATTTATTATTGATGAATGATTATTTTTTATTTGTTGCTGGTTGCTGGATACTGGTTGGTGGCTTATTATTATCTTTTTCATTCTGTCTTTCTTCTTTTTTCTTCATTCAGGCATTCCCATATTCAAGCATTTACCTCTGCCTATGCCTTTGCCTCAGCCTTAGCCTATTTACTTCAAAACTCAAAATCAACGGCTGCACGTTCCAGTCTTAATTCAGAAAATCGGGCAAGTACTTTTTGATGTTCAGGATGAATGCGGTATTTATCCAAATCTTCAATCGAATTGAAATGTGATAACAAGGCCAAATCGTAACTTTTAACGTTTAATTCGTAATTTACGCCAACTTCAATGTATTTTAATTCATCTATTTTACCTTTCAATCCTTCCAAAAGCGATTTCATTTCGGCAATTATCCGGGATTTATCTTCTACTGAATAATTTTTCAGTTTAAAAAGTACAACGTGATTTATCATTTCTGCTATTTATATCTTTTATCTTGTATTTTTACTTGCGCAAAATTAACGTTTTATCAATGGCAATTTTCAATAATCAATCTAAAAACCTGAAATAAGAACAAATATGCTTGTAATTGGTGTTGCCGGGGGAACCGGATCGGGAAAAACAACGGTGGTGCGAAAAATTCAGCAACAGTTTCCAAAGGGTGAAGTAAATGTGCTTACTCACGATTCTTACTACCGGGATAATAAGGATTTAACGCTGGAAGAACGATGGAAAAAAAATTACGACCACCCCGATGCCATTGAATTTGATTTGATGGTTGACCATGTAAAAAAACTGAAAAAAGGTATTTCAATCGAGGAACCTTCTTATTCATTTATTACCTGTACCCGTGAAGAAAAAACTAAACTGATTGTACCCCGCGAAGTGCTTATTATTGAAGGAATCCTTTGTCTTACTAATCGTGAATTGCGCGATTTGATGGATATAAAAGTTTATGTTGACTGCGATTCTGACCTCCGCCTGGCCAGGGTAATTCACCGCGACATGGAAGAACGTGGTCGAAATGTAAATGAAGTTTTGGAACGCTACGAAAAAACGGTACGCCCCAGCCACCTTCAGTTTATTGAACCCACAAAAAATTTTGCCGATATTATTATTCCGCAGGGAGGCCGAAACCATATTGCCATTCAGATACTTACCAATCATATTAACCAGACATTAAAATAAATACAACATGTTGAATGAATTAAACATCGAAGAAGTTCTCTTTATTGATATTGAAACCGCACCAATTGCACCGGAATTTGGCAAGCTAAGCGAAAACTGGCAGAAGTTATGGGAACATAAAATGAAGCCACAACTAAACGAAGGCGAAACTGCGAAAGATTTGTACCAACGCGCCGGAATTTATGCCGAGTTTGGCCGGATTATCTGCATTTCGATGGGGTACGTTGCACAAAAAGAGGGAGAGAAATTTTACAGGGTGAAATCGTTTTACGATGAAAATGAAAAAATTCTGATTGGCAATTTCTTTCAGGCCATCGAAAAATTTATGCGGGCAGGCAAACGCAAACTTTGTGCCCATAACGGTCAGGAATTTGATTTTCCGTACATTGCCCGGCGTGCAATTGTACTCGGGTTGAACCTCCCTAAAATTTTAGATATTGCCGGCACCAAACCCTGGGAAACAAAAGATCAATTGCTTGACACGCTCCAACTCTGGAAATTTGGCGATTACAAACATTACACTTCGCTCTCGTTATTGTGTGAACTTTTCAACATACCAACTCCAAAAGACGATATCGATGGCAGCCAGGTTGCCCGTGTTTACTGGGAAGAAAACAATTTGGAACGAATTGTCCGTTATTGCGAGAAGGATACACTGGCAGTTGCCAATTTGCTACTGCGTTACAAGGGGGAAAAGATAATTGAGGCGGAGAATATGGAGGTGGTTTAGGAAACAATGCGAGAATGCGAGAATGCAGGAATGATGAGGAAAGTCACAAGTCGGAAGATAGAAAAGTTGTCATGGTTGTCTGGTTTCATGGTTTTCATGAATTGATTTAACATCAACAACTTGACAACAACGATTACGTGATAACAATGAAAACTCTTTAAACCCATAACTTTGAACTCCAAACTCTGAACTTTGAACTCAATTTCTCATCGCCCTATCCATATCGCGCTTTGAGTCTTTCAGTTTCAGCGATTCCCGTTTGTTGTAGGTTTTCTTTCCGCAAGCAAGGTTAATTAATTCGTTTACAATTAATTGATAAAAATAACTTTAAATTTTAAACCCAATTTGTTTCCTTGGTATTGGATTTTTTTGTTTCTCCATTAGCTCGTCTAAGTAACTGAAAACCAATTCAATGTTTTTATCTTGATTTACAAGTTTCTTTTTGATTTCTTCAATGTCAAGTTTAAGGGTTAAGTTATCTGTTAACATTTGTCGCATCTTTACAAAAACCTCTATGATTCGGATGCTCATTTTTTTTGCTCTTTTACTTTTGAGGACGCTGGCAAGTTGTAAAACACCATGTTCGGTAAAAACAAAAGGCAAATATCTTTGTCCACCCCAACTTGAGGTCACAGTTTGTGACCTCAAGTTTCTAAATTCATTTTCAGTTAGTTCAAACATAAAGTGCTCCGGGAAAATATCTAAATTTCTTCTAACTGCTTGTTTTAGAACTTTTGTGTCAACTTCATAAAGTTCTGCCAAATCCCTGTCTAACATTACTTTTTCATTCCTGACAAACCAGATTTTACTTATTATTGATTCATCAGGCAACAAAATATTATCATCTTTTTCTTTAATCATTAGAATGTTACTTCTTGTTACAGTATAATCTTTTGTGGCTATGAAATTGAATAAATACTCAATTTCTCATCGCCCGATCCATATCGCGCTTCGAGTCCTTTAGTTTCAGCGATTCGCGTTTATCATAGGTTTTCTTTCCGCGGGCAAGTGCAATTTCGAGTTTTGCCAGGCCGCGTTCGTTGATGAACATTTTTACACAAACAATGGTGAGCCCCGATTCTTTAACTTTCTTTTCGAGTTTGTTCAGTTCCTTGCGGTTTAGCAAAAGTTTACGGTCGCGGCGGGCTTCGTGGTTGTTGCAGGTTCCAAAATCGTATTCCGAAATATGCAGGTTTTTTACGAACAGTTCGCCGCTGTAAAACTGACAGAACGATTCGGTGAGGTTTACTTTACCTGCTCTGATTGATTTTATTTCAGTACCAGTAAGTTTAATTCCCGCGATCCACTTTTCGATTAGCTCGTACTCGAAAGTCACTTTCCGGTTTTTAATGCGAATATCAGAAGTTTGATGTGCCATTAATCCAAAGTTATTAACAATTTAGCCAATGTAAAGCTAATCAAACCAAAAACAATCCAGTTGGCAGCAACAATTTTTAATATCAGGTTATCACGTTCTTCTCTGGGAAAAGGCAGTAATTTTCTGCCACCCATCAGGAATACATAAAAGCCATAAATTCCGAAAACATCAAGCAGTTTAAAGAAAGGAAACAATCCGGTTACTGCTGAAACAATCAGAAATGGCACCAACGAGTAAGAAACCAGTTTTTGAAGGGCTTCAATTTTCGGTTTATAACCAAAGTATTTTATCATTTCATTTGTACCATACACCCCGATAATATATAACGATGCAAAAAGTGCAATTTCGCGAAATACCCAAAGTGCCGCCATCCAGATTCTGAAATAGTCGCTCCTGAAAAATTCACCTAAAAAAACAGCCGCACATACAACAGATAGAAGCGGAATTAAAAGGTTTTTAAACAAATCTTCCTGAGTTTCCCTGGTATCAGCATGAGATCTCCAGAAACCCCTCGGATTTAAAATCAACTCCTGAACCAGGGCATATATTTTTGAATAGAATAATTTCAGATTTTCCATAACAGGGCGTAAAAATACACTTAATTGTTAATTCAAAAAAAATATGGTTTCGAAATGTTTTCAACCGAAGAAATGGGTGATTGTGTTTATGACTATAAAATCTAAATTGTAAAATCAATGTCGTTTAGATAACGCTGTCAAGTCTAAAGACGTTGGCAGGTTAAATGCAATGCAGACTTGTCAGCGTGCGAAGCTCCTGACAACGTCAAACCGATATGAATTCTGAAGATTGTATTGACTTATTATTACATTCTTTTTACAATTCAATAACGTGAATTAAAATGACCAGAATAATAACTGAAATACAATACGAAAAAGCATTGGAAAGAGTCGAAGAACTGCTGCTGCTGGTTGATAATCAAACTCCTGAAAACGATAAAAACTATGTTAAGCTCGATTTACTTTCAGATTTGGTTGCTGAATAAAACTCGCAACAATATTAAATGTCAGTCCTTCGCGGATTAGTGAATAATTAAACGGAAAAAGTGAACCCACGCTGAAAATTGCCCGATTGCTTCGGGATGAACTAAAAATAGATGCCGATATTATTTTAGGTTAGTTTTTGCGTTTTTTCTTTCATTCAGCAACTTTTGCAATGCAAACATCTCATCGCGTAACCGCGCTGCTTCAATAAAATCGAGTTCTTTAGCGGCAGCTTTCATCTGTTTCTTTGTTTTTTCGATTGTTTTTTCCAAACCTTCAACACTCATATACTGAATAACCGGATCGGCTGCAATATCCGGAATCTCAATTCCTCCGGCATATTCGGCTTGTTTGTCGCTTCGATATTTGTACCCAATAATTTCGCGGGTTGGTTTAACAATTTGGGTTGGGGTTATGTTATTTTCGATGTTGTATTTCAACTGCTTTTCGCGCCGGTAGTTGGTTGAATCAATGGTTTTCTGCATCGAGTTGGTGATTTTATCGGCATACATAATTACGGTACCGTTAATATTCCTTGCAGCACGTCCCGCAGTTTGGGTGAGTGAGCGTTCGGAGCGTAAAAATCCTTCCTTGTCGGCATCTAAAATTGCCACCAGCGAAACTTCGGGCAAGTCCAATCCTTCGCGCAAAAGATTAATTCCAACCAGCACATCAAACTGTCCCTTTCGCAATTGTTCCATAATCTCAACGCGTTCCATGGTATCAACATCCGAATGAATATAACGGGTTTTTACCCCCATTTTTGTAAGGTATTTTGATAATTCTTCGGCCATGCGTTTGGTTAAAGTGGTTACCAGAATGCGTTCGTTTTTCTGAACCCTGAGATTGATTTCGTGCATCAAATCGTCAATCTGGTTGGTACTTGGCCTAACGTCAATCTGTGGATCGAGCAATCCGGTTGGCCTGATTATTTGTTCAACCACAACACCCTCGCAGCGTTCCAATTCGTAGTCGGCGGGCGTGGCGCTAACATAAACTATCTGGTTGGTAACATTTTCGAACTCCTCAAATTTCAGCGGCCGGTTATCGATGGCTGCGGGCAACCTGAAACCGTATTCAACAAGGTTCATTTTACGTGAATTATCACCACCGTACATTGCACGAACTTGTGAAATGGTAACATGGCTTTCGTCAATTACACACAAAAAATCATTGGGAAAATAATCGAGCAGGCAGAAAGGTCGTGTTCCCGGCAAACGACCGTC
>Ga0210024_1003108_pt1 | contig 13934 bp, 10 predicted proteins | sample CryGeymeta201525_FD_183988 | JGI IMG/M metagenome (GOLD analysis project Ga0210024, IMG submission 183988) | Groundwater microbial communities from Crystal Geyser aquifers in Utah, USA - Crystal Geyser metaG 2015-25 (SPAdes) (version 2) | ecosystem: Environmental > Aquatic > Deep subsurface >... | reverse complement strand
GCCCGGGGACATTGCTCATCAGGTTGTAATCAACCCACAGCCCACCCATGGCATAGTGCGGTGCCGGGTAGATCCGCATCGGCTGCTTGTAGGCATTTTCATCGGTGATTTTTTCGTACATATCAAAAAGATTACCATAGCGCTCTTTGATCGTATTTTCACCAACACGTTTAATGGCGTCAGCATAGTCGAGATAAACCGCCAACCCCGTCGTGCCGACACCGCGATTGGCGTCGGTCATCTGCTTGGCATTACGCGAGGCCACGTCACGCGGCACCAGGTTACCGAAAGCGGGATACTTGGTTTCGAGGTAGTAATCGCGCTCGTTTTCAGGAATCTCATTGGCCGGCCGCTTGTCGCCAGCTTTTTTCGGTACCCAGATACGACCATCATTTCGCAGCGACTCGGACATCAGAGTCAGCTTCGACTGATGCTCACCGGCGACCGGAATACAGGTCGGGTGGATCTGGGTGTAACAGGGGTTAGCGAAGTAGGCACCTTTTTTAGCGGCCTTCCAGTTGGCGGTCACCGAGCTACCCATGGCGTTGGTCGAAAGGTAGAAAACATTGATGTAACCGCCGGTCGCAAGACAAACCGCGTCACCCCAATGGGATTCAATCTCGCCGGTAATCAAGTTCCGCACGGTGATGCCCTTGGCAACCCCGTCAACCACGACCAAATCAAGCATTTCACGCCGGGCATGGAGCTTGACCGTACCGGCTTTGATCTGACGCGACAGGGCCGAATAAGCGCCAAGCAGCAATTGCTGGCCGGTTTGCCCGCGCGCGTAGAAGGTACGTGAAACCTGCGCCCCACCAAAGGAACGGGTGTCGAGGTAGCCGGCGTAGTCGCGCGCGAAAGGAACGCCCTGCGCAACACACTGGTCAATGATGTTGTTTGATACTTGCGACAGCCGCCAGACGTCGGCTTCACGCGCACGGAAGTCGCCGCCTTTCATGGTATCGTAGAACAGGCGCCGCACACTGTCGCCATCGTTCGGATAGTTTTTTGCCGCGTTAATGCCGCCCTGGGCAGCAATAGAGTGGGCGCGCCGCGCACTATCCTGATAGCAGAAGCATTCAACATTGTAGCCCAGCTCGCCCAGGGATGCGGCGCCCGCACCTCCGGCGAGGCCGGTACCGACCATGAGAATTTTGAACTTGCGCTTATTTGCAGGGTTAACCAGTTTGGTATCGAAGCGATGACGATCCCAAGAGGTTTCGATTGGGCCTACGGGTGATTTTCCATCGAGTATCACAGTAATACCCCCTATACTTTCACGAAGCGAGCAAGGATAAGAACAGGGATGGCGACATAAGCCACGAAAAAGCCGACTGCGACAATTTTGCCGCCGAGACCGACTTTTTCAAGACTGGGGCCGTTATTCCAACCAAGAGTCTGAACAAAGCTGGAAAGCCCGTGAGTCAGGTGCAAAAGCAGGGCGATCATGCCAACAATGTAGACCAGCGAAATGAAAACTTTCTGGAAGCTGAGAACCACCATGGTGTAGACGTCGGGGCGCAAGGCCGCGTCAAGGGGCAGGGCATGGGCTGAAATGCCCGGGTTAGTGACCTGCAGCGTAAAATGCAGCAGGTGGTAAATCAGAAAGGCAAGGAGAATCAACCCGGTGTACAGCATGGACTCACCCGAAAAGGTGGTTTTTACCATTTTTTTGATCGAATAGTTTACCGGCGTTGCCGTGCGGTTTTCCATCGACAGGGTAACACCAAAGTAAATGTGAACCACAAAAAGCGCGAGCATGATCAGGCGGAAAACCCAAACCAGCGCGCCAAGGCTGTGCAGTTTTAGTGCATAGGCGTTAATACCGTCGGGCCCGGCGAAAACCGACAGGTTGCCGAGCAGGTGAACGGTGATAAATCCCACCAGCAGCAGGCCGGTCACCGCCATCAGAATTTTTCGTCCCACAGTGCTTTGAGTCAGATGCATAGTCATTCCCTCTGAGAAGTGAATAAAAAAATATGGTTGAACGAAGCAAGCCATTCCTCAACCTGAGCGCTGCACAACCATCGGGCGACTCATACCCATTTATTTTCATCCTCCTGAATTCGAGCCTTGATAGACTTCCGACATCTGCATGTCAGCGTATTTTCCCTCGATCCGGCCGCAAAATAAATTGCCGACAGAGGGCGCGCAGCGCAATGCTCATCAAATGATAGGTTTTTAACCTTCTGCGACTGTAACCCTGAATTACAAAACCGTATACGGTATACTAAAAATCCTTGGAAAATTAAACCCTAAAATAAAAAATCTTGGTATTCAATCAGTTCATAAAACTGCGTATGCGCCCCAGAGCTTGGGTCAAAACTGCCATTTTCTCCTGTGACGCCAGCAGCTTGGCGCGATCTTTTTCCAGAACGGCAGCGGGGGCATTGGCCACAAATTTTTCATTGGCCAGTTTGCGTTCAAAGAAATCCAGATCCTTGGTCAACTTGACGATTTCTTTTTGCAACCGATTTTCCTCTTCGGCCAGATCGATGATCCCGGCCAAGGGTACCAACACTTCAACCTCGCCCGCCAGCTGCGCCGCCGACTGCGGCGGGCGCTCAATGGCAACACCGATCAGCAGTTCCTCGACCCGCGCTAAAGCCTTGATATAACCTTCACCGGCAGTCAGAGTTTGGACCGTCTGCGCTGCACGGCAATCCAGATAGACGGCAATTTTACGGCCCGGTGCGACATCCAGCTCTCCGCGGATATTTCGAATCGCCCGCACCACCTCCATGATACTTTCCATTTTGGCCACGGCTTCGGTATCAAGCTCAACCCCACTCTTGGCCGGATAACTGGCGCGCATAATGGTTGCGACCGGACGCACCCCCGGCAAGACCTGCCAGATCTCCTCGGTAACAAAGGGAATCAATGGGTGCAAAAGGCGCAGCAACCCTTCAAGAACCCTATAAAGTACCACCTGAGTGCGCAACCGGGCCTGCGGATCCTCCCCGTAGAGGGGCTCTTTGGCGAGCTCGATATACCAGTCGCAGAAGGAATGCCAGGTAAAAGCATAGAGGCTGCCAGCCACATCGTTGAAGCGGTAATCTGTCAAATACGTGCTCGCTTCGCTGGCCACCTGATCAAATTGCGCCAGAATCCATTGATCGGCCGGGCTCAATGCAAAGTCAGTGATCTTCTGCGCGGCCGGATCAAAATCTTCCAGGTTCATCAAGGCAAAACGGCTGGCATTCCAGAGCTTATTGATAAAATTACGATACCCCCCAATGCGTTCCGTGGACAGCTTGATGTCGCGACCCATGGCGGCAAAGGCGGCCAGAGTAAAGCGGAACGCATCAGCACCATAGTGATCGACAATCGTCAAAGGATCAATGACGTTGCCCTTGCTCTTGCTCATCTTCTGGCCCTGAGCATCCCGCACCAGGGCGTGAATGTAAACCTCGCGGAAAGGAACCTGATCCATGAATTTCAGGCCCATCATCATCATGCGCGCCACCCAGAAAAACAGGATATCAAAGCCGGTCACCAGGCAAGATGTCGGATAAAACTTTGCGAGGGCCACCGACTTGTCGGGCCAGCCCATAGTTGAAAAAGGCCAGAGGGCTGAAGAAAACCAGGTATCAAGAACATCGGTTTCCTGACGCAATGCGGTGGAACCACAATGCGCGCAACAGGTGGCATCTTCGCGACTGACGGTAATTTTATCACAATCGTCACAGAACCAGGCGGGAATGCGGTGCCCCCACCAGATCTGCCGACTGACGCACCAATCCTGAATATTGTTCATCCACTCAAAATAGGTTTTTTCCCATTGCGCGGGCAGAATTTTTGTCTGGCCGGTTTCAACCGCCTTGATAGCCTGTTCGGCCAGGGGCCCGACGGCCACATACCACTGCAAGCTCATAAAAGGTTCGATAATGGTTTTACAGCGATAACATTCACCGACGGCATTGGTGTACTCTTCGACCTGGGCGAGCAGACCAAGTTCGTCGAGATCTTCGACAATCTTGCGCCGGGCCGCATTGCGCTCCAACCCCTGATAGAGCCCACCATTCTCGTTAATGCAGCCCGATTCATCGAGTACGTTGATTTTTTCAAGATTGTGACGCTTGCCAATTTCGAAGTCATTGAAATCGTGGGCCGGGGTGATTTTAACCGCCCCTGAACCAAATTCACGGTCAACATAGTCATCGGCAATCACCGGAATCTGACGCCCGCACAGAGGCAAATCGACCATTTTACCGATCAATGCGGCGTAGCGCTCATCTTCAGGATGCACCGCGACTGCCGTGTCACCCAACATGGTTTCCGGGCGGGTGGTCGCAACCACCAGCACCTGATCGGTGCCCGCAACCGGATAACGCAAATGCCAGAGATGGCCTTTGTGATCCTCGTGTTCAACCTCAAGGTCGGAGAGAGCGGTGTGACAGCGTGGACACCAGTTGATCAGGCGATTATCCCGATAAATCAAGCCATCGTCATACAGGCGCACAAAAACTTCACGCACCGCTTTCGATAAGCCTTCGTCCATGGTGAAGCGCTCGCGTTGCCAGTCGCACGAAGCTCCCAGACTTTTGAGCTGATTGATGATCTGGCCGCCCGATTCCTCGCGCCACTGCCAGACACGCTCGACAAACTTTTCGCGCCCCAATTCATGACGATCACAGCCTGCGGCAGCCAGCTGTTTTTCCACCACATTCTGGGTCGCAATCCCGGCGTGATCGGTGCCCGGCATCCACAAAACTTCGTAACCGCACATGCGCTTCCAGCGGCACAGAATATCCTGCAAGGTATTATTGAGGGCATGGCCCATGTGCAGCACGCCGGTCACATTTGGCGGCGGGATAACAATGGAATAAGGCGGTGCAGAGCTCTGCTCGTCGGCGTGAAAGTAGCCCTTTTCTTCCCAGAGATGATACCACTTGTCCTCAACCTGACCGGGCTCATAACCTTTAGCAAGTTTTTCCATGACGTAAACAGGTTCCTCTAACTGAAAAAGTCGCATTCCGCACCCGGAAACGACAAAGGGGGGAGGCAAAGCGCCTGGGCACTTCAGCTCCCCCTCGGGTTGTTAATCAGGGATCAATAACCGCGCGTTGGCTTAGTTGGCACCCTGCTTGATTTTTTCAATTTCCTCGCGAATCATGGTTTCAGCCAGATCAGGCACCACGTCCCAGACCACCTGCTCAAGAATTTTAGCCGCCAGCTTTTCGATGAGGGGTGCGGCAACCCGGCTGACAATTTCTTCAAGCACGGCGGGGTCAAGATTGCGCAGCTGCTCTTCAAGCACCTGGGGCGTTACCGGTGAAGCAGCCACTGGAGCAGCTTCTTCTGCGGGCAGATCGTTAAAGGAAAATTCTTCCTTGGACGCCTCTTCCGCGTCAAGCTCTTCCGTCTCAAGCCCCTCAGCTTCAAGCTCAAACACCTCTGGTGCAGGTTCTTGATGGATCGGAGCCTGCTCGCTGTCGCGATCTTCGGCAGCAGTTGCCGCGGGGGCGGAGAAATCAATGATGCCCGGTGCCAACTTCGTTTCAGGCTCAAGCTCTGGCCCTGGCTCCGGGTCACCGGGTGGGTCAAAAGCAGGTTCGGAGACCGGCAGCACGGCGTCTTCCGCCGCAGGTGCTTCATGCGCAAAGCTGGCGTCACTGATTTCAGGAGCAGCAGACACTTCGACCGGCGCAAAGGGCTCCATCTCCTCGTCTTCGCCGATATCCAAAATGTCGGCTTCTGCCAGTTCGAGAATATCGTCCTCTTCCGGCTCCGGCTGGGCGAACGGGGCCGCTGGTTCAACCGCAGGAGAAGCGGTCTCAAAGTTATCTACTGCCAAAGCATCGGCGCCGGGAGCCACCTCTTCCTCAAAAGAAACCGCATCCCAGATATCATCGTCGGGAATCTCTGTTGGTGCGATTTCCGGTTCTTCGATGCCGAGGGTATCTTCCAGGGGTTCGGTGATTTCATCAAAGGGAATCAGCTCTTCAAGGTTTTCCCCCTCAATAAAACCAAGTCCATCATCCTCTTCGGCTCCAAAAGCGTTCAATAAATCAGATTCCGCCGCCTCAGCCCCGGCGTCAGCGGGAGCAAGAATATCCACGGGATCAAGTTCGGCGATTTCGTCAAAACTCTCGGCTTCGGTGGCCGCGGCCCCGGTGTCGAAAGCGTTACTCTCAACCGGAAGCTCATCGACAAGGTTCTCGGGAAGGAGGGTTTCTTCAATCAGAGGCTCTGGCTCTGATGCCAGGGTCGCCGCAGGAGCAGCAAGGGACTCAGCCGCCAGCAGGGTCTCAACTTTGTCGATCATTGTCTGAGATTCGAAGGGCTTGGACAACCAGCCACTGGCACCACAAGCACGGGCGCGGCTTTCGTCAAAATTCTCGAAGGCGCCGGGCAGGAGCATAACCGGAGTCGAAGCAAGAGCGGCATCAGTTTTTATCGCCTGACACAACTCAAAACCGTCGAGGCCCGGCATCCCAATATCGGCAATCACCAGATCCGGGCGCTCTTTGCGTGCCAGATCCAGGGCCGCATTGCCATTGTCGGCAACCAGCAACTGATAGTCCAGATGGGCAAAAACAATTCCAAAAACCTTTTGAATTGTCAGACTGTCGTCAGCTAGAAGCAGTTTTTTCGCCATTCGATGCCTCCTCGCACCAGGTCTTGCCCCTTAAATTTCAGGAGCGAATCAAACTCACAGCAAGAGCGTCAATATTCACCATGCGGTAGCTGACCTCTTGATAACAGAAACTATGCGTCAAAAAGCCAAACCTCGATTTCGGCTCCGGCTGCCAGTTGCCGCGCGCTTCAGCGACAATTCCTTGGGTTTTATCGGCCGGTAAAGCCATGGCACCATATTCACTGGCAACCACAACCTGAAATCCGGCAACTGCGGCTTCCTGAGACCCGGTCAGCCAAGCACAACCAAGCATGGGCACCAGTTCAGTCCCCTGGATCAGCATGCCCTCAACCCCCAGCGGCACAAACGGCAGCGGATACACGCAACCGGCCTCTACCACACGCAAAAGCCTTGACAGGGAAAGGGCATAGCCGACCCCCATAAAGCTGAACAATCCAAGGCGTTTGTTCACGGTGAGAGTCCACCATAGCAGGCATGCAGGTCAAGCTTTATAAATGGTCGGGCCTGATACAAGGCAATCTGCTCGAAACATCTCCATCCTGGGGCGACAAGCAGCGGCGGCAGGGGGAGATCCTGCATACTGGCGCTTGGCTGAAAACCCTCAACCTGGTCGATGAGTAACGCCCAGTTTCCCTCACGGCTATGTAAAACTAAAGCGTTATGGGGTTGGCGTGCGGGAGATGATGCGCCGAGTCCCAGCCGGGAGCGCAGATCAACCACGGGAATCGTGGTGCGCCGAAAAACCATGCCCCCGCAAACCGCTTGTCCCGCATCGTGTAAACGCGGCGTGTTTAAAATTTCGAAATCCTCACAAATTTCAACCAACTCACATAAATCAAGGCAGAAACCGAGGTCACCAACACGAAAGAGCAAGCGACGCGAACCGAGGCTCATCATTGGAGCCACCTGCCGAAAACCGGCGGAAACAGGTGCGTAAACCGCGCTAAAGCTAGCATAGCGACTTTCGGAGTGTCAAGTTTATCTCCGGGGAAAATCAATGAGTTACCTGTTTATGAAAGGGATCGCCAAGGCTGAGGCAAAAAGAGACGGCTATAAATTGCCAGGGCAAATCGGTCGGTCATCCCCGCGATAAAGTCCGTCACCGACACCGCCAGTGAATCTGATCCGAAACGACGCCCACCCGCGGCGATAAAGGCCGCTTCATCCTGAATAAAAAAGTTAAAGAGCTCGCGCAACATCCGCGACGCCTTGACAAAGTCGTCGTGAATCTGTGCAATGTGATAAACATGGCGATAAAGCCAGGTACGCAGCGCCTGAATTGCCTTATCCATTTCTGCCGACAGGAGAATTTGCTGCCCCTCGACCGCCAGTGACTGTTCAATCAGATCCTTGACCATGCGATCGATACGCTCTGAATGGCGAAAACCCACATGTTGCAAGATATCGGTCGGCACCTCGTTCAGATGAACAACTCCGCCGCGAATCGCATCATCCAGATCATGATTGACGTAAGCAATAATGTCGGCTAAACGCACAATCTGCCCTTCGAGAGTCAGGGCGCGTGAGCTTTCATCCGGAGCCAGCAGGGGGCCGTAACCCTTGGAATGTTTGAGGATTCCATCACGCACCTCCAAACTTAAATTCAGCCCCTGACCCTCCTTTTCAAGACAATCGACAACCCTGAGGCTTTGCACAACATGGCGAAAACCTTCCGGTCTCAACTCACTCAGCACGCGCTCGCCGGCATGGCCAAAAGGGGTATGCCCCAGATCATGTCCCAAGGCAATAGCCTCAGTCAGATCTTCGTTCAGTGCCAGTCCCCGTGCTACAGTTCTGGCGATCTGGGAAACTTCAAGCGTATGCGTGAGGCGAGTACGATAATGATCCCCTTCAGGGGCAAGAAAAACCTGAGTTTTATGTTTTAAACGGCGAAAAGATTTGGAATGTAAAATACGGTCACGATCATGTTGAAAAATAGTCCTTACCGCACAGGCAGGTTCTTCTTTGCAACGCCCCTGTGACCTCGAACTATGGCAGGCATTCGGCGCAAGGCATAAATCTTCACGTTTTTCTATTTGTTCTCGAATATTCATGATCTCAACTTCGATTTTTTCAGTTGTGTACAAAAAATACCACAAACTTCACCCGAAAAAATTGCTATTTTTTTCATTTTCTTTTTTTTGGGACTTCCCTATTAAAAGAGGAACCGTTATATATAAAAGTCTACAGTCAATTAGATCAAGCTAAAAGGAGAAATTTTGTATGGCGACCCCCACTGAATTGGCCGCGCAAATACTGGCGGCCCACCTGAGCAAAACCGAAATGACCAAAGAAGAAATGCTGGCGGAATTGACCGAACTCCACCAGACATTGGCGGCCCTGGACCGTGGCGAAAACCCGAGCACCGAAGCGATTGCCGAGGATGAACCCGCCGTCAGTCGCAAGAAGGCTTTTGGCAAAGAAGCCATTTACTGCATGATCTGCGGCAAAGGTTTCAAAACCCTGTCGCGCCATTTACGCACCGCCCACGACATGCTGCCCAAAGAATATCGCCAACGTTTCGATATTCCTCTCAGCCAATCACTGGCGGCACGCAGCTACTCGGAAACTCGGCGCCAAATGGCTCTGGATCGCGGTTTGGCCGACAACCTCGCCCAGGCCCGCGCCAACAAGAAAAAATGACCCTCACCCCAAGCTGATGCAACGCGCAGACCCTGAGAGAGCAGGGGCGGGCTCAGTTGCCACCCGGGGTTAACTCTTACCCTTCCGGCGTCAAGCCGCCGGAGGGGTAAGAGTCACTCGACACGAAAGGCCAGTTCGCCCAACAGTCGGCCATCGGCAGCAACGATCTGCACTCGCCAGTCACCCGTCCACTGAGGAAGGATCTTTTTCGAAGAGTAGGTGCGCCAGCGACTGGAGCGAACCGGCAGCTCGACGCGTGCCATTTCACGTGTGCCGTAAAACCAGACATGCGCCACCTTGGTATCTGCGGTGGCACCATCAATCTGCGAAAAACAATAGAGCCGCCCACTTGCCCCCTCTGGGTTGACCCGGTAGGTTTCAATCCGATCCAGCGGTGCCCGTGCCCTGATTCCCCGCGTAATTGCCGCATCACCCAGAGTCAGGGCCAAAGCGGGCAAGGCCCAACTAAGCACCAGAAGTATGATCAACACACATTTTCTCATCGTTGCGTCCTTTCGTCGAAAAATTTCGTTCAGTACTGCAACTTATAAGGCAAGTTGAGCGCTCAAAGAAGACAAAAAACTTTCCCCGACAGGCATTTCGACCGCGAACAGTTGCGCCAGGCTCGCCGCAATATCGGCAAAACTGTTTCTCGTTCCCAAAGCACGTCCCTGACCCAGCCCCTTGTGCCACACCAGCAAGGGCACATACTCACGGGTATGATCGGTGCCCGGAGTCGTGGGATCGCATCCGTGATCGGCAGTCACAACCACGAGATCCTGCTCAGCCAACAGCGGCAGCAGCAGCCCCAGATCGCGGTCGAATTCTTCCAGCGCTCGCGCAAAGCCCCGCGGGTCAAGGCGGTGGCCGTAGTGGGTATCGAAATCGACTAGATTGACAAATATCAGCCCTCGCGACTGCGACTTCAGCTGACGCCGTAACCTCTGCATCCCGGCGGAGTTATCCCGCGTCGGCAGGCTCAGATCCAGGCCACGGCGATTAAACAGATCACCAATTTTACCAATACCGCAGGTGGGCAGGTGGTGCGCTTGCAGTTGATCTAACAAGGTCGGGCCGGCGGGAGACAAAGGAAAATCATGCCGCCGCGCGCTCCGTTGAAAATTCGCGGCATTGTGCCCAATAAAGGGGCGTGCAATCACGCGACAGACCTCGTAGGGCCTGAGCATTTCAAGGGTTTGCTCGCACAGAGTATAAAGTTGTGCCGGGGGCAAAATTTCCTCATGGGCCGCAATCTGAAAAACCGAATCGCTACTGGTGTAAACAATGGGACGCCGCGTCGCCAAATGCTCTTCGCCTAGTCGGTGGATAATTTCAGTGCCGCTGGCGGCGATATTTCCCAGGGGCTGGCACCCGGCGAGACGACTGAACTTGTCGATGATTTCCGGCGGAAAACCCTGCGGAAAGGTCGCAAAAGGCCGGGTCTGGATGTAACCGGAAATTTCCCAATGTCCGCTAACCGAATCCTTGCCCGCACAAAGTTGCGCCATTTTCCCCCAGGCCGCCCGGGGCATGCTCACGGCAGGCACGCCAGCCAACGGACAGATATTGCCCAAGCCAAAACGCTGTAACACCGGCAGGCGCAAACCACCAACGGCGCCGGCAACATGAGGCAGGGTTGCGGCCTCGGCGTCACCGTAGTCGGCGGCATCAGGCAGGGCGCCAATGCCGACCCCATCGAGAACAATCACCACCGCCCGCGTAAAAATTTGCGTCATCAGCGCCGCCGGGTTGGCCCTCAGAGCATCAGGTGCGATAGTCGGCATTAATTTTGACATAATCGTAGGTTAAATCTGAGGTGTAATAACGAGCGGCCCCCTGGGCTTGATGCAGGTCGATGCGCACACAAAATTCCGCTTGTTTCAAGACCGCCGTCGCCGGGGCTTCTACTTCGGGGCCAACAAAAAGTCCCCCACGCACCACCTGCACCTGGTCAAAGTAAATATCGATCAAGGCCGGATCAATGGGGACTCCAGCATAGCCAACAGCAGCGATAATGCGTCCCCAGTTGGCGTCTTCACCGAAAAAAGCGGTCTTCACCAGCGAAGAAGTTGCCACCGCCCGCGCAATCTGGCGAGCGGCAGCATCGCTTTGGGCCCCACAAACCTGAATTTCAGCGACTTTGGTCGCGCCTTCGCCATCGCGCACAATCATTTTGGCCAGTTCGAGCAGTACGCGCTCCAGTTCCTGGACAAAGAGGGCTTCGGCCTCGCTCTCGGGCAAAATCGCAACCCCGGGTGCGGCGCCATTGGCAAGGAGCAGAACCATGTCGTTGGTTGAGGTATCACCATCAACCGTAATCGAATTAAAGCTGCTTTTCACGGCCGCACTCAGTAAGCGCTGCAAATGCGGCGCTGCCAGCTCGGCATCGGTCAAAACAAAGGCCAGCATGGTCGCCATATCAGGATGAATCATGCCCGCGCCTTTGGCCAATCCGACAATGCGGCAGGAGTGCCCGGCGATCTCCAGCTGAGCTGAAGCGATTTTGGCATAACGATCGGTCGTGCGCATGGCTTCGGCCACCGCGGCCATCCCGTCAGTGCGTAAATTTTCCGCCAACCCCGGCAAGGCGCGTTCAAAGGGAGCTAAGGACAAAGGCTGGCCGATGACGCCGGTCGAGGCGAGAGCTATCAGTTGCGGATCTATTTTCAGGCGGCGCGCCGCCAAATCACCGCAAGCCCGCGCAACGTCCAACCCCGCAGCACCGGTGCAGGCATTGGCATTGCCACTATTCACCAAAATCGCCTGACATTGTCCGGCGGCCAGGCGATCTTTAGTCAATTGCAGGGGCGCGGCAACCACCTGATTTCGGGTATAAACGCCGGCACAGCGAGCGGGCTGGTCGGAAACTATCAAACCCAGATCGAGCTTGCCGCTTTTTTTAATTCCGCTGGCGCTTGCGGCGAAGCGATAACCTCGGGGAACAGAATAATTTACCATGGAAGACCTCGACAAAAAACAGAGTTAAAATTTCACATCTTGCGCCACGGCGGTCTTGGCCAGCCGACTGAAGCTGGTTTCGCTGGGCAGCAACAAAGCAAAGGACGCACCTTCCTCGGGTTTTTCTTCGAGAAAAATTTTTCCACGCATCCGCTCAACAATTACCCGCACCAGAGACAGGCCAATGCCGACTCCCTGGGGTTTGGCAACATCAATATCCCCCAACTGGGTGTAAGAATCAAAAATTGCCGCCCGCGCTTCACGCGGAATAACCTGGCCATCATTCTGAATTTGCACATAGGTATAGTCGAGCCCATCCACCACACGCGGTGCGGCGACCACCCGAATGCTGCCGTTTTCGCGGTTGAACTTCACCGCATTGTCCAGCAGGGCATTCAACGCCAAAGCAAATTTTTCGGCATCACCGTAAAGTTCGTCCAGGTCTTCATCGATCTCGATTTCCACCTGCAAACCAAGGCGCTGAATACGCTTGCCATACTGCTGAAAGGCATCGCCCAGCACCCATCCCAGGCTGAAAGATTTCCACGTCCAGGGCTCACGTTCAGACTCAATAGAAAAAAGTCGCAGCATGCTGGTAATCAGGCGCTCCAGACGTTGACCTTCTTCACGGGCCTGCCCCAGATAGTCTTTCAGATCTGCTTCGGAAAGTTTGGCATAAAAAGTCAGAGCCAGATCAACAAACCCCATGATGGAGGTCAGGGGCGTTTTGAGTTCGTGGGAAAGATTATACACCAGCCGGGTTCGTGCCAGGTTGAGTTTGACCAGATCGGCGTTGGTGCGCTCCAGGGTTTTAGTTTGTCGGCGCAGGTTGGTGACCAGCTTGAAATTTTCCATGGCCAAGGCCACCTGCTGAGCTATGGCCGTCAACAGATGCTGGTCTTCAATGTCAAAAGATTCGCCCGAATCCTTGTTGTTAACGTTGATAACACCCAGCACCCGCTCACGGTAGAGAATCGGCACCGACAGCAACGATTGATTCTTATAGCGATGCCCGCCAACCAGCACGTCAAAGCGGTCATCAATATTGATATTCTGCACCAGCACCGGCTGGCGTGACTGCATAACGTGGCCGGAAACGCCGACACCTGGAGCCACCACCACCTCTGCCGCAATCCGTTCGGGCAGACCGCGAGCGACGGCAATGCGCAGGCGACCGTCATCACCCACAATCATCAGAGAGGCCGCTTCGACCCCGGCTGAAGCAACGATGGAATCGAGAATCAGCTCAAAAAGCTGTTGCAGATCACTGCCGGTGCTGGCCGTTTCTCCAATTTGCTTGAGCAACACCAGATCGGCCATGCGGCGCTGCGCTTCGATGCGCACCTGCATCTGATTCATGGCCGCGTAATAGGCCGTAAATCCCTGACTCACAGCAGTAATAACTTCGGCATTATTGAAGGGCTTAACCAGAAAATCGAGGGCGCGCTCGCGCAGAACCTGGCGCGCGACATCGAAATCCTGCTGACCGGAGATAATAACCACCTGGACTTCCGGCGACTGCTTTTTGATCATGCGCAGCACCTCGACCCCGTTGATTTCGGGCAGCAGAATATCACAAAAAACCACCGCCACCCGATCTTGGGACAGGATCGTCGCCACATCTTTACCATGCTCGCTGCGCAGCACGCGGTAGCCCCTGTCCTGCAAAACGTCCTGCAACAGATCAAGAATCAACGGCGCATCGTCAATCAGTAAAACCGCAGGTTCCTGC
>Ga0210024_1003107_pt1 | contig 13941 bp, 15 predicted proteins | sample CryGeymeta201525_FD_183988 | JGI IMG/M metagenome (GOLD analysis project Ga0210024, IMG submission 183988) | Groundwater microbial communities from Crystal Geyser aquifers in Utah, USA - Crystal Geyser metaG 2015-25 (SPAdes) (version 2) | ecosystem: Environmental > Aquatic > Deep subsurface >... | reverse complement strand
GGGGGCTTGGGAGGGACTGTCATGCGTGCTTAAGTTCTGATTGGCAAAAATACGAGACGACTCTAGCGAAACGCATCACCGAGCCCGCAGCACCATCTGGTTCTGGTTCATGGCGATGTCAAATTTAGACAGGAACGACTGCCCCAGCAACGCCTGGTCGGTCTCGCCCATCACCAAGCCAACACCCACTCTGACGTTGCTTACCCGCACCGGGCCGACCGAGACCATGACACCATCCACAACCCGCCCGGGGTGCGCCCCGTTGGCAGTGTGAAAGGTGGTGGGCACGCCACCACGAATCGAGGCCGCTTGCGCCACCGACTCGCTGATGCTGACCAGCGACGCGCGAAGCGCGCGCTGCGCGTCACGGTACCAGTCGCGGTCTTCAACGCCCATGGTCAACCCAAGTGGAGATTTGCGGCAGTGGGCATCATCGCCCCGCACTGCCAGCACTGCTCGAAGCCGCCCTCAACCAGTTCACCACAGCCACAGCGCCAGCGTCGCTGCTTGGCGTGCTGCAACTGGTAGAGCACGTCACGCGCTGCAGCCTCTTGCTGGGCATCGTCGATCCAGACTTCAGGCAGGCATTGGTCGGGCGGCAATTCACCGGCGACGCTGCTCAGATACTGGCGCTGCACGGTGGCGGCGATACCCGACGAGGCGAGCGCACTGGCCCACAGTGTGGCCATGAACAGATTGGGGGCTTGCGTGAGGCGCGGCATGGTGGCCGAGCATAGCGCCGATTGCCAATTCCCTGGCGCGATTGCGCCAGTGCCCTTTGAATGGCCCCAGGGTTCAGACCGGGCAGTGGAAGACTGTGCGGTGATTTGGCGAGGACATTCGTCCGATGTAGTGAGTGAATTGGCAGCGCGCCATTTGCGCGAGCCGCACCATGAATGACGGTCAGGAACAGACCCGTTGCCGAAATTCGATTTGATGATCTGTCAGCCAGATAGCGGGCATTGAGAGATATGCTTCACCGACAGTCTGAGCGTGGCTGTCAGATACGACGGGGCTTATGTCCAGTGGCAGCCACTGACTCAAGGCCAGCATCCGAAACGTCGCGTTTACAAAGCTCTGTCGGGCGAGTAAATTTGCCAGGAAGGTGACCTCGGTGCTGGATTCGTATTCACAATCATCGGTGGATAAATACTGATTATTTATCAGGGGGATCAATACCGGACAAAATGTCCGGTATGATTTCCTCTATGACTACGCCACTGATTACCCTTAATGACACCGCTGCACTGGCTTACCTTGCAGCGGCCCGCCAACACCATTCGCAAGCGGCGATTGCAAAACACCTTGGTGTCAGCGAGCGACAGGTCAGACGTTGGGAGGTGGGCGAATCGCACCCACCCCAATATGTCGGCATGGCACTGCAACGACTGCTGCCTTTCCAGCAGGTGAACACCAGCAGCGCCGAATTCAAATTCATCGATCTGTTCGCAGGGATTGGGGGCATAAGGCTGGCCTTCGAAGCTATTGGCGGCGAATGCGTGTTCACCAGCGAGTGGGACAGCTATGCACAGCGCACCTACATGGCCAATTTTGGAGGACAGCACCCCATCAATGGCGACATCACCCAAATCGCTGCAGATGACATCCCTGACCATGATGTTCTGCTGGGCGGGTTTCCTTGCCAGCCATTCTCGATAGCAGGCGTGTCCAAGAAAAATGCGCTTGGCCGCGCACATGGCTTTGCTGATGAAACACAGGGCACATTGTTCTTTGACGTGGCGCGCATCATTGCCACCAAGCGGCCCAAGGCCTTCATGCTGGAAAACGTCAAAAACCTGCAGTCGCACGACAAGGGCCGCACCTTTGACGTGATTCTGCGAACCTTGCGTGACGAGCTGGGTTATCGGGTCTTTTACAAAGTCATCGACGGTGCCCACTTTGTGCCGCAGCATCGTGAACGCATCATCATCGTCGGGTTTCGTGAGCCGGTTGATTTCGACTGGGGCATGGTGGACCTGCCGCCAAAAGGCACCCACACGTTGGGTGAAGTCATCCACCGCAAATCGGGCGAGCCGCTGCTGGAGGCGGATGGCTCCAGCTACTACGACCACGCCAAACACAAGGTTCTGGAGAAATACACCCTGACCGACCACCTGTGGCTTTACCTGCAAAACTACAAGAAAAAGCACGCAGCAGCGGGCAATGGTTTTGGCTTTGGACTGGTCACGCCAGACAGCGTGACGCGCACGCTTTCAGCCCGTTATTACAAAGACGGGTCGGAAATCTTGTTCAGCCAAGGCATCAAGAAGAACCCCCGCCGCCTGACCCCCCGTGAATGCGCCCGGCTGATGGGGTTTCCGGATACTTTCAAGATTCCGGTGTCGGACACCCGCGCTTACAAGCAATTCGGAAATTCAGTGGTTGTGCCTGTCATGAAAGCCGTGGCTCTGTCACTCAAACCGCTGATTATTCAAGCGGTGCAAAACGAACAAATCCCGGAACGACTTGCAGCCTGATTTTGAGGAGACTGTCATGCAAACTCAACCGCGTATTCCTGCCTTGCCCAACAAATCATTGTTCGCAATGAACCGTTGGTTTTACAAAATGCATTTGGCTGGGCTTCTCTATCATCCGGATGATCCAGCAGAAACAATCATCAACCTTGCCAATAGCCAGCCAACGTTTACGCCAGAAGAATGCGTCGAACTGAACCACGCCGTTGATTTGATGTTTGATCATCATGGCGACAAGGTATATGACGTGTGTTTGCATTGTTTGCACAAGGCGATGGGCAACAAACCAGAATACTCCGAAGCGTGATTGATGTCGTGGATGCCGCGACCCGTAGCCGCATGATGGCAGGGATTCGAGGTAAGGACACCAAGCCTGAGTTGATTGTGAGAAGGTACCTGCATCAGCTTGGATTCCGTTTTCGCCTTCATGTCCGCCAGCTGCCCGGTGCACCCGATTTGTTGCTCCCGAAATATCGCACCGTGATATTTGTTCATGGCTGTTTCTGGCACCAACATCACGGCTGCAAATATGCAGCCAAACCGAAGAGCAATGCTACATTTTGGCAAAACAAGCTAGCCGCAAACGTTGAACGTGATGCGAAGGTTCTTGCTGCATTGCGAGCAGACCAATGGCGTGTAATTGTCATATGGGAATGTGAAATCAATGAGGACAGGCTTGCACATCTGGTCTCCCAGTTGCGTGACATTGATGCGCTAACATGAGCGAATGAATACGCTCGAAAATTATGCTAGGGGCATTGCAAAGCTGAGTGGTCTGGAGCTTAAAAGTGGCCAGATATTCGCCAAGATTCTCACTTCAAATGATGATTCCGGGAGGCATGGCGTTCTCATACCGACGGACGCGTACTCACTCTTTCCTACGATTGAAATTGCTGACCCGCAAAACAATGCAACGGTGAGGTTCGATTCATTTGATGCCATAACAGGTGAGAAGGTGTCACTTGCTTTCAAGTATTACCAACGCTATCCAGAACGCAGAATCACCCGGGTCAATTCGCTGATCAATAACCAAGAAGTAGGTTATCGCCTGCAAATAGTGCTGCAGGGACAGACCCCGGATGGCAAGATTTTCTATGTTCATGATTCAGCCAATGAGCAAGGAGACCATCGGTTTGCAGGTCTTTGGCAGATGTTGTCAGGTGGAACCATCCCACCAGCACCAGGTGTTTATCTTGTCGTACCTATTCGCTTTCAGGGAATAACCGTAGATGCACCGTTACAAGACTTGCTCACAAAATTTGATGCAATACAAGGGGTATGGCACGATGCCATGCGCATGGGTGACACAGGGGTTGGGTTCACATTTGAGTCTCTTTTGGGCATCAGAGAGAACAATGACCGCACCGCTGACTTTCGCGGAATCGAGCTGAAATGCAAGAAATTGAAAGGTGGGGGTACCGGCGCACTGGGAAAAGTGAATCTGTTCCAGCAGGCACCTCAATGGGCTGCAAAAGCAAGTTCGTTGGAACGCATAAAGGAAATCGGCCAGCTCAATAGCGACGGGCTGTGGGCTTGCTATTCACAGGTAACAACGAACCCAAACAATTTGAACCTGTGGCTGTCAGGCAAGGTTGCCCTTCAGAGGCTTGATTTGCAGAAAAACCAGAATTTGATAGGTCACTGGTCACATCGCACTCTCGAAAAGCGACTTCTTGAAAAACACAGTCGTGCTGCATTTGTGCTGGCAGACGTAAAAACTACCAAGACAGGCTCAAGGTTTTGCTACAAAGAGTTGATTTACTGCGAACAACCGACCATTGACCGCTTTCTTGACCTTGTATTCAGAAATCAGTTGGTATTCGAATTCATGATGTCAGAGAAGGCCGGTGGAAGTGTTCGAAATCATGGTTACCCGTGGCGTTTGGTTCGGGAAGATTTGTTGGATCAACTTTTTGCAGTTCGGGTCAAGCTTCGGTAGCAAAAATCGGTTTTAAGTCAGCATTCGCCCCTGCTAAAGTCAATTAAACGGTCGTTTTCTTGACACCCCAAGAACCTTGCACAGACCCCGTTCTTTCAATGTAATCCCTGCTCATCAACTGATTCGCAAATCAAAGTCAAGTGAACGTATGAGTTGGTGGCATTTCGCTGAACTGGACTTGCCGTAACCGGCCGGTCGCGGCGGTCGGCTTACGCTGCACTGTTGACAGCCAAATCGACTGTAAAGAATTCCGACACTTATCAAACCGAATCCTTCTTTTTGTCCAAGTTTTGGATGTTGAGCTTGTAAATTGGAAGAATTCAAGTGGACTGCCGGGTAGGGGCGCGATTCAAAGTGATGTGGGGAAGTTGGTGGAGTACAGCTGACATCACATTGCTTCCCCGATCAGCCGGGCAATGCACTTTGCTACGTGTCCCCCGCCCGCTGCGCGGTCTCCTCCTTGATCCTGTCGCAAAGCCCATCACCCGACTGATTTGATGGCGCTGTGTGTACGCAGGCAGGGGGACGGGCGGCCACTTCAAGCCCTCAGGCGCAGTGATTGGGTTATGCGACCGGGCTTTGGGGTGTGAGGCGCGCGCCGACAGTCGCCCAGCGCGCTGCACTACCTGCCTCGCGCGTGTTCACGCCCCAAAACCGCATGCGCATAACCCGGTCGCTGTGCCGGGTTTGGCGTCAGGTAGTGGTTTGTCGAGAGGCGCACTCACTTTGAATCGCACCCACTGAAGTGTTCTTTGGGCAGCGGCTGATCGTCCTCACGCTAAGATGGGGCGTTTCTTAACTCTTGCTTTGGAGAATCCTATGAGCCGTGAAGTTGTAATTGTCAGCGGTGCCCGCACCGCCATTGGTACCTATGGCGGCAGCCTCAAGGACATTGCGCCAACCGAAACCGCCGCGCAAATCGTACGTGAAGTTCTTGCCCGTGCCCAGGTCAACGGCGACGAGGTCGGTCATGTGGTCTTTGGCCATGTGGTCAACACCGAACCCAAAGACATGTATCTGTCGCGCGTGGCGGCCATCAACGGCGGCTGCGCTCAAGGCGTGCCCGCGTTCAACGTCAACCGCTTGTGCGGTTCGGGTCTGCAAGCCATTGTGTGCGCCAGCCAGAGTATTTTGCTCGGCGACGCCGATATTGCTATTGGCGGTGGCGCCGAAGGCATGAGCCGCGCGCCCTACGCCAGTCTGAATATGCGCTGGGGTGCGCGCATGAACGACACCAAGATGGTCGACATGGTCGTCGGCGCACTGCACGACCCGTTCCACGTGGTGCACATGGGTGTGACCGCCGAGAACATCGCGGCCAAGTGGGGCATTACCCGCCAGGATCAGGACCAGCTTGCGCTGGAGAGCCACAACCGCGCCCAGCGTGCGATCGAGGCCGGCTATTTCAAAAGCCAGATCATGCCCGTCACCCTCAAGAGCCGCAAAGGCGACGTGGTTTTTGACACCGACGAGCATTACCGCCCAAACTGCACGATGGCCGAACTGGCGAAGCTCAAGCCCGCTTTTCTGAAGGAAAACGGCACCGTTACCGCTGGCAACGCCTCGGGCATCAACGATGCCGCCGCCGCTGTCGTGCTGATGGAAGCGGCCACTGCCAAGGCGCGCGGCCTGAAACCACTGGCGCGCCTGGTGGCTTACGCCCATGCGGGGGTCGATCCGCAATACATGGGCATCGGGCCCGTACCCGCGTCACAACTGGCGCTGAAAAAAGCTGGCTTGACCGTCAATGACCTGGACGTGATCGAAGCCAACGAAGCGTTTGCCGCCCAGGCTTGCGCCGTCAGCCGCGACCTCGGTCTGGACCCGGCCAAGGTCAACCCCAATGGCTCGGGCATCTCGCTGGGCCACCCGATTGGTGCGACCGGTGCGCTGATCACCGTGAAAGCGCTGTACGAACTCGAACGCATTGGCGGCCGCTATGCCTTGGTGACCATGTGCATTGGCGGTGGCCAAGGCATTGCGGCCATTTTTGAGCGCCAAGGCTAATTGGACCGGTGAGCCTGGACGAGCGCGAGGCGTCTGCAGTGTGCGCCACACGCGAACAGCAGTCTGCCGATTGCTGCCTGCTTTGAGCATCGGTGCCCGTGGCCATGGCCAACAGCACCGCACTGCGCACCATCGCACCGGCGGTCATCGTGATTGGACTCAGGCGTTGAGCGGCCAACTGCTTGGTGGCCGCCCGCATGTCCAGACCCTGTTCGCGCAATCTGTTGGCAAACCCCACCATCAGGATGCCGTCTTTGGTGATCAATCCGACCAAGGTGATCCGTCCAATCTGGCTAGAAACGTTCAAGGTATCGCCGCTGCCCTGACGCTTACGACTTTGTTCGCCGTGCGTCAGACCCCGGTTATTGGCGCTGCCTTGCCACTTCAACACCCTGGTTGGCCAATTCGTCCGCACGCTCGTTACCCGGATCGCCGTTGTGGCCACGCACCCAGTGCCACTCGATCTGGTGACCCGCCTGGTTGACCAGTGCATCCAGGCGCTGCCACAAGTCGACGTTTTTTACTGGCGCCTTGGCCGCAGTTTGCCAGTTGCGCGCTCTCCAGCCGGGCAACCACTCGGTCATGCCCTTCAACACGTATTGACTGTCAACGTGCAAAATCACTTTGCAGGGGCGCTTGAGCGCCGACAGGGCTTCAATCACCGCCGTCATTTCCATCCGGTTGTTGGTGGTACTGAGTTCACCACCAAAGAGTTCTTTTTTTGCACCGCTGGATTGCAGCAATGCGCCCCACCCGCCCGGACCCGGGTTGCCTTTGCAGGCACCGTCGGTAAAAATTTCAATCACATTCATCGCCTAATCGTTCTCAATTGTTAAGCATCATTTTGGCTTGTCGCCCTTGTAGAACCTGAGCTATGAGCTACTGTAACAGTAGTATTTGCCAGCTGTCGCACAGGCTTCCAGCCGGGGTTGAGCAGCGTCATACTGGGCACACGTTTGACCGCCACCAGCAGGTAGGCCGACCCCAAGAACGGCCAGGAATGCGCGCCGACCTTGTCCATCCAGGCAAAACGTTCCAGCCACGCCTGACTGGAAAACGCCGGGCGGTAGCAGCCGAAGTGGCCACCTTCAATCTCGAGATTGAGCAAGCGCAACCAGTCGCGCAGGCGCAGGTAGCCAATGAACTCCCCTGCTTCGGGCAAAAAAAGCCGGTTGCGCCCCAGCCAGCGGTACCAATGCGCGCGCTGCTGGCGAAATCCCCACAAACTGACCGGATTCAGGCCGCAGATCACCACCCGACCTTCGGGCATCAAGACGCGCTCTACCTCGCGCAGCGTGCCATGTGGGTCGGCAGTCAACTCAAGTGAATGGGGCAGCACGACCAGATCAAGACTGTTGGCCGAAAAAGGCAAGGCTGAAAAATCGGTGACAAAGGACGACCGCCGACCCAGCCCGGCATCGGCCGGATCAGGGGTGGCCAACCACCGATGTGGCATCCGGTTGGAGCGCAAGGCGTCAAGCTCCGGCAAACCGAGTTGCAGCGCATGGAAACCAAACAAATCGGTCACCGCAGCGTCAATTTGTGCCTGTTCCCACGCCAGCAGGTATTGCCCGGGCGGTGTCCGCAGCCACTCATGCATCCCTATAATTTGATCGGTCATGACCTTGATTCCACTACCTGCTTTCAACGACAACTATATCTGGCTGCTGCACGACGGCGTGCGCGCCTTGGTGGTTGATCCGGGTGATGCGTCGGTCGTTCTCAGCGCGCTTGATCAGTTGGCCGTTCAGCTCGACGGCATTCTTGTCACCCATCACCATGGGGATCATACCGGGGGTGTTGATGTCTTGCGCCACGCCACAGGTGCCCGGGTCTTCGGGCCAATGCATGAAGCCGTACCAGAACCCCTGACCCGCTTGGCCAACGGCGATTCCGTCGAGTTGCTTGGACTGCGTTTTCAGGTGTTGGACGTTCCGGGTCACACTGCGGGTCATGTGGCTTTTTTTGCCCAGCCCAGAGGCCAGGCGCCGCTGCTTTTTTGCGGTGACACCTTGTTTAGCGCCGGTTGTGGTCGTTTATTTGAAGGCACACCAGCGCAAATGCTGGAATCGCTGACGCGCCTGGCCGCGTTGCCTGACGACACACGCGTGTGTTGCGCCCACGAGTACACCGCCGGCGGCCTGGTCTTTGCCCGGGCCGTTGAGCCCGATAATCAGGCATTGGTCAGCTACCAGACGCAGGTGCACAACTTGCGTGCGCAGGGCCTGCCCAGTTTGCCATCCACGATCGGGCAAGAGAAGATGATCAATCCTTTTTTGCGAACCCATGTGCCTGCTGTCATTGCAGCGGCGCAGCGTTTTGCCCCCAAGGCGCACGAACCGACTGACGTGTTCGCGGCGCTGAGAGCCTGGAAGAACCAGTTTTGAAATATTTCACCCGTATTGTTGTTCTGGCGCTGACCGCGCTGCTCGCCGCCTGCGCCACGACAGCGCCGCCAACAAGCGGTACGACTACCCCAAGCCCTGGCAACCACGCGTTGCCAGGAGATGCTGGGGTATCTGGTACAGACACGCCTTCGCCCGGGCTGAAACCACCGGTTTATCCAAGCCAAGGCTTGCGCCCCTTGTCCAGCCTGGCGTTGGACAGTGCGCCCGTCCATCCCTTGTTGCCGCCTGCCGATATTTGGGAGCGCATTCGCCGTGGCTTTGCCATGCCCGACCTGCAAAACGACCTGGTCGCAGACCGCGAACAGTGGTATGCGAGTCATCCCGACTATGTACAGCGCATGACCGAGCGCGGCAACAAGTATCTTTTCTATATCGTCGAAGAGATTGAGCGGCGCAATATGCCCACCGAATTGGCGTTGTTGCCGTTCATCGAAAGCGCGTACAACCCGCAAGCCGTCTCCAGCGCCAAGGCGGCGGGCATGTGGCAGTTCATGCCCGCGACCGGGCGGGTGTTTGACTTGCGCCAAAACATGTTCCGCGACGACCGGCGCGACGTGTTGGCCTCGACTCGTGCCGCGCTGGACTACCTGCAAAAGCTCTACGGCATGTTTGGTGACTGGCATCTGGCGCTGGCTGCCTACAACTGGGGCGAAGGCAGCGTAGGTCGCGCCATTGCCAAGAACCAGAAAGCCGGGTTGGGCACCGCCTACGTCGACCTCAAGATGCCGATGGAAACGCGTCTGTATGTGCCCAAGTTGCAGGCTGTCAAAAACATCGTGGCCACGCCCGACAACTTTGGCCTCGTTTTGACAAGCATTGGCAACCACCCTTACTTCCAAACCGTCGACATCCGCCGTGATATCGACGTGGCCTTGGCTGCCAAACTGGCCGAGATACCGCTGGAAGACTTCCGCGCGCTCAATCCCTCGCTGTCGCGGCCGGTCTTGCTGGCAGCGGGCACACCGCAGGTTTTGCTGCCGTGGGACAACGCCGCCATCTTCCAAACCAATCTGGAAGCCTACACCGGCGACCAACTTGCCAGTTGGACCGCCTGGATTGCGCCCTCCACGCTCAAGCCAGCCGATGCAGCCAAACGCGTGGGCATGTCAGAGGCCGAACTGCGTGACGTCAACAAGATCAAAGGCCGCATGCTGATCAAGGCGGGTTCCACTTTGCTGGTGCGTCGCTCAGGCAGCGTGACGCAAGACGTGAGTCTGCAAATCGCCAACAGCGCCACGCTGAATCTGGCCCCAGAGGTCGTTTTGCGCAAAGTGGTGGTCAAAGCCGGCAAGAAGGACAGCCTGGCATCCATCGCCAAACGCTATCGGGTCAGTGCCAAACAACTTGCGCAATGGAACGATCTGAATGTTGCCTCCGGCCTGAAAGCGGGTCAAAAGTTGGCCGTGTATTTACCCGCCAAAGCGTCGCGCAAAACCAGGCGTACCAGCAAGAAGACAGCAGTTGCCAAGTTTGCGGCCAAGATCAACAAAAAGGCGACCAAAGTCGCCCAACAATAACTGTCAGTGGTAGCCCGCAAACAAGATCGCAACGTTGACGGCGAGCGCCAAGGCCCAGACCACGCTGCGTAAATTGGCCAGGTTGGCAAGGTACATCAGGATGTAGATCACCCGCAGGACGACATAAACGGCGGCCAGCAGGTCGATGCGCGCCTGGTACGCGGCCAACTGGTGGGCGATCACCACCGCACCGATAAAAAAGGGCATTGCCTCAAAGCTATTGGCTTGCGCCGCATTGGCGCGGGCACGCCAATCGGTTTGACTGGCCAGCCAGGCACGCGGGTTTTCATTGTCAAAACCGCCGTCGCGCCGGGAAGTGGTGAATTTGCCCCATTTGGCAACGCCAGCGCACACGATCGGCAGCAAGGCGACCACCAGGACGCACCAATAAGCCAGGGTGAAGTGTGTCGTCATCAAGACCGCTCCATACAGGGTAAATACATTACGGGTTCTTAGCGCCGGTCGACCAGCGCGTGGGCGATGGTACCCAAATCGACGTATTCCAGCTCGCTGCCCACAGGTACGCCACGCGCCAGGCGCGTTAACTGTACGCCACGATCTTTCAGTCCCTGGGCAATCACGTGCGCGGTGGCCTCGCCTTCGGCGGTGAAGTTGGTCGCCAGAATGACTTCTTGCACGGTGCCGTCAAGCGCGCGGTCAAACAATTGTTTGAGTCCGATTTCGTTGGGGCCAAGCCCGTCGAGAGGGCTGATCTTGCCCATCAGGACGAAATACAGCCCTTTGAACGCCCCGGTGCGCTCGACCGCAGACTGATCTGCCGGCGTTTCCACAACGCACAGTTTGCTGGCGTCGCGGCGCGGGTCAAGACAGGTCGTGCAGACGTCTGTTTCGGTGAAGGTGTGGCAGCGCTGGCAGTGCACCACACGCTCTGCCGAGGCCGTCAACGCCCGCGCCAGCGTCAGCGCGGCCGGCCGGTCGTGTTGCATCAGGTGAAACGCCATGCGCTGCGCTGACTTCACGCCGACGCCAGGCAGGCAGCGCAGCGACTGGATCAGCGCCTCGAGCGCGTTGGTGTCAGACATGACAAGTCACGCTTGCGCAGTAGCCATGTTTAGAAAGGGAACTTCATGCCGCCGGGCAGCCCCGGCATCCCCGCAGTGATCTTGCCCAGCTTTTCGCTCGAGGTTTCTTCGGCCTTGCGCATCGCGGCGTTGAAAGCGGCTGCGACCAAGTCTTCAAGCATATCTTTGTCGTCGGCCAGCAAGCTGGGATCAATCTCCACCCGGCGCACCTCGTGCTTGCAGGTCATGGTGACCTTGACCAGCCCGGCACCCGATTCGCCTGTGACTTCCATCGTGCCGAGTTCGTCCTGGGCTTTTTTGAGGTTGTCTTGCATCGCTTGCGCCTGCTTCATCAGACCGGCGAGTTGACCTTTGTTGAACATGGGGTTTCCTTTGGTTGAAATTGGATAAAAGCCACCAGCAGCCGACGACGTCGTCGCACAGGCTTATGCCGGGGTGCGCGTTGCTAAACCGGCCTGATGCTACCGGGAACGATTTTCGCCGCAAATTCGCGCATCAGCGTCTGCACCTGCGGGTCTTCGAAAACGATTTTTTCAGCGGTCAATTGGGCTTGCGCTGCCGCTGCTGCGTTGCGTTTGGCCGGGCTGTCGGTGACGCGTCCGACTTCAACCACCAACGCAATATCAAAGCCGGTGGCCGCCAGCGCCTGGCGCAAACGGTCGCGACTGCTGCCTTGGTTGAGTGACTCGCGCTCAACCCGCAACAGCCATTGGTCGGTATCGCGGGCGACCAATTGCGACTGCAGAGCCAACTCACGTGCCATCGCGGTCACCGCCTCGGCGGCCAGCAGGGATTGCACCGTGGCATACCAGAAATCACCTTCCGCGCTGCTGGTTACCGCGGGCGCAACCCCTGCGACTTCGGTGTCGCACGCCGGAGCCTTCTGTTCAACGATCTGAATTGCTTCAATTTGTGGAGCTGCTTGCGCTTGATTAACGGGGGCTAGCGCCTGAATTTGCTCTTTTTTTGGGATGCCTGAGAAGGCGGCGTCCATCGTCACCACCGGCAGTGGCTGCCCAACGGGCGGGGTTGGGCGTACCACCAAGCGCTCAGGCGCGGGCGCTTTCAGTGTTTTTTTTTCAGCCTGGGCGGCGGAGCGCGTTGCCGGTTTGAACGCCAGCAAGCGCAGCAATACCATCGTCAGCGCAGCGTACTCGTCGGGTGCCAGGCCCAACTCACCACGCCCATGCAGGCAAATGCTGTAGAGCAACTGGGTCTCGTCGGCGGGCAGCAGCGCCGCCAGCCGCGCCAGTTCGGTCGCTTCCGGGTCGCTGTCGTCTTCTGCTGCGGCTTCGGGCACCGCTTGCAACACGGCCATGCGTTGCAGTACCGCGCTCATTTCCTCCAGCGTCGCCGCCGCGCTCAAACCATTCAGACGCAGTTGCTCTGAGGTCTCAACAATGGCTTTAGCGTCGCCCACCGCCAAGGCGTCAATCAAACGAAACACATGCGAGCGGTCGGCACTGCCCAGCATCTGGCGCACCAGCGCTTCAGCCAACGCGCCTGAACCGAAAGCAATGGCCTGGTCGGTCAGGCTCAACGCGTCGCGCATGGAGCCGCGCGCAGCGCGGGCCAGCAACTTGAGCGACTGGGTATCGGCCTGGACCTGCTCTGCCTGCAACACGCGCTGCAAGTGCTCGCGGATCGTCTCGGGTGCCATCGGCCGCAGGTTGAATTGCAGGCAGCGACTCAGCACCGTCACCGGCACTTTTTGCGGGTCGGTGGTGGCGAGCACAAACTTGAGGTACTCGGGTGGTTCTTCGAGCGTTTTCAACATGGCGTTGAACGCGGTGTTGGTGAGCATGTGCACTTCGTCGATCATGAACACCTTGAAGCGCCCCTGCACCGGCTTGTACACGGCCTGCTCCAGCAGCGCTTGCACTTCATCCACACCCCGGTTGGAAGCAGCGTCTAACTCGGTGTAATCAACAAACCGGCCGCTATCAATATCAATGCAAGCCTGGCAAACACCGCAGGGGGTGGCAGTGATTCCACCTGTTCCGTCCGGACCCTGGCAGTTGAGCGACTTGGCCAGAATGCGCGAGACCGTGGTTTTGCCGACACCACGTGTGCCAGTAAACAAATAGGCGTGATGCAAACGCCCGGTGGTCAAGGCGTTGGAGAGCGCCTGCACCACGTGATCCTGCCCCACCATCTCTGAAAAATTGCGGGGGCGGTACTTGCGGGCGAGCACGAGGTAAGACATCGGCGCATTCTAAAGGGGCGCTTGGCCACAACAGACAAGCGGGCGCGGTTCGGTGCAACTCAAAGCGGTGTAGCGGCTGTATTGGGCCAGTACGCACGTGGCCGTACTTGATAAATCAGCCGAACCGAAGTTCGATAAGGTGTGTCAGAACGCGATTGGCTTGGCGCAAGAAATTTCCCCGTGACGCGTTCAGGCGCAGTGATTGTGCCATGCGACCGGGCTTTGGGGGCAAATGCGCGCGCCTGCACCGGGTGCGATTCAAAGTGATGTGGGGGAGTTGGTGGAGTACAGCTGACATCACATTGCTTCCCCGATCAGCCGGGCAATGCACTTTGCTACGTGTCCCC
>Ga0210024_1003106_pt1 | contig 13943 bp, 18 predicted proteins | sample CryGeymeta201525_FD_183988 | JGI IMG/M metagenome (GOLD analysis project Ga0210024, IMG submission 183988) | Groundwater microbial communities from Crystal Geyser aquifers in Utah, USA - Crystal Geyser metaG 2015-25 (SPAdes) (version 2) | ecosystem: Environmental > Aquatic > Deep subsurface >... | reverse complement strand
GGCCTGGCGCTTCACTTACCGCATTACCAGTGGGAGATATATCAGGAACCTAAGGGCTTCCACAGAGCCAATATCACAGTGCATGCCCTGCGGACGGGTGAGTCCATTTTGTGAAGTGTTACTTACGGGCGCGGCCGCGCAGATGGAATCGTCGCCTGCATCAATGGCTGGCGAGCCAGCATTGAGCGGGAAGTAAGCCGGGGAGCCGGCGAGGCTTCCCAACATGGGATCGCTGGTGATGGTGGCAATGCTGGCACAGGTGGAAGTCATCTCGATGATGTTGTTGCCGCCGTTCAGGACGGCAGTGCCATACTCATAATTATAGCAATCGGCGTAGCCTGCGGCGCTATTGGCGAGAATTGTGTTGCGAATGGTGGTTGTGGGCGGCGATGCTCCGCCATTCCATGTAAATACCCCGCCACCGTCGTAAGTGACGCTATTGCCCGAGAAGGTGCTGTTGAGGATGGTGGCTGTGCCACTGTTGTTCATAACCCCGCCGCCATAGTTGGCGCTATTATTCGAGAAGGTACTGTTGGCGATGGTCAGCGTACCACTATTCCAGACGCCGCCGCCATCAGTGGTAGCGGTATTGTTCAAGAAGGCGCTTCTGAGGATGGTCAGCGTACCCCAGTTTTCCACCCCGCTGCCGAACCTATTGTTCGAGAAGACGCTGTGGGTGATGGTCACTGTGCCTCCGCTACTATTACGCAGCCCGCTGCCGTTGGTGACGCCGCCATCGGTCACGCTGATGTTCTGCAAGGTGAGCGCTCCGCCGCCAGTCACATTGAACACCCGCACGCTGTTATTGCCGCTGAGGGTGATGCGGTTGTTGCCGTCAATCGTCAGGCCGGCGCCGTCAGCGATGGTGGGCAATTGCGAACCAAGCGTGATGGTTGCCGTACCGAGACTGCTGTGGAAGAGGATGGTGTCGTTGCCGGAGCCGGCGATGCATTCGGCATGGGTAGCGGCGTTGTTGTCCGCGTTGGCGATGGCTTCGCGCAGGGTACACGAGGAGTCGGGGGTTGTGTTATCCGCCGTTGAGTTGACGATGATGGTCGAATCAGCATACGCGGGGGTGACGCCGATGGCGCTGAAGGCCAACGCTAACAAAGCCAGGATGACCGTCCATGATTTTGTGAATGAGAGTTTCATTTTCATTTCTCCTTTGGCAAAAATTAGTAGGGCGATCTGATTTGCGATATCGCTTGGGTTGCGGAATGAATTCCGCATTACGTTCCAAGTCGTCATTTCATCGGAGGCCTCCTTTCCTTTGGAACATTTTGGGGCGAACATGGCTCAACGCTTTGAGTCTGGCGTTCTTCGACCAGGTTGGTGAGGCCGGGCAGGTTCGGAAACACTTCGGTTACGCTTCGCGACCGCGTAGCGTCCCTTTAGGGAAGCGCCCTGTGGGGCAGCGCATCGCCTGTCCGGCCTGGCAACCAGCGTATGCGAGAGCGCTACGTTCACGGGATGAATGGCACGTCCGTAAAAGAGCCGCTCACTTCAATCGTTTTCGAGGCGTCGTTGCGGTCTACAGCGGTGAATTGAAACTGGCCGCTGAAGGTCGGGGGGTCGGAGGTCAGGCTGACGGAGGTCAGGGTCAACGTGCCGTTGGCGCTTTGGTAGGAGGGCGCATTGTCACCGGGCACGGTGTACCTGGCGTCCATCTGATTGCCAGTCGAAGAGGTACAACTGCCTCCTTCGAGTGGATAGGTACCGGGCTGTGTATCGGGTGGAAATTCCAGCCAGACGCCATCGGTCGCGCCCTGCTCTATCAGAGAGATGTACACACACACGCCTCCGGGTATATCCGCCCACGCAGCAGCGGGTGTGAAAGTCTCATTGACCGCGCCGCTGATGACGATCTGGCCCGCGTTGGAACTGCCGGGCGCAGAGGGCGCCGAAGCGGAGGGCGCAGGCAGGCTCGCCTCTGGCTGTGGGTTGGCGCTGGGCGGTTGCGCGCCGAGGTTACACGCGAATTGTGCGACGACCAGCGCAAGCAAGGGAAAGAGGATCAATTTGGATACGGGGAACGGTTTCATTTTTACTCTCCTTTGGTTTTGCGAGATCAGACTTCGGAAGTCTCCAGTAGGCTGCCTATTGGATTGCGGCAACTACCAGTTTGGCGATGGCTTGCGCGCCGGCCTCATTGGGCTGGTCGCCGAAGGCCACAACGAAAGCGACCCGGTCGTTGACCTTGACCCACAACTGGCGGGCGTCCGCCCCGTTGTTGAAGTAGGCCTCCGCGCCGATTCCGCTCACGCTGACGTTTTTATAGAGCGGTTGGCTGGCATACTCCGCCACGGGCGTGAGAACCACGTAGCCGAAATGCGCTCGGTCGCGCCAAGCACCAGCATCAGCCGATCCTCGTGCTTGAGATATTCTTCCACGTCCATCCAGTTCAGTTCTTCGAGACGCATCGGTCGGCGCTCCGCTGATTCGAGGTTGGTAACCTGGTTCGATTGTACACCACCCTCCGCCAAATGTGTCCCTGCGAGTAAATCCACAGCGGAAGAAACTCAAATCGCATGGGGGAGTGGTTTTTATTTCGGGAGATGTCCGCCAAATAAAAATTTTCCGTGTGTCGGTGATAAAATAACGAGTAGCCGTTCAATTATGGTTGCCAACTGCGCAACCATTATGGTTGCCAACTGCGCAACCATTACTGCCTCGACAAACTGTTCCCGAAAGACAACCATGAAAAAAACCACACTGGCCTTGCTGGCCGCCGTCTTACTCTTTCCGTTGATCGGCTGCTCGTTATCCCTGTTCGGCACGCCGACGCCACTCCCGACCTCGCCCGTGCTGCCCTCCCCTACGCAGCTATCCGCCTCGCCGACGCCCCTCGCCTTGCCGACTGCCACACCGGTGACGCCCTCGCCTACCGTTGCCCTCCCCACGTTGACGAGCGGGCCGGGACCGAGCGTCACGCCGGGGGGTGTGGTCACAGGCTCACCGTCCGGGCCGTACGCGGTCATCCTGGTCGCGTCAACGGATGTGCTGAATATCCGCGCGGCGGCTGGGCCAGGCAATCCCACCGTTGGGACCTTCGCGCCCACCGCGACGAACGTCATGCGCACCGGCCCCTCGACCTATGTCGGCTCGAACCTGTGGGTCGAAGTCCAAAACCCGAGCGGAGGTGCAGGCTGGGTCAATTCCCACTACCTGACCGAGTACGTCTCACCGGCTGCCTTTTGCGCCGACGGGAAAGTCAACACCCTGATCGCCAACCTGGATAATGCCCTCACCATATCCAACGGCGAACTGTTCGCCTCGCTGGTCAGCCCGGCGCATGGCATAGATATGCACCTGTGGCGTTACGGGACTGTGGTCAATTATGACCAGGAACACGCCCGCTGGGTTTTTGGGAGCAGCTACGAGGTCAACTGGGGCCCGGCGCCGGGCAGCGGCCTGGATAAGGTTGGCCCGTTCCACGAAGCCATCCTGCCCCTTTTGCAGGAAGTGTTCAACGCCAGTTATACCCTGGGCTGCGACGACCCTGGCGCAGCGGCTGCCTTCTCGGTGACGCCGTGGCCGAATGAGTATGCCAATATCCACTTTTACAGCGTGTACAAACCCGGCACCCCTGGCATAGACCTGGATTGGCGTCTCTGGCTGGTGGGGGTGGAATACGTGAAGGGTCAGCCTTACGTCTTCGCCCTGATTCACTTCCAGTGGGAGCCGTGAGAGCAGTAATCAGTGATCAGTAATCAGTGATCAGTGACAGGGGAGGACCCGTTCCAGCAGTGGAACGGGTCCGTTTTTTAGGGGTTGACATTCCCGCCCTTATTGCATATAATCATTATTGATAATTTTTGCAATAAGGAAGCGACGATGTCCTGCCTTGCCCTCCATTCCCAAACCCTGCGCCAGCGCGGTTTCCGCATGACCCCGCAGCGACTTGCCATTCTGGAATCCCTGCACCACGACGGTCACCTTTCCCCTACTCAAATCTATGCGCGCGTCCGGCAGACCGGCATGGCCGAGACCACCGTCTACCGCACGCTGGAATTCCTGGCAAATAATGGCATTATCGCCTCGGCCACTGCGGGCAACGGTCACCTGGCGTATGAACTGGCGCAAAACGATCACCACCACCTGGTCTGCCGCGCCTGCGGACAGGAAGTGGAGATCGAGCACGCCCGCCTCCAGTCGCTCTACGCGGAACTCGAAACGGTCACCGGTTTCCGATCTCTCGGCAGTCATCTCACATTCTTCGGGCTGTGCCCGGAATGTCAAACCAATTCCCAATAGGAGGCTCGTATGCTATATTCCCCTGTACCCATGCACATCCCGGATGGGTTCCTTTCCACCCTGGTTGCGGTCGTTCTCTGGGTTGTATCGGCGATTGCTGTGGCCTATGCCCTGCGGCGGGTAGGCAAGGATTTGGGTGAGCGCCAAGTGCCGTTGATGGGCGTGCTGGCGGCGGCCATCTTCGCCGGTCAGATGCTCAACTTCAGCGTCACCGGCGGCACCTCCGGCCACCTGGTCGGCGCGGCCCTGGCCACCATCCTGCTTGGCCCGTGGGCAGCGGTCATCGTGCTGACCAGCGTGGTCAGCATCCAGGCGCTCATCTTCCAGGACGGCGGCTTGCTGGCGCTGGGCGCCAACCTGTTCAACATGGCACTCGTCGGCGTGACGGTCTCGTACTTCGTCTACACCAGCCTCCAGAAACTAGCGCGCGGCAGATCGTGGGGAATCTTCGCCGGCGGGTTCGCAGCGGCCTGGCTCTCGGTTGTGGTTGCCTCGCTGGCTTGCGCCCTGGAACTGGCTATCTCGGGCACGTCTCCGGCCAATATTTCCGTCCCGGCCATGGGCGGCATCCACATGCTGATCGGCATCGGCGAGGGACTCATCACTGTCGGCGCGCTGGCATTCCTGTACGCGGCGCGGCGTGACCTGTTTCGCGTCGGCGAGGCAACCCCCAAGGGCGGCGCGGCGGTCTGGACCTTTGGCCTGGGCATCGCGATTCTCTTGGCGGTGCTCTCCCCGCTGGCTTCCGCCCATCCCGATGGGTTGGAATGGGTGGCCGAGCAGAAGGGCTTTCTAGATATAGCCCGGGGGCCGCTGTATGAGATCATCCCCGATTACACCTTCCCCGGCATCTCGAACACGGCCCTGGCAACCATCGTCGCCGGCATCCTCGGCACACTGCTGGTATTCGGCGTGGCGCTGGCGGTGGCCTTCATCCGGCGCAAACGACCGACCACGTGACCATTCGACTATCAGACTATCAGAATAATTCTTGCACGTTCACTTCCTTGACCCCTACCGGCCGCGTACCAGTCCCATCCACGCCCTGGATGCGCGCATCAAGTTCGTGCTGACGGCGGCGTTTATCTTGACTGTCTCGCTGACGCCGGTGGCTGCCTGGTCGGTCTACATCCTGCTCTTTGCCCTGATCCTTTCGGTTGAGATCCTTTCCGGGTTGGGGATTGGGTACGTGCTGAAACGCGCCCTGCTGGCCCTGCCTTTCGTGCTGGCAGCGCTGCCTGTGATTTTTACGCTGAAAGGCACCGCCCTCTTCACTATTTCCCTCGGTTCATGGACGCTGACCGCCTCGCTCGAAGGGCTGGAGCGTTTCGTCAGCGTGGTGCTCAAGTCGTGGCTTTCGGTTCAGGCGGCGATTGTGATGGCCTCGTCCACACCCTTCCCGGAGTTACTGCAAGCCATGCGGGCGGTGGGCATTCCGCGCCTGCTGGTGGGCATGTTCGGGCTGATGTGGCGCTATCTCTTTGTGCTGGTTGACGAGGCGCTGCGGTTGATGCGCGCCCGGGCGGCGCGTTCCGGTCAAAGCGCGGGGGCAGGTAAAAGGCTTGCCCTGAGCGGAGCCGAAGGGTCCGGGGGGAGCGTGGCGTGGCGCGCCCGCGTGGCAGGCGGGATGGCTGGCAACCTGTTCCTGCGGGCGTTCGAGCGCAGTGACCGCATCTACGTCGCCATGCTCTCGCGCGGCTACGACGGCGAAGTGCGCACCCTGCCGCTTGTACCCCTGACCAGCCGCGGCTGGCTGACGCTGGCGGCCGGGTTATTCCTGCTGCTCTTGCTGCTCCTGTTCGGAATCCTGTTCTGGGGTTAGCCCATGCACCACTCGATTGAAATTCGAAACCTTTCGTTTTCTTATCCCGATGGTCACGAGGCTTTGAAGGATGTTTTGTTGAGCATCGCCCCCGGAGAAAAAGTGGCGTTAGTTGGGCCGAACGGGGCAGGCAAGTCTACGCTGCTCCTGCACCTGAACGGCATTCTTATCGGGCAGGGACGGGTGACGGTCTGCGGGCTGACGGTGGAGCAAAAGAACTTCAGCCGCGTCCGCGCCGCCGTCGGGCTGGTCTTCCAGAACCCGGATGACCAGTTGTTCTCGCCGACCGTTTTCGACGATGTGGCCTTCGGCCCGCTCTACCAGGGACTTGAGCCTGCGGAGGTATCCCGACGCGTCGACTCGGCCCTGTCCGCCGTCCGCATGACGGGTTATGCCCGGCGCGTCTCGCACCACCTGAGCGCGGGCGAGAAGAAACGCATCGCGATTGCCACCGTCCTTTCGATGAACCCCGAAGTGCTGGTATTGGACGAGCCCACCGCCGACCTTGACCCGCGCGCCCGGCGCGGTCTCATTAACTTGTTGCGGGAACTGCCGGTTACTATGCTGGTCGCCAGCCATGATCTACGCATGGTGGGCGGGCTGTTCCCGCGCATGGTCATTATGGATGATGGGAGAATCGTGGCCGACGGCCCAACGGGGGAGTTGATGAAAGACGAGAAATTGCTGGAAGCGCACGGGCTGGAGAAGCCGTAGTAAGCGCCTAATGACGGAATGCAGACTTCAGTCTGCTTGGCATGGCGGACTAAAGTCCGCAGTCCGGGGGTTTATCGGATAGGCTCTAAAACGTAAAGAGTAAATCATCCGCGCCGGGCGGCTCGAAACGCAGCGGTCAGATTGGGGTTGAAGCTTACAGATAGGTTACTTCCCGTCATCCTATTTTCAGATAATATGGTTGGGTGTATACTCGCCTCACCAAATCCCGGAGGAGGTTGTCCCTATGAAACGAGCAGTCAGCATCAGTATTGGCTCGTCCAAGCGCGATAAGGCCGTCACTGTCAAATTGCTGGGCGAGGAAGTCAGTATAGAACGCATCGGCACAGACGGTGACATGGAGGCCGCGGCGCGCAAATATCAGGAACTGGACGGCAAAGTGGACGCCTTCGGCGTGGGCGGCGCGGACCTGGGCCTGATGGTGGACGACAAGTGGTACCGGCTCTACTCGGTCGAGAAGATGGTGCGCTTCATCAAAGAGACGCCTGTGGTAGACGGCGCGGGGCTGAAGAATACGTTGGAGACCAAGGCCGCGCCGTTCGTGGAAGCCCGCCTCGGCGATTACGTCAAGAAGATGGGCGGCAAGAAGGCCTTCGTCATGACCGGCGCGGATCGCTGGGGGCTGGCGCATGGATTTGTGCAGGCTGGTTACGAGTGCGTCTTCGGCGACCTGATGTTCTCGCTCGGCATTCCGATTGCCCTCCACACCGAGAAACAACTCAAGATGCTGGCCGCCATCCTGATGCCGCTGGCCGGACGCCTGCCCTTCGAGTGGGTTTATCCCACCGGCGAAAAGCAGGAAGAGCGCAAGCCGAAACACCCGGAACATTTCCAGTGGGCAATAGTGGTGGCGGGTGACTGCCATTACATCAAGCGCTATATGCCCGATGATATGAAAGGCAAGATCGTCGTGACCAACACGACCACGCAGGAAGACGTGGCGCTGTTCAAGAAATGCGGCGTCAAGTATCTGGTCACGACCACACCGGTACTGGAAGGTCGTTCTTTCGGCACGAATATGATGGAGGCCGCGCTGATTGCCATTTCAGGCAAGAAGCGCGCCCTGACCCGCGACGAATACGATGGACTGCTGAAAAAACTCGGCTTCGAGCCGACGTTGCAGGAGTTGAACTGACCCTCACCCCCGTCCCCTCTCCCTAAGAGCCTATCTGAAAAACGCTCCAGCCGCCGTCCTTCGCGACCGCGTAGCGTCCCTTTAGGAAAGCATCCCTTTGGGACGGCGGCGGGGACGCCGCCGGGAGCCGGTTATCCGGATAGGCGCTAAGAGGGAGAGGGGGAAAGGAATTATTATGGACGCAATTGTGACTGCGGGAGGGATCCCGCTCCCGGAAGAGCCACTGTACCCGGAAACACAGGGCCACCCCAAAGCCCTGGTGGACATTGCTGGCAAGCCGATGATCCAGTGGGTATTGGATGCCTTAAGTGAATCCAAGATCGTCGAGAATGTAGTTATTGTCGGCCTGACCGAAAAAAGTAGCGTCACCTGTAAAAAGTCCTTCCACTTTATTCCCAACCAGGGCAAAATGATCGAGAATCTGCGCGCTGGAGCCGAGAAGGTTTTAGAGCTCAACCCGAAGGCCGAGTATGTGCTGATCGTCTCATCCGACATCCCAGCCATCAGCGGCGAAATGGTGGACTGGACAGTGAACACAGCCATGCAAACGGACGAGGACATCTACTACAATATCATCCAGCGCGAGGTCATGGAGAAGCGCTTCCCCAGCTCCAAGCGGACGTACACCCGCCTCAAGGATATGGATGTTTGCGGCGGGGACATGAACGTGGGGCGTATCAGCCTCATCCTCGAAGAAGATACCGACCTGTGGGAGAAGATCACCAACGCCCGCAAAAGCCCGCTCAAGCAGGCCGGGTTGATCGGTTTCGACACGCTCTTCCTGCTCCTCTTCCGTCAATTGACCCTGGAGAAGGCGGCTGCCAACATCATGAAACGGCTTAAGATCACTGGGCGGGCCATCGTCTGCCCGTATGCCGAGATCGGCATGGATATTGACAAGCCGCACCAGCTCGAGATAATGCGCGCTGACCTGGCGAAGGCGCAGCGGCGCAAGAACAAAACCGCCCCCAAGAAGGCAGCCGTGAAAAAAGCGGTCGCCAGGAAACCGCAGAAAAAAACCAGGTGAACTTGAGTCATTTGCTCGAACTGGACGCTCGCCTGTCCGCGCAACTACGGGTGGCCGAGCGTCCAGGCATTTTACGGACTTTGGCTGCTATCCTGGCTCATTCCGGGGATTCCTGGTTCTGGTGGGCCGGGCTGGCGCTGCTCTGGTGGCGCGGGGATGCCTTCTGGAGGGCCTGGGCGCTGACCGTGCTGATCAGCATTATTGCCCTGGCCGTATTCGTGTTGCCGGTCAAGTTCCTCATCCGCCGCCGCCGGCCGGAAGGTGAGTGGGGCGCGCTGTACCGTGCCACCGACCCGCACTCCTTTCCCTCCGGTCATGCCGCCAGGGTGATCTTGATCGCCATCCTGGCGACCAATTTCGGCCCCGGCTGGCTGGCAGCGCTCCTATGGGTTTGGGCGCCGCTCGTGGCACTGGCGCGCGTGGCGATGGGGGTGCATTACGTCTCGGATGTGGTCGCAGGCGGGGCGTTGGGGATACTGGCAGGGGTGATCGCGCTGCAAGTGCGCTAGACAAAAACCTCCCGCAGGCTTGATCCTTCGCTTCGCTCCCTGGCCTAGCCCGCCAGGGCAGGCAGGACAGGCCCTGCGGGAGGTTTATTCTACTTCGCTGCCTTCATGGCGGCTTTGAATTTTTCCAGCGCTTCGACGGGGGTCGGGTCTACGCCATAGGCCATTGCCAGATAATAAGCCAGGTAATCGCCGAAATGCACTGCCGTCCAGATGTGCGCTAGCGCTGAATCTCCCTGTGCATCGTAGAAATCGGTGTTCAAGCCTTCGAGCATGAAGGCCTGCCGCGTCAGGTCGGCGCGCAGGCGGTTGCGGGGATGATTGGATGGGGTGCGCAGGAAAATGGTGAACGTATGGCTGAGGACATCCTCAGGGTTGGACAGCCCGGCCAGGGTGTTGTGATCGGCTTCGGGTAGGGATTCGAAGCCTGCTCCCGCTTTCGCAATCTCATTGATTTGCGTCTTCCAGCGACGAGCGACCGGCGCGAGAATGCCCGAGCCGAATACGTTCACCCAGCGTCCCACCAGTTGACCGGCCATGCGCTTGGCCGGATTCCGCGCCACCGGCGCCTCGGCGCGCAAATTCTCTTGCTGCTTTTTCATCGCCACGACTGTAGTAACGACTTCAGTCGTTATTTTCTCTGGCGCGTCCAACAGCCCCAACCGTGAAAATACCGCCAGCAGCAGCCCAAACGAAAATCCCACCGCAGCGCGCGGCTGGCCTTTGTGCTCGAATGTCCATAACGGTATGCCCTTTTGGGTGGCACGCTTCGCCAGCTCGCCGCCGGTGGAAATCGCCAGCAGGCGGCAGCCGTTTTTCAGCGCAGCGTCAAATGAATTCAGCGTCTCTTCGGTGTTCCCGGAGTGCGATGAGGCGATGACCAGCGTTTCCGGTCCGCGCGCCCAGGCGGGCAGGCCGTAATCGCGGTGGACGAAGACGGGTATCTTGCAGATTGGCGCGAGATAGGAAGCCAGCAAGTCCGCGCCGATGGCCGAGCCGCCCATGCCGGAGACGACGACGCGGGAGACTTCCGAAGTCTCCGCCCCTACGGGGTGCTTCGCGAAGACTTCGGAAGTCTGACCAATCTCCCAAGCCTTATGCAACTGCTCCGGCAGGCCGTCTATTTCGGCGAGCATGTTTTGGGGATCGAGGGATTGGAAGGAGGTGAAATCATCAGGTGCAACCATAATCGCGCACGATCTACGGATACAACTCCAATACAATCAACCGTTCGCGTTCCACGACGCGCTGCACATCGTTCAACTGCAGAATCTTGGTCGTGACGCGCCCTTCCGGCGTCAATGGCTGAATCATCGCGCCCTCCAGGTGGAAATGCTCCTGCCATTTCTGCTTGCGTGGATTGAAAAACGAAACCAGCGCGCCGGTTTCAGGGTCCAATGAGCCGATGTTGGGGCCTTTGCGGCGGTTGCAACGTAGACAGGCCAGGGCGAGATTGTTGGCTTCGGTCTTGCCGCCGTGTTGAACAGGGATAACGTGGTCGGGTTCGTGTTCGAACGCGCTGGCAGCTTGTGGCATGAGACAGTACTCACATCGCCCGCCAGCCCGTTCGGTCACCAATCGCCGCAGAGAGGCAGGGACCGCGCTCATTGGCCTTTCCGCGCCATCTGTTCACGCGCTTGAACCTTGAGCATCACGATCAGATGCTCAAGCGCTTCGATTTCGTTCAATTCGGCCTGTTCTTCGACAGAAAGTAGTCCCGATTGATTGAGCGCCAGCAGGCGGCGCAGACGTTGCTGGGACTGTGCGGATATCTTGTATTCAGCAACTTGTTTCGATGACGGTCCTTTGGACAAGTATCCAATCAGTTCCGCAGCAGCCTGCGCAGCGGGGGTTTTGAAGCCAGCCAGCGAGAGTTCCAACACCGTTGGCAGCCACATGTCCATGCGGCGCAGCCTGGGGGCGAGGCTGTCAGGTACGCGCATTGTCATTTCAACCATAGTATCACCTCTATATCTCTATTTTACATCAATCGAGGCGGTGTGAGTCCCCAGATACTTTTGGGTGATGAATCTGCCCATAGAGTGGCCGATGATAACTGGCGGCCTTACCTTTGGATTTCTCGCAAATCAGTTCCAGGTTCATGATAGCCTCGATTTGACAAGCGTTGCCAGTTTGTAGATTTCGCGCCGACTCCAGCCTGATTCACCAGCCAGGCGAGTCGCCAATTTCGAGGGCGACTCCCCCGCCTCCGGTCCAGCCAGCAGCGCGGACATGAGATGCTCTTCGGACCATCTCGCCACTGCGCAGAGGGCAGGCTCTTTTCCGCCAATCACGAGCGTGAACTCGCCGCGCGGTTCATGCCGGGTAAAGTATTCACACGCCTCACTGAGCGTGCCGCGCCAGATCTGCTCGTGGAGCTTGGTCAGCTCGCGGGCAATGGCAATCGGACGCTCGCCGAGGACGGCTTGCAGGTCGGCCAGCGAGTCGAGCAGGCGGTGGGGGGCTTCGAGAAAGATCAAGGTGTAGGGCGAATTGCCAATTCGCCCTACGAATTCGCGTCGCTCGGAAATTTTGCGCGGCAGGTAGCCGAGATAGAGAAAGGCGTCCGTCGGCAGGCCGGAAGCGGTGAGGGCGGCCACCGGCGCAGACGGACCCGGCACCGGGCTGACGTTGTACCCGGCTTCCAGGGCGGCGCGCACCAGTTCATAACCGGGATCGTTCAGCGCCGGCGTGCCCGCGTCCGAGACCAGGGCCACGTCGCCGCCAGCCAGGGCATCCAGGATCGTTTTGAGTTTGCTGAGTTTGTTATGCTCGTAGTAGCTGGTCAGGGGGGTATGAATGTCGAAATGGGCAAGCAGTTTCCGGGTCACGCGCGTGTCCTCCGCCGCGATCAGGCGCGCCTCGCCCAGGATGCGCAGGGCGCGCGGACTGATGTCCTCCAGATTGCCAATCGGGGTGGCGACAAGATAGAGTGTGCCCATCGATTTGATTCTAACCGAAAAGCCCCCGTTTTTATGGAAAAACGGGTTCCTGGTCAGGCGGCTGGAACAGCCGCAACCGTCGCCGGACGCTTACGGCCAAAGAACAGCCAGGTGACGCCGATGGCGATGGCATATAGAATGGCCGTGTTGATGAACAGCGGCGCGAAACCGTATTTCTCCTGCACCAGGCCGGAAATGTACGGGCCGACCGCCCAGCCGAAATTCCAGGCCCAGGAGCGGATGCTGTTGAGCGCGCCCTGCTCGGCCTCCGGGGTCAGTTCCATGGCATACGCGTCGAAGAGCGGCGCGGCCATGTTCATCAGCGTGCCGCGCACCAGGAAGCCGACCACCGCCAGCCAGACGAGCGGCGAGAAGCCGAGCACCAGCAGGAAGGCCAGGCTGGCAGACTGCACCAGCACGATCATGCGGATCTTGCCGCCCAGGTTGCCAACCAGCCGCGGCCCGATGAAGCTGGCCACACCGATCAGCAGGGCAGAGGCGCTGAACAGAAGCCCCAGCGTCTGGTCGCTCACATGGTGGCGTTCGACAAAAAAGAGGTTCAGATACGGGATGAGCAACGCCGCGCCGAAGCCGGTGATCAGATTGGGCAGCGCCAGTTTGAGGGTCAGGGGGCGGATCAAGACGCTCCAGACCGGTTGCCTGCTTGCGCGTGGCGAGACGGCTCGCTCGGCCTCCAGCCGGGTCTGCGGCTCGCGGATGAAGGCGATCGGCGCCAGCACCAGGAAACTGGAAATCACGCTCGTGAGCAGGACGGCCTGATAAGCCAGCGCACTGTGATCGGCCACGCCGAACAGGTGGCTGAACAGGCCAGGGAGCAGACCTGCCACGGCGTTGCCGAAGGTGTTGGCCAGCGGGAAGACGCCGAAGCTGACGCTGAACAGCAAGTCGCGGCTGGAATCATCGGAGACCTTCATCATGAACGGCGCGTGGCTCAACACGTAAAGCTGACCGCTGACGCCCCAGACGAAGGCCATCGCCAGCATGACCAGCGGCTGGCGCACGCTGCACATGACGATGATCGCCACGTTTGCAGCCGTGAAGCCCAGGATCATGGCGCGCTTGCGCCCGATCCGGTCGGAGAGCATGCCCATCGGGACGCCGAAGATCAGCGCGGCGATGGACGGCATGGCGTTGATCAGCCCCAGGTACTCGCGGCCGAATCCGGCTTCCAGGATGTAGAAGTTGAAGAACAGGTTCCAGCCGCTGAAGAGGAAGCCATCCAGCAAGAGCGCCAGCAGAAAGAGCTTGGCCGGACGGTTCAGCCTGCGGACTTGGGCAAATTGCGAGAGGAAAACCCTCAGGAGTCTCATGTTGTGTGTTTCAAGTTAGCACATTGAGAGGTGACTGTCACTTTTGAAATGACAGTCACCTTAGTGATCATTCTCGATTATCCAGTCAGGTGTGCTCACCTGTGATCTTGTAGCAGTTTTTTCAATTCCTCCAGCGTTTGATCCGGCCGGGTAAATTGGATGGCGTACATGCCGACCGCGCGTGCCCCCTCGAT
>Ga0210024_1003104_pt1 | contig 13952 bp, 12 predicted proteins | sample CryGeymeta201525_FD_183988 | JGI IMG/M metagenome (GOLD analysis project Ga0210024, IMG submission 183988) | Groundwater microbial communities from Crystal Geyser aquifers in Utah, USA - Crystal Geyser metaG 2015-25 (SPAdes) (version 2) | ecosystem: Environmental > Aquatic > Deep subsurface >... | reverse complement strand
CCGGCGCAACATGGCTTGATCCTTTACTGAAAAAGGGGGCGGTGATGAAGTGTTCAGGGTGTCACAATTTCGCCGATGAGATCGTATTCGGAGGAATCGGTGACGCGCATGGTCACAAATTCGCCAATCTCGGCCTGACCGGCGGTAATCAGGCAACAGCCGTCAACATCGGGGGCCTGATGAGCGCTACGGCCCTTGAGCAGCAATTCCGTTTCTTCGCTGTAGCCCTCAATCAGTACGCGCTCCAGATGACCAAGGCGCTGCCGGTTCTGGGCAAAGGCCACCTGCGCCTGGGCTTTCATCATCTTGTGCATGCGCCGGGTCTTGGTCGCCGCCGCAACCTGTCCCGGCAGTTGCGCCGCCGGAGTTCCTTCTTCGCGGGAATAACGGAAGACCCCCATGCGCTCAAAGTGGCCTTCTTTAACGAAGTCGAGCAGGGCGTCAAACTGTTGTTGGGTTTCGCCCGGAAAACCGACAATAAAAGAGGTGCGCAGAGTGAGATCGGGTATTTTTTGCCGCAATCGCGCCAGCAGTCGGCGAATGTCGGCACTGTCCAGGCGGCGGTTCATCTGTTTTAAAATGTGATCGTCGATATGTTGCAGGGGTAAATCAAGGTAAGAACAGATCTTTTCTTCCTGGGCGATCAGCTCGATCAGTTCGTCGCTGACGCCATCGGGATAGGCATAGAGCAGGCGAATCCAGGCCAGGCCTTCAATTTTTACCAGCCGGCGCAGCAATTTTTCGAGCGTTGCGCCATCCTGACGGTCGGCCCCGTAGGCGGTAATATCCTGAGCGATGAGGTTAATCTCGCGCACGCCCTGTTGCACCAGGCGGGTGACTTCACTCACCAGAGAATCCATGCTGCGCGAACGTAAATGACCGCGCAACTGGGGAATTACGCAGTAAGAACAGCAGTTGGAACAGCCGTCGGCAATTTTTACGTAGCTGGTGTAAAAGGGTGATGAGTTAACCCGGGGCGTGTGATGATCATAAAGATAGTCGGGAACACTGACCTGGACGGTTGTCTGGTGGCCGCCCAGCTGTTGTTCGATCAATTCGACAATTCGTGGCGCATCGCTGGTTCCCATGAAGAGATCGACTTCGGGCAGTTGTGCGGCCAGCTCTTCCTTATAACGCTGAGGTAAGCACCCGCTGACCACCAGCAGGCGGCAGCGACCCGTCTGTTTGTAATCGGCCACCTCAAGAATGGTGTCGATGGATTCTTCTTTGGCATCCTCGATAAAAGAGCAGGTGTTGACAACAATAATATCGGCCTGGCTGTCATCGGTAGTAATCACAAAGCGTTCGGGGGGCAGATGACCGAGCATCACCTCGGCATCAACCAGATTTTTCGGACAGCCCAGGCTGACCAGGCTGAGAGTTAATTTTTCCACAATTTTTTCCATTTCCGGCGCTTGGTCACGTGGACTATGAGCGCATATTTTCGAATTGCAGTTCAACATCCAGCTTCTGGTGTTTGAGCAACTGCATTACCTCCTGCAGATCGTCGATCTGCTTGCCGGTCACCCGCACCTGATCTTCCATGATCTGGGCTTGCACCTTGAGTTTGGTTTCTTTGATCAGCTTGACAATTTCTTTGCCTTTTTCCTTGCTGATGCCCTGAATGACACTCGCCTTCTGGCGTACTGTGCCGGCGGATCCTTTTTCTTCACCGGCATAATCGAGACACTTGGCCGACAGGCCGCGGCGCACCAGTTTGCCGATGAGAATTTCCTTGATGGCTTTCAACTTGTAATCATCCGCGGCCAGGATTTTGATTTCACTGCCTTTGAATTCGAGTTCATTGGTGGTGCCCTTGAAGTCATAACGGGTGGTGACTTCCTTGATCGTCTGATTGACCGCGTTATCGACTTCCTGCAAATCAACTTTTGAAACGATATCAAAGCTTGGCATGGGTTTACTCCTTGTCCGAAAACGCGCAGAAACGATGACCTATAACACAAAACCACCCCGGCGAAAAGCTGAATCCGGCTTCCCCCCACGGCAAATTTGTTCTAACGCGACCGCGTGCATGATCCTGTGGAATTTTTCGTCATCCGCAGGTAATCAAGAATCGAACGGACATCCATAGAGAGTTGTCGCATCTTTTGCGCGACGTTGTCGACGCCTTTGGATTTTATCAGTCCAACGGCAAAACGCCGGAGTCGTGACATATTCTCCGGCCCATAGCCGGTTCGGATCCGGCTGCGGTCTTCATCGAAATTCCAGTCGATGATGTAGTGGCAGCTGTTTTCAATGCACCAGTGGTTGCGGTTGGTGTTGAGAACTTGGGCAGCGCTGGCGTGTTCGGGCGGGCAGCTGGTGATGCCGTAAGCGGTTTCTTTGGAAACCTTCCCGGTTTTTTTGTCAATACTTTCGCGTTCGATCACAAAAGCCTGGCCGACGTGAGGGAAGTCGAGGTAGTGATTGAGCTCGGTCGAGGTCCAGATCTTGCGTGTTTCAATGCGCCCGTGGCCGGAATCCACACTGACGGCATCAGGTTCATTGCGTTGTTGGAAATACAGCATGAGATCCGCACGCAGGCTGGGTTGATTGCCTTTAACCGTGAAATGGTAATGTGCCCGTCGGTCTGCAACCAGGTAATCGGCCAGACGACGCTGCGTCAACAGGGCATCCGCGGTGATGGTTTTGCCTTCAATGTCGATCGCCTCAAGTAACGGGATCGCCATCTTGATCTCGTTGGTTCGCTTGACCTCGTCACCCTCACCTACCGGCAGGGTGCCGACTTTTTTTGGGTGTGGCAGATCTTGCTCTGATGGCCGATGGCACTCAGGATATGGGTCTGGTGGCCCTGCTTGTCAATCGCGTTGCACATGGTCTTGCCGTCGATCGCCAGGCTTTCGTCTGCGTCGGCGTAAAGTTCATTCCAGTGTTGCAGCGCCCGGTCGAGATGGTCGGGTTCGACGCGGATCAGAACATTGCGAATAATCGATTCGCTGGGGACAATAAAGACCCCTTTCTCGTAGCGGCAGCGGAACCGTTCCCGCGCTTTCGGGCCGAGATTTTTCGCCCAGTCGGAGATCGCCTTATAGCCGCGCATCCCGCAGAGGGTCGCCCCTGCGGCAATCGCCAGGATGGTAGACAGGCGATGACGGCGTCCCTGAGGGGTCCGCGGGTCGGGAATCGTGGTAAAGAAATCGGGCAAGGATCGCATCTGAGCGGCAGTCAGCATCATCTTCGGGGCTCCATGACAATAGCGGGGATCAAGGACGGGGCGGGATAAGTGCGATTGTGTTTTGGGCTGCAAGGGACGAACGAACACCAGCTTGGGCGTATGCGCCTGCGCGCTATACGCGCTATCGCCCTGACGAGTGCGCCGAAAGCCCTTGGTCTGCCCCAGGCAGAGCCAGTTGGCCGCCTTGTAGACGGTGCCGTGGTAGCGCTGGGGGTCAACAAAGGTTTCCATCAACAGCAGGGGATGACCGAACCTGATCAGCCAGTCGTGGGAAATTCTTTTTTCACACAAGGACAAGACTCGTGAGCCGAGGTTCGACAGATGCCACTGCGGCAGGATCAAAAAGCGACTGTTGTTGGTTACCAATTTTAAACGATCATACTGGTGTCGGTAACGCCAACCGATCCATTGATCCCGCGCCGCACACTTCAAGGCAGCGGCAGAGAAGGTCAAGAGGGCAACCCATTGATCATTTAAGAGCGCGATATACCAGAGGGTTTCACTGATCTTAGGCAGATCCCCCAGATAGTGATGGTGTTGCATCAGTTCCCGATAGCGTGCCTCTTCGGCGGGCAAAACGGGACGAACGTGGATTGCTTTTAAATTCAATGCCGGAATTCTCCACGACAAGAGGAGTTTCCTTTATACGTGATCCTTGGGTGCTTGACCAGAAAAAAAGATAAGATTGGCTATGAAACTGGATTTGTGGGGCGGGACGAATTGACCCTGAGTGCTTGCGTGAGATGACTTCGGCGTTTATTATCAATGAGTTACGAGGAGCGCTGGCTTTGAGACTGATTTGCGGTAGGTCGGCTTTCCCTCCACCATTTCAAAAGGACGATCCCATTCGGGGCCGTCCTTTTGTACATTTTGGGAGCGGGAATCGAAGTGCAGCGAGCGCTGACTTGATGTCAGACGAGTGAGCAGGGGTGCCCGCGTCAGCGAGCGGAGGAGAGGCTACGCAGGAGAAGTCATGTCGACTTCGACATAGTGGCCCCTGCCACCTCCACCATTAACAAAAGACAAACCCGTCCACTAACCGCGTCCGGTTATTGGGCGGGTTTTATTTTTTTGTATTGTTAGCTATTTACGCCGCTTTCAGGGTGTCGGCGCTGCCGCCCCGATCACTCCCTTTTCGGGAAATCCGTCACACCCCGCTTCTCTTTCGCCTGCACACCAAGGCGCAGGATGCGCCGACTGAACGCACGCAGTGCGGGCCAAAGGCCGCGCAGCAGGGATGGTGAAGCGTAAAATTCTCTGTATTCTTCCCCCCATTCTCCGGATCTCGTCCGGTGTCCTGCATTTTTTCCTGCAACCACTGCTCGGCGGCATCAAAGACAAACTGGTTGATACTCTTCATGATTTAAGTCAAACAGGTCATTGATGCCCATGGTCGGTCGCTCCTCGTTGTGAATTCTGATTGCTTCCCCGCTTACTTACCGGAGAGACGGAGAAGGTGTCGGGCATCGGGTGATTTTTTTTCGTGCCTTCACCCATGGCCCTTACTTATCGAAGCGATTTCAAATCTGTCGGAAATCCTGCAAAATTAGAGTTGCACACCGCATAGCAGATGTTATATTGTCGAATAGTTTTGAATGGCCCTTGTGCGCCCAACGTTTTCGGTTGCGCAAAGGCCCGTAAATGAATCAGATGATTGGAGGCTGAGCGATGAACAGACAACGTGCCCTTGACGTGCTGACTAGCAGCAAGCCGGAGCTGCAGGCCCGTTTCGGCGTGACCCGGCTGGCCTTGTTCGGCTCCACCGCCCGTGACACGGCGAGCAGCGGCAGTGATGTCGATGTGCTGGTGGTTTTCGACGGCCCGGCCACCTCCAAGCGTTATTTCGGTGTGCAGTTCTACCTGGAGGATCTGCTCGGCTGCCCGGTCGACCTGGTCACCGAAAAGGCCCTGCGGCCGGAGCTGCGCCCCGACATCGAACAGGAGCGGGTTAATGTCTGATATGACCTCACACGAAGGCACTAAGGGTATAAGTAAAAAATGAAAATAAGAATATCGAACCTGTCCATGGTGACTTTCAAAGATTATTCGTGCCATTTTTTCCCCCTGTCTTTCTTCGCGTCTTCGCGCCTTCGCGTGCAAAAGGGGTTTTCCCCTGGCTTCGCGTGCAAAAGGGGTTCAAACCAATGGCCATGATCCGCCAGCCCGAAAACTTCCCGGAAACGGTCAAGGAGGTGCGGCGGCAGCTGGCGCTTTCCCAGGAAGAACTGGCCCACGCCCTCGGGGTGAGCTTCGCCACGGTCAACCGCTGGGAAAACGGCAGGACGGTGCCGTCGAAGCTGGCGCAAGCGACTTTTGAGAATTTCTGCACCAGGATGGCAAAACAGGGGAAGTTGAAGCATGACCAGGACTGAGGCCCAAACCCGCTCTGAACTGATTGACAGCCAGCTCGCTCAGTCGGGCTGGAACGTCAAAGATCCTACCCAGGTCATCGAGGAGTTAGACATCCTGACGCCGCTTCCCTTGGGTGTTGCCGAACCGCGCACCCCTTACGAAGGTCATCAATTCAGCGACTATGTGTTGCTCGGCAAGGACCGCAAGCCCCTGGCCGTGGTCGAAGCCAAGAAAACGAGCAAGGATGCCGCGCTGGGTCGCGAGCAGGCCAAGCAGTATTGCTGCAACATCCAGAAACAACTGGGTGGCGAGCTGCCGTTCTGCTTCTACACCAACGGGCACGAGATTTATTTCTGGGATCTGGATAACTACCCGCCGCGCAAAATAGTTGGCTTCCCGACCCGTGATGACCTTGAGCGCTTTCAATACATTCGCCGCAACCGCAAGCCCCTGACCCAGGAGCTGATCAACACATCCATCGCGGGCCGCGACTACCAGATCCGGGCCATACGCGCCGTGCTGGAAGGCATCGAGCAGAAAAGGCGCGACTTCCTGCTGGTGATGGCCACCGGCACCGGCAAGACCCGCACCTGCATCGCCATGGTCGATGCCCTGATGCGTGCCGGCCACGCCGAAAAGGTACTCTTTCTGGTTGATCGCATCGCCCTGCGCGAACAGGCACTGGCCGCCTTCAAGGAGCATTTACCCCATGAGCCGCGCTGGCCCAACGTCGGTGAAAAACTCATCGCCAAGGACCGCCGTATCTACGTCTTGACCTATCCCACCATGCTCAACATCATCCGGGACGAGTCGCAGCAGCTGTCACCACACTTTTTCGATTTCATCGTGGTCGATGAAAGCCACCGCTCGATTTACAACACCTATGGCGAGGTCCTCAATTATTTCAAGACCATCACCCTGGGTTTGACCGCCACGCCCACCGATATCATCGACCGCAATACCTTTCAGCTCTTTCACTGCGAAGACGGCCTTCCCACTTTTGCCTACACCTTCGAAGAGGCGGTCAATAACGTGCCGCCTTATCTTAGCAGCTTTCAGGTGATGAAGATTCAGACCCGCTTCCAGATGGAGGGGATCAGCAAGCGCACCATCTCGTTGGAAGACCAGAAAAAGCTCTTGCTGGAAGGCAAGGAGATCGAGGAGATCAACTTCGAGGGGTCGCAGCTCGAAAAGCAGGTGATCAACAAGGGAACCAACGCCCTCATCGTCAAGGAGTTCATGGAGAAGTGCATCAAGGACAGCAGCGGCGTACTGCCCGGCAAAACGATTTTCTTCTGCTCGTCCAAGCCCCATGCCCGCAGCATCGAAGAGATCTTCGACAAGCTCTTCCCCCAATACAAGGGCGAACTGGCCAAGGTGCTGGTCTCCGATGACCCGCGTGTCTACGGCAAGGGCGGTCTGCTCGACCAGTTCACCAACAACGACATGCCCCGCGTCGCCATCAGCGTCGACATGCTCGACACCGGTATCGACGTGCGCGAGATCGTCAATCTGGTCTTCGCCAAGCCGGTCTACTCCTACACCAAATTCTGGCAGATGATCGGGCGCGGCACCCGGCTGCTTGAAGCCGCCAAGCCCAAGCCCTGGTGTACCGAAAAGGAGGTGTTCCTCATCCTCGATTGCTGGGACAACTTCGAATACTTCAAGCTGCAACCCAAGGGCAAGGAACTCAACCCCCAGCTCCCCCTGCCGGTGCGGCTGGTCGGCTTGCGGCTGGCTAAAATCGAAAAGGCCATCGACCTCGCTCAGGTGCAGATTGCCGAGCGCGAAATTGCCAAATTGCGCCGGCAGATCAGCCAGCTGCCGCAAAGCTCCGTCATCATCAAGGAGGCGGCCGCTTCACTGGCCCGACTCGATGAGGAAAACTTCTGGATCACCCTGAATCACCAGCGCCTGGAATTTCTGCGCAGCGAGATCAAGCCACTGTTCCGCACCGTCTCCGAGGCCGACTTCAAGGCCATGCGCTTTGAACGCGACCTGCTGGAATACTCGCTGGCCAGAATGAGCGAAGAGCGGGAAAAGGCCGCAACCCTCAAGGACGGCATCGTCGAGCAGATCAGCGAACTGCCGCTGTCGATCAACTTCGTCAAAGCCGAAGAAGCGTTGATCCGCGTCGCCCAGACCAGTCACTATTGGGCCAAAACGGAAGCCGTTGCTTTGGAAGACGCCCTCGACGAGCTGAACACCCGCCTCGGTCTGCTGATGAAATTCCGCGAGCTCCAGACCGGCCCCGGCCCGATGAACCTCGATCTCACCGACGTGCTGCACAACAAGGAATGGGTCGAGTTCGGCCCCCAGCACGAATCGGTCAGCATCAGCCGCTACCGCGAAATGGTCGAGGCCATGGTCGCGGAGCTGACCGCGTACAATCCCATCCTGCAAAAACTCAAGAACGGTCAGGATGTCTCGGCTGACGAGGCCCTTGAGCTGGCCGAGTTGCTTCATGCCGAGCACCCGCACATCATCGAAGATCTGCTGCGCCAGGTCTACAAAAACCGCAAGGCTCGTTTCATCCAGTTTATCCGCCACATCCTCGGCATCGAGATCCTGAAGAGCTTCCCGGAAACGGTCAGTGAAGCCTTCGATCAGTTCATCGGGCAGCACACGAACCTGTCCAGCCGCCAGCTGGACTTTTTGAACCTGCTCAAGGGCTTCATCATCGAGCGCGAGAAGGTTGAGAAGAAAAACCTGATCAACGCACCGTTCACGGTCATCCACCCGCAGGGCATTCGCGGTGTGTTCAGCCCGGCGGAGATCAACGAAATCTTACAGCTCACGGAACGGTTGGCGGCCTGATGATTTTTAACCGCGAAAGGCACGAAAAGCACGAAATGGGGTCGGAATCGACCCGTTTGGAAATGAGGATTAATCCGCAGATTGTCCAGATAGTCACATATTTAAACCCCTCGAATTCGATGGGTTTAGAGTACGGAGTATAGGAGATGGCTAAGAATAAAAAAATTGAGGTGATTGGCAGTGACGTTTCCTTTTTTAATGAAGGCACTGAGGACTTTATCTCTCTAACGGATTTGGCCAAACATAAGAATGCGGAATATACCGGCGTTGTTATCTCTCATTGGCTGAGTACACGCTATACAGTTGAATTTATGGGTATTTGGGAGCGGGTCAATAACCCGGATTTTAATCTAACGGAATTCAGTTACATTAGAAATGAAAGTGGAAGTAATGGGTACGTCCTCTCTGCAAAACAGTGGATTAAAAAAACCAACGCCATTGGAATTATATCCAAACCTGGACGGTATGGCGGAACCTATGCTCATAAAGACATTGCGTTTGAATTTGCCACCTGGATTTCTCCGGAACTGAAATATTTCCTGATAAAGGAGTTCCAGCGCCTCAAAGAGCAGGAACTCCAGCAGCTCGGCTGGGACATCCGCCGCAACCTGACCAAAATCAATTACCGCATCCACACCGACGCCATCAAGACAAACCTGATCCCGCCCGAGCTGACACCCCAGCAAATCAATCTCGTCTACGCCAGCGAGGCGGATCTGCTGAACATGGCCCTTTTCGGCAAGACCGCGAAGCAGTGGCGGGATGAAAACCCGGACCACAAAGGCAATATCCGCGACGAAGCCAATGTCTCCCAGCTTGTCTGCCTGGCCAACCTTGAAACCCTGAACGCCCATTTCATTCATCAAGGGCTCCCACAGCCCGAGCGGCTTAATAGCCTGAACCAGACCGCTATTCATCAGATGAAACTCTTGCTTGCGGACAAAAACGTCAAGCAGTTGGAGGATAAATAACATGCTGCAAAACAACCCCGAACTCAAAAGCAAGATCGACCAGCTCTGGAACAAGTTCTGGTCCGGCGGCATCAGTAACCCGCTCACCGCCATCGAACAGATCACCTACCTGCTGTTTATGAAGCGCCTCGACGAGCTGGATCAGAAAAAGCTGGCCGATGCCGACTTTACCGGAGAGCCCTACACCTCCAAGTTCGAAGGGCAATGGATACCGCCCGAATACCGCGCCAAGGCAAGGGAAGACGACACCCAGAAAGAGACCGACAAACGCCAGGCCGATGCCAAGATGTATGAAATCGACAAGCGCAGCCTGCGCTGGAGCGAGTTCAAACGCATGCAGGCCGAGGAGATGTTGCAGCATGTGCAGACCAAGGTCTTCCCCTTCCTCAAGGACATGAACGGCACCGCGTCCAACTTCACCCACCACATGCGGAACGCCGTCTTCATCATCCCCAAACCGGCGCTCTTGGTGGAGGCGGTGAAGACCATCGACGAGATCTTCGAGATCATGGAGAAGGACTCCAAGGAGAAGGGCCAGGCCTTTCAGGACATCCAGGGCGATGTCTACGAGATGCTCCTCTCTGAGATCGCCAGCGTCGGCAAGAACGGCCAGTTCCGCACCCCGCGCCACATCATCAAGCTGATGGCCGACCTGGTGCGGCCGCAACTGGGCCACCGCATCGCCGACCCGGCCTGCGGCTCCGGCGGCTTTTTGCTCGGGGCCTATCAGTACATTGTCACCGATCTGGCCCTCTCTCATAAAAAAGGCCAGGCGGGCAAAACAGATTTCCCGCCTGACGAGGACGGCTTTGTCCGCACCTCGGTGGCGGCGGGACTCACCGAAAAGGCCCAGGCCATCCTGCAGGCCTCCCTCTTTGGCTACGACATTGATGCCACCATGGTGCGCCTGGGGCTGATGAACCTGATGATGCACGGCATCGACGAGCCGAAGATTGACTACAAGGACACCCTCTCCAAAAGCTACCTTGAGGAGGCCGAATACGACATCGTCATGGCCAACCCGCCCTTTACCGGCAGCATCGACAAGGGCGACATCAACGAAAACCTGAGCCTTTCCACCACCAAGACCGAGCTGCTCTTTGTCGAAAACATCTACCGCCTGCTGAAAAAGGGTGGTACCGCCTGCGTCATCGTGCCGCAGGGTGTGTTGTTCGGTTCCGGCGGGGCGTTCAAGGCGCTGCGCAAGCTGCTGGTAGAGCGCTGCGACCTCAAGGCGGTGATCACCATGCCCAGCGGCGTGTTCAAACCTTACGCCGGGGTCAGCACCGCTATTCTATTGTTTACTAAAGTTTGGGGACCGAAGGACAAGGTGACCCAACCGGCCACCGAGCATGTCTGGTTCTACGAGATGCAGGCCGACGGCTATTCGCTGGATGACAAGCGCAGCAAGCAGGACGGCTATGGGGATTTGCAGGATATCGTGGCGCGGTTTCATAGACGGGATGCGGAAAGAGATACGGATCGGACCGCGAAATGGTTTTGTGTGGCGCGGGGGGATATCGAGGCCGAAGGCTATGACCTGTCGCTGTCGCGGTACAAGGAGGATGTGTTTGAAGAGGTGGTGTATGAGAAGCCAGCGGTGATACTGGAGCGGTTGCTGGTGGCGGAGCTTGGGGAAGAGTTTTATAACCACGGAATGCACGGAGAACACGGAAAAGATGCTTCACGCGAAGGCGCGACCGCCGCAGGGAGTGGCAACGCGCGACGGAATGAGATGGGCGGGATTGTGCGGGAGTTGTTGGAGTTGCGGGGGATGGTGGGATGAATTTTCTCAACCACGAAATACACGAAAGGCACGAAATTGAAAGCGAGGCGCTTTTGTGAAAAAGCAACAACTGCATAGTGTCGCGAAGATTATTGCTGGTCAATCGCCCGCTTCGTCAACATACAACTCGACTGGCGATGGCTTGCCTTTTTTTCAAGGCAAGGCTGACTTTCAAGAGATGTATCCACGTGTGCGTATATGGTGCACCAGTGACAAACGCAAAGAGGCCGAACCGGGAGATATTCTAATATCGGTTCGTGCTCCTGTGGGTGCGGTGAATATTTGTAACCAAAAGTCAATTATTGGGCGCGGCCTATCAGCCATACGCCCAGCACTTAATCTGGACAAACATTTCCTCAAAGCTAATGAGCAGCAGATTGACGCCCTGGGTACAGGTTCAACATTCAAGGCAATTACACAAGAAACACTCAAAAAAGTCGAAATCTCCCTCCCGCCGCTCGACGACCAAAAGCGCATTGCCCATCTGCTCGGCAAGGTGGAAGGGCTGATCGCCCGACGAAAACACCACCTGCAACAACTCGACGACCTGCTCAAAAGCGTCTTTCTGGAGATGTTCGGCGACCCCGTGCGGAATGAGAAGGGGTGGAAAGCAGTTTTTTGGGATGATCTTTTTGTGACGCGAACTGGAAAGTTAAACGCAAATGCAATGTCAGAAAACGGGGCTTATCCTTTTTTTACCTGCGCAAAGGAAATTTTTCAGATCGATAATTTTGTTTTCGATTGTGAGGCGCTGATATTGGCTGGGAACAATGCGACCGGCGACTACGACGTCAAACATTACAAGGGGAAATTCAATGCGTATCAGCGCACTTACATTTTGGAACTAAAAAGCGAGGCGGACGAATACCTCTTTTACAAGCATCATCTTGAAATGAAGCTTCGGCAACTAAAAGACGGCTCAAAAGGTGCCAATACGCGATATTTGACCAAGCAATTCCTGGATACTATTTCTTTTATTCAACCTCACGAGAAACTCCAAAACCAATTCGCCGCCATTGTCGAAAAGGTCAAAGGCATCAAATCCCGCTACCAGCAAAGCCTGACCGATCTGGAAAGCCTCTATGGCGCACTGAGTCAGAAGGCCTTCAAGGGCGAGCTGGATTTGTCGCAGGTCTCGCTGCCGGTTGAACCAACCAAGGAAGATACGGACAGCACGGAAGAGTTGAACCGCGAAATACGCGAACAGCGCGAAAGTAAAACCGGGGTGGCGGTATGACTCCACAGTCCTCCATAGTATCTTCGCGTGAAGCCAAGGATTTTCACTTCTGTGAAATCCGTGCTTTCCGTGGTTCTGATGTTTCGTGCCTTTCGTGTATTTCGTGGTTCATATGGCCCTTCGCGCCTTCGCGCCTTCGCGTGAGGCTAAAACTTTTAGTTTCCGTGAAATCCGTGCCTTCCGTGGTTCCCCTTTTTCGCGCCTTTCGCGTTTTTAGCGGTTCAAATTCCAAGGGGGCAACATGAAATACCAGCCACCCCACAGTATCACCCCGGCGATAGTGAATCTGGTCGCCGAGATTTGCGAAACCATTGGCCGCTACACCGTGCTCACCGATCAGGCGAGAGCCTTGCGGCTGCGGCGCATCAACCGTATCCGCATCATTCACGGCTCGCTGGCCATCGAGGGCAACACCCTGAGCGAGGCGCAGATCACTGCGATTCTGGAGGGCAAGCGGGTCATCGCCCCGCCCCGCGAGGTGCAGGAGGTGAAAAATGCGCTGGCCGCCTATGACCGTTTCGACAGCTGGAAACCCTCATCGGAAAAGGACTTGCTGGAGGCTCACCGGATTCTGATGTCTGGCCTGATCGACGAGGCAGGGCTGTATCGGCCTGGCGGCGTGGGGGTGATGGCAGGCCAGCAGGTGATCCACCTGGCCCCGCCCGCCGACCGGGTGCCGCATCTGATGGTCGACCTGTTCGGTTGGCTGGCCGCCACCGATGCCCACCCACTCATCGCCAGTTCGGTCTTTCACTACGAGTTCGAATTCATCCACCCCTTCGCCGATGGCAACGGCCGTATGGGGCGGCTATGGCAAAGCCTGATTCTGGCCCGCTGGAATCCCCTGTTCGCCGACATCCCGGTGGAAAGCCTGATCTTCGAGCACCAGGCCAAGTACTACCAGGCTATTCAGGAAAGCACCCAAAAGACCGATTCCGCCCCGTTCATCGCCTTCATGCTGCGGATGATTTTGGATACCGTGACCAGCTTGACCCCGGAAGTCACCCCGGAAGTCACCCCGGAAGTTCGACTGCTCTCAGTTCTTGCCGGAGAAATGAACCGGCAACAGCTCAAAGAGGCGCTCGGGTTGAAAGACGATGAACATTTTCGCAGGGCCTATCTGCTCCCGGCTCTGGATGCCGGACTGATTGAAATGACCCTCCCCGACAAGCCGCGCAGCAGCAAACAGAAATACCAGCTGACCGACAAGGGCCGTCAGGTGGTGGCCCGGCCCGGCGGCGGATAACTTGTGACAAACTCGCGACATGGCTTGTGACAATCGGGTCATGGATTACTCGGGGCGACAAAAGAGCGATTCTTGAAGGGCATCAGATGAAGCAGATGAAACCGTTTGCCGGAAAATGGCGCATCGTCGAGATGGAGGTCTGGGATCAGGATTACGTCGACATGGAGGTGCCGGGATTTATCCGCATCGGCGCGGATGGCACCGGACAGTTTCAGTTTGGGCTGGTCTCCGGGGATATCGATGGCCGGGTGGAGCAATGCGGTAATGCGCCACGTTTCGATTTTTCCTGGTCGGGGCAGGACGAAAATGATCCGGTCTGCGGCCGGGGTTGGGGCGTCATCGAAAAT
>Ga0210024_1003100_pt1 | contig 13958 bp, 13 predicted proteins | sample CryGeymeta201525_FD_183988 | JGI IMG/M metagenome (GOLD analysis project Ga0210024, IMG submission 183988) | Groundwater microbial communities from Crystal Geyser aquifers in Utah, USA - Crystal Geyser metaG 2015-25 (SPAdes) (version 2) | ecosystem: Environmental > Aquatic > Deep subsurface >... | reverse complement strand
GTGGCTCTTTGGCATCGGGCATCCATATTTGGTGCGATGGTTGCCTGGTTCTCAATCAATGCTTCTCAGGCACACGTTCCTTGACCCTACGGTTTATGGTTTTTACCTAACCTGGTCGCTTGTTTACAATGCAATAATAATCCTGATAGTTTTGGCAGTTAGTTTCATATACGTCCGCAGAATGGACATATTTAAACAAATCTCAGAAATTCATAAGGAGGCTTAAATGGAAGAAGTTGATAGAAGGCAAGTAGTTATTTTAGAAGATGTAACAAAAGTTATACGAAATCGAACTATCCTTGAAGATGTCTCTCTTGAAATCCCTTCTTCAAAGATTTACGGGCTTGGTGGACCCAATGGATCTGGAAAGAGCATGCTCTTGAGGGTAATCAGTGGACTCGTCTATCCCACAGAGGGTAAAGTTCTTGTTTTTGGAAAAGAAGTTGGAAGAGATATAGAATTTCCAGACAAAACAGGTGTTCTAATTGAAAAACCAGGTTTTTTGACTTACCTGAGTGGAATGAGAAACCTGGAGCTTCTTGCCTCAATCAGGAACGAAATCGGGAGAGAGGAGATCATTGAAACTCTGAAGCTTGTAGGGCTGAACCCTGACGACAAACGACCTGTTAGAGCCTATTCAACAGGTATGATTCAACGCCTGGGTCTTGCTCAGGCTCTGATGGAGCATCCAGAGTTATTGCTTCTTGACGAACCAACAAGTAATTTAGACCGTGAGGGAATAGCAGCCGTTCACGAAGTTCTCAAAGATTTAAAGAATAAGGGCATTACAATTCTCATAACGAGCCCAAACATGGAAGAATTGAAACATATCTGTGATGCAATTTTTTGGATAGAGAGCGGTCATTTAGAGAAAGAACCTCTCCAAATGTAGCGTTATAGAGGAAGTTTTTAAAAATTCTTTCAAGAAAGCGGAACTTTTTTCAAGTTTGGAAGTCTATATATGAGAGGAGAAAATTAAAAAAGTCTCAGAAGGTAGGTAGTACAAAAAAAGAAAAAAATCATATTAGTCTCAATTGTATTAGCTCTTATCTTTTCTGTTGGAGCTACCATGATAGCAACTCCAAGAAATTCCAAGTCATCTGAAGTAAAAGACTTAAGTGATATTACTCTTCCTTCGCATGATTTACCAAAAGGATACCTTACAAAGGAAAAAGCAATAGAAGACTCAGTGAGTTTATCTAAAAGGTACCTATCCCACGGACAGATGCCACAAAATCCTCAATGCATACTTATTACCTATGGGGAATATTTAAAACTATTTGAAACTGGCTTTGCATCTCTTGAAATACCAAATGGTAAACTCTTTTATCTTGTAACAGTAGACGTTGATAGAGAATTAGAAGAAAGAGAAACATGCTCTCCCTCTGCAGAGAGAGGTACCAATAAGGAGCAGTTTGTTACCCATCAGGATTTCTATCTCATAGATCCTGAAAGTGGAGATGTAGTAGGCTATGGAGGTAATGTAGTAAAGTGGATACTGCCAAAACAAAATTAAAGCTCCCAACCGAACTTTTTTCACTCTCAAGCATTATATATATGAGAAGTAAATTTTCCACAGGAGCGAAATCTCCCTCGGAAAGGTAGGTGATGGTATCATGAATGAGGGCAAGGCTCCGGTGATAAGGAGGTGGAAAGAAGAAAAAGAAAGAAAATGGAAAATGTTTTGAGCGTTAAGCGAGACATTTAAACCGAAAAGTGTTTTTTTTGTTTTAAAAAACAAACTATAATTTAGGAGGTTAAAAATGAAGAAGTTGGTGTTTCTATTTTTGATTTTTGCTTTAATACTTAGTAGTGTTTTGCAAAGTAAAACATTGGGCAGATCCTCAAATAGTATTGAAAGTATTAGCAGGAAACCAATAGATGTCTTTGTAGTAATTCCGTCCTATTCAACCAGTAAATATGGTTTACTTCTTGAGACACTAGAGGCAAGATATAATACAAAAATCGTAGATGAAAAAGATATTTCTTCTTTACCTTTGTCAAAGCCTGGTATGTGTTTCATTACTTTTGGCGATAAAAATCTTCTTAGGCAACAGCTTGAAAAAGGGCTTGTAAAATTTAGCGTTAAAGATATTCCAACAAACAAAGACGATGTTAAGCAATTAAGAAATGAGATGGAAGAAACTGCTTTAATTCACAATCCAAGCATAAAATTAGACTGGGGTGATGATGAGCAATACAATTCGGTTTTGTATGGGCTTAGAATACTTCCCAATGGAGCTACAGATGAAATTGAAGGGCGTTCAAACTTAGAAACTCCTGATTTGGAATCAATTACCAATTGGATAGAAGAAACTTACAGCGATTCATTATCAGATGCCAGGTCTTCGTCGAAACTAGGCACTCAGGCAAGTGCAAGTTGGGTACTTAAAGGCTCTTGCACAAATTATAGTGAAAGATCACCTTACGGGAAAGTGAGTTACGGTATCCAGTTTTACCAGTTAGTAAATGAAGGGGATAATACCTACGATTATTGGGCTGTTGCTTATACCAATTATTCTACGATTCCTGGATGGTATTTATATAATTCAGGTTATCAAACTTACCTTGCGTGGATATATAACGTACCTTTATCCTCAGCAGAAACATTGCTTGATTGGGATCCTACCAGCACGGTAAGTAATGTTTCTTATACTGTGACAATTGGTCAATCACCCACTTTATCGTGGACTTACTCAATTCCTGCAATTATTGTTTATGATCATAGCGACCCCACACCGTCGGTGAACAGGACATACTGGGATGTAGAATATGCTAACTCAAGGGATCAAGCAGCTTGTACTGCAACTTTTGCAAATAAACCTGGAAGTGAATTTAGAATTCCTAACGGAAGTTCTTTTGGTATACAATTGTTGTTTACAGGGGGATTTGCATATTCGCACTGGTATGGATGGGATTCAACAGCATATTGCACTAGCACCTCCGGAAACTACTCCGTAGGTCCTTAGCATAGTCTAGTAGGAGAGGGACTCCTCTCCTACTAATTCTCGAATAGGTTCTCGAATACGGGTTGAGGAAACCTAATAAATTTAGGATCCTTATTTGGAAGTCTAAAATAAATTGCTACAATTGATTGCTTGAACTTTTTAATCCTTTCAGGTTTGTCTGGGTAATTGAATGATAGAGTAAAACCTGCTGAAGAATTCTTATCAATCTTTGCTACAGCTTGTATAGCTGTAGCAGCCTCTTTATCGTTGAAAAATATAATCTCACCTACATCTAACTCAGGATCTTTAATTGGTAGAGATTCTTTTGCATATTTCTCTATGTACTCGAAAGAACTTTCATCATTTTTAAAGTTCTTAACATAAATATTTTTGGATAAAAACCGCCCAATATCAAGATCTCCTGATTCCCAATATACAACTTCACATTGAATTTCGTTACTAAACTGCGGGTTATTTTTAAGTTTTTCGTATAGATAAGCCCCTAAAAAAGTTAAAAATATTGCCATAACAAATAAAAAAATTTTCCTTTTCATATTTGCCTCGAATAATTATACTCCAAATTGAGCAATTTTTTCACTCTATGAAATCGTAGTACTTTTTGAAAAAGATAGCAAATTTTAGAATTGGCTTATATGAAAAAATTATCCGAAACTCCCCTCAAATTTCAACGAAAATAGTCGGAGAGGTATATAAAACTACCACCTGCCCCCAATTTTGAGCTCCTAGGAGCATTGGATTCGATGAGAGAGAAAACTTTTTTAAAAATTCTCTTAAAAATATGGAACTTTTTTGGAGTTTGAGAGTCTTATATATGAGATGAAAGAATTCTAGAAAGGAGATGATGCATTATGAGAGTATTTAGCTAAAAATAAATCTGTTGAAAGAAGTGCAGATTACAAAGAAATAAATGTCAATGAGACAGCTTTTGGTGAAAACTGCGGAAGCGGCATCAGGAAGTCTTTAGTCCTGAACTTGTTTCAGGATTTTGGCAAGCAGAATCTCTTCAAGACTTATTTTAAAGTTTTTAGAAGATATATAAAATTTATCCAAGGAGGATAAAAAATGAATAAAAAAGTTTTAAAGATTTTAGTTTCAGTACTAATATTATTTTTATTAATCAGCAGTTTTACTCCTGTTACTTTTGCTGGTGATATTGATAGCCTACCGACTAATCCCATACAACCAAAAGATCAGATCTGGTATACAGTGACTGTAAGTAAGACTGCAACTGGGTATTTTAATGTCCCTTATTATTCTGTAGTTACTGGTAACTTTGTAGGAGAATGTCAATGGACATGTAGCGTGCATATAGAGATTACATACAGATGGAACTGGGTCACAGGGCAATGGCAATACGCTTACTTGTATTATAATGTAGGCGCGGGGCCTTCTAATACTTGGCCAGGTTTTCCTGGGGTTTATTACTACCACTCACTTAATCTTAACTGGTACGCTACTGGTTATGCAGGTTCTCAATACAGAAGTGCAAATGGCATCTACAGGCCATTTGATCCACTACACGCCTATGATGGTTCATATCATTTAGTGTGGCAATGGAGTGCTAACTATCCAAATCCTCCGCAGGCAGGACAGACAATCTACGTACAGTATTACAATGACCATACATATCAAACTACAACTATCGTTTCATCCTCAAATTCTACATAAACGGCAACTAATTGAAAATAATGCTTCTAGGTTATAAAACAAATGAAGATTAAAAGAGGAAAGAGGACTGTAATTATTGGAGTATTATGCATTTTGCTTGGTTTTGTATTATTTTTTTCCCCAGCAATATATGCAGGGCATATAGAACTATTGGAAATGCATTTAAGAGATGCAAATACGAAGATCACCACTTCTGGCAATAAAATAGAACTCAAAGATAGGAGCTTGAACCATGAAAATCTATTATTCTTCCTTAAAAATATTGAAAGTGGTGATTCAATTACGGTAACAGTTATAGAGGAACTGCCATATACTGATTTTGAGTCAAAATACAATGAGGGGAGCTTGAATATCATCCTTTCTAAAGACCCTTTTCCAAGTCCTACACTGTTCAATGAGGATGTTAGCATTATTTATGGAGTACCAAAAACGGTAAACTTAACTATGTCACAGACTGGAAGCGTCTATTTATCTGTTAGCCCGCAGGGTAATATCCTGAAGTCTGTTGATATTAAACTTACCCATGGTGGAGAAACTATATCTGAGTACTTAATAAAAAATGAAAAACTAAAACTTCCTTCACATCCTTACAATCCCCCAAGATTTCTATATCTACTCAGTCCACTCAGTATAATTGTAATAATGATTGGATATTTAATTCTCATAAAAGGACTTTATATAATCGGCGGAGTCTATAATCCTGTAAATCCTGGGCAAGACAGACCTCCGGAGTGAAAATAAATGAAAAGCAGGCTTTTAATTTATTTATTAATTATCATCATGCCTCTTGCAGGTTGTACCACGAGAACCTCTTCAGTACACCCAAATTTTAATATTGTCATGACATATAAAAGTGAGGATAACTGTTATGTAAATGGACTGTATTTAAGGATTGAGGATGTCAAGGAGGATTATAATCCTGAAAGAGACCCTTATTTTCTTCAAAACGGACAATGGACGACTAATCAAACACTTGCAAGTAGCCATCTGGTTATTGATCCAGGATTTAATGGCTCATCAGACTCAAGAGGTACAGTAAGAAATCTTTGGGATGTATACCTGGAAGGATCTCCTCATTATGTAAGGCCAGGCTCAGGAATATTCAGAGTTGCATTTAAGGGATAGTAGGATAAAGGTGAGGAGAGCATTTATATTTTTTCTGATATTACTTCTGCTTTCTTCGGGCTGTACTACAAGAGTGCCTGACTATGCTTCACATCCTTATGCAGGAACTCAGGCAGGTACTATGTCATGGGATGTAGAAGGGGCGGTTGTAAAGCCCTTGCCCGTATGGACATACAATGGAAAGGATGTCTTTTCAGGATGGTACTATCGGCAAGGGAACTGCAATGTATCTGGAGATGTTGTTTATACTTCAGGGGATAGGCTTACAGCGCTTGACTTAAAGACAGGGCATGAACTATGGGAGACACAACTCAAGAATTCTTCATCTAATGAAAATGCACTTACCTATATCCTTTTCCCCACAATATATAAAGACAAAATTGTTGCTATTGGCGCACGATTGGTAGTAGAAAAAGGTTCGGATTACTACAGGGAGAGGCGAAATGTTCTTGTTTTCGATAGGATAACAGGCAAGCTTTTGTGGAAAAGTGTAGATATTGGCTCGAAGTTTGAGTATTTCTATCAAGGATATCCGGTAATATTGAATAATAAAATTTATGTCCCTGCTCTGAATGGAGAGTACCGCGCTGAGTTCGGCTTTCAAAATATAGCACGCAAAGAAGAAGAAAGGGGTATCTGGGTGTGGGACCTTAATACAGGAAAACTCCTCGATAAGATTTTCTTCTCTTTTCCCGAAGGAGAACTATGTCTCAGTCTTACAAATGTTATAAGTGATGGAGAGAATCTTTATGTGATGGCAGGAGTCACGCCTTCAGTCGAGAAAACTAACAGAACTTTAGCCCCACAATATCTTATTGCATTTAACCCTCGTGATAGAAAAGTACTGTGGCAAATTCAGATAACAGACAATATGGCTGGTTCTCCAGGATTTAACTCATCTGGAGTAAATGGCAAAGTTATAATAGTCTCATGTTACGTATTTCCCACTAATACACATGGATTTGATAGTTGGATAAGGGCATTTGACAAGAAGACAGGAAGATTATTATGGAGCAAAGAAGCCTTCCCAAGTATAGATATTTCCCTTACAGAAAACAAACTTTTTGCATCGTTAAGAGAAAACAGCCTAACCTGCCTCGATCCTCTGACGGGAAAAGAAATTTGGACCTATAAGTGCAGTCATAAACCTCCAAGTGCTGGATTTTTCACAGTAGGAGCTGCGTTTTGCCCTTTTCTTACCAGAAATGTACTCTACTTAAGAAGTATCGATATGATAATAGCACTGGATCCTGATACGGGACAGGAATTATGGAGTATAGTTCCTCCTTTCAGCAAAATAATCAACGATGAAAAAAATAGTATGGAGAACTGGATGTTGATACCTGTAGATAACGGATTCGTTACTTTGTATACGGATTTTGGGATGGACTCGGGTGAAATGCTTTCCCCTCCCATTGTCCAGTTATGGTCGGTTACGAATAATAAAAAGTAAAAGTTTCAAATTTCACCACTTCTGTAACCGATTGGCAACTGTTTGCAGAAAGTAGCATTGGCAGGTATTACACCTGCCCTTAAAAATTTTCTCTAAATTTCACACAGAACGTCCCTCAAATTTCAACGAAAAGGGTCGGGGAGGTATATAAAATAATATCCCACTCTGACTTTGTGAATTCATACCAATTCAGGGAAAAATGCAAAATTTGGTAAGGCAAAAAAGTTTTTTAAAAATCCTCTTAAAAATTATGGAACTTTTTTGGGAGCTTGGGAGTCTGTATTCCTTTCTTACTCTTTTGTAATTGCCGCCTTTGCAATTTATCCGTGCTCCTTGTGAGTGTATTCCATGAGAGGAAAAAGTTTTTTCAAAATTCTCTCAAAATTGTGGGAAAATTTTCGGAATTCAGAGTCTAATATATATAGAGGAAATTTTAAGAAGATCCTCTAAAAGGAGATGGTATAAATGGAAGTATGCAAAGTTTTAGAGAAAGGAGGCGGTGCAATATGAGTGTCCTGTAGTTTAAGTAAATGAATGCTGACTGAAGGGTTGGTATGTAATGAGTAGCATTAGTGAAGTTAGAGTAAAAGGATTTTTTAAGTTTTAAAAATCAAGGAGGCATGTATGACAAAGAAGTTTTTAATTTTGGTTGTATTAGTTGGGCTTTTATTTACACAATTTCCATTAAGTGCAACGAGAGCAAAATCATTTGCCTCTCCTTATGAACTTGTTGAGGAGGTATTTAAGGAAAGAATAGACCTTGCAAGTAGCGACGATATGGAGACATTTATTGCAAAAGCAGAAAATAAAAAACCTCTATTATCAAATTTATTTATTGATGAATCTATAGGTGAACAAACAACCAACGAGCTGAGGTATTGGGTTTATGGAGCGGCAGAAGGATCTGGAGTATTTGAAATTGTTAAACTTACTCCGCTTGTAAGGATTTATAGAGTTGACGAGAAGGGAGATAAAGCTGTTGCATATGTAGAGCAGTTCTTTATGTACAAGGTAAAACCAGGAAAGAATGCGGTAAAGACAACAAGGCAAATACCTGACGATTGGCTTGTACCTGTCGATGAGAATGGTGCCTGGACTGCTGCAACCCAAGATTATTATACAGTTATTATGGAAAAAACCGAAAATGGATGGAAAATTGAAAAATTGATAGATGCAGATATAGGCGGAACAGAATATAGCCTTAAAATAGGGCTTATCTTTGCAGGGTGCGGTATTGAAGGATTCCCTAATCCTCCAGCAGAAGGGTTACCACTCCCCCCTGTTATTGAGGATGAGTTATACAAATCAAGTATGGGATACAAGCATAGTAAAGAGAAAATTACAGGGGAATCAACAACTCAAAGTCCTTATAGAAGGGCTGCATCAGATTATGCTGATTCACACTGGAATGATAATAATACTTCTACCGTGCCTAATAGTGCAGGGTATATTCGATTTTGGAATGATTGTGCCAATTTTGTGTCACAATGCCTCTATGAAAGTGGGGGTTGGAGTAAGGACTGGTATAATAATGGAATAATAGAAGATCCAAACAATGCTCCTTATCCTTCTCAGGAGTGGCATATTGTAAAGGGAACTCTAAATTCTTCCTGGAGCTGGTGCAGAGCCGACAATCTCGATTACTACATTCTGTATAACTTGGATTATAAATATGGTACTACTGCTTCCCCATATGGTTGGACAGAGAGTTATATGGACGCAGCTCGTGGGGATGTGATAACTCTTGATAAAAATGGGGAAGGAACGGCGGACCATGTTGGAATAGTTGTTGCGTTTGACTACTACACAGGCACTCCTCTTGTTGATGCCCACGATAATAATCAGTATCACACTTCCTGGAAAACTTGCGGAATAATACTCCATAATTTGAGAATGGATTATGAGTTTGAAAGATATGGTGCAGGTTATTAATTCAGTCGGGGGGTTACCCCCCGACTTTGTATTTACTCTTTTCTTACTCTTTTGGAACCTGCTCACAAAGATTGTGGGCTCCAAAAGAGTAAATTGCTGTCTCTGCAATTTATCGCTATCTTTTAGATTTTTTATTTTATAGTACAATGAGAAGGGACATGTATTACAAAGAGTAAATAAACTTATATGGAAGGAGAGATATGAAAAAAATAATTTTAATAATATTAGTTATTATATTTATTGGTGTAGAAGGTTGCGCAGAGAAGAACAATTCGCCTGTGAGTGTAAAAATTTCCTCAATGCCTTCTGAAGCTCAAGTGTACTTTGACCAAGAATTCAAGGGATATACGCCGTTAAATATTGATGCTACAAAAACAAAACACAGACTTATTATTTTGAAGAATGGCTATTCTGCATTAAAGACAGACATAAATATTTCTAACAAACATTCGTTTAACTTTACACTTGAAAGCATACCTGTGGAAAAGAATATAGAATGCGGTAGAATTATAAATACTTCGTTTCCAGTTAATCAACCTATATTTAGCTTGGATACTATATTTAGTTTGGATAATAAATTTATTTTCGCTGACTGCTACTATAAGCCAGAAAGACTTTACATACGCTGCATAGACTTAAATTCATATGACGAACTATGGAGGTTTGAAATAAAAGCAGAATCCAACCTTGATACTTTAGATAACACTCGTATGGCTTTGATTGATAATTTGTTATATGTATACACATACCACTATTCAGGTAAAGCGTTTTTGCCGTATCTTTATATCCTTGATACAAATGGAAAACTTGTATTAAAAGAAAAACTTCCCTTCTCAACTCATATGCCCGATAAAGATGTGGTGATTCTCGTAGACCAAAATATTGTAACAAATCCCAATCCAAATAAGGCTTCTTTAAACTGTTATTCATTAAAAGAGCATAAGGTAGTTTGGCAGAAAGAAATTAAAGTAGGTGTTGTAGTTACAAGAATCTTTGGAAATGCCTTGTATGCTTTCAGCATAAATGGAAACTTCATTCGGATACATAAAATTAATAAATTTACTGGTGAAATTTTGTCAGTGAAAGGTTTTCCTGAAATAAGAAATTTTCAAAGAAGCGAAGGCGGGTTACTTATTGCTGTCCCGCTTGCTATAGTAAACGGTAGGGTATTCTTTTCACCAGATGAAAAGAATATTTATTGCGTTGGTTTGGAAAGTATGGAGATTCTGTATAAGTGCGACACAGGTATATATTTTTATAGCGTTGACGTAAAAGATAACTTGTTTTTTGTTACTGGTTCAGGGAAAACGATTGCGATCGATGTAAATAATGGTAAAATTGAAGGGACATACAAAGCTGAATTTAGCGGTTCAAGTATTGCAGTAGTTGACAGAAAAGTTTTCATTGGCGTTGCAGGCGACAAAATTCACTGTTTCAATATAAACGGGAAAGAAATTGAGTTTCCTTATTCGCCAAATATGTTTGGTGGAAGTTTTGTAGATCTTGAGATCACAAACAACACCCTTATTGCACATGCGGTGAATAGGGCTACAGGCGAAGCAAAAGACTATCTGTATGTTTTTGACTTAGAGACTAACGAAACTGTCTTTTCTTTAGAAGACATAGGTAGTTTTCATATTGTAAAATCACTTCTGATTGTAATTCCATTAACTGAACCAGAAAAAAAGATAATTTTCATAGATTTAGGCAAATTTAGCAAATATCAGTAGGAGAAAGAAAAAGGAATACGAAGCAACAAAGATATGTAAAACGCAGGACAAATGCTATAATGTAAGTGATGGATGAAGATGAAAGACTTCTTATTGAGAGAGCAAAAAGCAATCCTCAAAACTTTGGACCTTTATATGATAGATATGCCGAAGACGTTTATAGGTTTATATTGAGTAGAACGCATAATCCAGATGAAGCAGAGAATCTTACTGCAGATACATTTTATAAGGCATTGAAGTCCGTAAAGAACTTTAGGGGAGAGGCTTCTTTTGAAAGCTATTTACTCAGGATAGCAATAAATACGGTGTACGATTGGTTTAAAAGGAAGAAATATGCAAATTTGGTTCCGGATTACGGAGAATATGAATTAAAAAATGAAGAATTAAGGAAGCTCCTTGAAGAAATTGAAAAACTGCCTCTTAGAGAAAGGGAGGTTATTAGGATGCACTACATTGAAGGGAAAGAACCTTCTGAGATAGAATTTATATTAAATATAAGTAAGTCTAATTTTTATAGATTACTAAACGGCGCTCTTTACAGATTAAGAAACGAAATGGAGAAAAATGAACAACAAGGAAATTATTGAGGAAATTAAAAAGATAAAAACAAAAGAAGGGGATATCGGTCCTCGCAAAGAGAAAATAAGGAGAAAAATTATTTTGCGCTTTGAGAAGGAAAAAAGGCATAGACAAATTCTTAGAAGATTTGTATTTGCCTGTCTTATTCCAATAGTATTAATTCTTGCATTCATTCCATTAACAACAAGCAGAAGCAATTTTATAAACCTCAAAGAGGGAAAAATTGTCATTCCTAAAATAGAGGCTTTTGCTCCTGAGATAGAACACATTAACACCTCGATAAAAGGTCCATATGTTTACGATGGGGAAAATAAATTAGTCTGGTTTATTAAGAAAGATAATAATTTGTATTCTGTTGCTTTGTATGACATTTTAAATAATAAGAAGATTGAAACACTATCGCCTTCGGTGGATAACATGAGCAATATTAACGGAGGAATAGCACTATCTCAAGAAAAAGTTATTGCAGGAGTGGGAGACCATTTATATGTCATTGACAGAAGAACAAAAGAAGTTTTAATAATAGAACTTCCTGAAGAAAGCCTGCCAAGAGAAAAAAAAGAACTCTATCCAATTAAGGCTATTGTTTCTCTTAATGAGGACTTTGCTCTAATCAGCAGAGCAGATTCTAAGGGGATCACTGAATTCAATGCTACATCTTTGAGAGCAAGAGAGATTGAGCTTCCATCAAATATAGATTCACCTGCTGCATTTGTAAAAGGGGGCAACTTAATATATTTTTTAGCAAAAGATATTAGAAGTGGCAAACAACTTGTTGGTTCCTTAGATATTAAAAGTGAAACCGTAAAAATTTTAAAAGACTTTTCGCCTGTAAGCATCTCAGCAAACAAAAGTTTATTTGCTTTGTCTAAAGATGGTTTTTACAAGATTGACACCGAAAACAACCAAATCAATAAGATCAATGCAGATATTCCTGAAAATGCAAAACTTGTATCATACGGAAAATTCATTTATGCAGTGAATTTAGAGGAGAGCAAAGACCACGCTCCCGAAAGAGTAAATAAAATATCTGTAGCAAAGTATGATCCAGACAAAAACATACTCTACGAAGGTAAAATAATTACAGGTGATAACACGCCCTTCTTGTTGATAGATGGAGGGGAGCCTATAATGCTTTTTAACCTATCTACAGAAAATTAAAAGTTCAAAGGGGAATTTTCTGTCCTTGTTAAGAATATGTTTCCAAGCCTCTCTTTTATAAACACTTATGTGCTTGCGGCTGTTATAATTTTTGAAGTTTTAGGACCAATAAGTGCAAAATTTTCAATATTTAGAGCGCATGAAGAAACTGTAGAAGAGAAATAAAAATATAATTAGTTTTCTGATTAAAATTTCTAGCCTGGGAAAGAAATACACAAAATCAACATTATCTTTTACTGTTTCGTTTAAGTTTGTAAACTTCTCATTTTGAATGTTGTATAAGTAGAAATCAACTAAACCCAAATCCCCTATCTTTTAATAACTATGGAGGTACGGGAGTGTTGATGTAAAGTATTTCATAGATAGAGTGAAACGATAAAACCTACAAGATAATAATTGAAAATCTTCTTCTCCTCTAAAACATCGGAAATCAATTTAATGGAAATAAGCATAAACACCGAATAAATTAAAATTATACAACCAAAAGTATTAGTAAGCTTCAATGAAATGGCTAATTGCTCAGAGATCATAGAGCTGCTTTAGCCAGACGAAGTCAAAACAATTGCCAAAACAGTCACTAAAACTTCAACCCCAGACCGACAAAAAAGAGCCTCTTTGCAATCTTTAATTTTTCTAAGTAAGTTCCTCTTTTGTTTAAATTCTTTATCTTATTTTTATTGCACGAATAAATTTATTTTTTTCAAAAAATTGCTCAGTTTTCATATTAAAACTACTGACTTTGTCACTAATTCTCATCATTCCAATGATATAAAAAGAAAGTTTTTTAAAAATTCTCTCAAAATTGTGGGAAAATTTTCGGAATTCAGAGTCTAATATATATAGAGGAAATTTTAAGAAGATCCTCTAAAAGGAGATGGTATAAATGGAAGTATGCAAAGTTTTAGAGAAAGGAGGCGGTGTAATATGAGTGTAATAAACCTGCTGAAAAGGAGCACAGGTTACAGAGGAGTAAGCTGAAAATTAATGTCGATGAGACGGCTTGTTGGGAAAAATGTGGAAAGAGTTTCAGAAAGTTTGTAGCGAGTAGAATCTCTTCAAAACTTATTTTAAAGTTTAAAAACTTGGGTAGGAGGAAAATAAGAGAAATTTGTAGAAAGGAAGCGAGTTCAGAATTTGAGAAGAAGGAATAAAGATATAAAATTACCATAGGAGGTAATAAAATGAAAAAAGTCATTTTAGTTGCTTTATTAGCATGTTTTACGTTTTCAGTTTTCTTAATAGGAAACACAAGCAAAAGTGGAGGTATTGTTGAGAGTGCAAATGAGGATCCATGGGAACAAGTAGAAAACTTAAATTATCTATTCTGGACAGCCGATGAGA
>Ga0210024_1003097_pt1 | contig 13966 bp, 5 predicted proteins | sample CryGeymeta201525_FD_183988 | JGI IMG/M metagenome (GOLD analysis project Ga0210024, IMG submission 183988) | Groundwater microbial communities from Crystal Geyser aquifers in Utah, USA - Crystal Geyser metaG 2015-25 (SPAdes) (version 2) | ecosystem: Environmental > Aquatic > Deep subsurface >... | reverse complement strand
CAGGTAGGCGCCGACCTGCATCACCAGCAGGCCTACGCCCAGGCTGAACCACAGCGCGGCGTGGTCGTGCCAGTTGAAAACCCGCTCGGCAGCGGCTACGGGTCGCAGCGCCGAGTTGTCCGGGGGAGATTTTGAAAAAAGTGCTTGTGCCATCTGTTTGCTCCATGCAAAAAGTTGGCAGGTCGGCTCCATCTTTGGGGTCTGGCGTTGCCAGAGAAGGCGGCAACACCCCAAGTCAGACTGGCTTCCCTGCGCGAGGATTACCTCAATCAGGTTCAAAGGGACTTTCTCAGTCGGCCGGACGGCAGATGCCTTCGGTCAACACCCCTAGCGTGTGCGCCACCGAGATGACGCGGGTCGGATTCTAATCAGTTGCGGACAGCAAGCTTAGTCAGTTGGGGTCAGAGCACGTCGCTGAAGCGAGTGGTCTGACCCCCAAATTTCAGATGTTATCTGTAAAGCTGCGCAGCTTGTCGCTGCGGCTGGGGTGCTTGAGCTTGCGCAATGCTTTGGCTTCGATCTGACGGATGCGTTCACGCGTCACGTCAAACTGCTTGCCGACTTCTTCGAGCGTATGGTCGTTGGTCATCTCGATGCCAAAACGCATGCGCAGCACCTTGGCTTCGCGCGGCGTCAGGCTGTCGAGGATGTCCTTGACCACGTCGCGCAAGCCCGCCTGCATGGCCGCTTCGATCGGCGCGGTGTTGGCGCCGTCTTCGATGAAGTCGCCCAGGTGGCTGTCGTCGTCGTCACCAATCGGGGTTTCCATCGAAATGGGTTCCTTGGCGATTTTCATGATCTTGCGGATCTTGTCCTCGGGGATTTCCATGCGCTCGGCCAGCACCGACGCATCGGGCTCGTAGCCAAATTCCTGCAGGTGTTGTCGGCTGATGCGGTTCATCTTGTTGATGGTTTCGATCATGTGCACCGGGATGCGGATGGTGCGCGCCTGGTCGGCAATGCTGCGGGTAATGGCCTGGCGAATCCACCAGGTCGCGTAGGTTGAAAACTTGTAACCGCGACGGTATTCGAACTTGTCGACCGCTTTCATCAGGCCGATGTTGCCCTCCTGAATCAGGTCGAGGAACTGCAGGCCGCGGTTGGTGTATTTCTTGGCAATGGAGATCACCAAACGCAAGTTGGCTTCGATCATTTCCTTCTTGGCCGCGCGCGAGGCGTATTCACCTTCGTTCATGCGTTTGTTGATGTCCTTGAGCTGGTCCAGCGGCACCACCACCTTGGCTTGCAGGTCGATCAGGCGCTGTTGCAACTCCTGCACCGGCGGGATATTGCGGCCCATGGTCGCGCTCCACGGTTTGCCGGCAGCGGCCTGTTTTTCGATCCATTTCAGATCGAGCAAATGGCTGGCCACCTTGTTGTGGTGTTTGTCACGGCCGCTGAATTCGGCGATGAACTGCGCTTGCGGGTAGCCGCATTTGTCGACGATGATGCGGCGCAATTCGCGCTCTTTCTTGCGCACTTCATCGACCTGGTGGCGCACCATATCGCACAGCTTTTCGATCGTTTTGGCGGTGAAGCGGATCGACATCAATTCGTCAGACAAGGCGCGCTGGGTCTTGACGTAATGCGGTGTGCCGTAGCCTTCCTTGTCGTAAATGTGGTGGATTTTTTCGAACAGGGCGCGCATGCGGTCAAAGCGCAACATGGCTTCTTTTTTGAGCTCTTCGAGCTTTTTGGTGAGAGCCTTGGAGCCACCGTTGCCATCGTCGTCGTCTTCAGCGTCAAACTCGTCAAAGTCTTCTTCGGCGACGTAGTCGTCGGCCTCGTTGGGGTTGGTAAAGCCGTCCACAATGGTGGTGATGACCACTTTGTCACTGCGGATGTCTTCGCCCAGTTGCAAAATTTCAGCAATGGTGGCGGGTGAGGCAGAAATAGCCTCCATCATGGCCATCAGGCCGCCTTCAATGCGTTTGGCGATCTCAATTTCGCCCTCACGCGTGAGCAGCTCGACCGTGCCCATTTCGCGCATGTACATGCGTACCGGGTCGGTGGTGCGGCCGAATTCGCTGTCCACCGTGCTCAATGCGGCTTCGGCTTCTTCTTCGGCTTCCTCTTCAGTGGCTGCGGTCGGGCCGTTCTGGTTGAGCAGCAGCGTTTCGGCATCAGGCGTGTGTTCGTAAACAGCCACGCCCATGTCGTTGAGCATGGAAATCACGACTTCCATGGTTTCGGCGTCGACCAGCTTGTCAGGCAGGTGGTCGGAAATCTCGCCGTGCGTCAGATAGCCACGGGTCTTGCCCAGCTTGATCAGCGCTTTCAGGCGCAGGCGGCGCTTGGCCAGGTCTTCTTCGGACAAGACAGTTTCGTCCAGACCAAATTCTTTCATCAAGGCGCGTTCTTTGGCCTTGCTGATTTTCATGCGCAGCGGCTTGACCTTCTCGACGACCTCGGCGGTGGCCTCGACGACCGGTTCACCTTCAAGGTCTGCTTCAATGTCAGACAGATCCAGATCGTCGATTTGCCCCGTCTTTTTGTCGGTCTTGGACTTGGGACCACGTTTTGCAGCGGGCTTGGCCGCTGGTTTTGCAGCGGCTTCGGGCTTGGCCGGTTTGACGGCCTTGGCGCTTGCCTTGGTGGTCTTGACTTCAACCGCTTCTGCTTTGGCTTTTGTTTTGGGTGTACTCACGACGGGGTCTTTGGCTTGGGATTTTTTTGGCTTGGCGGCGGGCATGGTGAAACCTCAAAAAGACGACAACAGTGCCCACACAAGTCGCGTGCTGGCGTTTGTATCGAGAGCTGTACAGAGTAGTTGTCAGGCAAGACCGGTGGGCGAACATTTGGTATGCAATCCTTGCGGCAGGGGCCGAATGCTATGAACGCATCGTGGTGGCTGGTTCCGGAGGTGTTGCTGTCGCGCTTGCCAGAGCGAAGCCGAGGATTATACCTATTTTGGCGTGGCTTGCAGCGCTTGGCCTGGCCGCCGCCTGTGGCAAACTCGGCGCCCCTTGTTATTCGAGATTCAGCCCCGTGCTGTTGTTGCTCCTGCGTCATGCAAAAAATTATCAACCAGATCGCCGAGGAAATTCATGTCAATCGCAACCAGGTGGTCACCGCCGTGGAACTGCTCGATGGTGGGGCCACCGTGCCGTTCATCGCCCGCTACCGCAAAGAAGTCACCGGCGGGCTCGACGACATTCAGCTGCGCGAGCTGGAAGCCCGCCTGAGCTACCTGCGCGAGCTGCGCGACCGCCTGGCCGCCGTGACCCAAGCCATTGACGAGCAGGGCAAGCTGACCCCGCAACTGCTGGCGGCCTTGCACGCCTGCACCACCAAGCAAGCGCTGGAAGACCTGTACCTGCCGTTCAAGCTCAAGCGCCGCACCAAAGGCCAATTGGCGCGTGAAGCCGGGCTGGAACCCCTGGCCGACGCGCTGTTTGCCAACCCCACGCTGGTGCCTGCTGACGAGGCACAAAAGTATCTGATTGCGTTCACCGAAGCCGCGCCAGGCGAAGACAAGCAAGCCGATTTTTCTACCGTGCCCGCGGTGCTGGACGGCGTGCGCGATTTGCTCAGTGAGCGCTGGGCCGAAACGCCTACCCTGGTGCAAGACCTGCGCGAATGGTTGTGGGCCGAGGGCCTGCTGCAAAGCAAATTGATGACGGGTAAAAATGAGAACGATGCCGATGTGGCCAAGTTTCGTGACTACTTTGACTACGACGAGCCCATCAGCCGCGTGCCCTCGCACCGGGCGCTGGCCGTGTTTCGTGGTCGCAGCCTTGATATTCTCGACGCCAAACTGGTGTTGCCGGACGCAGCTGTCGGCGCGGCTGAGAAATTTATAACAAATCAGCCTATAGCCCATGTGGAACAAGGGCAAGCAGCTACAACATCAAGAGCAACACAGGCTGTGTCGCTGGCCGAAGGGCGCATGGCCCTCAAGCTCGGCTGGCAGCATCAAGGACGCGCAGGGGATGACTTGATCCGCAAATGCGTGGCCTGGACCTGGCGCGTCAAGCTCAGCCTGTCGATCGAGCGCGACCTGTTTGCCAGGCTGCGCGAAATTGCTGAAAAGGTGGCAATCAAGGTCTTTGCCGACAACCTGCGCGACCTGCTGCTGGCTGCACCCGCCGGGCCCCGTGTGGTGCTGGGGCTGGACCCCGGTATTCGCACCGGCGTGAAAGTGGCGGTGGTGGATGCCACCGGCAAGCTGGTCGACACCAGCACCGTGTACCCGCACGAGCCGCGCAAAGACTGGGACGGCGCCTTGCACACCTTGGCCGGGCTGTGCGCCAAACACGGGGTCAACCTGATTGCCATTGGCAATGGCACCGCCAGTCGCGAGACTGACAAGCTGGCTGCCGATCTCATTAAATTAATGGCAAAAAAGGCTCCAGCCCAAGAATTAAAAGGGCAAACAGCTATTGAAAAGATAGTCGTCAGCGAGGCGGGTGCGTCGGTTTATTCAGCCAGTGCGTTCGCCTCGCAAGAGATGCCCGACGTCGACGTGAGCCTGCGCGGCGCCGCCAGCATTGCCCGGCGGTTGCAAGACCCGCTGGCCGAGCTGGTCAAGATCGACCCCAAAAGCATCGGCGTGGGCCAGTACCAGCACGACGTGAACCAGAGCACGCTGGCCAAAACGCTCGACGCCGTGGTGGAAGACTGCGTCAATGCGGTCGGCGTTGACCTCAACACTGCCAGCGTGCCGCTCTTGAGCCGCGTCTCGGGTCTGTCTGGCAGCGTGGCCAGCGCCGTTGTGCGCTGGCGTGAAGCCAATGGTGCGTTTGCCAGTCGGCAAGACCTGCTGAAGGTCACCGGCCTTGGTCCCAAAGCGTTTGAGCAGAGTGCCGGTTTCCTGCGCATTCGTGGTGGCGCAAACCCGCTGGACATGACCGGCGTACACCCCGAAACCTACCCGGTGGTTGAACAAATCATCGCCCAAACCGGCAGAGGAGTGACCGAGCTGATGGGCCGTGCCGACATGCTCAAGACCTTGCGGCCAGAGTTGTTTGCCAATGACAAATTTGGCGTCATCACCGTCAAGGACATCCTGGCAGAGATGGAAAAACCCGGCCGTGACCCGCGTGGCGATTTCAAGGTGGCGCGCTTCAACGACGGCATCGATGACATTCGCGACCTCAAAGAAGGCATGGTTTTGGAGGGCACCGTGAGCAACGTGGCGGCGTTTGGCGCCTTTGTTGATTTGGGTGTGCATCAGGATGGCCTGGTGCATGTGAGCCAGTTGGCGCACAAGTTTGTGGCCGACGCGCGCGAGGTCGTCAAGACCGGCGACATCGTCAAGGTGCAGGTGGTCGAGGTGGATATGGCGCGCAAGCGCGTTGCCTTGACCATGAAGCTCGGGGCGCCGCCCGCAACTGGCAACCGGGTCGGCGATAACCGCTTTGCATCAGCCAATGCGCACCCGTACGGCCGCGCCTCGGGTCACGCTCAGGCACATGCGCCACAATCGACCACCATGGCCAGCGCTTTTGCCAAACTCATGCAACCCGCAAAATGACCCATTTGAACCCGCCAGACCTGCTGTCGGCTCGGTTCGCGTTGCCAAGTCGACCCAAGGCGGTGGCGCAGCTGTTGGTGGAACTGGCACGCCCCGAGGTTGATCTGCAGCGCATTGACCAGTTTGTCAGTACCGACCCCGCCTTGACACTGCGTCTGTTGCAGGCCGCCAACGCCAGCTATTTCAAGCTGACGGGTCAGGTGCATGGTGTCAGTGAAGCGCTGGCGATTTTGCGTCTGGGCCAGGTGCAGGCCATGGTGGCATCGACCACCGCGCTGGCCTCGGTCCAGGCGGGACACGGTTTGAGTTTGGCGGATTACTGGTCTTGCAGTTTTGACTGTGCCAAGGTGGCGCGCGCTCTGGCGCGCCTGCTGCAGCTCAATGCGCAGGCGGCGTTTACCTGCGGCCTGATTCATGCTGTGGGCGAAATGGCAATGCGAACATCGATGGCGCAGACGATCGCGCTGGACGACAAAACCAAACCCCTGGCGTTCAGGCGCTGGCGGGCCGAGCGTCACGCTTTTGGCTTTTGCTACACCGAGGTCAGCGCCTGGCTGGTGCGGCAGTGGCATTTACCCAAGCTCATCCACGACGCGCTGCTGCACTCCCACGCCCCTTTTGAAGGACGGGCTGAAGGTACCGAACCGCTGGCCGGTGTGGTTCATCTGGCGATCTGGCGCGCACGCTGCCGTCACGCCGGTTTGTCGGAAAACGCGATGACTGTCACTTTTCCGGCCGAGGTAGCCGAGGTGCTGGGGCTGGATATTGACGCTGTGCTACAGCAAGACCCGATCGATTGGTCGCTGCAGGTGCCCGGTCAGTCGCTGCTCTAAAAGGTTTCCCAGTCACCCTCACTGCTGGCTGATGCGGTAGCCGTTGCCGCCGGTTTGACCGCATGGGTCAGCGTCGGCGGCGGCGCGCTGGGAGCACGGGCGGCCGCGCCCTTGGGCACGCCCGCAGCGCGCCGGTCTGTCCCTTTGAATGGGGTGGCTTTCGGTGGGTGCGCACGCACCGCTGCGGCCGGTAAGCTGGTTGCCGCGTGGTCACCGGCGCCAAGCTTGAACACCGCCACCGTCTGCACCAGGTCTTGCGCCTGTGCCTTGAGGCTATCCGCTGCGGCGGCCATTTCTTCGACCAGTGCGGCGTTTTGCTGCGTGACCTGGTCCATCTGCGTGACCGCCTCGCCCACTTGCGCCACGCCCTGGCTCTGCTCCTGGCTGGCGCTGCTGATCTCGCCAACAATGTCAGTCACCCGGCGGATGCTGGCCACCACCTCTTGCATGGTGCTGCCGGCCTGGTCGACCAGCGTGGTGCCTTGCTCGACGCGCTTGACGCTGTCGTCGATCAGGGTCTTGATCTCTTTGGCCGCTTCGGCGCTGCGCCCGGCCAGCGAGCGCACTTCAGAGGCCACCACCGCAAAGCCGCGACCTTGCTCACCGGCGCGGGCCGCTTCCACCGCGGCGTTCAAGGCGAGGATGTTGGTCTGGAAGGCGATGCCGTCGATGACGCTGATGATGTCGGCGATCTTGCGCGAAGAGGCGTTGATGCCTTTCATGGTGTCAACCACCTGGCTGACCACCTGGCCGCCCTGGATAGCCACCGCGCTGGCGCTTTGCGCGAGCTGGTTGGCTTGGGCGGCGTTGTCGGCGTTTTGCCGCACCTGAGAGCTGAGCTCTTCCATGCTGGCGGCGGTTTGCTCCAGTGCGCTGGCCTGGGACTCGGTGCGCGCTGAGAGGTCGTTGTTGCCCTGGGCGATCTCGGCGCTGGCGGTGGCGACACTTTCGCTGCCCTGGCGCACGTGGCTGACCACCTTGACCAGGCTCGCCTCCATGGCGCACAGGGCTGCCATCAGTTGCCCCAATTCGTCAGCGCTGGATACATCCACGGTCTGACTCAAATCACCCGCAGCGACCTGATTGGCGACGTCAACTGCGGTTTGAAGTGGCCTGACGATTTGACGCGTTAACCACATCGCACCAACAGCTGCCAGTGCAGCAGCGATCAGCATCACGGCAATGGCGATCCTGGTCGCAGTTTGGCTGAGGTCCTCGGCATTTTTTGTGCCGCTGACTTGTTCCTTAGCCAGTGCTTCGCGTATTTGAGCGAGTGTTTTGTTGGCTGGGCGGTCGACACCCTGGGCGGCGCGGTCGCCTGCGCTAGCGTCCTCTCCAGCGCTTAAAAAAGCGTCGTAGGCTGTCTTGTAACCAGCTCTTGCAGCGGCAAGGTCTGCAATAAATTGGTCTGCCAGGGTTTTGATTTCAGGTTGGTCGGCAACCAGCAGCGCGAGTTCTTTCGCTTCGCTTTCGACCTTGGTCATGTTGGCCGAGTGGGCTGACCAATATTTCTCCATACTTTGCGTGTCTTTACCACGCAGCAGAAAATTCTTCCATTCCTGGAGGCTCAGCGAATAGTGTGCCGTGATGTCACCAACTTTCTTTGCGTTGGCAGCATCGCTTTCCACTTCTGCCTCCAGCACGCTGAGCGCATCGTTGATTTTGTATATGCCAAAGAGTCCACCGATCAACATCAAGGCCACGGTGATGGCCAGTGTGAGTGGAATCTTGATGCCTAATTTCATTGCATTCTCCAGCTATGAGTTTTCACTAAAGGAAATCAAATCAGCGACAAACAAGGGTGGCGCAGCGCTACCTTTGATGTCCAATCCGTCGCGGATTGGGGACTGATAGCGCGCTATACCGAATTTGACAAGCGACATTGCGTCTTTTGCGTCGTCTCGATACTTGTTGTTGCCATGGTTAAGACACGCTCTCTGGGCTAGCCAGACAAAAAAAATTTATCAATTTCATTTTACGTTGTTGTTGACGACGTGGACTACTGAACTTTTCAGGCTCGTGCGCGAAATGGTACCGAATTGGTTGCGTCTGGATGTTAAACCCAACCAGGTTGATCAGCATGATTTCGAACAAACCTTTTCTGAAATATAAAAGTTCTGCCCTTTGATTCATCGATGATATGCGCCCGAGCCACAGCGACCTATGGACAGCAGGCGCGCACTCATTGCCAGGTACAGCATGCACTGTGCGGGCGCCCGGTTACACGCTGTAAGCCAGGCAGCAGCGTTGTCTGGCTTGGACTGTCATGGCGTGGAATGTCTGGCTGCCACAGGTTTGCGTACTATCATCGCTGCCGCTATGAGTATTCCACGCGACGTTGGTCAACCCTTGCGCGACTTTGTCATGCGCCGGGTCGGGGTTTTGGTGGCTGGCATCTTCGTGATGGTGTCGGTCAGCTTTTTCTGGTTTGCCCTGCTGCCCCTGGCTGACCAGATTGCCAGCGACCAGTTCGATCTGACGGCAACCCGGGTTGAAGCCAGCCTGGGCCAGGTTTTCAGGCCACCAGAACAGTTGCTGGTCATGGGCCAGGGTTGGCTTGATGGGCAAGCGCCATCGCTGGAATCATCGCAAGCTTTCAACGCCATATTCAAGCCCGTGTTGCGGGCCTCACCACACCTCACGTCGGTAGTCGCCGGTACCGACAGTGGACAGGGCTGGCTCCTGCTACAGCTCGGTGACAACCGATGGCGCAACCGCACGACCGATGTTGCGCGGTGGGGGTCACAGCGGCAGTGGCTGGCGGAACACGTTGGAGATAGTGCACCGCAGCCGCGTTGGGTAGAACAGCAGTACGACCCGCGGCAGCGCCCCTGGTATTTGGGCGCGCTGGCCTTGCCGTCCGACGGCACCGTGTTCTGGAGCGCACCCTACACTTTTTTCACCACCGGTGACCCGGGTATCACAGCATCAATGCGGATGCGACTGCACGACGGGCACACGCTGGTGCTGGGCCTGGACCTGACGCTGCGCGATATATCGCAGACCACCATGCGCGCCAGCGTTGGGCAGCGCGGTCTGGCGCTGGTGATGACCGACGACGAACGGGTGCTGGCGTTGCCGCGCTCGCCTGCGGCGATAGCCGAACCCATGTGGCTCAAGCAGGTGCTCAAACCGGTTGCCGAGCTGGGCTTGCCAGAGCTGAACGCCGCACTGGCGCGTTGGCGTCAAAGTGGTCACACGGCTACGCCGGTGTTGTCGCTGTTGCACAACAATACGCGCTGGCTGGTCAGCACCCGGCCTTACGCGCTGGGACAACAGCGGTTGTGGGTGATGGTGCTGGCACCGGCGGCAGACTTTTCGCCCGCATGGGCGTCGATGTTGCTGATGGTGTCGTTGGCGTTGTTGTGCGGTGTGCTGCTGGCGATGTGGATTGCCTACAGCGGCACGCGCCGCTTGACCCGCCCGCTGGAGAAACTGGCGCACAACAGCCAGCGCATTGGGCAGCTTGATTTTGATTCGGGTGAACAGGTTCACAGCCGGGTGGCCGAAATCGGCCAGCTGGCCGACAGCCAGCAGACCATGGCTGCCCTGCTGCGCGACAACCAGGACAAGCTCGACGCCCAGGCCGAAGAGCTGCAATGCCAGGTGGATGCGCTCAAGTTGACCGAGGCGCGCCTGCAACAGCAAAACGACCAATTGGCCACCATCATCGAGAACTTCCCCGGAGCGGTGTCGGTGGTCGATGCCGATTTGCGACTGGTGGCGTTCAATGCCATGTTTGGTGCGGTATTCGCGCTGCCACAAGCGCTGTTGAACAGGCCCGATTTGATGTACGAAGACGTGATCCGTTACAACGCCGAGCGCGGTGATTACGGTCTCGGGGATACTGACGAACAAGTGCGCGAGCGCGTTGCGCTGGCGCGGCAATTCCTGCCGCACCGGTTCGAACGCACACTGCCCAACGGCACGGTACTTGATATTCGTGGCACACCGCTGCCCCAGGGTGGCTTCGTCACGCTCTATGTGGATATCACCGAAAGCAAGCGCCACGAGCACGAGCTAGAGCATCTGGCCCATTTTGACGCGCTGACCAGCCTGCCCAACCGGGTACTGATGGCCGATCGCTTGCGCCAGGCCATGCCACTGGTCCAGCGCCGAGGTCTCAAGCTGGCGGTATTGTTTCTCGACCTCGACGGTTTCAAGACAGTCAACGACGTCCACGGTCATGCCGTCGGTGACGCGCTGCTGCTCACCCTGGCTGGCCGCATGAAGCAGGTGCTGCGCGACGGTGACACCTTGTCGCGCCTGGGTGGCGACGAATTTGTCGCGGTGCTGATGGACATCGACAGCATCGACGCCAGCGTGCCGATTCTGGAGCGACTATTGCAAGCTGTCGCAGCGCCGTTCCCGGTCAACAACGGAGCGGTGTCGGTGTCGGCCAGCATTGGCGTCACGCTGTACCCGCAGACTCAGGACGTCGAAGCCGACCAGCTGCTGCGCCAGGCTGACCAGGCCATGTACGTGGCCAAGCAAGCTGGCAAGAACCGCTACCACCTGTTTGATGCGGCGCAAGACATGCAGATGCGCAGCCAGTTTGAAGGCGTACAACGTCTGCAACAAGCCTATGAAAACCAGGAGTTTGTGCTGTACTACCAGCCCAAGGTCAACATGCGCAGCGCTGCAGTGGTCGGGGCTGAGGCGTTGATCCGCTGGCAGCACCCGCAGCGCGGCGTACTGGCGCCTGCCGAATTTTTGCCGCTGATTGAAGACCATCCGTTGATGGTCGATCTCGGTCGCTGGGTGATCAACACGGCGCTGCAGCAGATGAGCGATTGGCAGGCGCAGGGCTTGCACTTGCCAGTGAGCATCAACGTGGGTGCGCGGCAATTGCAGGAGGCCAATTTTGTGCACGATCTGCGCGCTGCGTTGGCGGCACACCCAGACGTTGCAGCGGGTGATGTGCAGATCGAGGTGCTGGAAACCAGCGCCTTGCAAGATATGGCGCGGGTCGACGCCATTATGGTGCAGTGCGCGGCGCTGGGCGTGAGCTTTGCGCTCGACGACTTTGGCACCGGCTATTCCTCGCTGATCTACCTCAGGCGCCTGCCGGCCACGGCGCTCAAGATCGACCAAAGCTTTGTGCGCGACATGCTCGACGACGCCGACGACTTGTCAATTTTGCTGGGTGTGCTGGACCTGGCTAATTCGTTTCACCGCGAAGTCATTGCCGAAGGCGTCGAGACCGTGGACCATGGCCACATGCTGCTGCAACTGGGGTGCGAGTTGGCGCAAGGCTACGGCATCGCTCGGCCGATGCCCGCGCCCGACATCCCCGCCTGGGCCGCCGCGTGGCGGGGTCACAGCGCATGGCACGATGTGGCCGTGTTGCCGCGGCAAGATTTGCCGTTACTGTTTGCGATCGTCGAGCACCGGGCCTGGGTCGTGGCGCTGGAGTCTTATCTGCTGGGTGAGAAGGTCAATTTGCCACAGCTTGAAGCAAACAAATGTCGGGTCGGGCAGTGGCTCGATGGCGGCGGCCTGCGGCGACGCCAGGCGCACCCGGGGGCGCAGCAGCTGGTGGTCTTGCATCAACGTATTCACGAACTGGCGGCGCACTTGTGCGAGCTCAAAGCACAGGGCCAGTCGCAAGCCCTGTACATGCAGATGCCGCCCTTGAGCGAATTACGCGACGCGTTGCTGGCGCAATTGCAAAGTCTTTTGGGTGAGCCAGACGCTTAAACACTTGCTGGCCTGGCCGACCTTGCTGGGGCTGGTGCTGGGGAGCGCAGCGCAGTTGCAGCAGCGGCAATTGTCGGCGGCTGGCGTGTACGTTGGGCTGGCGCTGGCCGGGTTGATTTTCTGGTTGGTCAGCACGCTGCACTTTGCCAGTCAGCGCCGCTGGCCAATCACGCTGGTGCGTTGCGCCTGTGCCTGTGTGATGGTTTTTGGCGGGACCGGCTGGCGCGCTTGTGTTTTTGCCGACAGTGCGTTGGCCAGTGCGCTGGAGGGGCGCGACATTGCGGTTAGTGGCGTCGTTGCCGCCATGGCGCAGCCGTTTGAAAACGGCGTGCGCTTTCGCTTTGACGTCGATGCCGCCACGCTGAGCAACCAGCCAGTGCGCTTGCCGCGCAAGCTGGAACTGGCTTGGTACAACCGCGCAACAGCGCCAGCCGCCGCCGATGAGCGCCAGGACCCGCAGCACAGCCAGGCCACTGCGCTGCAGCCGGGCCAGCGCTGGCAGCTCACCGTACGCTTGAAGGCACCGCATGGCGCCATCAACCCATACGGCTTTGACTTTGAGCTCTGGCAGTGGGAGCAGGGCGTGCAGGCCACCGGCTACGTGCGCAGCGGCCGCACCGACCCCGCGCCGCTGCTGCTGGCGCAGACCTGGCAACACCCGCTGGAGCGCTGGCGTGCACAGGTGCGCTCGCGCATCTACGCCGCGTTGCCCGAAGCGCGCACCGCCGGGCTGATCGCCGCGCTGGTCGTGGGCGACCAGGGCGCCATCGAGCGCGCCGACTGGGATGTCTTTCGCGCCACCGGCGTGGCCCATTTGATGAGCATCTCGGGCCTGCACATCACCATGTTTGCCTGGCTGGCCGCCACGCTGATCGGGCGCTTGTGGCGTTACTCAACCCGCTTGTGCCTGGCCTGGCCCGCAGCCAACGCGGCATTGCTGGGTGGTGTGCTGCTGGCTTTGGCATACGCGCTCTTCAGCGGTTGGGGCGTGCCCGCGCAACGCACGATGCTGATGCTCTGCAGCGTGACGCTGCTGCGCGTGCTGGGCCTGCGCTGGCCGTGGCCGCAGGTCTGGTTACTGGCGGCTGCGGTGGTGGTGGCGGCCGACCCCTGGGCGTTGATGCAGCCTGGGTTTTGGCTCAGTTTTGTCGCCGTTGGTGTGTTGTTTGCTTCTGATTCAAGAGCTGCTGGCGCTTATTCCAAAAGGGCTGGAGGCTATTTTGTCATGATGCTGCGCGAGCAGGGCGTGATCACCCTTGCGCTCTTGCCGCTGACGCTGCTGCTGTTTGGCCAAGTCTCGCTGGTCGGGCTGCTGGCCAACCTGCTGGCCATTCCGTGGGTGACGCTGCTGCTCACCCCCTTGGCCATGTTGGGCGTGCTGTTGCCACCGCTGTGGGACGCTGCCGCCTGGACTGCAGCCGTGATGACGGCCGGGTTGCAGTGGCTCGCCAGCTGGCCATGGGCGGTGTGGTGGGTGGCGCAGGCGCCGCTCTGGGCGGGCCTGGCTGGCGTGCTGGGTGGTGTCTTGCTGGTGCTGCGCTTGCCGCCGAGCCTGCGCGCCTGTGGTGTTCCCCTGCTGCTGCCGGTGCTGTTGTGGCAAACGCCAGTGCCGCCGGCGGGCCACTTTGAACTGCTCGCCGCCGATATCGGCCAGGGCAGTGCGGTGCTGGTGCGCACTGCGCAGCACGCGCTGCTGTTTGACGCCGGGCCACGCTACAGCGCCGACAGCGACGCCGGCCACCGCGTGCTGGTGCCGCTGTTGCGCGCGCTCGGCGTACACCTTGACACGCTGGTACTGAGCCACCGCGACAGCGACCACCTTGGCGGTGCCGCCGCCGTGCGGGCAATGCACCCCGGTGCTGCGCTGTTGACCTCGGTCGACGAGGCGCGCACCTCTGCCGCCGACCAGCGCTGCCTGGCCGGCCAGCGTTGGCGCTGGGACGGCATTGACTTTGAG
>Ga0210024_1003095_pt1 | contig 13978 bp, 14 predicted proteins | sample CryGeymeta201525_FD_183988 | JGI IMG/M metagenome (GOLD analysis project Ga0210024, IMG submission 183988) | Groundwater microbial communities from Crystal Geyser aquifers in Utah, USA - Crystal Geyser metaG 2015-25 (SPAdes) (version 2) | ecosystem: Environmental > Aquatic > Deep subsurface >... | reverse complement strand
ACAACAATGTAATTTCATCGGGAGTAATTCCACAGATTTCAGCAATCCTCGGACCTTGTGCCGGCGGAGCAGTTTATTCCCCGGCCCTCACCGATTTCATTTTTATGGTGAATGAAAAAAGCCACATGTTTGTAACCGGCCCCGAGGTAATAAAAACGGTTACTCATGAAGAAGTTACCAAAGAAGATTTGGGTGGAGCATTTACACACAACAGTAAAAGTGGTGTTGCCCATTTCAATGGCAAGGACGAAGACCAAACCATAATGATGATTCGTGAATTACTGAGTTTCCTTCCTTCAAATAATCTTGAAGACCCACCAATTAAAACCACAATTGATCCGTCAGACCGTGTTGAAGAAAGTTTGCAGGATATTGTTCCGGCAGATCCAAACAAACCTTACGATATGCACGACATTATTCAGAAGGTAATTGATAATAACCACTTTTTGGAAGTACAGTCGCAATATGCCCAAAATATCATTGTAGGTTTTGCCCGTTTTGGTGGAAAACCAGTGGGTATTGTGGCCAATCAGCCGGCCCACCTGGCAGGCGTTCTCGATATCAATTCGTCGATAAAAGCTGCGCGGTTCGTGCGTTTTTGCGATGCATTTAATATCTCGTTGGTAACATTTGTGGATGTTCCCGGATTTTTGCCCGGCACCAGTCAGGAATTTGGCGGAATAATTAAACACGGAGCCAAATTGCTTTATGCATTTGCCGAGGCTACAGTGCCAAAAATCACCCTTATTACCCGAAAAGCTTATGGCGGCGCTTACGATGTAATGTCGAGCAAACATATTGGCGCCGATGTAAATTTTGCTTACCCAACTTCGGAAATTGCAGTTATGGGACCAGAAGGAGCAATAAATATCATTCACCGCAACCATTTTACAGATGAAGAAAGAGCCGCCAAAGTTCAGGATTACCGCGAGAAATTTGCCAATCCATACAAAGCTGCATCATTGGGATATATCGATGAGATTATTTATCCGCGCGATACCCGTAAAAAAATTATTGGTGCACTGGATATGACACAAAATAAAAGAAAATCGAACCCACCAAAAAAACATGGGAATATTCCGTTGTAAAAATTTATTTGATAAATACTAAAATATTTCTACTTTTGCGCTTCCAAAAATTTTTGGACTTAGTTATTAATAATTTAAAAATTAAATGATTATGTTGAATCAGTACGAAACCGTCTTCATTTGTACTCCCGTTTTATCTGAGCCACAGGTAAAGGAGACGGTAAAAAAATTCAAGGACATCATCACAAGCAATGGATGTGAGCTGCTCCATGAAGAGAATTGGGGAATGAAAAAACTGGCCTACCCAATCCAAAAGAAATCCACGGGCTTTTATCAGTTATTTGAATTTAAAGCCGAACCTGCATTTATTGCAAAACTGGAAACTGAGTTTCGCCGCGACGAAAAAGTTATCCGGTTTATGACTGTTAAACTCGACAAGTTTGCCGTGGAATACAGCAGTAAGAGAAAGAGACTTCAAAAGGAAAAAACAGAAAAGGAGGGATAAACCATGGCACAAAGTTCAAGCGAAATCAGATATCTGACCCCACCGTCAGTTGAGATTAAAAAGAAAAAGTATTGCCGTTTCAAGAAAAACGGAATTAAATACGTGGATTACAAAGACCCTGAGTTTCTGAAAAAATTCTTAAACGAACAAGGTAGAATTTTACCCCGCCGTATTACAGGAACATCTCTGAAATATCAGCGTAAAGTTGGACAGGCAGTTAAACGTGCCCGCTTAATTGCTTTACTGCCATTTGTAACCGACAACATGAAATAAAAGGAGGAAACTGAAATGGAAATTATATTAATACAAGACGTTGATCGTTTAGGAAGCAAAGACGATTTAATAAAAGTGAAAGACGGGTTTGCGCGTAACTTTTTGATTCCGCAGAAAAAAGCAATTATTGCAACTTCTACAGCAAAAAAAGTGTTGGCCGAAAACATTAAACAACGCGCTCACAAAGAAGCCAAGTATAAAAACGAAGCTCTTGCAATTGCTGAAAAACTGGCGAATAAGAAAATTACAATCGGCGCTAAAACAAGTACGCTGGGTAAAATCTTTGGTTCGGTAAATACAATTCAAATCGCCGAGGCAATTAACAAAAAAGGGTTTGAAATCGACCGCAAACAGATTATGTTGCCTGAAGATCATATTAAAGAAATCGGTACTTATTCTGCCAAAATAAAACTTCACAAAGAAGTAATTATTGAAGTAGAATTTGAAGTTGTTGCTGAATAGCATCTTAGTATTGAGATATTAGTATTGAGATATTAGTATCAAGTATCAAGTATCAAGACCAGTAGAAATATTTACTCTAAATAGAAAATGGGTTCCTAAATTTAGGAACCCATTTTTTTGATTTTCTTTTATTTTACAAAAACCTTATTTTACTTCCTTAAACCTTAGTAGACAACAGTTTAGAAAACAATAAACCTTATTTACCTTATTCATAGAAATAAGGTAAATAAGGTTGGTGTGAGTTCTTTATCACGGGCTACTAAGAGGTTAAAAACGACAAGATATAAGGTTAAAATCATGTCTGATCCACAACTTTTTAAATTGATTTTGCAGCAGGTTTTACTTCACTGCCACAGTTTCAATTTCAATTAAAGCGCCAAGTGGTAAATCTTTAACTGCAAAGGCCGCACGGGCCGGTTTTTTTTCGGTATAAAACTGTCCGTAAACTTCGTTCATTGCTTTAAAATCTGCAATTTCACTTAATAAACACGTCGATTTTACAACATCGGAAAGATTATAACCTGCGGCCTTTAATATAGCGCCAATGTTTTTCATAACCTGCAGGGTCTGTTCCTGAATACCACCTTCCACCAGTTTCATTGTTGAAGGATTTAAAGCCACCTGGCCCGAAATATACAAGGTGCCATTTACCTCAACTGCCTGACTGTATGGGCCAACTGCCTGCGGAGCATCCTGAGTTTCAATAATCCGTTTCATATTCAAAATATATTAGTTAGAAATTATCGTAATTACTTTCGCGTTTTTGAATTCTTAAATCTTTCAGCATTGAAGATTTGGCATTAATCGTAAAACTATAACTTTTCATGTAACCAAACGGAACAAAGTTAAATGCCATTTGCCAGCAGTGCAAATCGCGGTTTACATTAACAGTAGTATAGGAGAATTCTCTGGCCTGAACGTCAAAATTCGTGTTCATCGAAACTTTCCATTTTTCGGTTAAGCTCAGGTTTCCCCTGAATCCAAGTGTTTGCGAGAACCGGCCTTTGGGAGCGCTGGAAGAGGGTCCGTTGTAACTAAAACTATAATCGAAACCCACAGTCCAGGGAATATTAAAATCTGCATATCCTGCGCTTAAATCGGGAACCACTTTAATTTCTTCATCTTCACCCGGAGTTTGGCCCGGGGCTTTGCTGGTATTATCTTTTTTGCTTTTCGAATTAAAATTCATGCCAAACGAGAGGTTTGCATTGGTAAGTCGCCCTATTCTGGCAATCCCTGTTTTGTTATTCCATGCATATTCATTAATGCGCTGGTATTTGTCATTCAGCATATAAGGGTCGATAGCTGTTCCCATATTTATGCTGACACCGGCAACCGTTGTTCGCGCCCTGATGCTGATTGGCGCAAGATTCATCGAGTCGGCAATTAAATTATATGACGATGATAAGCTTAAATTATCGATAATCTTAACTTTTTTAAATTTGGTTTCGTCATTGGTTTTTGTCGTATCTTTTGTATCAATAACCTTCATTTCGAGGTTGTTGTTGATTGAAAGGCTGATTGCCCCCGACGCTCCCCTGCCCGGAGAGCCGCCATAAACACCGCCTTCGTTTACATCGAAGAAACCCTTTCTTCCGGTAGAATCAATTTGCACCTCCTGCCAGTAACCAAAACGGGCCTGGCCAAAATCGGGCCGGTAACTAAAACTCGCCGATGGCGACAATTTATGCCTGATGCCTTTAATGCGCGAATTTGGGTTACGTGGCATAAACATACCGTATATATTGGTAGATGTGCTCAAACTGTAACTGTAATCGTAAACCCTGCTTAGTCCGGTTATTGTATCCCTGTCAACATTTGAGGGCCTTCCATATTCATCATAAAAGGTTTCACCTTCAACATATTTATAGGTATATTTTTTAAAGTACCACTTTTCATCGTAACCAATACTCGGGCTAACATTGATGTATTTTGCCAGGTTAAACCCAGGGAAAGCCAGAGGAACGTTGTGCTTTAACCCATTTTTCCAGTCATCCGGAAATTTTTTGTTCAACAAATCATATTCTTTAACATTACTGATTGAGTTTCTCAAATTTCCGGTGTAATTAAATCCGAATTTTTCGTAAAATTTAACGGGGCCTGCCCTTAATTTTTTCCTGAAAGGATAAACTTTTGCCATACTAAAAGTCATTTCGGGCAACGATAGCGAAATTGTGGTATCAACTGAATTTTGCGAATGGCGAAGGTTTACTGACATGTTGAAAGGAGTGTTTTCAAATTTCTGTGTGTATGAAATACTCGATGATTTCTGTGTGTTCAGATAATTATTTCCACCTGTCATTCCCACGTAAGAGTTTTGTTTATCATACCCGCTGCTCGATAAATTCACGCTGGCAGAAAAGGTTCGGTTTGGATTTGCCTTTGGATCCTGGCTGTGATTCCAGGTAACTGCGTACTGTGGTGTTCGTTTGTAGGTGTCCAGCCCCGATTCTCCATAAACATTCATATTGTACCTAAAATCGAACCCTCCACCAAATTTGTAGCGTTTTCGATAGTTGGTATGTGTTTGAAATCCCCATGAACCTTTAGAGTAAATTTCGCCTCTAACTGCCAAATCGAAATATTCGCCTGCTGCCCAGTAATATCCGCCATCGCGCAAAAAGAAACCCCTGTTGTCTTCCTCTCCATACATTGGAACCAATACACCCGATGAATAAGTTGGCGAATTTGGAAAATAACCAAATGGCAGAATTGGAAAATAAATCGGGAAATCTTCCAAAACCATGTATGCCGGACCGGTTACAATTTTCTTGTTCGAAATTACTTTTGCTTTTGTAAGGTGCATGTAAAAATGGGGATGTTCGGCATCGCAAGTGGTATATTTGGCTTTTTCTGTAATAAAAGTTTCTTTCCCTATTTTCTTTGTGCGGTCGCTTAAAATTCTTCCTTCACCCTGCTCCGTAACAACCTTGGTAATAAAAGCCTTTTCAGTTTCAAAATTATAACGCATGGTTTCCGATTCATATTCTTCGGATCCCTGCTTAAAAACAGGCTTTTCAATGATTGTTCCGGTACTGTCAGGAATTCCTTCAGCATAAATTTGTTTGGTTTCCAAATCAAGTTCAATGTAGTAGGCGGTTAACTCAATTTGCTGATAAGTTACCTTTGCATTTTTATACAGGTACACTTTTTGTCCATCGAGTGACACAACAATCGAATCTTCAGCGCTGTAAACAATGGGAGCATCGATAGTTGACTTTTTTATTTTTTGCTGTATTGAATCAACCGCTATTGAATCGGCAATTATGGTGTCTGCAGGAGTGAGTTCGGCATTTAAATTTTCATCGGCCAACTCATTAATTTCTTTGGTGAGTTTTTCCGATTCCTGACCAAATAATAAAATGGGAAAAAGGAAGAGTAAATATGTAATTAATATCTTGTACAAAATGTTTTCTGAATTACTGACGCCGTTAAGCCGGACAAAAATAAAAATAAGGGTTATAGTATAACGTTATTAAATGTAAAATAATTTTAATATTTCTATTTTTACAATTGAAACTAAAACAGGATGAAGAAGACATTTTTTTATTTGGTTCTGGTGTGCTCTTTAGCATTATTTTCGGCCTCTACAGTTTTGGGGAAATTTTATTTCACGGGCAGCACCGAAGAAAAACGCATTTCGGTTGTCGTTATAGATGCAGGGCATGGAGGTAAAGACTTTGGCGCCTCGGTGGGCAATGCCAAAGAAAAGGATATCGTTCTGGACTTGGCGATGCGTCTCGGGAATTCCATTAAAACAAAATATCCCGAAATAAAAGTGATTTACACCCGCACAAAAGATGTTTTTATTCCACTGTATGACAGGGCGAACATCGCCAATAAAAACAAAGCCGACCTTTTTATTTCAATCCATGTAAATGGCACCGACAAAACAAGTGTTCAAGGCACCGAAACCTTTGTTTTAGGCCAGCACCGCAGTAAAGATAATCTTGAAGTTGCAAAAAAGGAAAACTCGGTGATTTTGCTTGAGGATGATTACAATACAAAATACGAAGGATTCGACCCAAATTCCCCTGAATCATATATAATGTTCGAATTGGTTCAGGATGAATATCTGGAGCAAAGCGTTTTGTTGGCATCTGCAATCCAGAACCAGTTCAGGCAACATGCCAATCGTATCGACCGAAGTGTTAAGCAGGCGGGGTTTTTGGTCCTTCGCCAAACAACCATGCCCAGTGTGCTGATTGAAGTGGGTTTTATTAGTCACCCAAACGAACGAAATTATTTGGTGAGCGTAAAAGGAAAAACAATGCTTTCAACTTCAATATTTAATGCATTTATTGATTATAAAAAGAAAATTGAAAACAAAAGCAGTTTCACCGTTCATACCGAAACCGGCAATGTGAAGAGTTCTGCCCCTTCTGTTAATTCTGAATCAAAAAACTCTGCTGAAACAAATATTAAAACTGTTGAAACAAAAACCGGAGAATCTGTAATAAATAGTAGTATATTTTTCACTGTGCAAATTGCGGCATCAGCAAAAAAGATGGAAACAACATCTTCAAATTTTAAGGGTGAGAAAAATATATTCAGGATTGATGCAAAAGACATATCGCGTTACTACTCCGGAAAATTTCAAACTTTAAAGGAAGCGGAGAATGAAAAGAACCGAATTCAGCGGAAATTTCCTGAATCATTTATCGTAGCTTTTGAAAACAATGAATTAATTTCGGTAAAAAAGGCATTGGAAAAAATGTAATTGAGGGTTGAATTCTCTAAATTTACATTTTAGTTGAAAAAATAACTCGAATTTTATGAAATATTCAAAATATGTAAAACTTGGTTTATTGATAGTTATAACAATGGCAATCCTTTTTTGGGGCCTCAATTATCTGAAAGGGAATGACGTTTTTAAACGAAGCAGTTACTATTTTGTGGTTTACGAACGAATAGACGGTTTACTTGAGGCCAATAAAGTAACCATGAACGGCTATCAAATTGGTCAGGTAAAAGACATCAGTTTTGCGCCCAATAAAACAGGAAATCTGATAGTTACATTAATGATTAATTCTGATTTTAAAATACCGGTTAACTCGCTGGCACAAATTGTAAGCAGCGATATCATGGGTACACGATCTATCAGGATGATTTTAAGCAACGAAAACACTTTTTACCAATCCAACGATACCATTGCCGGCGCCATTGAAAGCGATTTAAAGGAACAGGTTAGTTTACAGGTACTTCCTATAAAAAACAAAGCAGAACAACTTTTAAGCACCATAGATTCGGCAATAACAGTTTTGACCGTAATTTTTAACGAAGACGCCCGCGAAAACCTTTCGGAAAGCTTCGAAAACATAAACAGGACCATTGAAAACGCCCAGATGATAACCAGCGATTTACAGCAAATTGTTTCATCGGAAAAAGGTAATATTCAGAAAATTCTTATCAATATCGAAGATATTACCAGTTTTTTAAGTAGTAATACTGCCGAGTTGGAGAAAACAATTAAAAATCTGTCCAGTTTCAGCGATACCCTGTCACAAATCTCAGTTTCGCCAATAATTACAAACATTGCCGAAGCTTCAAACCAAATTTTGAGTTTACTCGAGAAAATTAACAGCACCGAAAATTCTGCGGGATTATTATTAAATGACGACCAACTATATCTTTCAATTACAGCGCTCTCTGAAAACCTCGGGTTTCTGATAAAGGATATCCAGACAAATCCAAAACGATACGTTCAGTTTTCTGCAGTCGATTTTGGAAAAGAATATTACATCAATACCTCAGGCGATGTTTCTTCAAAAAACATCGTCTTCAAAGTACATCTTGTTTCTTCTGAAACAAAAATACCTTCAAATTCTAAGTTGTTCGAAGGTATTGGCGAAGTTGAAGAATACTATGCAAATGGAGCCTATTCATACCTTTTGGGTGCAACAAGTTCCTATTCTGAAATTATTGAAGTTCAGAACCTGGCAAGAAAGAAATTTCCTGAGGCGGCAATTGTGGCTTTTAAGAACGGACAGTTAATAAAACTTGAAAAAGCATTAAAATCATTGAAGTAATCAACTAATATTTGTTAATAAAAACAGGGCGGGCTAAACTATACCTACCGCTACCTACCAGTTATGATTCTATCTGTCAACAGATTAATAATAACACATTGATTTACAGCTTTTTAATTATTATTAAAAAATTTAAACTTTTAACAGCCTGAAATAGAAAACAATATAACTTTAAGGAGATTTTCAATAGTTTTTTAATTTTTTTTTAAACTTTTTTTTCGCAAATTTTGCTCACGGGAATAAGAAAAGAGATTTGTAGAACCGCTAAAAACCAAAATATTTAAATGAGTGAGGAATATAGGGCTGTTTGGGATAAATGTTTAAACGTTATAAAAGATAACGTTCCCGGCAGTAGTTTTAAAACTTGGTTTGAGCCTATTGTACCGGTAAAACTTACCGATAAAGTACTTACAATTCAGGTGCCCAGCGCATTTTTTTACGAATATCTTGAAGAACAATTTATTGACATTTTGCGAAGAACACTTCGCATGGTACTTGGTAATGGGGCAAAGCTGGAGTACAACGTTGTAATGGGCGATAAAAACGGAAATAATCCATACACGGTAAGTTATCCAACAAATAACAACATCAAAATTGTAAACAATCCTTTGACCATCCCCTTAAAATCGGACGAAAAAACAGCAATAAAAAATCCCTTTATCATTCCCGGAATTCAAAAACTACAAATAGATCCGCAACTAAAACCCGATAATACTTTTGAAAACTTTATAGAGGGAGATTGCAACCGTTTGGCCAGAAGCGCCGGGTACGCAGTTGCCCAAAACCCGGGAGGCACTGCTTTTAACCCTTTAATGATTTATGGAAATTCGGGCCTGGGAAAAACTCACCTTGCGCAAGCCATTGGAATTGAAGTTAAAGAGCATTTCCCCGATAAAATAGTGCTTTACGTTAATGCCAATAAATTTCAAACACAATATACAGAAGCCACCAGAAACAATAACCGGAACGATTTCCTTCATTTCTATCAAATGATTGATGTGTTGATTCTGGATGATGTTCAGGAGTTTGCCGGCAAGGAAAAAACACAGGAAACGTTCTTCCATATTTTCAACCATCTACATCAAATGGGAAAACAGTTAATTCTAACTTCGGATAAACCGCCCATCGAACTGAAAGGAATGGAGCAGCGTTTACTGTCGAGGTTTAAATGGGGATTAACAGCCGATTTGCAAGTACCCGATTTTGATACCCGGATGCAAATTTTACGGCACAAGGTCTACAAAGATGGCATTTCGTTTTCCGATGACGTGCTTGAATATATTGCATCTCACGTTGCTAATAATGTACGCGAATTGGAAGGAGCGCTCGTTTCGTTGCTGGCCCAGTCGATGCTGAACAAAAGGGATATCACCCTTGAACTGGCAGCAAAACTCATCAATAAGCTGGTTAAGAATTCAAAACGCGAACTTTCAATCGAATACATTTCAAAAGTAGTTTGCGATTATTTTAATATGCAGGTTGATGCGCTTCAGACCAAAACCCGCAAGCGCGAAGTTGTTCAGGCCAGGCAAATTGCCATGTATTTTTCGAAAAGCCTCACCAAATATTCTTTAACAAGCATCGGCGCGCAAATTGGGGCCAAAGATCATGCAACTGTGCTTCACGCCTGCAAAACAGTGAATAATCTGAAAGATACCGATAAAAACTTCCGACAGTACGTGGAAGACATTGAAAAGAAATTAAAAATGTAATTGAAAGCATCCGTCAAAAAAAGGCGGATGTTTTTGTTTAAATGGAAGATGTTTATCAAACCATAGAAAAAGAAAGCCACGGATTTTTCAAGGATAAAGGCAGCAAGTTTTATTCGTTTGCTTATTCCGTAAAAAGCGAAGACGAGGTTAAAGAAATTCTTAACCGGTTGCGCAAGGAACATCACAGCGCACGGCATCATTGTTATGCCTGGCGTTTGGGGACCGAAGAAATAGCTTTCAGGGCAAACGACGATGGCGAACCGTCATCAACTGCCGGGAAACCAATTTTGGGCCAGCTTCTAAGTTTTAATGTTACAAATACATTGATTGTTGTAATAAGGTACTTTGGAGGAACACTTTTAGGGGTCAGCGGACTGATAAATGCCTACCGGAACGCTGCTGCCGATGCACTTAAAAATGCTGAAATAAAACAAAAAACAGTGGAAAAGGAAATCATTCTCGATTTTACCTACAACGAGTTGGCCGAGGTAATGAACGTGATAAAACATGAAAACCTAACCATTATCAACACACGTTTCGAAGAAAAATGCAATTTGGCATTTTCAGTCAGAAAAAGTGAAATTGATAAGGTGACCGCTATTTTCAATAATATTTACGGAGTGAGTATTAGAAATAAACCTGAATAAAACTGCTGTTCATAAATTGGTAATAAATACCTTTTTGCAGATTGGATATAAAATGGAAAGCCGTTAATTTTAAAGCATGATGAAATTTAAAAGTATGAAGAAAGATTTAATATCAATCACTGATTTTTCGAAAGAAGAATATCTGAAAATCATGAAACTGGCTGCTGAATTCGAAGAGAACCCTAACCAGGATTTGTTGAAAGGAAAGGTAATTGCTTCGCTGTTTTTTGAGCCGTCAACCCGCACAAGGCTGAGCTTTGAAACAGCCATCAGCCGTTTAGGTGGGCGTTTCGTTGGATTCGCCAACCCCGACAGTTCGAGTGCAACAAAAGGCGAAACATTGCACGACACCATAAAAATGGTCAGCAATTATGCCGATTTAATTGTAATGCGACACCCGCTTGAGGGAGCAGCCCGTTATGCAGCCGAAATTTCTCCGGTGCCGGTAATCAACGCCGGCGATGGCGCCAACCAGCACCCTACTCAAACCCTGCTCGACATGTATTCAATACTAAAAACACAGGGTTCACTCGATAATCTGAACATTTTCCTGGTTGGCGACCTCAAATATGGCAGAACGGTCCATTCATTGTTAATGGCAATGAGCGAATTCGAAAACCCCATTTTCAATTTTGTAGCCCCGCCTGTACTGGAAATGCCTGATGAATTCAAATTATTCCTGCGCGAGAAAGGAATTAAATATTACGAACACAGCGAATTTACCGATATCATTAATGCTGCGGATATTATTTATATGACCCGTGTTCAAAAAGAAAGATTTTCGGATCCCATTGAATATGAACAGGTAAAGAATATTTACATACTCCGTAAATCGATGCTTGAAAAAACCAAACCAAACGTTAAGATTCTGCATCCGCTGCCCCGGGTCAACGAAATTCATACCGATGTTGACACGAGCGAAAAAGCATACTATTTTACTCAGGCACGAAACGGTGTTTTTACGCGAGAAGCAATTATTTCACACATCATGAACCTTAAATAAGATGCCATGCAAGACGAACTGAAGAAAAAACTGAAATTAAAAGTAAGCGCCATAAAAGAAGGAACGGTAATAGACCATATTCCTGCAAAAAATTTGTTTAAGGTTATCTCGATTCTGGGCTTAGACTCAATCGACAACCAAATTACTTTTGGCACCAATCTCGAAAGCGGGAAATTAGGGTTGAAAGCCATTATTAAAGTATCGAACAAGTTTTTCGAGGATGATGAAATCAACAAAATTTCATTGATAGCGCCACACGCAAAACTCAATATTATTCGCGACTATGAAGTTGTTGAGAAAAAAGTAGTTGAAATTCCGGATTCAATTTCAGGAATTGTAAAATGTTTCAATCCAAAATGTATAACCAATCACGAACGGATAACAACCTGGTTTAATGTTATTGAAAAAGAACCGATATCGTTGAAATGCAAATATTGCGAGAAAATAACCAACGCAAATCAAATCAGTATGTACTGATAATTTATATTTTCAAGAAGTCAATCCCCTTCATTTTATTGACTCTCTTAAAATCGTCGATTGCTTTGGCTAAGAGCTGCTGTAGAAGTTTAATCTTTGGCACAGAAAAACTCGTACGGCGCGAAAAAAGAACCGATTTTGTTATTCACCCCATCGCTGATAATGAAAAAAGCATTGTATTTAAACAGTTCCGGAATTTATCCGGTTTTGTATGAAATCCGAAATTTACATCTGCGGCAACAGGAAATTCGTAACCTAATTCCGGTTCGAAAAAAGATTCATTGCTTTTGTTGAAGTGATGATTTACTTTTCGGGCAATATTTTCTTCATTTCAGCAACTACACTGGCATATTCCGGATTATTTGCCAGGTTGTTATATTCAATTGGGTCGGTTTTCTGATCATATAATTCATTGCCCATATTGCCATTGTCCCACTCCACATAGCGCCATTTCTCATTTTTAACCATGCGTCCTGTTTTAGCCCCCCGGTTAACAATTGCCCGCACCTCGCTCCTGAAAGGCAGAGCGGGGTTATTGACGATTTTTGCAAAACTTTTACCTTCAAGATAACCGGGTGTGCCTTTCAATTCAAATAATTCAGCAAGCGTTGGGTAAATATCGATAAATTCAAACATGGCATTCGATTCAACATTTTTACCACCAACCGACTGGCCAGCCATAATAAACGGTGCACGCGTTCCTTTTTCAAAAATGGTTACTTTATTCCACCAGTTATGTTCTCCCAGATGATAACCATGGTCGCCAAAAAAAACTATGAGGGTATTATCAATTTGACCCGTTTCTTCCAAAGCCTTTATAACTTTTCCAACCTGTGCATCCATAAAACTGGTGCAGGCATAATAAGATCGTAGAAATTCCCTTCTCTCCTTATCGGTGAATTTGTCGAATGTTTTTGTTTCTCCGGGTAGGGTATGATTGTATGGCGGTTTCCAGCCTTCAGGCAATACAGGTGGGTTACATACTTCGAGCGGGTACATATCGAAATATTTCTTTGGTGCGATAAACGGATCGTGAGGTTTGTGAAACCCGACAGCCAGAAAGAAAGGTTGTTCCCTTTTTGTTTTAATAAATTCAACCGCTTTTTTCGCGTTCTGGCCATCCGGCTGGTCTTCATCGTTGCCATTCGCAGCCATCCAACTACACCATTTTAATACGCCATCGGTGAGGTTTCTGCCTTCTCCTGTTTTCCCGGTTTCTGTAGGACTGTAACCGTAAATTTCATTCCACGCTTTCAGGTCGTTGTGATTTTGTCCACCATGAAAAATCTTACCCAGACTCATGGTATAATAGCCATTTTGTTTAAACAGCGCCGGCAAAGTAACCCGGTCTCCCAGTACATTTTGAAGCGGCGTGGTATTATTCAAAATGCCAATGGTTTCAGGAAGCAAACCCGTTAAAAATGAACCACGGCTTGGCCCGCAAACCGGATAATTACAGTAGGCATGGTTAAATCGCACTCCTCTTTCCGCCAAACGGTCGATATTTGGGGTTTTAACAACAGGATGCCCGTAACAACCCAGCGTTGTATTCAAATCATCCACAACAATGAACAGTATATTTTTATCTCTCTTTTTTTCTTCCGCGAAAGCATTCTCATTATTTGCCAAACACCCAAAAAATAGTGTTATTACAATTGCTATCAGTAATAATTTATTGAATTTCATTATTTTAATATTATTTTGTTACTTGTTTCTTGTTTCTTGTTTCTTTCCGGTATTTCAAAACTTAAAGGAAGTTCCTTTCGCAACATTTTTGCCCCCATTCCGGTTAACCAAAGATAATGGTCTGATGACATTCCATCGTTATCAACAAAATGTGCT
>Ga0210024_1003078_pt1 | contig 14034 bp, 15 predicted proteins | sample CryGeymeta201525_FD_183988 | JGI IMG/M metagenome (GOLD analysis project Ga0210024, IMG submission 183988) | Groundwater microbial communities from Crystal Geyser aquifers in Utah, USA - Crystal Geyser metaG 2015-25 (SPAdes) (version 2) | ecosystem: Environmental > Aquatic > Deep subsurface >... | reverse complement strand
CGCCCGGAACCTGTTCAGATCAACCGAACCACCTCTATCCTATCCTGTCCGGCCTCGTCGCCTTTGTCCTCGCTGTTGTATCGACCGTTGTTCAAACCGGGTTTTCCTGTTCAGCCTTGTTTGGTTTCAATTTTTCCATCTGGCACAAACGCGTCTGGAAAGTCGTTTCCTGAAACGGGCAAGGTCTTTCCGTTTGCCCGGCAGGCAGTTCTCAAATTCCAATTCATTATCGAATCTCTCTAATCCGTAGTGCCCGTCAGGTGCGGTCCAATGACCCGCACCGGACAAAATCGACTCCCGCCGTTTTCATGGTTCTTCAATTGTTTAACGAAGAAGGACGTGAAAATGCGCGTGAAGATGGGCACAGTTGTGCCGAAAATGGGCACATTTGTGCACCTGGTCGACGAACCAACCGATTATCGAACCGCCATAGCGATGGCTCTGCACGAAGAGTTGGACGACACACACAGGGCAATCAAAATGGCCATGCGCTGGACGGGTGCCAGCGAACGCACCGTGAAGTACTGGTTCTCGGGCGAGCGGGGGCCGAGCGGCGACCATCTGATCGCCCTCGCGCGGCATTCGGATGCTGTGCTCTATGTTATTCTTGCACTTGCGGGCCGCCACATTGTCGAGGACTCTGACAACTGACGGTGGTTTCAAGGGGTGCAAGCCCGGTGATCTACGGCTTGTTTCGTGTGCGTTTTTGGTTATATTGAATACACCCGTCTTAAGAGGTGCTGCGCCATGTCCCGAACGACCACGATGACCGTCCGCCTTGGTGGAGCATTGAGTGACTTCGTGTCGGCCAACGTAGGCGATGACGGGTCCTATGAGAACGTCAGTGAGTACATCCGCGACCTGATCCGGCGTGACAAAGAGAGGGCGGAGCAGGAAGCCTTCAACCGGCTGAAGGGCGAGCTGACCCACGCATTCGCAGCCCCGGAGGAGTCGTATCAGGCGCTGACGGCAGCCGAGGTGATTGCACGGAACCGGACCTGACTCCGTGGCCGCCATTCGTATTCAAGAAAGAGCGTCCCATCGACTCGATGACATCTACCGCTACACCCGTGACAGGTGGGGAGATGATCAGGCCGAGAAATACATCACCGGCCTGTTTGCAGCCTTCGACAAGATCGCTGACCACGGCGTTGCGTCAAAGCCCATCCCGGCCGAGTTCGGCCTCAACGGATTTTTCTTTCGATACGAACGCCATTTTGTCTACTGGCGACATCTCTCGAATGGCGACATCGGGATCGTGACCATCCTGCATGAGCGCATGCATCAGATCGACCGGTTCCAAGATGACTTTGGCTTAGGCTGATCGTAACCGTCCGGCCTGACCGCTATCCGTTCCAGTGCCATGGCAGCAGGTCATCGACCCTGGTGATTTTGTAGTCGGGGATGCGGGCGAGGGTGTCGGCGAGCCAGGCGTTGGGATCGACGGTGTTGAGCTTGGCGGTCTCAATCAGGGTGTAGGCGATGGCGGCGGCCTTGCCGCCTGCCTCGGAGCCGACAAAGAGGTAGTTCTTGCGGCCGAGGGCGATGGCGCGCATGCCGCGTTCGGCGGCGTTGTTGTCCAGTTCCAGAATGCCGTGGTCGAGATAGGGCCGCAGACGGTCCATGCGGGTGATGGCATATCGGATTGCTCCGGCGAGCGGGGATTTGCCCGAGATGGTGGTGAGTTGCATGGCCAGCCAGGCCTCGAGGTCGTCGAAGACCGGGGCGGCATGGGCACGTCGCAGGTCGGCGCGACGGTCAGGTGGTGATCCCCGTGCCTCCTTCTCGACGGCATAGAGTTGCGCGATCCGGCCGATGGCTTCTTCCGCGATGGGCGAGCCTTGCGATCGGTGGATGTCGACGAACTTGCGCCGGACATGGGCCATGCAGGCGACCTCGCGGATGGCGCCGGAGCGATAGAGATCCTCAAAGCCTGCATAGCCGTCGGCATGCATCCAGCCGCGGAACCGGGCGAGGTGGTCCTTGGGGTGCTGGCCCTTGCGGTCCCCCGAGAACCGATACCAGGCTGCCGGTGGCGCGATGCCGCCCCAGGGGCGTTCGTCGCGGGCATAGGTCCAGAGCCGGGCGGTCTGGGTCTTGCCGGTGCCGGGCGCCAGCATGCTGATCGGCGTATCATCGGCGAAGATCGCCTCGGCCGACAGGACATGGCGGCCGATGGCATCGGCCAGCGGCTCCAGAAGGGCCGTTGTCTTGCCGACCCAATCGGCCAAGGTCGATCTGTCGAGGTCGAGCCCTTCGCGGTCGAAGATCTGGCTCTGCCTGTAAAGCGGCAGATGATCGGCATATTTGCCGACCAGCACATGGGCCAAGAGACCCGGCCCGGGGCGACCGCGCTCGATGGGCCGCGAGGGCAGCGGGGCCTGCACGAACCGTTCGCAGCAGGCGCAGGTCAAGCGGGGCCGGACGATGCGGTTCACGATGAAGCGGCCGGGGACATATTCCAGTTCCTCGGTGACATCCTCGCCGATCCGGCGCAGGCGCCCGCCGCAATCGGCACAGGCATCGGCACCGGGCGTCAGTTCGACTTCCATCCTTGGGATATGGTCCGGGATCGGGCGGCGCTTCGGTTTGTCCGTCTCCTCGATGTCGGGCAGCTTCATCCGTGCCGTCATCGCCGCCGCCGCGATCTCGTTCGCCATTGGGCTTGAACCAATGGCGCCTCAATGGCTCACTCTCGAGCGCCAACTGAAGCTGCTCGGCCGTCTCGGACGAGGCCCCGAACCGGTGCGCCCGGTGCCCGGCAAGCTGATGGCGCAGCTTCTCGATCAGGATCGCCTGCGCCTTGACCTCGGCCAGAAGCCGTGCGGTGAAGCGGCGCAGCTCCTCGGGGTCTTCCGGCAGGGTCAGGGTCTGATTGAGCATACAGGAAGTTTATCCCACTGTATTCGTTATGGGAATCTTTGATTGTCGTATGAGCGGATTATCCCGCAGCCAGAGGACGCCACGTCCGCTGCGGTGCCCGCCAGTCGATCCCCTCCAGCAGCATCGCCAACTGCGCGGGCGACAGCGCCACCTTGCCCTCCTTGGCCGAGGGCCAGACGAACCGCCCCTTCTCCAGCCGCTTCGTGAACATGCAGGCGCCTTGCCCGTCCCACCAGATCACCTTCACGAGGTCACCCCGGCGACCACGGAAGACGAAGAGATGCCCGGCAAACGGGTCTTGCTGCAGCACGGCCTCGGCCTGCGCCGCGAGCGCCGCAAAGCCCTTGCGCATGTCGGTGACGCCCGCCGCCAGCCAGACCCGCGTATTGGCCGGGACCGGGATCAAACCGACAGACCCCGGATCAGCCGCGCCAGCGCCTCGGGATCATATGGGTCGCTGATCCGCATCCGGTGCCCACCAGCCAGCTCGATCTCGATGTGACCGCCGGCGGCAGGCACTGCCATCGGCGCCTTCGCCTCCGCGACGATCTCCACCGGCAGAAAGCGGGGCTCCACCGCAGGCGACGGCACCGCCGCAGGGTCCGGCGCGAACCGCAGATCGCGCAGCCACTTGAAGATTAGATTGGCATTCACCGCGTAGCGCCGCGCCACTTGAGCCACCGAAACACCAGGCGCAGTCGTCTGGAAACAGATCGACCGCTTCTCCTCATCCGTCCAAAGCCGTCTCGTCCGCCGCGCCACGCCATCACCATAGTGTCCACTATCAATGGGGGACACTATCCCGCACCAGCATCACGCGTCAGAGCGGTCAGACCGGACGGTTACGATTGGTATAACAACCGAAGGCTTCTTGGCCCCATCGGCTACGTCCCACCCGCCGAAGCAGAGGAGGCGTTCTATGCAAACCTGAACACACTCGATATGGTCGCCTAGTCTTTGAACAAACCACCCTCCGGTAAACCCGGGGCGGTTCACCTTGGACGGGAGTTACGCGACAACGTCGATCCGCAGAAACCTGGCGAAGATTCGCCCTTCTAATGTTTTGGCGTCTTTCGTTTCTCGAGCATTTGATGAAACAATCCCATGACGTCGGGAGGATCTACAGATCTGTAGAGCCACGGCCGGAAGAGTGCATAGATGAAACCTGCAAGGAAAGAATACGCAATAGCTGTCGAAAGAAAGAGGAGTGCAGGCTGCCAGAAAGGAAAGAAGGTGACCGTTTTGCAGTCTTCGTCAGAGCAACCACCGACCAATCGGTAATCGTCGCCTCCATAAGGCAGATCCCTTCTGAATGACCAGATACCTACACCATCAGCACCGCACCAGTTCTCGTTTTGCGGCAGACACCATCCCTTCGTCCCTTCGAACTTGCCAAGGTATGCCACGACACTCTGTTTTCCTAAAAGGGATTGAAACAGAAAATGACCCTGGCCAACGGCGGGGAGAACCAAAAGGAACAGCGTCACCATAAGTGCTCCGATAGGGGTGTTGTCCAGCATCGCAGCTGAACGAAACCCATAAACGGAAGGTACGCGTTGCCACCAGGGGCGCCGGGCAAATGATCGTGCATGCATCATGGCGTGCCACATTACATAGGGACCCAGTATGATCGCAAACACGTGGGAACCAAGAAAAGCCGCATGCAAGGCATCGCTTCCCGTCCAAGGAACAAGAGTGGCAGCAGCCGGGGCGCGATTGGCGAGATGGTGGAGCAGGACCAGAACGAAGAGCAGGGTGGCCACGAACGTGAATGAAGTCTGGCGTCGCAAAGGCAGCCGCCGGATCTCCACAGGTATGATTCCGCCGAACTTCTCCGCAATCCGCTCGGCGGGAAGGAAATATGCCACAATGCCATCCTTGTCGGTTTGTCGGGCGACATTCATTCCAATCACTGCACGCTGATCGGTGCTCCACACGCCTCCGCCACTATAGCCGGGCTGGATTCCGAAACGGCCGTCGATGTCGATCTGTGCCCACCTCGCATTGACCGGGCCGAGCAAGTGTCCTGAGAGATGAGCCCCTGGATGGGTCGGCTCGAGCGTGCCAAATACGGAAACCGGCGCTCTTTCCAATTCGGTTGCAGGAACCACGGAAAGTATAGCCACCCCCACCTCATTCGGAGCAGGCTCCTTGAGCTCGAGGATGGCGCAGTCGATCCCTGGATGAAGAGGCTGGCTCCAACCCACGACCCTCGCCTGGAGTTGCCCTTCGTCGCTCAGGATCGGGAAGGAGAGGAGGATGACCTCGCCGTGTTCAGGCTGCCTGCTGTCCTCAAGCGTTTCCCGGTCAGGCAAGGCTTCATTTATGACATGTGCACATGTGACAGCAATCTTGTCCGTAAGAAGAAATCCCATACCAACATGGCGGGGAGGGGAACCGGCCGACAACACTCCCGGGCTCGAGCGGATCCGGATCAGTCCCAATTCGCTTCCAGAGCGGATCCGGATTGAGGCAGGGTGGCCGCTACCTTCTTGCCCCACCGTGGTAGATACGTCCACCATCAAGGATTGGAGCGTACAAGATGCTGGAACAACGCCGCAGCATCCAGGACGCCGAACCCAACCCCCACGCTATGCCCGAAAGTGAGGCCTTTCACTGTCTTTGCAAGCGCTGTCTGGAATTGGCGTGCATTGGTCAGCTTGAGCCCGGCCTTGACTTGAGCCGATAGGACGAGCGCGATTGCCCCGCTGACATGCGGCGCGGCCATTGATGTTCCAGGGCACGCCACTGTTGCGGTCGCATCCTCTCCGCTTTTGGCGGAAATGATCGCATGCCCTGGAGCGCATAAATCCGGTTTGAGGCGGCCATCCCATGTCAATCCCCATGCTGACGCGCCAAGCAGCCTGACCGGAGTGGAGACATCCGAGGCGCCGACGCAGATCACGCTTCGCGCGGTTCCGGGAATCGACATAGTCATCTCCGGATCTTCCACGCGGAACCGCACGGGTCGATCATCGTTCCGCTCTACCCAGACGTGCACGACGCCCTTGGCATCACTCACGATGCGCCGGCCTTCGGCCTCAAGGGTCCAGACACCCATCTGGATCGGCTGGGTGTCCGCAGTCACGATGATCTCAAGCTTGTTGGCGCCATTGTCCTTGTGCCCTTCCGTGAGGGTGAGGCGCACCATGTTCCCACCGAGAAGGTCGATGATGGGTGCAGGGTTTGCGAAATCTACCTGACGAGATTTGTTGCCGCCAGGATCGACAACCTGGAAGGCGATGTCGTCCAGCCCGTCGAACCATGCTTCGAAATAGTCCTCGGCTCGGTATCTCGAGGAGCTTTCCCACTCGATCGGCATGATGCCTCCCACGAAGGCGGGAGCCTTGGTATGTCCTCCATGGCCTCTCTCGTTGCCGGCCGACTTGACAATCACGCAGCCAGAGTCCTGGCCGCCCGAGGTAATTCCGTCGAAAGCTGTCTCGAGCGTGGTCGTCCCATCATGCGCGCCGGCGTTCATGCCCTGGCTCACATTGATGACCATCGGCTTGAAGCCCGAAGATATGTTTGTCTGCCCTTCGGCAATCTTCTTCAAGAAATCCAACGCATCGATGTGACTCATGGAATAGCCAAGGCTCGGCGGGTCATCGGGTTTTTCGCGTACCGAGGCGATCACCATCACGATCCCTGCGCCGGGAGCCATGCCATCTGCCATGGATCCACACTTGCGCCCTGCAGCAATCCCGGCGACATGTGTGCCGTGACCGTTCGGGTCGCGGAGCCGGCTTGGATGGGACGGTGTTCCGGCAGCGTTGTCCGAGCGAAACTGATCGATGTCCGATGAAAGGAAAACTCGGCCATAGGTCTGTGAAAAAGAAGCCCCGTCAATTGCGTTCGGCGTTCTGGAGGGATCTGTCGTTCTTTGGTCCCAGATTGCAAGAATCCGTGTTTTCCCGATTTCGTCGAGGAAAGCGTCGTGAAGAATGTCGATACCGGAGTCGATGACGCCGATCAGTGCCCCGTCGCCTGTTTCGGAGATCGGAGGGCGATGTACGACATCGCCTTGAACGAAGGGAACGGATTTATCGAGGTCCATCAAACCGCTGGGGTCCCGGCTTATCTCGATGTAATGCACACCGTCATCTTCCCCGAGGGCCTCCAAGCTCGCTCGCGTTACAAGCGCTGTTGCGAAGGTGGAAAACCTTGATTGAACGATCACATCGGCAGGCGCGGTCCATTCCGTAGAGTTAAGCCGCAGAACGACCGGAAACCTGTCTGCATCCCGATCAATGCCTGGCATCGCATTGAATTCATAACCCCCATCTTCATCCATACGTCGCCTTGAGCGAGGTGTGCGCCCGATAGTGGAGAGCGCTTCACTGGAACCAGGCGCGCCGCGCCCCCTGGCCTCGTTCCGCATCACCTGGACATAAGAATCGATGCGATGAGCAGGAACACCGGGGATGATCCCCTCGATCGCGCGATCCGCTTCTTCCGGACTGAAGGCCCGGGCGTCATCCACCCTCTCCAGGGTCTCCTGCAGGTCACGAAATTCGGCCTCACTCAAGGGCTTCGGACCGTCCTCTCCGCCTTCCATTCCCTCGCCGGAAGAACGCAGGCTTCCGTCGTAATTGAAATGTATCAGGCGCCCCGTGTGAACGTAGTTCGGTGGAATCCGTGCAACGATGTCATTGTCGTTTACTACCCGGTAGTAGATATCTCCGAAGCGCGACTGGACCTGCGCGCTTGCATCGGTCTTCAGCATTCGCGGCTGTCCGAAGGTCACGATCCCGAGCAGTTCTCGATTGGATGAATGAGCCGCGGCAAGCAGGGCGAGGGCGCCGCCGAGAGAGTGGCCCGTGAACCAGATCCGACGCCCCTGTGCCCGCTCAAGAGCGTGCTCAACTTGATGGGAAACCTCCTGGTATGCCCCGAGGAACCCAGAATGGACGGATCCGGCGAGGGCTATGCTCTTGCGTGGACCGACGTCGATATTGCGCAGCCAGTCACTCAGGCTGTCGGTCCCTCGAAATCCTACGATTACGGCGTTTTGGGCTTCGACAACGATACCCTCGGTGCTTCCAGTCTTGAGCGCCGTACCTTTCATGCGCCAGACTGTGCGAACAAACCGCTCGGCCGCGCGCGGCTCGCGATAGGCCAGCTTGCAGACCGAGGCGAGCCCATAGCCGATATTCGGCGTGTACCGTTCAGTAGAGAGCCATTCCTCCTGCAGATCCATCTTCAGCTCCTTTCGTTCTCAAGGAACTCCGAAAGGGACTCCGCAATCTTTTCATGGCTGTCGTGATCGTCGGGCTCGGCGGACTCCGCGATCTGATCCGGGACGCCGAAGTTATCCTTTTCCTCTCTTGTAACGAGGTTGTCCTCTCCAAGCGTCTCCAGCGGAGAAGTCTCGATCGATGATCGAATGTCTTCTGCCTCATCACGAAACGCCTCGAAGCCGCTCAGCAGAAGGACGGGACAGTTCTTTCCGGTCCAGTGCTTGTGCGGAACGACGTTTCCAGCGGGAATCCCGAGATCGTGCATGAGTGCTGCGACGAGCCGAGTGGCGCGGGCGTTGGCGGCGGCTTGGTCATTCTCGGCATGCATGCAGATTTCGATGGCGATGGACTGCCGGTTAGCCGGGCCTGCGTGGATCGCGTGCTCGTTGACCGGAAGATGCTTAATCACCCGTCGGTCGTCCACCGTGTAATGCCACGATACATATAGCTTTTCTCCATTCCAAAGGTAATATCCCTTGTCCCGAACAAAGCGGCTGTGCGCAGCAGCGTCGGCGCCCGGGTGGTCATTCGACGTATTGTGTATCGTGATATAGGAGGGAGATATGAGGGTTCCCTTTCTGTTCGGTCGGCCTTGTTCAATCATCTCAACGTTAAGGCTCAACGATTGCCCAAGTTCCCTGCGATCCATTTCAACCCTCGGTTTAAGAACAGCGATATCGAGTAGTATTGAAGGTATCATGGAATGGACGATTCTTCACCTATGAAATCCGTCTTGCTGTCGGACGTTTACGATGTGACCGCCCTCCGATGGCGTCGATGCAGCTTTGTTTCAGAAGGGCGGGGTGGAATTCATCTGTTGAACCCAAGGTAGTAGCCGGGGACGCATGAGCAGACCCCTCCCTTCGAGCTCCGAAACCAAGGATATAGTTGGCTTTGATGTTGATGGCCTTATGGGCCGATCCCTGCGTCACAGAGTGGGACATTCGGGAACAGGCCCAACCAGCCCCGCCAGCCGCAGCCGACTTGCCAACATTCCTGCGGTCAGCCTGAGCGGCGGCTTGAACAGCACCTTGATCGACAGGCAGAACTGGATGGCCGTATCGGAAAACACCGCTGGCCGCCCGGGGCCGTCACGCAGGCGAAGCAAGCCAATTCCATGTTGGCACAGATCAGCAGAGAGCCCCGCTTGCGCAGCGGTGCATTGTAGCTGGACCATACTGTTATGCGATAGTGGGCGGGGCATTGCTTGTTCGTGCAACGCGTGGGACGGCCTGGCCTCGCAAAGCGGATCCGCCGTCTTCAGGCCGGTGCACCAACACCATTACAGAATGGGAAAATTTTGCTAAGCTTTGAACTCGAGCCTTACAGATGTGACCAACGAACATGCGCGCGATCGTCTTTGCACTACTGCTGTTTGGTCTTCCTGCACTCAGCCATGCGCAGGTTACGTTCCCTGTATCTATCTCCGTCGATCTTGACGGAACCGAGATCGCGTTGCCTGGCGAGATACAGATGAAGCCCCTTTCCGTGGTATCCTACCAGGTGCGGGCCCGGATCCCGCTCTATGATCTCGTACGTGAGTTGGAGGCGCTGGCCTCGCGCCAATTGCGGGGTGACGTTCGCTTTCGAGGTCTCGAACTGCGCCGATGGGAGCGGGATGGATTGGCGATCAAGGTGCTCTTGACCCTGTCGTGTTTCAAGTCTAATGCCAGCGTGCTAGCGAACCTGTCGCCCCAGATCGAGCAACATGAGATTTCTTTCTCGCTTGCTTCGGTCGATCTCAATGTGTCGAACGACTTTTGCCGCTTGTCGGGAGACGCGCTGGGCGTGACCCAACGGATCCACGGCGAAGTGATGTCCGCGCTTGAAGAAGTGCTTGCAGATTCGTTCCGCCTGTCCAGTCTCCCCACTCCTTATTCGGCGATGCCAATCAGCCTCGTGGGTCTCGCCTTCGAGGGGGCAGACCGGTCGCTCGTTGTCCTGATCGACGGAATCGTCGGGGCCAGGTCCAATGAATAACATGTCACTTCCGACATTGCGCGAGGTTTAGCTGGCCGTTGCGATCGTGTGGTTCCTTCTTGTACTCGAACTGATAGTCGCAGTGCTGGGCTGGCCGGAAGCTAACATGCCGAAATTTTCTGGTCGGTTACTCGAACAATGGAACTATCTAAACAAGGTCGAGTTCGTCTTCGCGCGGCCGGGGAAACCAAGAAACACAAACTTTGCCAAAGCTTTCATCACAGCCCTCCACTTGGAATGGTTCAATACCGACTGGTCGGGAGCGTCAGTAAATCTTGTTCAAAGCTTCCTGCAAATTGGTCCAAACCATGAGATGATCCCGTGGGGTCCACCTACATCGGACTGCCAATTGGCGCCGACCATGTAATGACCCGGAGGGCACAGAACCGACTTGCCGTTTCCGCCAGATTGGTGCCAGGCGGTCTGTCCCTGTTCGCGCATTGCCGCGAATGCGGCATTCCGCTCGTTTCTGAGCGCAGCGACGGCCGCGTCGAGCTTGGTCTGTAGCTCGGTGATTTGTGACCGGAGCGTTTTGTTTTCGGCCTTCAACTCGGTTGCCACCTTGACGATTTCCTGGGCGCAATCCTTCGTTGTTGTGCATCCCGCCTTTCCAGCTTCCTGTGCCGGCAGGGCGCTAGCCAGGACCAAGAACAGGGCCGCCGGGGCAGCACTTCTGCCAATTGTCATTCGATACGGATGAATACGAGTTCTCTCCATTGACGTGCTTGCTCCCTGTAGTTTACGTATTCTTGGTTCCAGCGATCACTGCTCCCGTCAAAGAAGCAAGAGGTTCGCAATGCAAAATCCGCGAGGTACTCCCACGTCGAGACGATGTGGTGCGCGGGGGTGTCATCCGAGATGACATCGGGTGCGATAGAGGCTTCCATCACGTCCCGGACAGTAACATAGGTTCGATCGAATGGCTCTTTGATTTCGATGATGTATGGATCATCCATATACCATTTCTCAAACCAGGTCGTCGGTCGATTGAGCCGGTAGACCGGCGGAGTGAGTTCAAACTGGTTGACATCGAGGAACGTGCCGAGGCCGCCGAGTGAGGTTGGAAGGTCCTGCATCAAAAGCTTCTTGCCCTGACATGCGGCCTCCCAGACCACTCCTTTCAGATCAGCCATGATATCGACGCGCAGCGCATCGATATCCTCCGCGGCTTTTTCGAGGATCTTGATGGCCGCCTTTTCGCTTAGGCCAATTGCTTCCCGGATTGCTCTCTGCGTAATCTGGTCAATCTGGTCGAGGCGTTCCTTTCCGATAGCGTTGGCCTTGTCCAAGAGGCCATGTCCAGCAGCTTCGGCGCGAGCGATGCTGTCGTCGAGTTCGTCGCCGGCTTTGCCGATAAGGGCCCCGCCACCGACCACGGCAATCACGCTTTCAACTTGGGCGTAAAGTGACACGGGGAAAGCTAAGGCAAAGAAAGTTGCAGGAAAATATCTCGCGAGCATCGTGCAAACCAAAGAATGTTATGCAATGTTTGTACGGGGTATCCGATTCGAAGGCTTCTCCAAAGAGATTTCTTCCGGCGTTGATGTCAGAGTAGCTTGTTGGCAGGTAGATGCCGGCGGACCTCACGGAATAATGTCCTGGATTGGACCAGTTTGCCGCGCTTTTTGATTAGACTGTCAGCTTTCGAGACGAGACCTGAACAGATCAAGGCCCACTACCTGCGCACAGCGGTCATCGGAGCGGAATGCAGCGAAGGTCTTCTCCCCGCCAGTTGTGTAGCCAAGGGGGCATCGATGTGTGCGGCCATCTCCGGGTATTCCATCAAGGCCCGCAGCACAGGTGCTGCAAGTCGCGGCCGGACAGATGACCGCACCGTTCGATTGCCGACATCACCAAAATCGCGCCTTGTCCCGCAGGGGGCATCCACACATGACGAACGTGACCTAGGCCGGCGGCTACGCCTTCGAGATTCATAACTCAAAAGGAAGTAGCGCCGCGGAGGCTAGCGGCGTTGAGGGCTAGTCCTAGGCCACACGAAGACGCATAATGATCTTAAGGCGTTTGAGGTATGCCTTCATGGTGTCCGCCGAGATGGTCGGCCGGGTTGCGTCGTCATAAAAGAAGATCTGGCGATCCGTGCCTTTGCCACGCACGTCCAGCTTGTCGCGAGTGGCTGGTCCAAGCCCTTTGAGCTTGAACCTGACCGGGTGATCTTTGTAGTCGATAAACTCGTTTGTGTTCATGCCAACTGGCTTGTAGGAGCGGTTGAAGAATGTCCACAAGCCATCGTCATCCATCTCCATGCCGTACGGGAAAATTGCTTGCATTGGGTCCATTATTGCCTTCATTGTCGCCTCCGGTGTTGGTTTGTGTCTGGTGCCTTTACGGTATTTCAACTTGGTGAATGCCACGTGCGTTTCTAGAGAAAGGAAGCTGGCAGGCGGGTACCTTTGGAGCAGTTCTGACAGACCGCTCAGTGCCCGTTGCGCAGCCAAAGGAGCATCGACGTGTGCGGCCCAAAACAGCCATTCGACGATGACCCGGTAGCCGCGCCGCAGCGCCCCTGAAGCAGACACTAAAGCTCTCGGACATAACGTGCCTGCGATTTCCAGTTCCCAGAGGTGAACTTACCGTCTCGAACCCAGCCGTTCGCTTTCAGTATTCCGGCGACAGCAAAGCTGTGCTTGCGTTCACAACGCTCGCTCGAGAGACCAAGGCCTGGCGGAGTTGAGTGTTCGCTTTTCATCAGCAATTCGGGAATCGCGATTTCGTCGCGTGCCTCGACGTAATTCAGGACAGTCGATGTCCAAGGATGGTCCTCGCCACGTGCGTCCCGTTCAGTGTCCAGAATAGATTTAGCCTCATCGCTGAACTCCCACCAAGGCCTATTGGACTTCAGGGCTTCTTCGAGACGTTGGGCAGCCTCACCCAAAAGAAGATCCCTGTCAGCTATGATTTTCTCGACATTGACCGAACGGATACGTACCGGATAAAAGCGGCACGATCCCGTCTCATCACGCAAGTAGTCGTCGCGGTTTGTGGTTCCCCAGAACATACAGCGCCTTGGCTCTTCAATTTCCTTTCGTGCATATGGGGGACGATACTTCTCGACGGAACGTGTGATGAAGCTCTTGAGGTCGTCCATATCGGCCCGCTTCGTCGCTGACAGTTCTGCAATCTCAACGATGAACTTGCCGCGAAGGTAAGAACTGGCGTCCTTGGTATGGATGGCAGGAAGACTATCGGCAAACCAGACTTCACTGGGACAAAGGCTGGCGATACCCTTTGATTTCGCAATATCCTGCTTTCCCTCGAGTATGGGAACCATCTTCTGAAAGGCGCCAGGATGCAGCGCCCGAAGCACGAGTGTCATCATGCTCTTTTCGCCGAGCTCACGTGTGTAGGCGTCGCAATTCTCGGCAACAAAGTAGCTTTCAAACAGACGATCAATGCGTGCAACGCCGTCCCAACTATCTTTGCACGCCTCAATATGCTGACGTAGTGGGTCAGCTTTGTTCTCTTGGCAAACGAGTTCCATCGCGTCTATTACTGGCTGCTTCGCAAGTCTTGGCATTCCGTTCTTTTGAAACCACTCCAATGCTGCGGAATAGTCAGTGTCCCGGAGGATCCGCCCCTCGAATCCATGCGCGGTGTCTGCCGACTGAGGAATTGGTTTGGTGAGAATGGCACCGTGGCGGAACTCATCATAGGCAAAGACATCGTTCCAATCGGGGTGCCATCGCAAGAACGCCGCCACGTTTGCAGCATTTGCAACGAGCGTCGGATGCTCACTCCGCGTCCACATGAGCTCCTGACGGAGCTTCTGCAAACAATCCTCTCTCCAGGCTTGGCAGGCAGACTCGCATATAGCCAAGGCCTCGGGGCTAGTGTTTCCCACCTGACGAAGGATTCCCAAGTAGGGTTAGGTGTGTCATTGTCGAGCCATGAGACGCGATGACATTTGCCTTTA